>ERZ795045.4988-NODE-4988-length-10253-cov-4.975093_pt1 | contig 10253 bp, 9 predicted proteins | sample MGYA00375129_ERZ795045 | MGnify/ENA primary metagenome ERZ795045 (study PRJEB30174, sample SAMN05720166) | activated sludge metagenome | isolation source: anaerobic digester from wastewater treatment plant | place: Japan | collected 2015-05-15 ... | reverse complement strand
TGCGCGACCCCCGGTGCTTTTCAGGTTGGCTGGTCCTCGACGGCAGCTCAGGGCAAACCACCTCGGGGAGCCTCTGCCTCGAGCGGGGTGCGCGCGGCGGGGCCGCCGCCGCGCCTGCCCCCCCGTCAGTACAGCCCCTCGGGCGGCGGCGTATCCCCGCGCTGCCCCTTCCCGCCGTGCGACGCGATCTTGTCCCTCTCGATCCTCACCTTGTGCCAGCCGCGCTTGTCGTCCTTGGCCTGGGCGAGGTATTCCTTCACGACGAGGTCACGCTTCGTCTCCAGGAGACTCTCCCTGAGCTCCCTTGCCTTCTCGGGGGACAGATCCTTGGGGTCCGCGGCCTTCCTGGACTTGATCCACACGACGTACGCCTTTGTCCCCGCATCGAAGGCCTTGGGTTTCGTCAGGTCGTCCACCTGGTCCATGAGGCCCTTGATCGACTCGAGGCCGGGAACCGAGGCCGCCGATCTCGTGAACTCGCCCGTTGACTGCGGGTTCATGGCCACGAGCCGGGCGGTCTCTGTCTCGCACAGCTTGCGCGCATGTTCCAGGGCCTGCCTGGCGGCCGCCTTCACCTTCGCGTCCTCGCGCACGAGCGCCGCGATGTCCTTGAGTTCGGGGATCCGGGACAGCTCCTTCCTGCTCACCTGGTACAACGCATACCCCTCGGGCGTTTCCACCACCTCGCCGAGCTCACCCGTGGCGAAGGTGAAGGCCTTCTTGACAGCCTCAGGTTCGATGAAGGCCGCCTTGAGTTCCTCCTCGGAAGCCGGGCCGACGATCCTGGGGGCAAGGCCCCGCGCCTTCGCGAAGGCCTCGACATCGGGCTTTTTACTCTCGTAGAGCTCCATGAAGGCCTTCTTGGCCTCCTCGCGTGCAACGATCTTGGCACGTTGGGTCGAGAGCTTCCCGACAATGGCCTGGGCGACCTCTTCGAAGGGTGTCTCTTTGGCGGCCTTGCGCGCCTCGAGCTTCACGATGTGAAGGCCGTTCTTCGACCTGAAGGGCCCCTTCACGTCGCCGGGTTGCATCCCGCTCACCGCCTTCGCGATCTCCTCGGGCAGCGAGCCCAGGGGCACCTCGCCGAGGTCTCCGCCCTTGGGACCGCTCGTGGGGTCTTCGGAATAGGTCTTGGCCAGGGCCGCGAAATCCTTGCCGGCCTTGATCTCCGCCATGATCCTCTCTGCGAGCGCCGTCTTTTCTCCCTGGGTCTTCGCATCGGACCCTTCGGGGACCGTGATCAGGATGTTCCTGAGCTGCACCGCTTCAGGACGGCTGAACTCGCCCTTGTGGGACTCGAAGTAATCCCGGGCCTCCTCCTCGCTCACCCGCGCCTGGTCGAGGTAGCGGGAGGTCGGGAAATCCACGAGCGTGACCGTGATCCTGGCGGGCACCCGGTATCTTTCCTTGTTCTCCTCGAAGAACTTCTTGACCTCGTCATCCCCGACCTGGACCGAGGCAAGGAAGTCCTGGGGGCTGACGACGAGATAGTTGAGGTCGTAGGTGTCGTTCATGAGGTGGTACAGGGCCTCGATCTCGTCGGAGGTGACCGTCACGTTCTCGCTGATGAGCGAGAAGAAGAGCTTCTTCAGGAAGTTCTTCCTGGTCTTGTCCTCGAACTGCGCGGGCGTCATCCCCTCGTACTCGAGGTATCTCCGGTACAGGGTCTCGTCGAAGGCGCCGTCACGCCGAAAGATGTCCACCTGGCTGATGAAGTGCTGGAGGTCCTCTTCCTTCACCACGATCCCCATCTTCTTCGCGTCCGCCTCGATGATGTACTGATCCACGAGATCGTCCAGGACCTTCTCCCTGAGGTTGAGCCCCTCGATGAGCTCGGGCGTGAGCGCTTGGCCGAACTGCTTCTGGAATGCCTTGAGCGTCTCCGTGTAGGCCTTGGAGTACTGCTCCACGGAAATGATCGTCCGGTCCACCTTTGCGACCTTGTTCGCCTCTCGGGACATGTACGAGCTGCCGCCCCAGAGGACGAACACGAAGATGATGGCCCCGAAGGCCACGTAGGCGAGGATACCCTTCGAATGTCTACGGAGATAGGTAAGCATTCAGCACCCCTTCGCTGAAGATGACATGTTGCAGGGCACGATAGACGAAGAGGACGATTTATGCAAGGATTTCATCGCCGAAAGACCGGTTAGGGCGCCTCCTGCACGCATCGCTCACCGGCCCCGCGAGGCCCTGGACGCGACGCCCGTGGGCGAGGCCGTCGTGTCGAGGCCGAAACCCTTGGGCGGCTTGAGCCGACGGAAACCATCACGAGCGATCAAAGCCCCTTGTCGGCCCTGCCGGTTCTGCATATACTCGTGATCGTGCAAGACATCGCGAACGACACCGATCCACATTCTCATGGGGAGGTTTCATGGACAAGGTGTTCTTCCTGGGCGGCTTGTCGGGGGTTCTCGCAGGGTTTGTGGTGATCTTCTACCAGGCACTCACGTTCCTCCAGCACAACGTGTGGAGACCGTACACCCTCATGGCGGCTCTCGACGCCGTGGCGCCGTCCGCGAACGCGGCCCTGTCCTCCTCGCCCGGCCTCAGGAGCGCGATCGAGGCGTGTCCTCTCTCCGCCTCCCTCATCGTGATCGGCCTCGTGCTCCTCTGGGTGGCGTCGAGGCTCAGGAACAGGTATGCCTGAGGTGTCCGCCTCACCGGGGGTCATTGGGCAAGACCCCCGGTGCCTGCACCGCGCAAGACGCCGCCGGGGCCGGCCTTCTGCTTCGCGCGCCTGCCGGCCCATATCCCGAGACCCTTCGACCTCGCCTCCCTCTCGTAGGCCACGAAGAGGTCCCTCATGGGATGCGGGAATCTCCTGTACGCCTCGGCCCACCCCTCGCGGATGATCCGCCCGTTGACGAGGACATTGCCCACGTAGACGTAGGCCAACGTCCTGCCGTACCTGTCCACCGGGGGGTCTCCTATGGTCAGGGACACCTTCCTGCCCTCGACGAGAGAGGCGAGGAACTTCCTGCTCTCCTCGCCGTAGGGTTCACCCCTCCCGTAGGGGGACTCGACCTCGGGCGCATCCACACCTATGAGGCGGACCTTCGTCCCGTCTGCAAGACGCAGGGTGTCCCCGTCGTACACGTGGCTGACGAGACGGGCCCTCGACGCGCCTGCGAACACGTATGCGCCGACGCACAGCGCGAGGACGACTGCCGCTCCCGCCGCGAGGGTGCGCCTGGCGGACCGCCCCATCACCTCCCACCCCCAGCTTCACCCACCTTTCCCGGACCTTCACCGATCCCCTCGAGGACCGCATCCGCGTAGGTCTCCGCGTGGGTGACCGGCGCCGCGTGGGTGCCGGGCAGGATCCCGAGACGTATCGTGGCCGAATCCGGCACGTCCGCGAAGAACCTCCGCCTGAAGCGCTCGAGGTCTTCCTTGCAGGGATCCCCCACCTCGGCCGTGCCCAGGAGGCGTATCGGGGCCATGAGGGTGTCCGAGGCCCCGAAGAAGACGGCGATGCGCCTGAGGTGCGAGGCCTTGAACCGCGTGCTGTCGCACAGGGTGGTACAATCATGTATGTCCCTGAAGACCCTGAGCACCTTCGAGGGATCCAGGGAGGTTCCCGCAAGCGCGATTGACCTCGCGAAATCCCCGCACAGGCCCTTCGTGAACCCCCATGCAGACCGGGCGAGCTTGCCCATGCGGCCCTCACCCCCGGCCCGGGCGACCATGGATGCCGACTCCCGGACGAACCTCGCCGTGAGCTTCCCCGGGGTGGTGGCCTCGTAGCCGGCCGGGCACACCTGTGCGAGCGACACCACGGTACCCGGGTACGCGTGCGCGACCCTCCTCGCCAGTATCGCACCGTGGGACCACCCCACCACGGCGAGCATCACGCGTGGGGATCCGGGGGGGAGCGGGGGAGCGGGCGGGCCCAGGGCGACGGCCATGGCGCCGGTCTGCGGCGCCTGCCCGTGGATCCCGAGCCCCAGGCCGGCGCAGGCGTGCCTGACGAGTTCCACGAGCACCGTGACCTTCCCGTCGTCGCCCCTCAGGGAAGGGTCGTCACCGTGGGGCGTGTCGCACACCGGGACAATCACGATGCCCGACCTGCTCTTCCAGGCGAGCCTTCCCGTGAACTCGAAGGCGTCATCGGGCCTCTGCGCGTGCCCGGGGAAGAAGACGATCACCGGGGGCGGCTGGGCGTTGCCCGAGGACGCGGCCTCCTTCTCCCGGCCGGTCCTTGCGTCGATGGCGAGCACGTACCCCCTGACGGTCTCGCCGTTGAACGTGACAAAGAGCTTCTCGACAGGGGTCTTAGCCGGTCTTGACCGAGACCCGGCCTGGGCCGGGTGCACGTCTTTTCTCGTCTTCATGCATCTCCCCGTATCGCCGATATCCCGTGGGCCCGTCGGGTAGGTCCGACGCCAGGGAACCGCACGGGGGTTCATGACGCACGAATATCGTGGTCATCGAAGCCCCGGCGTCCGGGAGTCATTATAACCCCCGACGGTCTCCTTCCGCAAAGGGTACGAGGCGTCGGCCCCCGTGAACGAGGCGCCTGCGCATGCCGCCGCATGGCCGGTGCATGCCCGTGATCCCCGGATGCAGCCTGCCTGCATGGACACGGCCGTGCATAGGAGAGCTCCCCCAGGGCCGGGGGAAAAGCATGCCGAGGGCGCCTGCGCCTCGACGTGAAGCGGGTCGACCGCCGTCTCCCCTGCCCCGCTCGAGGCGCTGGATGCAGGGCCTCGCTGACGGCCGGCCCGGTTTCGCCCGGCTCGTGGGGCACTGAGAGGTATCGCCCGCACCGAGCGGGACCGAGGCGGAGTACGGCCTGCCCCTCGGGAGATCCCTAGCCCGAGGACGACCCCTTGTCGATGTCCAGGATCGTGTGCCCGCCAGGAAAGGTCTTGGTCACGTAGTCGCTCAGGCCTTCCAGCTTCCTCACGATGTCCCTGTTCTTTCTGGCCTCCGCGAGGATGGTGCCTGCCATCTCCCTCTGCTCTGAACCCTCCTCAGAGCCCTTCAGGATGGCGTTGGCCTCCCCGATGATGACCGTCAGCGGCTGGAAGACCTCGTGGGCCGTTGCCGAGGCGAGGGTCGCGAGCTTGTCCACGTACATCAGCCGTTCCTGCTCGTCCCGCATGGCGATGTAGTCGAAGGCCTTCCTGATCGTGAACAGGAGCAGCTCGGAGCTGAAAGGCTTGATGATGTAGTCGTACGCCCCCGCGCGCAGCGCGTCGATGACGTTGTCTATGGTGACGTACCCCGTGATCACCACGATGAGCGACCTCATGCACCGCTTGCGGATGAAGTCTATCACGGCCATGCCGTCGATGTCCGGCATCCTCAGGTCTGTGATCACCACGGGGTATGGTCTTTCGGAAAGGCGCCTTATGGCCTGCTCGCCGCCTATGGCTATGTCCACCTTGATGCCGGCCTCGGCGAGGATGTCCTCGACTAGGTAACACTCCCCCTCGTCGTCGTCGATGACCAGGACGGTCATGTCCTGCGCTGGTTTCTCGTTGTCCATTTCTATTCGAAAATAAACGAGGTGCGGCCCCGAATCAAGAGCCCCGCTCGAGCAATGGCGGGAATCGGGAGATGCACAGGGCTTGGGGTGCGGCGAGGCGTCAGGAGATGTACGGGGTCAGGGATGCCATGAGGTTTCGCGGAAACAGGATGTCCGGGCCTTCAGCCTGTGCGGGGCGTGCCCGGTCAGTTGTCGGTCCTCGTGAGCTCGATGTTCCCGAGGTACGAGTGTACGAGCGCGACGGCGGGGCTGAGGAGCGGGTTTGTATGCTCGTCGTACTCGACCACGAACCGTTCCCCGGCGAAGTAGATCACCACGGGTCTCACGTCTTCCCAGCGCTGCAAGAGTCTCTCCCTGTACTCTTCCACTCTCATGCGTGTCCGACCCTTTCTCGGTCTCTCTTGTTCTTATCTATCGGATAAGACCCTGTTTCCTTGAGGATTACAGGTTTGAGATCAGCCCATCCCGAAGATCATGGCGAACCTTCCGAGACCCCCCTTCATCTCCTGGCTGTAGGATCTCAGCTCCGGGGGTTCCATGATCATCCTCCCGAGGTAGTCGATACACTGGGAAGGGCGGCTCTTGGGGTTCACGAGGGTGAAGGGTTTCCTCTGCGTCTCGGCGTTCTTGACCACTTCCTTGTCGTACACCACCCCGCCGAGATACTGCGGCTTCACGGAGAAATATTCCTCCAGGCTGTTTATCCGCTCGTCAGCCGTCTGGCATATCCTGTTGAAGATGAACACTCCCTGGTTGAGGTCGGAGATCTGGTTCATGACCACCCACGGCGCGAAGACCCTTCGCGGCTTGTAGAACTCGACCTTCGCCATGAGCTTTTCCTCGATCGCCTTGAAGTGCTGGAAGGCGGCCTTGATGCAGGCGTACCCGGCGATGATGTCCTGGGGCGTGGTGACGATCACGATGTCGTCGGACGCCAGGGCGAACTCGAGCACCGTGGAACTGATGCCCGCACTCAAATCGAAGACGGCGAACTCGTAAGGGGCGCTGACCTTTCTGAATCCCCGTATGAACTTGGTACGCTGGACATAGTTGATGTTGGCGAGCTTGAACTCTCCCGAGCTGCTCGCGATGAGATCGAACCCGTAAGGGGTCTTCTCGATCATGCTCGCGAGGTCGATGTCACCGAGCATGAAGTCGTAGAGGGTGTATTCCGGGAACAGGGCGAGCTTGTTGGATATGTCCGCATTCCCGAGATCGGCGTCGATGAGCAGTACCTTCTTCCTGAACGAGGCCAGGACCCTGGCGATGTTGATGGATATGTGGGTCTTCCCTACCCCGCCCTTGTTGGAGATGACCGACACGATCCTGCTCGAGGACGCCTCCCCCGGTTCCCTCTCTTCAAGGGTCGAGCCCCCGTTTGCATAGAACCGATCGATGGCGGCCTCTATGGCCGCCCTATCCGCCAGTGCGGGGTATACCTTCCTCCCGATGCATGCGCTCAACTGTTCGACCGCATCCTTGAAATCCGGGTCGCCGAGGGCGATGAGCACACCGTCGCCCAGGAAACGCACCGGGATGCTCGCGTGTTGGCGTGCGAAACTCTCCTTCAAGAGCTTCATGCACCTGGGATCAGGGGCCTCCCTGAACAGGTCGATGAATGGGATCCCTATCTTGCGTGCAAGTGTCCTGATATCCATGGAACTCGACATGTCAGCCTCGCTGATAGACGTTTTCGGCCGAAGATCTGAAAAGCTTTAACCTTTCTTCATGGCGGGGTTCCCGGGTCGCCTGCCGCCCTCGGGCGGGCCCTGGCGTGAGGAGGGGACCGGCGGTCTCGATGTGGCCACGGGCGGGCGACCAAGGCTGCAGCACGCCCTCACGGTCGATCCCATCGCATCCGCACGGGGGCCTGGCCTTCAACGCTCGGCCGGTACGGACACCTTCTCCTTGAGGCGGTGGAGGAAATTGAGGGCCTCGATGGGGGTCATGCGCTCGAGGTCGACCGAGAGGATCTCTTGGAGGAGCGCGGACTCGGACGGTTCGAAGAGGCTGGCCTGGACCGGCGCCTGGCGGGCCTGCGACGGTACGGCCCTGGCACGCGAGCTCACCGCTTCCAGCAGGTTCCTCGCGCGCTCGATCACCTCCCTGGGGATACCGGCGAGGCGGGCCACGTAGATACCGAAGCTTCGTCCTATGGCCCCTCTCCTCAAGGTCCTGAGGAAGACCACCTCGGCCCCGCTCTCCTCCACCGCCAGGTGGAAGTTCTTCACCCCCTTGTGGCGCCTGGAGAGGTCTGCGAGCTCGTGGTAGTGCGTGGCGAAGAAGGTCCTGGCCCTGCGCTCGTTCAGGTACTCGGCGACGGCCCAGGCGAGCGCCATCCCGTCGTACGTGGATGTCCCGCGGCCGATCTCGTCGAGGATCACGAGGCTCTTCTCGGTCGCGTTGTTGAGGATGTCGGCCGTCTCGGTCATCTCGACGAGGAAGGTGCTCTGGCCCGCCGACAGGTTGTCCAACGCCCCTATCCTCGTGAAGATCCTGTCCACCACGCCGATGCGGGCGCTTTCCGCGCTCACGAACGAGCCGATCTGCGCCATGATGCAGATGAGCGCCACCTGGCGCATGTAGGTGGACTTTCCCGACATGTTGGGCCCGGTTATGAGGTGGATGGTGTCCTTGTCGGGGTCGAAGGCGCACGGGTTCGGGACGTACTCCCCTGGCTTGAGAACGCGTTCCACAACGGGGTGACGCCCCCCGACTACCTCTATCCTCCTGTCCCGACAGATCGAGGGCCTGCAGTAACCGTACTTGAGCGCCGCCCAGGCCAGAGACGCCAGGGCGTCCACGAGCGCGAGGGAGGAGGCGGCCGCCTTCAGCGCGGGGACATGGGGGATCACCGACTGCCTGAGCTCCTCGAATATGCGCTGCTCGATGGCGGCGATGGCGTCCTGCGCCCCCAGGAGTTTCGCCTCGTACTCCTTGAGCTCCGGCGTGATGAAACGCTCGGCGTTCACCAGGGTCTGCCGCCTGGCGTACCTATCGGGCGCCTTTGCCGCCTGCGACTTCCCGATCTCGATGTAGTAACCGAACACCCTGTTGTACCCCACCTTGAGCGAGGGTATCCCTGTGGACTCGCGTTCCCGTGCCTCCAGCTCGGCGAGGAACCTGCGCGAGTCCCTCCGGATGTCCCTGAGTTCGTCGAGCTCCCGGTCCACCCCGGACGCGACGGCCGAGCCGTCGCCGAGGCGCTGGGGCGGTGCTTCTACCAGGGTCCTCTCTATCCTGGCCCTCAGGTCTTCCAGGTTGTCGAGGCCGGCCAGGGCATTTTCCAGGAGGGGGGCCCCGGTTTCGGCGACAATCTCGCGGACGCGGGGGACCAGCGAGAGCCCGTCCGCGAGGGCGCGCACGTCCCTGGGGCCCGCCGTCTTCGTGCAGATGCGCCCCACGATCCGCTCCATGTCCGGGACATCTCCCAGGACATCCCTGAGGGCGGTGAGCCTTGACCTGGAAGACAGGAGGGAACCCACGGCATCGAGCCGTTCCTCGATCCGCTCGACATCCACGAGGGGGAAGGCGATCCAGTCCGCGAGCATGCGCGCGCCCATGGGTGTCCTCGTGTGGTTCAGGACGGCGTACAGGGTGTTGTCACGGGAAGAGCCTATGGTCTCGAAGAGCTCCAGGTTCCGTATCGTGGTCCGGCCGAGTGCCATGGAGAAGCCCTGGCTGTAGAACCTCAGGGTGGTGATGTGCTCTATGGCCGTCCCGCACGTCTTCCTCACGTAGGAAAGGGCCATCCCCGAGGCCACCGTCGCAAGCGGCGCATCTTTGAGGCCGAAGCCGTCCAGGGTGACCGTACGGAAGTGCTGGTTCAGGAGGTCCCGGGCTCTCTCCAGGGTCATGGGCTCGTCGATCCTGGTCACGGCGAGCCCCTCGGGCAGGTCGAAGTCCTGTGCTATCAAGACCTCGCTGGGCGCCACCCTCGCGATCTCTGATAAAAGCCTGTCCTCTCCGTCGAGCTCCGTCGCCCGGAAGGCCCCCGTGGAGACGTCGATGAAGGCCAGGCCCACGGTTCGGCTTTTCGGGTCACGCCAGAGGGACATGAGGTAGTTCGCCCTGTCCCTCTCGAGGTGGTCGTCCTCGAGCGCTATGGCAGGGGTCACCACGCGGACGATCTCCCTGCGCATGAGCCCCCTCGACCCTGCCTCGGGTTCGGACTGCTCGCAGACCGCGACCTTCCGGCCGGCCTTGATGAGCCTGTGGATGTACGCCTGGGCGCTGTGGAACGGCACACCGCACATGGGGACGGGATGTTCCTTCCCCTTGTCCCTCGTCGTGAGCGCGAGGCCCAGGATCCTCGAGGCCTCCACGGCGTCGTCGTAGAACATCTCGTAGAAGTCACCCATCCGGTAGAACAGGACCGCGTCCGGGCACTCCCTCTTGATCTCGAGATACTGGCGCATCATGGGGGTCAGCGAGGCGTCACTCTTCATGACCGGCCATCCTCCTGGCCTTCTCCTCCTGCTCCTTGAATCTCTCGAGGCTCGTCTTCTTGAACCTCTCGACGAAGCGGGGGTGAACCATGTAGGCCTTGTTCGTGGCGATGAACGATTCGACGAGTTCGGTCTTGACCCGCTCGAGGTCGTCCTTGTGGACGCCCGGCCTGTTGAGAACCCTCGTGATCGCGAGCCTGCCGGACGGGCAGTACGCGAGAAGCTCTAAGTCTTTGTCACCGAGTTCCACCGAGAAGGTTACCGCCATGTGCACCATGTAGAGATCGCCCGAGAGGTGTTTCGTCTTG
>ERZ795045.4982-NODE-4982-length-10262-cov-12.274126_pt1 | contig 10262 bp, 9 predicted proteins | sample MGYA00375129_ERZ795045 | MGnify/ENA primary metagenome ERZ795045 (study PRJEB30174, sample SAMN05720166) | activated sludge metagenome | isolation source: anaerobic digester from wastewater treatment plant | place: Japan | collected 2015-05-15 ... | reverse complement strand
CCCCAACTGCGGCGCACAGGCGGCGCAAGGCGTCAAGTTCTGCAGTGAATGCGGCACAAAACTGTGATTTCGAAAGGAGATGCGGACAGTGTCAAATGATATCTTCAGCGGAATATTGAAAGGTTTCAGTTCCTTCATGCCGCAGGACGACCCGAACACGAAACTTTTCAACCTCAATAACCAACTGAACGAACTACGGCAGGAGGAACTCCAGGCATACGCATCGATAGGGAAAAGGCTTTATGGCAGTATATCAAGCGATCCCGAGTACAGCGACCTCATAATGGAGATACAGGCCATACAGAGGAAAATCTCCCAGGTGCAGCGGGATATCAAGGCCATACAGGAAGAAAAAGAAGCACAGGAGCAGAAGGCAAAGGCACTGCAATGCCCGGAATGCGGTTTTGTCAACCAGGACGGCGCCAAGTTCTGCGGTGAATGCGGCGCAAAGCTTGCTTCCCCTTCCGCCTGCAGCAACTGCGGCACGGTAAACCCGCCCAACACGCGCTTCTGCGGCGAATGCGGGAACAAGCTGATGTGAAGATGCCTGTCACAGCGCCTGGACACTTTATATATACATGATGGATGGAAATTTCAGGACAGGGGGACGGTCCGTCTCATAATAGAGACATGGAAACAGTCCCCCTGTCTGTATGATGTTTTGTATCATATATTGACTTTTTTCCAGAACGCCGGAGCAAAGAGCAGCAGTACCGGGAATATCTCCAGCCTGCCCGCGAACATACAGAATGAGAAGACTGCCTTGCTGATCGCCGAATACGCCGAGAAATTCCCCATCGGCCCGACGATCCCGAGGCCGGGTCCAATATTGCCTATGCAGGCAGCAACGGCAGTGAAGTTCGATACCATGTCTTTGCCTTCGACAGATACGATAAGGAGAGCTACCGCAAATATCAATATAAAAGTGTAGAAGAAAACTGTTACACCGGACAGCACGTCATCGTTGACTGTTTTACCGCCGATCTTAACGGTATAGACCGAACGGGGATGGATGATCCTGTGTATTTCACGCCGCACAAGCTTCATCAGCAATACGATACGGATGCATTTCATACCGCCCGCTGTAGATCCGGCGCTGGCGCCTATGAACATAAGCAGCACGAGTATGGCTTTGCTGAAGGACGGCCACAGGTTGAAATCAGCGGTCGAATAGCCTGTCGTCGAAATGATCGAACTGACCTGGAATGACGAATACCTGAGTGACTCCCAGAACGAACCGAATACCTTTCCTGTCAGATCGATCGTTATCAGGATTATCGAAACAAGAACAGTCCCAAAGTAAAAGCGGAATTCCGCATCGCGCAAAAACGATCTTATGTTTCCCTTGATCGCCTGGTAATACAAAGAGAAGTTGGTCCCGTACAGAAGCATGAACACAGCTATTATGATCTCAGCAAAAACATTGTTATATGCCCCGATGCTCGTGTTTTTAATGGAAAAACCGCCAGTCCCGGCAGTGCCGAGGGCGTGGACAATGGAATCATACACCGGCATCCCTGATATGATGAGCAGCACGACCTGGACCAGCGTCATTGCGGTATATATCATATACAAGATCTTTACAGTCTGCTTTATCTTCGGTACGAGTTTCCCGGGATTCGGTCCCGGGCTTTCAGCTACCAGCATATGTACGCTGTTCGGTTTGACCGAAGGCAGCACAGCCAGCATCAGCGCCAGGACGCCCATGCCGCCTACCCAGTGGGTAAAGCTCCGCCAGAACAATATGCCCCTCGGCAGGCTTTCCACCTCTGTCAGGATCGTAGCTCCCGTCGTCGTGAACCCGGAAACAGATTCGAAAAACGCATCCATAGGAGACGTGACGGCGCCGCTGATCAGGAAAGGCAGCGACCCGAACAGCGATACAAAAAACCATGACAGCGCCACTGTCGCAAACCCGTCCCTTGCATACATCTGACTGTCCTTCGGCTTCAGCAGGTGAAGCAGGAAACCGGCAATGATCAGTATGGTTATCGATATGAGAAATGCATACACATCATCCTGTCCATATATCACGGAAACCAGGAGAGAAGGTATCATAAGGGCAGCCTCTATGGCCAGCACGGTGCCGAGGTTGCTGAAAATCAGCTTATAGTTCATTCCTTATCCCTCCGGGTTCCACTATATCATTGAAATCGGAGAAGTGCTGGTCCTTCACGATCAGGATCACACTGTCGCCGGACATGATGATGTCTTTGCCGTGCGGTATTATGATCTCATTCTTCCTGACGATGGCGGCGACGAGTATCCCTTTCTTCAGCTTCAGGTCCCGGAGCGGTATGTTCAGGAATTTCGTAAACTGTCCCGCTATGAATTCCAGGGCTTCCGCCTTGCCGTCTATGATCCTGTACAGTGTTTCCACAGGGTTGCCCATGGCGTTCTTCAGGCCCCTGACGTATCTTATGATGCCGTTGGCAGTGATCTGTTTCGGACTTACGACACTGTCTATGCCCATATTCTTTATCAGCGAAGCATATGTTATCCTGTTTATCTTGGCGACGACCCTGTTTACGCCGCAATGTCTCGCATACAGCGATGTCAGCAGGTTTTCCTCGTCACGCCCGGTAACGGCAACGAAAGCGTCCATGTCACACAGGTTTTCCGAGTCCAGCACGGTTTCTTCAGAACCGTCCCCGTTGATTATCAGCGTATTTGGCAGCAATTCCGACAATTCATAGCACCTGTCCCTGTCGATCTCGATGATCTTTGCCCTGATATCGGCTTCTTCGAGGTATTTCGCAAGGTAATACGCTATCCTGCCGCCTCCGACGATCATGACGTTCCTGACCCTGTTGCTGTCCGGTACGACACGGCTGCAGAAATCATGCACATCAGCCGGACGGCCGATGACATATATCGTGTCGTTTTCTTCTATCCTGGATTCACCGTTGGGGATTATGACCTCTCCGTTCCGCTGCACCGCACCGATCAGTATGGACGGGCAGATACCTGCCGATATGTCTTTCAGTTTCATACGGGCAACAGGCATGCTTCCGGTCACCTTGATCTCAACGAGTTCGACCCTTCCCTTCGCGAATGGCTCCACTTCGGCCGCTGTCGGATGGCTCAGCACCCTGCCTATTTCCCTAGCGCATTCAAGTTCGGGGTTTATGACCATATCAAGGCCAAGCTCCCTCTTGAGCACCGAAAGCTCACTGGCATATTCGGGATCCCTGATCCTGGCTATAGTATGCGCCGCTCCAAGCTTTTTGGCGGTAAGGCAGCATACCATGTTCATCTCGTCGCTGGTGGTAGCCGCTATCAGCAGGTCGGCATCCTTAACTCCCGCTTCCATCAGGACCTTTGTGCTCACGCCATTGCCCTTTATACACATGACATCCAGGTATTCGCTTGCCTTTTTCAACGGCTCGGGGTCCTTGTCGATTATGGTGACGTCATTGCCCTCTTTCGACAGGTTTTCCGCCAGGGCATACCCGACTTTGCCGTCTCCGATAATAATGATCTTCATTTCAGCACTCCTGTTTTCATAAAACGTTTTGATCAAACCATCAGTTCCCGGCCGGAATACTCATAATTATGTCTATATAATATGCAAATCCCGCTGCAAATAAAAGGTGAGGCAGTCAAAATGCCTCACAGCGCCACTGATGAGGTATTCTGGCATGGAACGGGCCATTATGTATTATCGCTTTAACATTGAGTTAATTATATCATCAGTTTTTTATAATGCAAAACCCATATATGAAAAAACTGCGGCTGACTAATGAAAATAAAGACTATTTTGCCGTGTCTTTCTCGCAGGTTTGTTTGAATATGCCATACTTCTCCATAATTTCAGGGTTTTCATCCAGAAAACGGTTCAGAAGTTCGATCTTGCTGAGGGCATTGCCCGTTACATTATGCTCGATCAGTTCGACATTTACGAGCAGGTTCTGTTCGACCCCAATATTCCTCAGGAACCTCTCTATCGTATTATGCCGGTCGAGAAGGAATTTCCCGGTCTTTTCGCCTTCCTTCGTCAGCCTGATCATCCCGTATTTCTCATAACGAAGCAGCCCGAGACGCCCCAGCTTCTGGACCATTTTCGTCGCGGAGGAAGCCTTGACGTTCAGTGCTTCCGCCAATGCATTTATCCGGACATATCCGTCACTCGCCCATATCCTGTAGATCATCTCCATATAATCCTCCATACTGTGCGACATCATATCCTTCTGCTTTTCAAGGATCTCGTAGCCCCGCACCGTATGGAATTCCCTGCTGTTCATCGGATCACACCCCATACCCGTCTTTTATCAGTATATGAGTGACATAATTTAATATTATTCATATATTAACTTTGGGAAAAATTTTTCCCGGGGCTAAATCTGTTACATAATACGTTGCAATAGCAGGAGGTCCATTCGATGAGCGAAAATCTTGTGCCCCTTCACATGATACCGTGCGGGAGAAAAGCAAAGGTAAGAAAACTGGTGTCTACGGGAAATGAGAGAAGAAGGATGCTGGATCTCGGCCTGATAACGGGCACCAGTGTCGAATCACTGATAATTTTTTTTTTCAAGCAGAAGACGGCATACGAGATAAGAGGCGCGGTCATAGCGCTGCGTTCCGAGGAAGCATCAAAGATCCTCGTAGAAATGCTTTGAGCCGGCGGCTGCCTGTTACAGGCCGGCCTTTATGCCGGCTCATTTTTCTTTCCCGAACCATGTCCCGGGATCATAACCTTCTGTCTCAGGTTATTCCAGCATTACCTGTCATGAGTGATCCGCTGGCAGCCTTATGCATATGAGCTTTGCCTGAGTATCCTCAGGTAATGGTTGGCTTCACGCAGTACGTGATCCGCAAGCAGCGGGACTGCTATAGCCTTTATCTTGCAATTGATCAGGCCTTCAGTACCGGCGTTCTTGAAATCCCTGATGCCGACAGCGGCGTCGAAGCTTTCGCTTGTCACCCCGGGCAGCAGGGCAGTCTGCTCGGATGCGGCAATGGCTTTTCTCGTCAGTTCACTGAACTCGTTGCCGAAATCATTGGCAGTATTGATCAGTTCCCCTTCCGTGGGATCCAGTAAGCCTCTTATGAACCAGGCATGCTCAGCCATGATCCTGTTCCAGAATATCTCCTGCTCGACCAGGTCATTTGCGCCGCCCATACTCTCCCTGTTCTGCAGCCTGTTCAGCGCCCTGAGGTAGAACCTGGCCTCCCTGAGGATATGGTCCAGCAGCAGCGGATAATTCAGCGTAAACAGCCTGCAGGCAAGCACATTGCTCAGTATCCTTACCTTAAAATTGATCAGGGCTGTTGTGAGTATTATCGCCTTGCGGTTCAGGTTGAACACCCTCTCTTCAAGCAGCGGCGATGCAAGAGTGCCGCTGTTCCCAACAAGCCCTTCCTCCATCTGGGTCAGCCTGAAGTTGATCGGGATACCGGTGTAAAACTGGGAAGTCCTCTCCGCGGCAAGTGTATGGGGCGTGACGAATTCGCCCGATTCGACCGAAGCCTGGCTCACGACTCCATTGGACAGCGAGATCGTCTCACCCAGCAGCATTTCGAACTGATTTTTCAACATATCGGCTTCACGTGCCAGATCGGCGTCTTTAGGCGTAAACGCGCTTTCGATGAAAAAGGAATGCTCCTTGGCTATCCTGGCGAAGAACAGGTTGAGCTCAAGCGAAAGCCTGATATATTCCTCTCTTGAAATCATGCAAAATCACCCTTTATAAAAAATACAATAAAAAACCCAGCGTACTATATAATATGGCTGGGTTACATAAAGAGTGACGTTTCGGAATATAGTAAACAAATGCGCAAATCATCTTAACAGCGCCGACGTTTCAAATCACGGATACTGTAATCCTCATTCCTCAGATACGGTACCTAGCAACTGATCAATACCCTAACTCTTCACCTACAATGATAACCTTTATACGTCCTTTGACCCTCTGGTACGCGGACACCACATAGTTGCAGCAAATGCGCGCCGGGCTGCCGCAGCCGTCGGCCATTCCGGTTTCATCCTGTGCCAGCGACATGCACTCTCCTTTTTCCCGGCAGTATGTCTGGCAGGAAAGCCTTGTCGAGTTAGCCGGAGCCGCCGTCCTTTTCACCCTGTCGATCGCTGCGTCTATATCGCTGACTATTTTGTTGTACCCCGCAACGATAATGACCGATTTCGGCCCGTAGCATATTGCGGCCACCCTGTTGCTGTTTCCGTCCACGTTATACAGTTCGCCGTTCTCTGTGATCGCATTGGCGCTGCATATATATGTATCAGCGAAAAACGACTCCCTGTATATTTTTTCGATGTCATCGCGGGACAGGCCTTCCCTGTAACGGTCCAGGAAGCGGTAGCTGCCTGAGCGGAGAAGATCGATGACCCCGCATTCGAACAATGTCATGGAGCCTCCGACGGCAACCGTCTGTCCTTCGCTCATGAGCTCCCTGACCTTGTCTGCGACTTCGGCCCTGCTTTCAACGTAGCAGGCCTGCATATTGTTCTTCTCAAGATTCTTTATAGTTTTTTCAACACGTTTCTCAATAATGGCTTTCAGGTTGCTGTCCATACATCTCAACTCCCGTCTGAAAATGATATGCCGGTGCGCCTGTACCAACTGTAATAAATTATAGCATGACTGTCTGCTGAAAATTATCACTTTACAGAAAATTTATACTGCGGCAGCAATCCGGCGCAATAAAAGACCGGCACCGGTTTTTCCGTGTCGTCCCGGAAACAGCCGGCGCCGGTTCAGGTTATTGATGCATGCATTTATGGGAGGTTAACTTCAAGTCCCGATCATTTGGCCGTCCTATTGCTCTACCGTCAGCACCACTACCGACTTCGCCGGCATCATTATCCTGAGCGCGCCATTATTCAGCCTTGCTCCGTGGAATTCCGCAGGTTTGATATTCTCCGGTTCATCAAAGGTATTGTGTGCGTTCATGGCCGGAGCAGTAAGTATAGTGCCGCTGACGCGGGAGATATCCCCGCTGCGCAGCAGGCAATCGATCTCCGCTTCTTTGTCATGGCTCAGGTTGCAGATGGAGATGTGTATCCTGTTGTCCTTATCGATCGATGCCGATGCGCTGACCTGCGGGATCGCATTGCCGCCGAAACTGTATTCTTCGTTTTCCAGTGCCATCGGCAGCAGTTCTGCATCCTGGTGCACCTTATACATGCCGAATACGTGGTATGTCGGCGTCAGGACCATCCTGTCGCCCTCCGTCAGTATGACGGACTGCAGTACGTTGACCATCTGGGCGATATTCGCCATCTTCACCCTGTCGCAATGGTTGTTGAAAATGTTGAGGTTGATGCCGGCCACCAGCGCATCCCTCAGCGTGTTCTGCTGGTACAGGAAGCCCGGATTCGTGCCCGGTTCGACATCATACCATGTTCCCCATTCGTCGACGATCAGGCCGACCCTCTTCTCAGGATCATAATGGTCCATGATGACGGAATGGCGCGTCACCAGTTCTTCCATATGCAGCGTCTTCCTGAGCGTGTCGAACCATTTTGATTCGTCAAAATCAGTAGCCGAGCCCTTTGCGTTCCATTCGCCGGGAACCGTATAGTAGTGCAGGCTGAGCCCGTCCATCATGTTTCCGGCCTCCCTCATCAGGACTTCGGTCCACCTGTAGTCTCCTGCGTTGGCTCCGCATGCGATCTTATATATCCTGTTCCCGCCGAAATTCCTTATATACGTCGCATACCTGCGGTATTCATCGGCATAATACTCAGGCCGCATGTTGCCGCCGCATCCCCAGTTCTCGTTGCCCACACCGAAGTATGTCAGTTTCCACGGCTCTTCTCTCCCGTTGGCTTTCCTCAAGTCCGCCATCGGCGATACCCCGTCAAACGTTATATATTCGACCCACTGCTGCATTTCCCTTACTGTGCCGCTGCCAACATTCCCGCAGATGTACGGTTCGGCGCCGATAAGTTCACACAGCCTGAGGAATTCATGCGTTCCGAAATGGTTGTTCTCAGTAACGCCGCCCCAATGCGTGTTGATCATCGTCGGCCGGCTCTCATATGGCCCGATACCGTCCATCCAGTGGTACTCATCCGCAAAGCACCCTCCTGGCCAGCGCAGGACCGGTATCTTTATCGCCTTCAGTGCTTCAATGACATCGTTGCGGATGCCATCCGTATTCGGGATGGGGGAATCCTTGCCGACCCATATCCCTCCGTATATGCATCTGCCAAGATGCTCAGAAAAATGGCCGTAGATGTTTTTACTTATTTTCCCCTTCCTGACCTCAGCGTCCAATACCATCCGTATCATGTCGTATATCCATCCCTCTCCTGTTTGTATTGTGTTTCGCAAACAGCCTTGCCGGCTTTCGAATCACCAAGTCTCTAAGTATTTGATTTCCAATTTGTGATTTTTTATACTTGGTAGTAAATCGTTTTACTTCCTATGAAAAATTATATTCCCATTTATGTGGCATGTCAACAACTATCGATCATGCTGCAGGCACTCCTTTGCCCGCAAAAAAGGCGGCATCACCGCAAAACACGATGACCCGCCGTTTATCAGCTGCTTTCTTTAATATAAATATATCATTTTATTTTCTTAACAGAATCACGTTCGATTATCTGGCACGGTATTTTTATGATCTCCGAACCGGGTTTGATCTCATACTCTTCGTTGAGGAGGTTTATCATAAGCTCCGCAGATTTTATGCCTATCTGTGCGAACGGTATCTCGTTCGTCGTGAGGGCGGGCTTCAGATACCCGGAAATCTCCATGTTGTCATATCCGGCTATGGATATGTCTTCTCCCGCCTTCAGACCGTGTTCGTACAGGTAGTCATAGACGCCAGCGGCCATGTCGTCGTTCAGGCAGAAGATCGCCGTAACGCCTTCCTTGATCAGCCCTTCAGCTTCCTTATAGCCTGAATCCCTCTTCCAGTTCCCATACTTTATCCAGTCCGGATTGAACGGTATCCGTTCTTCATACAATGCTTTCTGCAGTCCAAGTATCCTCTTCTGGGTGTGCAGGTTGTCGGCAGTACCGGCTATCACGCCGATCTTCCTGTGCCCCCTGGAGATGAGGTACCTGGTCATATCGTATCCGCCCTTTTCATCGTCGATGACGACGGAAGCGAAATTGGGCGATTTTGAATATGCGTATACGACTATCGCCGGGACTTCGAAATCATCCGGGAAACAGTTGGCCAACCTGGCGTGGCCGGCAACATATATGATCCCGTCGACCTTTATCGAAATCAGCTCGCGGATCGCAGGCTTCAGTACCGACTGCAGTTTTTCCTCGTCGTCATACCACGTATCCATCCATTTATCATACATGCGCATGTTGATGAGGATCGTCCTGTAGTGCATGTCCTCACAATACGCCATGATCCTTTCGATAATGGGAGGGGAACTGAACTGGATCAGATCCTCTGCGATTATGCCGATTATGTTCGTTTTCTGCTTTCTCATCCCCTGAGCGAAATAGTTCGGCTGGTAACCTGTCTTCTTCACGATTTCCAGGACCTTCTGCCTGGTGGCCTCACTGACCTTGCGCTTTCCGTTCAGGACATTCGATATGGTCGATGTTGAAACTCCGCACATGCGGGCGATTTCTTTCTGCGTAATCAAGCTTTCTTCCTCTTTCTGTTCATACTATCTTAAGTTGTTAAATATTTGACCTTGTCATAATAATAACCAAGTAAAACTGGTCAATTCAACTGGCAGAATATATAAAAATAATGCCCTGTTATGCAACATTTTGCGGAATTGCTGAAATTAACCATCATAAACATAAAGCCATATTGCACGAAATCAGGCGGTTTCTGCCATACAGAACCGCCCGACCGAGATGATCATCACCTGGTGATTCGTTCTTTTTTACTTTATATCGTTTACCTGGTTTTGATCATTTTTGCTTCGTTTTACCTCTGCTTATTACTGTCAACTTTGCTTTCTTATAGTATGTTATTGTATATCGATTTTCCTTCCTTTTGACTTAGATGGCTCCGACTTCGGCACGATTATCGACAGGATGCCGTCCCTGTATTCCGCTTTGGCCTCCTCAGGTTTCACCTCCGCCGGCAGGGGGATGGTCCTTGAGAAACTGCCGTAATACCTCTCCGACCTGTACATGTCGCTCTCGCTGTACTCGTCTTCCCTCCTGGTCTCACCGGACAGGCGGATCGACCTCTGGTCGATGTACAGCTGCAGATCATCCCTTGAGACCCCGGGGATTTCCGCCTTGACCACCACATTGTTTTCAGTCTGGTAGACGTCGACCCTGGGGCCGTTGCCTGTAAAAAGTTTTACC
>ERZ795045.4981-NODE-4981-length-10262-cov-23.551288_pt1 | contig 10262 bp, 9 predicted proteins | sample MGYA00375129_ERZ795045 | MGnify/ENA primary metagenome ERZ795045 (study PRJEB30174, sample SAMN05720166) | activated sludge metagenome | isolation source: anaerobic digester from wastewater treatment plant | place: Japan | collected 2015-05-15 ... | reverse complement strand
CCGAACAATGCCAGCACCCCCAGTGCCAGAAAGATCAGTGCCGATACGCCATGCACCAGCCGTATCGGCACCCGGCGCACCAGGCGGTCGCCAAACCACACCACCGGCGCATTGGCCAGCATCATGCCCAGCGTGGTGCCCGCCACCACCGCCAGCCATTGCGGATACTGGGCCGCCAGCGCGACGGTGGCCACCTGGGTCTTGTCGCCCATCTCGGCCAAGAAGAACGCCAGCAGGGTGGTGCCGAACACCCCCAGGCGTGGCGCGGCGGCCGGGGCGTCGTCATCGTCCAGCCGATCTGGAATCAGCATCCACACCGCCATGGCGATGAACGACGCGCCCAGCACCCAGCGCAGCACGTCCGGCCCCAGAACACGCATCACCCAGTGCCCGACCGCCCCGGCCAGCGCGTGGTTGGCCAGCGTGGCGACGAAAATTCCCCACACGATCGGCCACGGCCGGCGAAAGCGCGCCGCCAGCACCAGGGACAGCAACTGCGTCTTGTCACCGATTTCAGCCAGGGCGACGATGCCGGTGGCAACCAGATAGGCTTCCATGCGATGGAGTGTTTGAATAGTGGGAAAAAGGCAATCAATGGCTTGTCAATCCTGCGCAAACAGCTATTCAATAGATAGCATATTGCGTGCCTGTGACCGCCACGCCGTGCCCAAATGCGGCGGCAGATTGTAGGTAGCCGCGGCCCGTCATGCGGCCGGCGCACCGCCGGCGCGTCATACCCGATTTTTTCAGTCGGGTAAAAATCATGCGCTTGACTTTCGCAGTTCTGACGCATAATCGCGCGGGTGTCCCAGCGGTTGGGGCGCACCACGTGGCTTTTGCGGTGATTTCACAGTCTCAGTTGCCCTTCTTGGCCGAGCCAAGGTTCGTTGAAGGCGTTTCGCGGACTCCATCGCTTTTCATTTGTTATTTAGGAGTCCCTTTCAATGGGCAATAAACTTTATGTCGGCAACCTGCCGTATGGCGTGCGCGACGCCGATCTGGAGCAGGCGTTTGCACAATTCGGCTCGGTCACCAGTGCCAAGGTGATGATGGAGCGCGACACCGGTCGCTCCAAGGGCTTTGGTTTCGTCGAGATGGGCAGCGACGCCGAGGCGCAGGCCGCCATCAACGGCATGAATGGTCAGCCGCTGGGTGGCCGCAACGTGGTGGTCAACGAAGCGCGCCCGATGGAAGCGCGCCCCCCGCGCTCCGGCGGCTTCGGTGGCGGCGGTGGTTACGGCGGCGGCGGTGGTGGCTACGGCGGTGGCCGTCGTGAAGGCGGCGGTGGCGGCTACGGCGGCGGCGGCGGCGGTGGTGGTTACGGTGGCGGTGGCGGCTATGGCGGCGGCCGGCGCGAAGGCAGTGGCTACGGCGGCGGCGGCCAGGACGGGAACTTCCGCAGCCCCTACGGCCAAGGCCCGCGCGGCGGTGGCGGTGCGGGTGGTCGTCGCGAGGGCGGCTACGGCGGTGGTCGGCGCGAAGGCGGTTACGGCGGCGGCCGTGACGACGAGTGAACCAGCGCGCATTCTGAACGCGAGGCCGGCATGTCCCGGCCTGGCACAAGAAAAGGCTCCTGACGGAGCCTTTTTTCATGGCCCTGGCATCGTCGTCGGACCGGCCCGTGCCTTGCGCGGGCGCCCACTCAGCAGGCGATCGAACAGGGCGTTGGGCAACACCCGCAGCAGCTTGGCGACCACCGCCATTTGCCACGGAATCACGCGGTAGCTCACGCCCTGCCCGATGGCGCGCAACGCCCACTCGGCAAAGCGGTCGGCCGGCATCAGAAACGGCATCGCGTAGCGGTTCGCGCGGGTGAGCGGCGTGTCGATATAGCCCGGCAGCAGCGTGACCACCCGGACGCCGCTGCCACGCAGCTCCCCGCGCAGGCTCTCGCAGTACGCCACCACACCGGCCTTGCTGGCACAGTAGGCGGCGTGACCCGGCAGGCCACGGATGGCGGCGACGCTGGCGATGCCCACCAGGGTGCCGCTGCCGCGCTCGCGCATCGCGGCGATGAAGGGCTGGAAGGTGGCCGCCATGCCGACGTTGTTGACCGCCAGCGTGCGCGCCATGACGTCGATGTCGGCACGCTCGGCGGTGTCCATGCCGACGCTGATGCCGGCGTTGGCCACCACCACGTCGGGCACGCCCTGGCGCGCCAGACAGGCCTGGCCTGCGGCCACGACGCTGTCGATGTCCGCCACGTCCGCTTCGTACACCTGCCAGCGCTCGGCTGGCCAGTCCCGCGCGCGGGCCCAGTCGCGCAGCTCGACCGGCCGGCGTGCCACCAGGGCCAGCCGCCAGCCGTCGGCAAAGCAGCGTTCGGCCAAGGCCTGGCCGATGCCGCTGGACGCGCCGGTGAGGTAGATCAACCCTGCCATGGTGGGCGCGGCGCGGGATCAGCGTCGCGGCTGCAGCACGCCCCGCACCTGCCCGGTGAGCACGGCCACGCCGCTGCGGTCGTCGTAGGAGAAGCGGTCGCCGGTGAAGACGTCGGCGCCGCGGCGCAGCTCCACCGGCTTGTCGGAGCTGACGCGATCCTCGTCGATGAAGGCGTGCAGGTACGCCCCCAGAAATTCCATGCGCGGCAGATCGCCGCCCCGCGGGCGCGTGACGGCCTCGCGCACCACGCGTGCGTTGTCGAACAGCTCGGCCTCGGAGCCATCGCCCTTGGCCACGGCGCGCCGCGCCGTGGCCACCGTGGGGTTGCCCTGCTCGTCATAGGAGCGGATGCGCGGCTGCTGGACCTCCAGCGTGTCCGTCAGCGGAAAGTGCTGGCCTTCGCTGCCCACGATCTCGGACTTCAGGCGCCCATCGGCATCGAAGCTGCGCACCGAGAATTCGCGCATGAAGTAGTCCGGCTCGGCCGAGGGCGGCGGCCCGCCGCCCTCCGGACCAAAGCGCGGGGCGCTGCGCACCAGCCACCAGCTGCCCAGCGCAAACAGCATCATGACCAGCACCGGCAACCAGGCGGCCAGCTGATCCCGTCCCTGGCGCCACAACCGGGCGGTGTTCATGCGGCACCACCCATCTGCGCCTCCAGCAGGCGCCGGTAGTGCCCGCCGGCCACCAGCAGCAGGTCGCAAAATTCGCGCGCCGCGCCTTCGCCACCGCGCGCGGCGGTCACGTGGTGTGCGCAGGCCAGCGCTTCGGCGTGGGCACCGGGCGGCACGCAGGCCAGCGCGGCGCGGCGCAGCAGCGGCAGGTCGGGCCAGTCGTCGCCCATGGCCGCGGCCTGCGACCAGTCGAGCCCCAGTTCGGCCAGCAGTGCCGCGGCGGCGGGCAGCTTGTCCTCGGTGCCCAGGCGCGCCTGGGTGACGCCCAGCGCCCGCAGGCGCAGGCGCAGGGGTGCCGAATCGCGCCCCGAGATGACGCAGGGCACGATGCCCGCGCGCGCCAGCAGCTTGATGCCGTGCCCGTCCAGCGTGTGAAAGCGCTTGAGCGTCTCGCCCTCGGCGCTGAAGTACAGGCCGCCATCGGTCAGCACGCCGTCGACGTCGAAGAAGGCCACGCGCACCCCCTGCGCCCGCAGCAGCAACTGCGGCGGCCAGCTGAGCGCGGGCGATGCGGGCGCGGATGGCATCAGATCACCTTGGCGCGCATCAGGTCGTTGCTGTTGACGGCTCCCACCAGGCGACCGGCGGCATCCAGCACCAGCAGCACCGTGATGCGGTGCTTTTCCATGGACTCGGCCGCCTCGGCCGCCAGCGCATCGTCGCGGATGTGGCGCGGATTCGGGTGCATGACCTCGTGCGCCACCAGCGCGCGCAGGTCGCGCCCGGTCTCGACCAGGCGGCGCAGATCGCCATCGGTGAAGATGCCTACAGGCCGGCCGGCCGCATCGACGATGGCCGAGGCACCCAGGCCCTTGCGCGTGATCTCGCGCATCAGCGTGCTGAAATCGGCGTCCGGAGCGACCTGTGGCACCTCATCGCCCTGGCGCATCACGTCGGCCACGCGCGTCAGCAGGCGCCGGCCCAGCGCGCCGCCGGGATGCGAGCGCGCGAAATCCTCGGCCCGGAAACCCCGCGCATCCAGCAGCGCCACCGCCAACGCATCGCCCAGCGCCAGCTGCGCCGTGGTGCTGGCGGTGGGCGCCAGGTTGAGCGGACAAGCCTCCTTCTCCACGCTGCCGTCGAGCACCGCGTCGGCGTGGCGCGCCAGCGTGGAATCGGCGCCGCCGGTAATCGCCACCAGAGGGGCGCCCAGGCGCTTGACCAGCGGCAGGATGGCGATCAGTTCGTCGCTTTCACCGCTGTTGGAGATGGCCAGCACCACGTCCTGCGCCTGGATCATGCCCAGGTCGCCATGGCTGGCCTCGGCCGGATGCACGAACATCGCCGGCGTGCCGGTGGACGCCAGGGTGGCGGCGATCTTGCGACCGACATGGCCGCTCTTGCCCATGCCCATCACCACCACCCGCCCGCTGGCACGCAGGATCAGTGCCAGCGCGCGGGCAAAGCTGTCGCCCAGCCGGTCCTTCAGCCCGAGCACGGCGGCGGCCTCGATGTCCAGCGTTTCGCGGGCCAGGCGCAAGGCCTGGGCAGGATCGAAATTCATCGCACGATTCTAGGGCGCTGCGCTAGCATCCGGCCATGAGCCCGCTGGAGCTGACCCTGCTGTACCTGGCCGCCGCCGTGCTGGGCGTGGCGGCATGCCGCTGGGCGCGCCTGCCCGCCATCCTGGGCTACCTGGTGGTGGGCGTGCTGATCGAGCCGCACACCCTGGGCTGGGCGGTCGGGCAGGACGCCGAAGGCATCAAGCAGCTGGCCGAGTACGGCGTGGTGTTCCTGATGTTCGTGATCGGGCTGGAGTTCAACCTGCCCAAGCTGCACGCCATGCGCCAGCACGTGTTCGGCCTGGGGCTGGCGCAGGTGCTGGTGACCATGGGCGTGGTCAGTGGCGGCGCCCTGCTGCTGGCCTGGCTGCTGCCGCAGCACTGGCCGATGAGCTGGCAGGGCGCGCTGGCCCTGGGCGGCGCGCTGGCCATGAGCAGCACCGCCATCGTGGTCAAGATGATGAGCGACCGGCTGGAGCTGGAGTCCGAACACGGCCAGCGCATCATCGGCGTGCTGCTGCTGCAGGACCTGGCGGTGGTGCCCCTGCTGGTGCTGATCCCGGCGCTGGGCTCCAGCCCCGAGGACCTGCTGGCCGAGCTGGCGGTGGCCGGGCTGAAGGCGGTGGGCCTGATCACCATCCTGCTGTGGGGAGGCCAGCGCGTGATGCGCTGGTGGCTGACGCTGGTGGCGCGGCGCAAGAGCCAGGAGCTGTTCGTGCTCAACCTGCTGCTGATGACGCTCGGCCTAGCCTGGCTGACCGAGCTGGCCGGCCTGTCACTGGGACTGGGCGCCTTCATCTGCGGCATGCTGATTTCGGAGACCCAGTTCAAGTACCAGGTCGAGGCCGAGATCCGCCCCTTCCACGACGTGCTGCTGGGCCTGTTCTTCATCACCATCGGCATGCTGCTGGACTGGCGGCTGGTGATGATGCAGTGGCCGGCGGTGGTGATTCTGCTGGTGCTGATCCTGCTGGCCAAGCTCGTCGTGGTGGCGGGTGTCGCGGCCCTGCTGGGCGCCAGCGCCGGCACCGCCCTGCGCACCGGGCTGTACCTGGCGCAGGCGGGCGAGTTCGGTTTCGTGCTGCTGACGCTGAGCAATCGCCAGGGCCTGCTGGCGCCCGAGCTGTTCAACCCCATCCTGGCGGCGATGGTGGTGTCGATGCTCACCACGCCCTTCATCATCATGGCCAGCAACCGCATCGTGCTGCGCCTGGTGGCCAGCGAGTGGATGCTGCAATCGCTGCAGGTCACGCGCATTGCCCGCCAGTCGATGGACGCCGCCGGCCATGTGCTGATCTGCGGCTACGGGCGCAGCGGCCAGGCCATGGCGCGACTGCTGCGGCAGCAAAAGATTCCGTTCATCGCCCTCGATATCGACCCCGACCGGGTGCGCCTGGCCGCCGCCGCTGGTGACAGCGTGGTGTTCGGCGATGCCGCCACCACGCCGGCGCTGATCGCCGCCGGCCTGGGCCGCGCCAGCGCCGTGGCCCTGACCTATCTGGACCCACCCAGCGTGCTCAAGGCCCTGGCGGCCATCCGCGCGCACGCGCCCCAGGTGCCGGTGATCGTGCGCACGCAGACCGACCGCGACCTGGACAAGCTGCGCGCCGCCGGCGCCACCGAAGTCGTGCCCGAAGGGCTGGAAGGCGCGCTGATCCTGGCCGGCCACGCGCTGGCGCTGTCGGGCACGCCGGTGCGGCGCGTGGCGCGGCTGGTGCAGCAACAGCGCGAGCAGCGCTACGGCATGCTGCGCGGCTTCTTCCCCGGCGCCGACGACGACGTGAGCACCGATCCGATGGAGGAAATGCGGCTGGGCATGTTCACCGTGCCAACGTCGATGGCCGGGCAATCCCTGGGCGAGGTGCTGAACCGCCTGGGCGGCCTGCGCGCCATCAGCCTGCGGCTGCCCACCGGCACACCGGCGATGCCTGACGACGCCATCGTCCTGCAGGGCGGCGAGACCGTGCTGCTGTCCGGGCGTCCCGACGCGCTGGCGCGCGCCGAGCATGGCCTGGCCGCTTGAACACGCCCTGATAATGCCCGCATGAGCACCGCCTTTTCCGTCTCCGACTATCTGCGTCAGCACATCCGCACCGTGCCCGACTGGCCGGCACCGGGCGTGCAGTTTCGCGACATCACGCCGCTGCTGCAGAACCCGCAGGTGTTCCGCGTGCTCATCGACGCCTTCGTGCACCGCTACATGGACCCGGCGTTGCGCCCCGACGTCGTCGCCGGCCTGGACGCGCGCGGCTTCATCCTGGGCAGCGTGGTGGCCTATGAGCTGAACGTCGGCTTCGTGCCAATCCGCAAGAAGGGCAAGCTGCCCTTCACCACGGTCGAGGAAACCTACGAGCTGGAGTACGGCAGTGCCACCGTCGAGTTGCACACCGACGCCGTGCAGCCCGGCCAGCGCGTGCTGCTGATCGACGACCTGATCGCCACCGGCGGCACCATGCTGGCGGGCTGGCGCCTGCTGCAGAAGCTCGGCGCCAACGTGACCGAGGGCGCCGCCATCGTCGATCTGCCCGAGCTGGGTGGCTCGGCGCGGCTGGCGGAAGCCGGGTTGCCGCTGTTCACGCTGGTCGAATTCGGCGGCCACTGAGCGCGGCCCGCCCCGACGCTCACCCGGCGCGCCCAGCCTGCACGGCGGCCTGCCGCCCAATCAGTGTCCTGCATCGCCAAGCCAGGCATTTTTACAAAGCAACCGCTTGATCAAATTAAGAACCCTTGCTATGCTTGGCGCATGAACGACGCTGACGCCAGGACTCCCGCACCGCCTGCCCCGCGGCGCGGGCGCCCGCGCAAGAGCGCCGAGCAGCGCAGCGAAAGCCAGCGCCACGCCGACGTGCTGCGCGAAGCGGCACGACTGTTTCGCACCCAGGGGTTCGACGCCACCAGCACGCGCGACATCGCGGCCGCCGCCGGCATGCAGAGCGGCTCACCTTTCTACTATTTCGAGAGCAAGAGCGCCATGCTTTTCGCGGTCATGCGCGATGGCATGGCCCAGGTCACGGAGAGCCAGGGGCAGGTCCTGCGGGCGCTGGGCCCTCGCCCCGCGGCACGCGATCGCCTGCGGGCACTGATCCGGCACCACTTCAGCGTGGTGGTCGGGCCCGATAGCCATTTCATCCCGGTGATGCTGTACGAATGGCGCGCGCTCACCCCGGAGCAGCGCAAGGAGATTTCGCTGCAGAAAGACGCCTATGAAGCCGTCTGGATGCCCGTCCTCAACAGCCTGCACCGGGCCGGCGAGCTGAAAGCGCGCCCCACGGTGGCCCGCCTGTTCATCTTCGGCGCCCTGAACTGGGCCGCGCAATGGTTCAACCCGCAGGGCCCGCTGTCGCTTGATGACCTGACGGAGCAGGCCATGCGCCTGTTCACCGGGCAGGCCTGACAGAGGCGAGACATGCAGATGCACCTCGATCGAGTTCAAGAGCGTCGCTCCCAAAGAGCGGGTGCGGCGCCGCTGAGTCCGACCTGACTCCACACGTTCAAACCCACATCCCCATGAGCACTTTCCAATCCGGCTGGAATGCCAGCAGCCCCCAGGCCGTCGAGCGCCGGGCCTTCATGCTGGAGCGCATCGCCCAGTGCCGCGCGCTGGAGCAGCGCACGGCGCAACAGTCCGCCAAGGCCGCCGAGCGCTTTGCCAAGCGCCATCAGTTGCTGCCGCGCGAGCGTGTGGCGCTGCTGCTGGACCGTGGCGCGCCCTGGCTGCCGCTGGCCTCGCTGGCCGGCTATCTGCGCGACGACCCGGACCCGGCCAAGTCGGTGCCCGGCGGTGGCCTGATCGCCGGCATCGGCTTCATCGAAGGCACGCGCTGCATGGTGGTGGCCAGCGACTCGGGCATCGATGCCGGCGCCATCCAGCCCGGCGGACTGGACAAGATGCTGCGCGTGCAGGAAATGGCGCTGGCCGAGCGCCTGCCCTTCATTCACCTGGTCGAGAGCGCCGGCGCGGACCTGATGCGCTACCGCGTCGAGGGCTTCGTCATCGGCGGCTCGCTGTTCCGCAACCTGGCTCGGCTGTCCGCCGCCGGCATCCCGGTGATCACGGTGCAGCACGGCTCCGGCACGGCGGGCGGTGCCTACATGCCGGGGCTGTCGGACATCGTCATCATGGTCGAGGGCCGCTCGCGCGCCTTCCTCGCCGGCCCGCCGCTGCTCAAGGCCGCCACCGGCGAGGTGGCGACCGAGGAGGAACTGGGCGGCGCGCTGATGCACACCACGGTCTCGGGCCTGGGCGAATACCTGGCGCGCGACGACCGCGAGGCGCTGGGCATGGCGCGGCGCGTGGTGGCCGAACTGGGTTGGGCGTTGAGCGTTGAGCGTTCAGCGAATCCCGCCCAACGCCCAACGCCCAACGCCGAACCTCCCTGGCCGGCCGACGAGCTGCTGGGCCTGATGCCTGCCCACCACCGCGAGCCGGTGGACATGCGCGAGGTGGCGGTGCGCCTGGTTGATGGCGGCGCGCTGCTGGAGTTCAAGGCCGGCTACGGCAGCGCCACGGTGTGCGCGCAGGGGCGCATTGGCGGTCACGCGATCGGCATCATCACCAACAACGGGCCGATCGACAACGCGGGCGCCAACAAGGCCACGCACTTCATCCAGTGGATGTGCCAGCTGGGCCACCCCATCGTCTACCTGCAGAACACCACCGGCTACATGGTGGGCAAGGACGTCGAGCAGGCCGGCATGATCAAGCACGGCAGCAAGATGATCCAGGCCGTCACCAACGCCACCGTGCCGCAAATCACCATCCAGTGCGGGGCCAGCTTTGGCGCCGGCAACTACGGCATGTGCGGGCGGGGCTTTGCGCCGCGCTTCCTGTTCAGCTGGCCCGGCGCCACCACGGCCGTGATGGGCGGCGAGCAGGCCGCCGGCACCATGCGCATCGTCACCGAGGCGGCGCTGAAACGCAAAGGCATCGAGCCCGACGCCGCCAAGATGCAAAAACAGTTCGACGCCGTGGTGGCCATGTTCGAGCGCCAGCAGGATGCCTTCACCACCAGCGGCCTGCTGCTGGACGACGGCGTGATCGACCCGCGCGACACGCGCGCCGTGCTGGGCTTCTGCCTGGACACCCTGGCCGAGGGTGCGGCGCGCACCATGCGGCCGATGCAGTTCGGGGTGGCGAGGATGTGAGAGGGAGCCCCTGAGCAGCCGAACGCAGAGGGCGCAGAGATTTCGCAGAGAACGCAGAAGAATCCAAATGATTTTGGTGAACCCCTCTTGCTGGTCGCTCCGTGAAGCTGGGGCATTGTCCTGCGCTTGTGATTACTTATTGATTTTTTCTGCGCCTTCTGCGAAATCTCTGCGCCCTCTGCGTTCGGCTGCTGAGATCTGGGCCTTGCAAGACGCCACCGCAATTCAAGGAGACAAACCATGCAACTGACCCACGACCACGAGCAAATCCGCGACACGCTCAAGCGCTACATCGACGAGCACATCAACCCGCATGTCGATGAATGGGAAGAGGCCGAAATCTTCCCTGCCCATCAGGTGTTCAAGGACCTCGGCAACCTGGGCCTGCTGGGCCTGACCAAGCCGGTGGAGTACGGCGGCATGGGGCTGGACTACTCCTACAGCATGGTGATGGCCGAGACCCTGGGTCTGATCCGCTGCGGCGGCGTGCCCATGGCCATCGGCGTGCAGACCGACATGTGCACGCCGGCGCTGGCGCGCTTTGGCAGCGACGAGCTCA
>ERZ795045.4972-NODE-4972-length-10279-cov-4.506358_pt1 | contig 10279 bp, 8 predicted proteins | sample MGYA00375129_ERZ795045 | MGnify/ENA primary metagenome ERZ795045 (study PRJEB30174, sample SAMN05720166) | activated sludge metagenome | isolation source: anaerobic digester from wastewater treatment plant | place: Japan | collected 2015-05-15 ... | reverse complement strand
TCGCGGCCAGCACCTTGATCGCCAGCTCGCTGACCGTGGTGCTCAAAAAGGTCTGGATGTTCTGGATGTCCATGCGATGGGGCTGTGCTCGGGGTGCTTCGGGTGCGCCGCACCGCGGCGCGCGCCAGTGCAGCTTCGGCGGTGTTGGTGCTGCGGCCTGATCAGTTCTTCGCCGCCTGCGTCACCGCCTCCATCACCCGGTCGAGGTTGAAGCTGCCGGGTTTTTGCCGGGGCGGGAAGTCCTTGAAGCTTTGCAGCCAGTTGCCGACGTAGGCGCCGGCCGGCGCGATCGCCCACATGTGCTCCATGTACCAGCGCTGGTAACCCATCGCGTTCTCGTGTTCGGCGCGCTCGAAGGGGTCCATGCGCAGGTTCGTGACCAGCGGCGCGCGCAGCACCTTGAACGGGTCTTGCCACACGCGCAGGCCGTGCGCATCCTGTTCGAGGAAGGTGACCTTGAAGTCGCCGTAGCGCAGCGCGGCCACGCTGCCGTCGTCGGTCCAGTAGATGAACTCCTTGCGCGGCCAGGCGGCTTGCCCGCGCAGCGCCGGGCCCAGGTCGTAGCCGTCCAGGTGCACCTTGTACGAACGCCCGCCGATGGTGGTGCCCTGCTTCAGCGTCTGGGCCACGTCCTTGCCGCCGGCGGCGGCCACCAGCGTGGGCAGCATGTCCTCGTGTGCGCTGATATCGTTGATCACCGTGCCCGGCTGGATCACGCCCGGCCACTTGATCATCGCCGGCACGCGGTAGCCGCCTTCCCAGTTGGTGTTCTTCTCGCCGCGGAACATGGTGGTGCCGCCGTCGGGCCAGGTGAAGCTCTCGGCGCCGTTGTCGGTGGAATACATGACGATGGTGGTGTCGTCCAGGCCCAGTTCCTTCAGCTTGGCCAGCACCTGACCGACATGGCCGTCGTGCTCGACCATGCCGTCGGCATACACGCCCAGCCCGGTCTTGCCGTCGGAAGCCGCCTTCAGGTGGGTGAAGACGTGCATGCGCGTGGAGTTCCACCACAGGAAAAAGGGCTTGTTCGCCTGCTTCGCGCGCGCCATGAAGTCCAGCGCTTTGGCCGTGACCTCCTCGTCGATGGTCTCCATGCGCTTGCGCGTCAGCGGCCCGGTGTCGGTGATGCGGCCGTCGGCGAAGCTGTGGATCACGCCGCGCGGGCCGAACTTCTTCTTGAACTCGGCGCTCTTCGGGTAGTCGGGGTATTCCGGCTCTTCTTCGGCGTTCAGGTGGTACAGGTTGCCGAAGAACTCGTCGAAGCCGTGGTTGGTCGGCAGCATCTCGTCGCGGTCGCCGAGGTGGTTCTTGCCGAACTGGCCGGTCATGTAGCCCTGCGCGCGCAGCAATGTGGCGATGGTCGGGTCTTCCTTTTGCATGCCCTCGGGCGCGCCCGGCAGGCCGACCTTGGTGAGGCCGGTGCGGATCGGCGACTGGCCGGTGATGAAGGCGGCGCGCCCGGCGGTGCAGCTTTGCTGGCCGTACCAGTCGGTGAACACCGCGCCTTCGCGGCCGATGCGGTCGATGTTCGGCGTCTTGTAGCCCATCATCCCCAAGTTGTAGGCGCCGACGTTGAACTGGCCGATGTCGTCGCCCCAGATCACCAGGATGTTCGGCTTGCCGGCGCCGCCGGCCGGTGCCTGCGCCCACGCCGGCGCAGCAGCCGCCGCGCCGAGCAGCAATGTAGCCGCGAGTTTTTGCATCGATTTCATCTCGCTCTCCTTTCGCGATGGGTGTCGATCCGCGAGCGCTCCCGGCCCAGCGGCTCAGCCGCCGCGCCGCCGCCGCGGTTTTGCATGCTGGGCCGCAAGCTTCGCCCGGACAACGGCGCCTCGGGCGAATGCGGCTGCCCTTGGGTGCAGGTCATGGCGGCGCAGCTCGGCCTCATTCGTGGCTGCGGCGCTCGGCCAAGGCCGCGTCGACCGAGCGCACCAGCGCGCTGCCGCGAAAGGGCTTGGCCAGGAAGTGTTCGATGCCGCTGCGGCACAGGCGCTGGCGCAGCGGCCGCTCGTCGTGCGCGGAGATGGCCACCGTGGGGGCGTGCACGCCGCGCTCGCGCAGCCGCTCGACCAGCTCGAGGCCCGACATCGCCGGCAGGTTCAGGTCGACCACCAGGCAGTCGGCCAGGGCCACGACGGCATCGCCCAGCGCGGCCTCGGCGCTGTCGTAGCTCAGCGTGTGATAACCCCAGGCGCGCAGCATGCGCTGCAGCGCGATGCGCAGCCCGTCGTCGTCCTCGACGATGGCCACCAGCAGGTGATGCAAGCCTTGGGCAGCGGGTTCCACGCGGCCATGGTGCGCGCAGCCGGCCGGCGCGCGCATCGGGCCTGCGGGCCGCGCCGCTTGCCCTTTGGTGCAGCGCAGGGGCGCGGCGCGCCGCGTGCTCAGCCGCCGCGCGGGTGCAGCTGGGCGGCGATGCGGCCGAGCTCGGCCGCGTTGGCCGCACCCAGCTTGTTCATGACTTGTGCGCGTTGCGCCTTGACCGTGCGCTCGGCGATGCCCAGCGCCGCGGCGATCTGCTTGTTCAGCCGGCCGGCGGCGACGAGTTCGAAGACCTCGCGTTCGCGGCGGCTGAGCTGGGTGTAGCGCGCTTGCAGCTCGCCGTCGGCGGCGCGCGCCGCGCGCCGCTGCGCATCCGCCTGCAGCGCCCGCGCGATCGCTTCCAGCAAGGGCTCGCGCGCCACCGGCTTGGTGAGGAAATCCACCGCGCCGGCCTTCATCGCCTGCACGCCGCTGGCCAGGTCGCCGTGGCCGCTGAGGAAGATCACCGGCAGGGCGATGCCGTGACGCACCAGCGCCTGTTGCAGCTGCAGCCCCGACGGCCCCGGCATCTGCAGATCGAGCAGCAGGCAGCCGGGTGCGTCGGCCGGCGGTGCGAGCAAAAATTCGCCCGCCGAGGCGTAGGCCTGCACGCGCAGGCCGGCGGCCGTCAGCAGCCGCTGCAGCGCGGTGCGCAGGGCATCGTCGTCGTCGACGATGTGGATCAGCGGCGGTGCGGTCATGAGCGGGGCGGCGGGTGCAGCAGGGCGCGGATGCGGTGTCAGGCCCGGGCCGCCAGCGGCAGCTCGATGCGCAACTGCGCGCCGGGCGCGCAGCGTTCGGCGCAAATCGTACCGTTGTGCGCCTCGACGATCGAGCGCGCGATCGCCAGCCCCAGGCCCATGCCGCTGTGTTTGGTGCTGAAGAAGGAGTCGAACACGCGCGGCAGATCGGCCGGCGCGATGCCGCAGCCGAAGTCGCGCACCGTGAGCTGCACGCTGCCGGCCGCATCGAGCGTGCCCAGCACGACGCGGCGCTGCGGCGGCGGTGCTTCGGCGCAGGCATCGAAGGCATTGAGCATCAGGTTGATCAGCACCTGCTGCAGCTGCACCGGGTCGCCGATCACCTCGGCGCGGCGCGCCTTCGGCTCGTGCTCCACCGTCACCGCGCGGCGCCGCGCTTCGGCACGCAGCAGCGCCAAGGTGGTCTCGGCCAGCGCGTTCAGGTCGAAGCGGCGCCGCTCGGTTTCGTGGCGCGCCAGCAGCGCGCGCAGCCGCTGGATGACGTCGCTGGCGCGCTGGTCGTCGCGACGGATGTCGGCCAGGATCTGCAGCAGCTCGCCGCGTTCGACGCGGCCGGATTCGAGCAGCAGCGTGGCGGCGTCGGCGTTGCTCAGGATCGCACCCAGCGGCTGGTTGATCTCGTGCGCGATCGACGCCGTCAGCTCGCCGGCCACCGCCAGCCGCGAGGCATGCAGCAGCTGCGCGCGTTGCGCCTGCTGCGCCAGTTCGGCGGCGCGGCGGCGGCGCCCTTGCCATAACAACGCGGCGATCAGCAGGCTTTGCGCCAGCAGCGCAGCGGCCAGCAGCAGTGCCTGCCACCAGTAGCGCTCAAACCAGCCCGGCTCGAGGTAGCGCAGCTGGCAAGCATCGGGCAGCTGCCGGGCGTCCAATGCGTAGCGCTGCAGCTGGCGTGCGTCGGCCACACAGGCCGACGCCAGCGCCGGCTCGACCCTCGCCGCGGCCGGGCCCGGCGTGTCCAGCGCACGCATCACCAGCTCGCCCAGCCGCTGGCCGTAGGCGGTGAAAGGCTCGACCGGGCCTGCGGCCAGGCCGTGGCCCAACTGCGAGTCGAACACGCCGTAGATCGGCGCCGCGCTGGCGGCGCTGAGCGTGGCCAGCGCGGCGCGCGGCACATGCACGCGCCCGTCGCGGTCGCGAAACAGGGTGGCGTAGAACACCACCGTATCCGCCGCGGCGCCGGCCAGCCGTTGCGCCGCTTGTTCGGGTGGCAAGCCCGCCAGCTCGTCGATCTGCAGCCGCTCGGCATACGGCGCCAGCGCGTCGCGAAAGCCCTGCAGCTGCCCCTCGTCGAAGGGCGACACGCCGCCGACGAGCACGGCGCGGCGCGCCTTGGGCTGCAAGGCGAGCGCGAGGCGCACCGCGCCGGCGTAGTCCACCTGCACCGGCAGGCCGAACAGGCCGATGCCGCCGCCCAGCCGCTGCGCGTATTGCGGCGACACGAAATGGAGGACCACCGGCGCCTCGGGCCACAGGCGCTGGCGGTGGCGCAGGTAGAAGTCCACCGTCGGTTCGGTGGCCAGCACCACCGTGTCGATGCGCACGTTTTCGTACTTGCGCGCCACCAGTTCGGCCAGCATCGGCTCGGCCGCGCGGCCGAAGCGTGTCGTGTCGATCGACTCGTGGATCCAGTTCACCGCGCCGGGGTGGCGCCGTGCCACCGCCTCGCGCATCGCCGCGTCGATGGCGACGAACGCCGGCAAATAGGGATCGGTGCCGCTGATCACCAGCACCTGTGGCGCCGCGTCGGCCCCTTGCGCCGCGGCCGCCGCACCGGCCCCGTGCAGCGCGCACAGCAGCAGCGCCGCCACGCCGCGCGCGAGCGCCGACACGGCCACGCGCCGCGCGCAGCGGCTCAATGGCGCTCGGGGGTGCGCGCGCTGCCCGGGCCCGGGTTGTCGGCACCCGATTCGGTCCAGCTCGTGGGCACCTGGTCGGCGCTGGTGGGCGCCGGCCCGACGCCGTGCGGCGCCTGCTCGGGCACCAGCTGGCTCACCGCTGCCGGGTGCGGCGGACGCAGGTGCGTCAGCTCTTCGGCGATCTGCGCGGCCGAGGCCGGGCGGCCGGCCAAGGTGGGACGGATGCCCGGGCTGGCCGCCAGCTCGTCGGCACTGGGCATGCGCGGCGAGAAGTTGTGCGCGTCGGCCAGCGGCCAGTACAGGCGGTACATGTTGTGCTGGTGCGCCAGGTCCTCGAGGATCGCGCCCCAGCGCATGGTGGGCATCGCGGCCGACAGCAGCCGGATGCGCGTGCTGTCGATGCGGCGCACGATGTGGTAGGTGCTGAGCTGGTCGGGGTGCATCAGGCCGGCGGCCTGCAGCAGTTCCTTCAGCGCGTGCAGCGTGTTGGCGTGGTACTGCGCCACGCGCGGCGCCTTGTCCGACACCACCAGCGCGCGCTGGCGCATCGGGTCCTGCGTGGTGATGCCGGTCGGGCAGGTGCCGGTGTGGCAGGTCTGCGCCTGGATGCAGCCCAGCGCCATCATGAAGCCGCGCCCCGAGTTGCACCAGTCGGCGCCGATCGCGAACATGCGCGCCAGGTCGAAGGAGTTGATCACCTTGCCCGCCGCGCCGAGCTTGATGCGTTGGCGCAGGTTCACGCCGATCAGCGTGTTGTGCACCAGGTTCAGGCCTTCTTGCACCGGCGATCCCATGTGGTCGGCAAACTCCACCGGCGCGGCGCCGGTGCCGCCCTCGGCGCCGTCGACGACGATGAAGTCGGGCGTGATGTCGGTTTCCAGCATCGCCTTGACGATGCCGAACCACTCCCAGATGTGGCCGATGCACAGCTTGAAACCGGTGGGCTTGCCGCCGGACAGTTCGCGCAGCCGCGCCACGAACTGCAGCAGCTCCACCGGCGTGGAAAACGCGCTGTGCGACGATGGCGACACACAGGCCACGCCGATCGGCACGCCGCGCGCGGCGGCGATCTCGGCCGTCACCTTGGCGCCCGGCAGCATGCCGCCGTGGCCCGGCTTGGCGCCCTGGCTGATCTTGATTTCGATCATCTTGATCTGCGGGTCGCGCGCCTGCTCGGCGAAGCGTTCGGGGTTGAAGTGGCCGTCGGCGTTGCGGCAGCCGAAGTAGCCCGAGCCGATCTCCCAGATCAAGTCGCCGCCGTGTTCGCGGTGGTAGCGGCTGATGCCGCCTTCGCCGGTGTCGTGCGCGAAGCCGCCGGTGCGCGCGCCCAGGTTCAGCGCCTCGATGGCGTTGGCCGACAGCGCGCCGAAGCTCATCGCCGAGATGTTGAACACGCTGGCGCTGTAGGGCTGCGTGCACGGCGAGGTGCCCACCGCCGGCGCATCGGGCCGCCCGCCGATCCAGATGCGGAAGTCGTGCGACGGGATCAGCGTGGTGTGCAGCGAGTGGTTGATCCACTCGTAGCCGCGCGCACCCACGTCCAGCTTGGTGCCGAAGGGCTGCACGTCGGGCACGCCCTTGGCGCGCTGGTAGACCACCGAGCGCTGCGCGCGCGAGAACGGCTCGGCCTCGACGTCGCCTTCGATGAAGTACTGGCGGATCTCCGGGCGGATGAACTCGAACAGGAAGCGCAGGTGCCCCAGGATCGGGTAGTTGCGCAGGATCGCGTGGCGCGTTTGCAGCAGGTCGCGCACCCCCAGCAGCGTGAGCGCGCCGAACAGCAGCAGCCACGGCAGGCCGCGGTCGAAGGAGACCATCGCGAACAGCGCCAGCAGCGTGGCCAGCGTGCAAAACGCCAGGGTGCTGTAGCGCACGCTGTTGGCGAAGGTGAGCCGTTGAGACATCGTTGAACTCCGTCGTGAACGTGCGCTTCGCGCGCGCTGCGAGCCTGCGGCCCAGCTGGCGCGGCCGGGGCGCGCCAGTATCGCTCAAGCCCGCTGGCGGCGATGCGCACCAGCGTCAAACCGCACGCGCCGCTTATTTCATCGCCGCCAGCGCGTCGGGAATGGCGCGCCGTTCGGGGTACTTGTGGTCCGCGCCGTACTGGCGTGCCTCATAGGTCTTGAGCCACCAGTAGGCGGCAAAGACCCAGATGCCCGCGGCTTCGACCCAGAAGACGGTGCGGTCGGCGCAGTCCGATCCCGCGTCGGGCGACAGCCGCAGCCAGGCGGCGGTGGTCAGCGGCAGCGCCCACATCGCCACGCCGAGCAGCTTGTAGGCCGAGCGATAGAACTTGCGCACCGCGGGACGGGCGATCAGGTGCAGCGTGCGCTGCGCACAGAAGATGCACACACTGCCGATGGCGGCAAAGAAGCCGACCGCGAAGCAGCCGTGCAGGCCCGAGCGGATCAGCACGTCCGCCGTGCGGTCCAGCTTCGGCGAGAACGCCACGCATTGCGCGGCGCAGGGCGGAAAGCACTGCAGCAAGCGCGCCGGGTCGGTCGGGAACAGCGCCACGCCGACGACCAGCACGCCGGCGATGTTGAGCAGCCAGTCTTCGGCGCGGCTGAAGCCCTTGTAGATCAGCAGCGCCAGGCCGACCGCGCACAGCGCGCCGACCATCACGTCGCGCAAGTCGGTGTGGTAATACGCGCTGATCGAGGGTTGCGGCGCGATGTCCAGCAGCGCCTTGCCGCCCAGCCACAGCACCAAAGGCAGCGCGACCGCGATCGAGCCGAGGCTGACGCGCAGAAAGAAGTAGGTGTCGGCGATGTCCGACGTGTACTGCGCCGCGCCGCTCTGATGCTGCCGCATGTCGGCTCCCGCACTGGTTGGTCGGCACAGTGTGCGCCCGACCGGCAGGAACCGGCATCCTCACGATGCACGAAGACACGATGCCGGCTTCGACGCGCGGCGCGTCGGCCGGCGCCGCTTCAGCGCAGCTCGGGGAAGTCTTCCTCCCAGAACTCCGCCGCACCGCGCTCGCCGCGCGCACGGCGTTCGTCCTCGGCCTGGCGCAATTGCACGCGGCGGATCTTGCCGGAGATGGTCTTGGGCAGTTCGGCAAACTCGATGCGGCGCACGCGCTTGAAGGGGCTCAGATTGCCGCGCAGGAAGCGCAGGATGTCCAACGCGGTGTCGCGCGTGGCCGCTTGCCCCGGCTTGAGCACCACGTAGGCCTTGGGCACCGCGAGCTTGACCGGGTCGGGGCTGGGCACCACCGCGGCTTCGGCTACGGCCGGGTGCTCGAGCAGCGCGCTTTCCAGCTCGAAGGGGCTGATGCGGTAGTCGCTGGCCTTGAACACGTCGTCGGCACGGCCCACGTACCACAGGTAGCCGTCGGCATCACGGCGCGCCACGTCGCTGGTGCGGTAGTAGCGGCCGCCGAGTGCGGCCTGGGTTTTTTCTGCGTCGCCGGCATAACCGGCCATGAGCCCGACGGGCCGCCCCGAGGGCGAATCCCGCAGGGCGGAGCCCGCAGGGTTGACAAGGAGCCCGACGGGCCGCCCCGAGGGCGAATCCCGCAGGGCGCAGCCCGCAGGGTCGGCCAGGCTGCCGGTGGGCGCGGGCGCGGGCGCGGGCTCGAGCTTGACCGCCAGTTCGCCCTCGTCGCATTCGGCATCGTCGGCGTCGAGCAGCACCAGGCCGTAACCCGGCATGGGTTTGCCCATCGAGCCGGCGCGCACTTCCAGCCCCGGCGGGTTGCCGACCATGCAGGTGCTCTCGGTCTGGCCGTAGCCGTCGCGCAGCGTCAAGCCCCAGGCCTGGCGCACGCGCTCGATCACCTCGGGGTTCAGCGGCTCGCCGGCGCCGATGGTCTCGCTCAGCTTGACCGGCCAACTACTCAGGTCTTCCAGGATCAGCAGCCGCCACACCGTGGGCGGCGCGCACAGCGAGGTCACGCCGCAGCGCACCAGCGTGTCCAGCGTGACCTTGGCGTCGAAGCGCGCCTGGTTCAGCACGAAGATGGTGGCGCCGGCGTTCCACGGCGCGTAAAAGCTGCTCCACGCGTGTTTGCCCCAGCCCGGCGAGCTGATGTTCAGATGCACGTCGCCGGGTTGGAGCCCCAGCCAGTACATCGTCGTCAGGTGGCCCACCGGGTAGCTTTGCTGTGTGTGCAGCACCATCTTCGGCTTGGCGGTGGTGCCGCTGGTGAAGTACAGCAGCAGCGGGTCGTCGGCCTGGGTGGCGCCGTCGGGCTGGAAATCGGCCGCCGCCGCGTCGGCTTGCGCGTAGTCGGCCCAGCCGTTCAGGTGGGCGCCGACGAGGGTGCGCGTGTACTCGCCCGCCACCTCGGCGAAGCGCGCCGCGCCGCTGGCGTCGGCAACCACGTGGCGCATGTCGCCGCGCTGCACGCGGTCGCGCAGCTCGTCGGCCGACAGCAGCGTGGTCGCCGGGCTGACCACCGCGCCGAGCTTGATCGCCGCCAATGTGATCTCCCACAGCGGCACCACGTTGCCCAGCATCAGCAGCATGCGATCGCCGCGCTTGACGCCGCGGCTGCGCAGCCAGTTGGCCGCGCGGTTCGAGCGCTCGGCCATCTGCGCGAAGCTCAGGCGCTGCTCGCTGCCGTCTTCGTTGACGACCCACAGCGCCGTGGCGTGGTTGTCGCGTGCGTGCACGTCGAACCAGTCCAGCGCCCAGTTGAACTGGCGCAGCGCCGGCCAGCGAAAGCCGGCGACGGCGGCGTCGTGGCGGCCGCGCTGCGCCAGCAGGAAGTCGCGCGCTTCACTGAAGGCCAGGGTGGAGGGCGAAGGCATGGTCGGTCTCCTTTGCAAGCTGTAGAAGCTTTCGCAGCTTGATTGGGCGGCATGGCGTCGGACGGCACAATTGTGTAGGCTTTGCGCTGAAGTCAACCGGAGGCTGTGATGAAACCCGTATCCCATCTGCTCGAGGGCCGCGAGAGCACCCTGTGGCATGCGCGGCCCGACGACACCGTCTTCCAGGCACTGCACCTGCTGGCCGAACACGAAGCCGGCGCGTTGATGGTGATGGACCAGGGCCGGCTGGTCGGCATCCTGTCCGAACGCGACTACACGCGCAAGATTGCGCTGCAAGGGCGCAGTTCGAAGGACACGCTGGTCAAGGAAATCATGACGCGCGAGGTGCTGTACGTGACGCCGCGCACCCGCACGCGCGAGTGCATGGCGCTGATGGCCGAAAAGAAGATCCGCCACCTGCCGGTGATCGACGGCGACACGGTGGTGGGCATGATCTCGGTGCGCGACATCCTCGACGACATCATTGCCGACCACGAGGAAACGATCGCCCAGCTCGAGAACTACATCCGTTCATAGCCCCGGGCGCCGCAGGCGGCCCGGGCGGCGTGCATCCGCAGCGGGCAAGGGGCAAGGGGCAAGG
>ERZ795045.4967-NODE-4967-length-10292-cov-33.554264_pt1 | contig 10292 bp, 3 predicted proteins | sample MGYA00375129_ERZ795045 | MGnify/ENA primary metagenome ERZ795045 (study PRJEB30174, sample SAMN05720166) | activated sludge metagenome | isolation source: anaerobic digester from wastewater treatment plant | place: Japan | collected 2015-05-15 ... | reverse complement strand
CACCATAGTTAGCACTTTCATCACATTTCACCATTATATTTACATCACTAATTTCTTTATATTCACCTCCTTCACCCAACAATTGAAAATTTACGCCATCATAGACAAGATGTAATATTTGTCCTGCTTTAATAAAACCGCTCGATAATTCATCACCGTTTGACTTTTTGATGGTTTTAGCTCCCAAACCATTGATATTAAGAGTGCTCGCTCCGGAATTTGCGTTGGAAAACCTAATCTTCACACTCAATCCTTCTACCAATGCTGTTATACCACTTATTGACACGGTGTAATTGTTTATCCCGCTTGCCGTAGCATATGCCATATGTTTCACATAATCATTCTTATGCGTAACTGAGTATGATTTGTTTAGCTTGTAGACTTTTTGAGTGGTATGACCACCCACATAAAGGTAGTTGTCATCAGAGGTTATAGAGTATATACTACCGCCGTAATCTATAGATTCTGCCACCTTGCTTAAGTCTGATTTGTTTAACTTCCAGACTTTTTGAGTCGCACCACCCACATAAAGATAGTTGTCATCAGAGGTTATAGAGTATATAGTACCGCCATAGTTTATAGATTCTCCCACCTTGCTTAAGCCTGATTTGTTTAGCTTGTAGACTTTTCGAGTGGTATGACCACCCACATAAAGGTAATTGTCATCAGAGGTTATAGAGTTTATAGCACCGCCATAGTCTATAGATTCTGACACCTTACTTAAGTCTGATTTGTTTAGCTTGTAGACTTTTTGAGTCGCACCACCCACATAAAGGTAATTGTCATCAGAGGTTATAGAGTTTATAGTACCGCCATAGTTTATAGATTCTCCCACCTTGCTTAAGTCTGATTTGTTTAGCTTGTAGACTTTTCGAGTGGTGGCACCACCCACATAAAGGTAGTTGTCATCAGAGGTTATAGAGTATATAGTATCGCCGTAGTCTATAGATTCTCCCACCTTACTTAAGTCTGATTTGTTTAGCTTGTAGACTTTTTGAGCGCTACCACCCACATAAAGGTAGTTGTCATCAGAGATCATAGAGTATATAACACCGTCATAGCTTATAGATTCTCCCACCTTACTTAAGTCTGATTTGTTTAGCTTGTAGACTTTTTGAGCGCTACCACCCACATAAAGGTAGTTGTCATCAGAGATCATAGAGTATATAACACCGTCATAGCTTATAGATTCTCCCACCTTTGACAAGTGGTAATATTCATCTGACAAGCCGGTTTCCAATTGACCAAGCAATTCGTCGAGACTTATAGTCTGAAGAATTCCAGTTACAAAAGGGGTAGCTTTCTTTCCAACCATATTTGTAATCTGAGCCTGGGTTATTTCTGTACTACCAGCTGGTCTATAAATATAACAGAGGGGGTACTGAAATAAAGTTGGTCCAGACGCTAAAGTAGGATTAACCGGCGAACTTGATGGAACACCTTTGACAAATTTAATTGAGTTTACACGTTTTAAAGTATCTACTTCTAGAACTACTGCATCAATGCGATCAAGTAAAACTTCTGAAATAGGAGCTTCCAATGGAAGAATGGCGTCATTCAACGTCCACGTTTTATTGAACCAGGCTTTACCAATTCCTACATTTACGGTATTCCCGGTATCAGCTTTAACAACAAAGCAAGTTCCAATAGAAGCAAATACTCCATCAGTAATCAATCCGTCAAATAAACTAGATAATTGGGTTGCGTCATATTTACGATCTCCGTTTATCGAATTATAAAATCCATATGTTACGCTCATTCAGTTTCTTCTCCTTCCTCTTGAATTATTTGGAAAGTAGGATATATGGAAATCCTATCTTCACTTTGAGAAATAATAAGTTCCGAAATATAAACTCTTCCTTCATGTCCATATTCATTAGCGATTTGTACAATATCACCAATGAAGAAATCCTCTCCGTACTTAAACAACCTAGTCGCTTCCGCTTCTCCTTCAAAAGCGGTTTTGACAGTATGTTCTGATAGATTTTTAATTCCTCTAGCTTTTAGTTTTTCTATATATTGCTCGGTTGTTAGTGTTCCGTCTTCAATATTAGAAGAAATATCCCGAGCATCCGTAAATAACTCTCGTCGATTCAAACCGGAACCGGAACCAACAGTAGTTGTTTTACGATAAGCTCCTTCTCCTTCGCCAGCAACAAGGGTTACGTTTTTCAAGTTAGCTTTAGAAGTAAAATAATTACTATTTATGATGTTCTCAAACTTCGGAGAGAACACTACATATGGATTGATGTTTTGATTGTATGATCTATCTGTTCCAGCGTATAAACTAAAAACGAATTGGTTATTATCGTTAAGTACGATTTTAAATCCAATGTTATGAGACTGGCATAGTGTTTTTATAACGACGTATAAATTGTCACCTGTAAATTGTGCATCGACAGTCAGCCCCGTAATTCTTGGATCTGTAGACGGTTCAAATATAAAATTGTCAATCTTACGATCCGTTATAGATGGTGAAATTATAGACTCGTTCAATAAAGTTTCAATCGCATCTTGCAAATTACCGGTTAAAACTTTTTGTCCCCATATAATACGTCGTTCTAAAATAGATTCTAGAGATCGTCCGGTGACAATAAGGTGGTTTCCGTCTTCTATATCCGTATCTATGGACAAATCCTCTATAATCATGCTATGTTCCGAATCTTTTAACCATAGGTAATAATCCTCTTTTAAATATTTGAGAATATCAGAATTATTTGTTAACGCTAAATATATTTCGAAATCGCCATATTCATTATACCTATCGGTCCAGATCATCGACTTAAAAGAATCTACAATATATACGGACTCAAAGTTAGTATTCAAAACTAATATTTCCATAATTACACTCCTTCGTAGATTACTTTACTCTCGATCCAGAACTGGAGATTGGTAGTACCTGATTCGGCGGTAAAAGCAAATATATTATCGCCTTTTACTAGTGTAAACCAGTCTGTTTTTTTATCCAAACAATTAAGTATGTTGGTTGTCTTCCCCTCTCGAATTAGCGTGATACTTTTATCTCCTTTTTGGGTTTTAATAATAATGTCGTCTCCTGCCACGATACCTGATCCGGTAAGACTTTCAAGTTTTGTTGTATCAATTCTCATAATTTCCCTTGTTCCCGTGTTGTAGATTGTTATGTTTTCAGCCTCCCCAATAGCATGAATACGAATAGTTACGCCAATCTCCGTATCCCCTTTGTAAGTGATTACGTTTTCTGTCTTGAGATGAATATTACCAAACGTAATCAAAGGATCTGTTAAGGATTCATTACTAAATGGGAATTCGAAAACTGGTTCAATACCATAAAAAAATGTAGTATTATTACTATCTGAGCCAGCCGAATAAAAGTAGGGGTCTGGACAAATGATGGAAATCTGTGATCCTTCTTGAGAACTAAAAATATTTGGTTCATTTGATTCTACATAACCAGTAGTTTTTGCAATTCGGTTATCAGTCTCGATAAGTAAATCAAGTTTTTTCTTCAATGGAAAATACTTATAAGACTTCTGTCGGACATCCTCAATACTTTCCCCATTAATTGTTTCAACAAATATAAATTCAAAAACGATGTTTCGCTGATTCAATCTTGCAGAATTGAACAGAGAACCGTCATTCGTGGAGACTTCTGTTGTATTAATATTTGCCTTACCGGGACCAAGTCCAGAAATAGACTCGATGAGGAAGCCCGATTTCTCAGGCCTCCCCAATTCAAGTTTAATACTATCGCCTAGATAGTTTGTTACGGTAATTGATTTAATCATGCTTTCACCAACCCTTTCATCATTGAGAGCTGATTTTTAGTCTGTCTATAAATCTCGATTCGCGACAGTGCCTTAGGGGAATAGTTATTTTGCGTGAACTGAATTGTATTTCCGGAAGAAGCTATTACTCCATTTTGAATTTCTTTATTGGCTACTCGGTTCATACCAGCACTGATAGACATCGCTTGTGTTCTACTAAACAACGCATTCAGTCGGCTTGTACCAGACTCAACATCGGACAAATCTAATACCGGTCGAATTGTGGGTTGAGTGTCGATTTCTCCGTTAATCACGTCAGTAATCTTGGAAATAGCATTGCTCAATCCATTCTTGGCCGCATCAGCAATTCCAGAACCTGCATCGTAAGATTTTGATTCGTAATCATCAAGAGCATTGACAAAACCCAAACCGAAAAAGCTTCCGATTCCGTAACCAACTTTAGATGGAGAATGAATATCAAGCTCTTTCTTAGCTGCTCTCGCTGCTGCGGCTGCCATAGCTCTTGCTCTTGCTTCAACGAGATAAGTATTCGCAGTGATACCATCTACAAACCCTTCGACAAGATTCTTACCGACATTATAGAAATCGTTGTATTTGTTCTTAATTTCTGTTAATGCTCCGCTTATATTTTGCATAAAGGTGTTGGGAATGGTGTAAGCTTTGGCTGTGATACCAGTAATAAACTTGTCCATTAGAGCCTGTCCTGCATTTTGAAATTCGTGGTACTTATTCTTGATTACTGTTAAACAACTACCAATAATGTTTGCTAAAGACGTTTTTGAAGTTGTATCTTTGGACCTGATACCTGTGATGAATTGGTCCATCAAGGTACTTCCAGCCGTGGTAAATAACGCCTGTTTTCCATAGATAGCTGTGATGACAGCCTGCACAATGTTGTTGAAGGTTGTAGTGAGTTCAGCTTTCTTTGCATTTGCGCTATTAATAAAAGTCGTAAGCATCGTATTGGCTGCCTTTGACACTCTCGAATTTGCATTCGTGAAAGCTTTAATGAAACCATCAATTCCAGCATTACCAAGAGCCGTAAGGTCCTTGCTGAATCTAGACATTCCGCTTATATCGACACTTTTGATGCCGTTTGCAAGGTCTACCAGATTCTTAAACTCTGTAACAACGCCAGAAAGCTGAGCCGTATTTATGGTGCTTACACTCTTGTAGTACGAGGCAAACGACTGACCGAAAGATATTAATTTTTCTCCAAAAGAGGCAAGATCATTATCACCGGTAAACCAACTTACAATTCCACCCGTGTTGGGAAGATTGGTCGATAGTTCTGCCAGGGCTTTAGCAGCATTAGCCGAATTAATAACAACATCTCCATTCAAACCGGTTACAGCCATAGAATAGTCCTTCATAGCCTTACCGAATGGAACAAGTTGTTCTCCAAATGTAGCTAAATCATTATCACCGGTGAACCAACTTACTACACCACCCGTATTAGGTACGGTATCAGCCAATTCCATAAGAGCTTTACCAGCAGTAGCCGAATTAATAACAACATCTCCGTTCAAACCGGTTACAGCCATAGAATAGTCCTTCATAGCCTTACCGAATGGAACAAGTTGTTCTCCAAATGTAGCTAAATCATTATCACCGGTGAACCAACTTACTACACCACCCGTATTAGGTACGGTATCAGCCAATTCCATAAGAGCTTTACCAGCAGTAACCGAATTTTGAATAACATCTCCGTTTAATCCTGTCACAGCCAAGGAGAAATCTTTCATAGCCTTACCGAAAGGAACGAGCTGTTCACCAAAAATATCCATGTCGTTTTCGCCGGCAAAGAATCCTACTACGCCTCCGCTGTTAGGTACAGTATCCGCCATTTCAGCAAGTGCTTTACCTGCTGTAGCAGCTTCAGTTACAACATCGCCGTTCAATCCGGCAACTTCATCTGCGAATGTTTTTATTGCTCTTCCGAAAGGAACGATCTGTTCGGCAAAAATATCCATGTCGTTTTCGCCGGCAAAGAATCCTGCTACGCCTCCAGTATTCGGGAGCGTAGCCGCCATTTCGGCCAATGTTTTTCCGGCAATAGCCGCATTTGATACTGTTTCGCCGTTCAATCCGGCAACTTCATCCGAAAATTCTTTCATTGCTCTTCCGAAAGGAACAAGTTCATCGGCAAACCCGGACAAAGAATTTCCTCCAGTAAACCATGAAGTTAAACCGTCCAAAATATTTGCGGCTGTAAGTATCAGAATCACTTCGGACAAAGCCTTTACGCCATCCAGAATGGAAGCATCGATTTTACTTGCTCCATCTAAGAATGGTTGGATATTGGTCATAAACGCTGATAAATCGGAACCGATTTTGGGGAAGTTGCTTGAAACTCCGCTCATGAACCCACCGACGATACCACCAATAAAAGATCCAATTGCGTTTCCAACACCTTGCATAAGATCGGCACCTTCGTCAATTAACCATTTCAGACCAGGGATTTGTGCCAGTTTTCCAATAGCTGCAAGAACAAGTGAGAGTTCTGCTATTACAACGCCCATACCAAGGACACCGACCATGGCCGCAGGAACAAGTGACGCCACAACCCCAAGAGCAATAATGATAGCCGATAATAAACCGATACCAGCAATACCTTTGAGTAAAACGTCAACGTCGATTCCGCTGAGTGCATCTATGACTCCATGAAATAAAGCCATAAGAACATCCACAACAACTTGTATCAATTCAGGTAGTTTTTTTGCGAGAGCATCTAATAGTACAATTAAGAAATCGAATATCTTTTCTACAATACCGGGAGTGTGTTTTACTAAAGCATCAAGAAGACCGTTCAGTAAAGTAAACACTCCTTCAACAACCATAGGAATCGCTTTTGTAAATGCTTCTAGTGCATTTGCTAAAAGTACAAAAAACGCATTCTTGATGATTGACGAGCCGTTGATAATAGCCTTACCAAGTGCAATATATCCTTCGCCAATTTTTTCGAAGAATATGGGGATCAGACTTAGTATTGCAGAACCGATAATAACAATAGCTCTGGCGGCGGCAGTAGCAGAAATAGATAGTGTAGTTAAACCCGTAGCTAATACCAGAACACCAACTCCAATAGCCGCTACACCAACGCCCAGAAGCGCAATAGCCGCACCCAACACGATTATCGTCGGAACAAGAGGTTGCAAGATAAGAGCCGCAACGCCAAGCACTCCAAATACTCCAGCTAACGCTAAAAGTCCTTTACCAATCTCACTAAGGGGCATGCTACCAAGCATTCTGAGGACCCCGGCCATAATAGCAAGAGCAGGCGCAACAATCAACATAGCTGCTACACCAGGAATTGCTTTTTGCATAGCGTTCAGGGCAACGGTGAGTATTATCATTGAACCAGCCATTGTGGCAAGACCTTTTTTAATCTCTTCCCAGCTCATACTACCCATCTCACGAAGAGGTTTAACAAGAATAGTAAGTGCCGCAGCAACCCCAATAAGACCTGTAGCCTTAACGATCATGTTTTTGGGCATAAAATTTAAAGCGAAGGTTATAGCAGCTAAAGCTCCTGCCAATGTAGTAATTCCTCTAGCAATTTCATCCCAACTCAACGAACCCATTTTTCCAACTGCTTCGCCAATTATAAGCAAGGCAGCCCCCATAACAACCATTCCGGTAGCTTTGCTGATCATTCCCTTAGGTAAGAACTTCGTAGCAATTGTTATAGCCGTCAAAGCTCCAGCCATTGTGATAAGACCTTTTTTAATCTCTTCCCAAGATAGTTGACCCATATGTTCAACTGCTTCTGCAAATATAAGCATCGCAGCACCAAGGGCTATCATACCTATGCCCGTTGAGATCATACGTTTCGGATTGTCCATAAAACGTGTAAATGCGACTACTTCAGCAAGAATAACTGTAAGTCCAGTTAGACCATTAGCTAATTCATCCCAACTAAGTGCGGACATTGATTCAACCGCTTTTGACATAATCAAAATTGCAGCGGCAAAAGCAATTAATCCGATAGAGCCCTTTATGAGTTTTCCAGAACTCTTATTCAGTGACTTCGCTGCGATGACAAGGACCGAGGCCAATGCCGCAATACCGACTGTGCCTTTTTCTACTCCTTCCCAGTCAAGAGATGCAAGAATTTTCATAGAAAATGATAGAATTAGAATAGCCGTAACCATCGCAATCATTTGGATGGAGACTTTAGCCATTTTACCGCGGCCCATCGCCTTTTGAATAGCAATCATGGCGGCTGCAAGATCAACAAAAAGAACTGTAATGGCCGTCAACGACGTTGATAATTTTTCGCTGTCAATAAGGGAGATAACAACAAGTGCCGCTGCTAAAATACCAATAGCTGAAGCTATCGTAAGTAAGGTTTTAGCTTTTAGACTACTCTGATAAGCTTCCAGAGAACCACGGACACCATCAAGAATACCAGTTATACCCTCAAGGAATTCTCCGGCTCCAGATGTAATATCAGTAAGCGAATTAATGAACTTCTTGATACTCAATAAAATAGCACCAAATAAACCGGCGTTAATAAGATCGAGAATTTCATTAAACTCCATGTTTTCAACGGCATAGCTTACTTTATCGGCAAGAGCACCAAGAGCCTTTCCAATAATACTTCCGAGCTTTGACACGATAGGGGCAGCCCATTCAAGAACCTTTACGATTGCTTCAAATGCCGCTCCAAATATCTGCCCTAAACGAGTAAACGGACGGAATATTTTTTCTACATTCTCCGAAAACTCATCCAAAGGTCCCATATCAATAGATTTAAAACCTTTAAACGCCGATCCAATTCTATCAATGGCAGCTTTGATTTTATCTGCAACAGTTGTAACGATAGTTTGGATTTTCTCAAAAGCTCTACCAAATATATCTCCTTCTTTGGCCGTATCTCGTAAATTAACAAGTAAATCGCCAAATCTTGCGGTGAGTTCTAAAATCCCCCCGGCGGTCGGTCCAGCAAATAAACTGAAGACTTGTCCCGCTACATCGAAAACAAATCCAAAAGCGTCTTTAATTAAATCGAGAACAGCGAATAAACCCTTGAATGTTCGTCTAATTTTATCAGCTGTTTCGTCTCCGATTTTTAATCTTTCTGTGAAACTTTTTAATCCTTCAGTTAACGCGTATAGTCTCTCACTCGTCATCGCGGGGAAGATATCCCTAAAGGCTTCTTTGATTGGGGTAATTATTTTTCCTAAGGCTTCGAACGCATTTGAGAATGATTCAATCAAAGCGGTTCGTCCACCAAGTTTTTTCCATCCCTGTAACATCTCATTACGTGCTTCTGCTCCACTTGCGAAAACATCCCATAAAACATTGGCGACATCTGTCCAAAGCTCAGTTGCTTCTTCGATATCACCAAATATAATCTCCATAGTTTTCATCCAGCCGGTGCTCACTGCGTCTTTTGTGGCGTCGATTGCCTCGGTAAATGTTTTTGCTTGTTGGGCTGCCTTAAATGCTTTTTCAGCAACATCCGAGTATTGCCCGGATAAAGCTGCTATCGCTTCGGAGGCCGTATCATATTCTCCAGCTTTAACAAGTCTATATGCTTCTTCTGAAAGCTCTGAGAATTTTCCAAATGCCGCTTCCATAACCGAAGTGTCGGCCCATTTCTTTTGCAGAGTGGTGCCAAAGTTACCTATTGTAACTTCTCCCTCTTTTATCTTACCCATGGCGATACCAGTATCAATGAATATCTGTTTTAATTCTTTCGAAGCAACACCTGCAAGTTCTAAACTTTTCCAGTCCATGTATTGTAGGTATCCAGAACTATATGACTGGTTTAGATTATACATTGCTCTACTGAATTCAGCAGCACCTTTACCAGCGTATGCCGTAGCATTCGCCACACCTGTAATCAAGGGAATAAGGTTTTCAATGTCTCCTCCGGACGAAGTCATCTGAGAAAGAGCAGCAGTCATATCGGTAAACCCATAACTTGTTTCATCCGAGAACCACATAAGCTTATCGAGATAACCGTTTACTTCGTCAATCGATTTACCTGTTGCGTTCATGATGGTTCGGATGAATGATGTTTTCTGTTCGTATTTAGTCCAACCTGCGGTCACCTGGTCAATAGTTAGTGATTTTACTAACTGTTTGCCTGTATTAATTGCTGAGTTGGTAATATTGGCGAGGGCTGTTACCGCCATGACCTCAAGAGCTGAAAACTTAAGACGAACGTTTTCTACAGCATCACTGAGCCCAGACATATTAATGTTTTTAGCAGCGGTGCCTATGTTTTCTAAGCCTTTTGAGGCTCCGGTCAAATTCAAACTTTGTTTAAGTTTATCAAGAGTTGACATAGAAGTTTTGACATTCTCTTCAAACTGCTTGTTGTCAAACCGCATTTCGACAACTCTATGATCAATTGTTGTGCTCATAGCTTAGTAACCTCCCTCCATGCTTCATTTACGATTTTGTCAAAGATAGGCTGGATAGCAGGATTGATGTAATCTCGACCTTGTACCCAGCCACCATTTCGAGTTCCATGTCCATATTGCAAAATAATTGCTATAGGAACTCCATTTT
>ERZ795045.4963-NODE-4963-length-10299-cov-5.370363_pt1 | contig 10299 bp, 11 predicted proteins | sample MGYA00375129_ERZ795045 | MGnify/ENA primary metagenome ERZ795045 (study PRJEB30174, sample SAMN05720166) | activated sludge metagenome | isolation source: anaerobic digester from wastewater treatment plant | place: Japan | collected 2015-05-15 ... | reverse complement strand
CCGGGGTCGCCGCCGATCAGCACCACGCCGCCGGGCACGATGCCGCCGCCGAGCGCGCGGTCCAACTCGTCCTGCCCGGTGGGCGTGCGCGGCACTTCGGCAGCGACGATCTCGCTGAGCGTGGCCACCGGCTGCGTGCCGGCCAGCGCGGCGAAGCGGTGTGCGCCGGCGCCGGCGCCAGCGCCAGCGCCAGCTTCGTCGCGCACTTCCTGCAGCGTGTTCCAGGCCTCGCACTGCGGGCACTTGCCCAGCCACTTCGGGCTGCTGCCGCCGCACTCGCTGCACTGGAAACGCGTCTTGTCCCTGGCCATGCGGCGATTGTCGCCGCCGGCTCGGGACCGAACGGCGTCAATCGGCGGCGGGCCGAGCGCGCAGCGCCTTGAGCTTGCCGCGCTGCGCCTTGCCCTGCAGCCGGCGCCGCTGCGAGGCCACGGTGGGCTGCGTCGCGCGGCGCAGGCGCGGCACCGCGGCGGCGGCCTGCACCATCGCCTGCAGCCGCTGCAGCGCCTCGCTGCGGTTGCGCGGCAGGCTGCGGTGCTGCTGCGCCTTGATCACGACCACGCCATCGGCGCCGACGCGCCGGTCGGCGCTGCGCAACAGCCGCTGCTTGACGTCTTCGGGCAGCGACGAGGCGCGCACGTCGAAGCGCAGGTGCACCGCATTCGCCACCTTGTTGACGTTCTGCCCGCCGGCGCCTTGCGCCCGGATCGCGCTGAACTCGACCTCGGCCGGGTCGACCTGCACCCGGCACTGCATGGAGCTTCAGCCGCGCAGCTTCTGCGCCACGAACAGCAGCACCACCGCACCGGCGATCGACGCCAGCCAGCCCGCGCCCTGCCCGGCGACGTACCAGCCCATCTGCTGGCCGGCGAAGCCCGCCGCCAGCGAGCCGCCCACGCCGAGCAGGCAGGTCATGATCCAGCCCATCTTCTGCTCGCCGGGCAGCACGAAGCGCGCGATCGCGCCGACGATGAGGCCGACGAAGAGGGTGCCGACGAGTCCCATGGCCTGCTCCTTGGCGTTCAGTCCACCACCCGCACCGGCACGCGCTGGGCCAGCGCGCACATCAGTTCGTAGCCGATCGTGCCGGCCGCGCGCGCGACCTCGTCGATCGGCAGGCGCGAGCCGCGCGGGCCTTCGCCCCACAGCGTGACCTCGCTGCCCGGCGCCGCGCCCGCGATGCCCTGCAGGTCCACGCACAGCATGTCCATCGACACGCGCCCCAGCGTGCGCGTGCGCACGCCGTCGACCAGCACCGGCGTGCCGGTGGGGCAGCAGCGCGGGTAGCCGTCGGCATAACCGCAGGCGACGATGCCGATGCGCATCGGCGCGTCGGCGGCGAAGCTGCCGCCGTAGCCGACGTGCTCGCCGCGCTCGAGCGTCTGCACCGCGATCAGCCGCGAACAAAGGCTCATGGTCGGGCGCAGCTGCCAGTGCGCGATGTCGTGCTGCGGGTAGTCGGGCGCGCTGCCGTACAGCAAGATGCCGGGGCGCAGCCAGTCGGCCGCCACCGCCGCGTCGCTGGCGTGGCGCAAGGTGGCGGCGCTGTTGCACAGGCTGCGTTCGCCGGGCAGATCGCGCGTGGCCGCGTCGAAGCGCGCCACGGCCTGGGCGATGCCGCGCTGCCCGTCGGCGTCGGCGAAGTGCGTCATCAGCGAGATCTCGCCCACCTGCGGCAGCGCATTCAGCCGCGCCCAGGCCGCACGCAGCGCGCCGGCGCCGAAGCCCAGCCGGTTCATGCCGCTGTTCATCTTCAGGAAGACGCGGTGCGGCGCATGCGTCTTGTGCGCGGCCAGCCAGTCGATCTGCGCGTCGCTGTGCACGGTGTGCCACAGCTGCAGCCGCGAGCAGACCTCCAGGTCGCGCGCCTCGAAGCAGCCTTCCAGCAGCAGCACCGGCCCGCGCCAGCCGAGCGCGCGCACACGCTCGGCTTCGTCCAGGTCCAGCAGTGCAAAACCGTCGGCGCCGCGCAGGCCGGCATAGACGCGCTCGATGCCGTGGCCGTAGGCGTTGGCCTTGACCACCGCCCACACGCGCGCATCCGGCGCCGCGCGGCGCGCTCGCGCCAGGTTGTGGGCCAGCGCGCGGGTGTGGATCAGCGCTTCGATCGGACGCGGCACTCGCAACTCCTTCGATGCATCGTGCCGGCCCGGCTCGCGCCGGCACGCTCGTGCGGCATTCTGCCAGCGCGCCGGCCGCGGTGCGCGTGCTATAAACCCCGGCCACTTTTGCTGGAGACGAGCCCGCGCCCCACGCCCATCGGTGCCGCTCACAACGATGCGCTGCGCATGAAAAAAGGCTTCTCCACCATCATGTCGGCGCAGTTCTTCAGCTCGCTGGCCGACAACGCGCTGCTGGTGGCGGCCATCGAACTGCTGAATACCTCCAAGGCGCCGAGTTGGCACGTCGCCGCGCTGCCGTCGATGTTCGCGCTGTTCTATGTGCTGCTGGCGCCCTTCGTCGGCGCCTTTGCCGACGCCGTGCCGAAGGGCAAGGTGATGTTCGCCGCCAATGCCATCAAGGTGGTGGGCTGCCTGATGATGGCCTTCGGTGCGCACCCGCTGGTGTCGTATGCCATCGTCGGCCTGGGCGCCGCGGCCTATTCGCCGGCCAAGTACGGCATCCTGACCGAACTGCTGCCGCCGTCGCAGCTGGTGCGCGCCAACGGCTGGATCGAGGGCCTGACCATCCTGTCGGTGATCCTGGGCATCGTGCTGGGCGGGCAGCTGGTGGGCCAGCGCGTGTCCAGCGTGCTGCTGGGCATCGACCTGCCGCTGATCGACACCGGCATCCACACGCCGGCCGAAGCCGCGATCACCGCGATCATGGTGCTGTACGCGGTGGCGGCGGTGTTCAACCTGTACATCCCGCGCACCGAGGCGCCGCTGCAACCGCTGCCGCGCCAGCCGGTGACGCTGGTGCGCGACTTCGCCGGCTGCAACGCGCGGCTGTGGAGCGACAAGCTCGGCCAGATCTCGCTGGCCACCACCACGCTGTTCTGGGGCATCGGCGGCAACATGCGCGTCATCGTCTTCCCCTGGGCCGCGGCGGCGCTGGGCTACAACGTGACGCAGGCCTCGTCGCTGGGCGCGGTGGTGGCCATCGGCACCGCGGGCGGCGCGGTGCTCGCCGCGATGGTGACCCGGCTGGACAAGGCCACCGGCACCATCCCGATGGGCATCGCGATGGGCCTGTTGATCGCCGGGCTGAACTTCGTCACGCACATCTGGGTGGCCGTGCCGTTCCTGATCCTGCTGGGCGCGGTCAGCGGCTACCTGGTGGTGCCGATGAACGCCCTGCTGCAGCACCGCGGCCACAACCTGATGGGCGCCGGGCGCTCGATCGCGGTGCAGAACTTCAACGAGCAGGCCTGCATCCTGGGCTTGAGCGCGCTGTATGCGCTGATGACGCGCTTCGGCGCCACGCCCTTCGGCGTGATCACGGTGCTCGGCGTCGGCGTGGCGCTGATCATGTGGCAGATCCGCGACTGGCACGCCCGCAACTGCACGCGGCACTTCGACGAGGTGGAGCGGCTGCTGGCGATCGCGCGCACCGACAAGCACTGATGCCGGCACACACGCCCGCAGCGCCGGTGCTGGCGCTGCTGTTCAACGCCTTGTGCTGGGGCGTGTCGTGGTGGCCGTTTCGCTGGCTGCAGCAGCACGGCCTGCATCCGCTGTGGGCCACCGCGGCAAGCTATCTGATCGCGGTGCTGTGCATCGGCTTGTCGCGGCCGGCGAGCTGGGCGCAGCTGCTGCGCACGCCGGCGTTGTGGATCCTGGTGCTGGCCTCGGGCACCACTAACGCCGCGTTCAACTGGGGCGTGACCATCGGCGACGTGGTGCGCGTGGTGCTGCTGTTCTACACCATGCCGCTGTGGGCGGTGCTGCTGGCGCGGTTGCTGCTGGCCGAGCGGCTCAGCGCCCTGGCCGCGCTGCGTGTGCTGTTGGCGCTGGCCGGCGCGGCCATCGTGCTGTGGCCCGACGGCGGCGGCTGGCCGCTGCCGCGCAGCGGCGCCGAGGCGCTGGGCCTGCTCGGCGGCTTCGGCTTCGCGCTGAACAACGTGATGCTGCGCCGCCATGCCGACCAACCGGAGATGGCACGCGCGCTGGCGATGTTCGTCGGCGGTGCGTTGGTCGCTGCGCTGCTGGCCGCGGGGCTGAGCCTGCGCGGGCTGATCGATCCCCCGGCCTGGCCCGCCACGCCCTGGCTGGGCGGCACGGCGGCGCTGGGGCTGCTGTTTCTGGTCAGCAACCTGGCGCTGCAGTACGGCGCGGCGCGGCTGCCGGCCAATATCACGGCGGTGGTGATGGTCAGCGAGGTGCTGTTCGCCAGCGTGTCGGCGCTGTGGCTGGGCGCGGGGCGGCTGAATGCATCCCTGCTGCTCGGCGGCGCATTGATCTTCGGCGCGGCGTTGCTGGCGGCGCCGCAGCGCCGCCGCCTGGCCTGGCCCGGCTGAGCTTCAGTCCTCGAGCCGGAACGCCACCTTCACCGTCACCTGCCAGTGCGCGACCACGCCGTCGGCGATGTGGCCGCGCAGTTCCTTGACTTCGAACCAGCCGACGTGGCGCAAGGTGCTGGCCGCGGTGGCGATGGCGTTGCGGATCGCGTCGTCGCTGCCGGCGGTGGACGAACCGACCAGCTCGACGTACTTGTAGACATGGCTGCTCATGACGCCTCCTTGCATCGCGCACGGCGACCCGCGCGCGGTGCAGCGGATATTATCGAAAGCCCCGCGTCGCCGCCCCTTCGCCGCGCCCACCCGCCCGCGGCCCCGCCATGAGCAGCATCTACGACTTCGAAGCCTTGTCCATCGAGGGCAAGCCCGCCCATCTCGGCACGCAGCGCGGCAAGGTGCTGCTGGTCGTCAACACCGCCAGCCAGTGCGGCTTCACGCCGCAGTTCGCCGGCCTCGAGGCGCTGTGGAAGGAATACGCCGCGCGCGGCCTGGTGGTGGTCGGCTTCCCGAGCAACCAGTTCGGCGGTCAGGACCCGGGCGCGAACGACGAGATCGCCTCGTTTTGCGAACGCAACTTCGGCGTCAGCTTCCCGATGATGGCCAAGGTCGACGTCAACGGCGAACAGGCGCACCCGCTGTGGAAGTGGCTCAGCACCGAAGCGCCGGGGCTGCTGGGCAGCAAGGCGATCAAGTGGAACTTCACCAAGTTCCTGGTCGGCCGCGACGGCCAGGTGATCAAGCGCTACGCCCCCACCGACACGCCGGCGTCGCTGAAGAAGGACATCGAAGCCGCCCTCGCGGCCGAAGCCTGAGGAGGCCCCAGCCCATGTTCGCGCATGTCGAGCCCTTCGCGGGCGACCCCATCCTCGCGCTGGTCGAGGTCTTCAACGCCGACCCGCGGCCGCACAAGGTCAACCTGTCGATCGGCATCTATTTCGACGAGCAGGGCCGCATCCCGGTGCTGCCGTCGGTCAAGCTGGCCGAGGCGCGCGTGGTCGCCTCGGGCGACGCCAAGCCCTACCTGCCGATCGAAGGTGCGGCCAACTACCGCAAGGCGGTGCAGCAGCTGCTGTTCGGCGCCGATCACGAAGCCCTGCGCGCGGGCCGCGTCGCGACCATCCAGTCGGTGGGCTCGTCGGGCGGCTTGAAGGTCGGCGCCGACTTCATCAAGCGCTGGTTTGCGCAAAGCGAGGTCTGGGTCAGCGACCCCACCTGGGACAACCACCGCTCGATGTTCGAAGGCGCCGGCCTCGAGGTGCACACCTACCCGTACTACGACGCGCAGGGCGGCGGCGTGCGCTTCGCCCAGATGATGGAAGCCTTGCAGCGCGTGCCCGAACGCAGCGTCGTGCTGCTGCACGCCTGCTGCCACAACCCCACCGGCGTCGACCTGAGCCGCGCGCAATGGGACGAGCTGATCCCGCTGCTGCAGCGGCGTGGCCTGATCCCCTACCTGGACCTGGCCTACCAGGGTTTCGGCGACGGCATCGCAGAAGACGCCTACGCGGTGCGCGCGCTGGCCGCGTCGGGCGCGAGCTTCTTCGTCGCCAACTCGTTCAGCAAGAGCATGAGCGTGTACGGCGAACGCTGCGGCGCTTTGAGCGTGGTGTGCCCGGATGCGCGGCAGGCCGACAGCGTGCTCGGACAGCTCAAGTTCACCGTGCGCCGCAACTATTCCAGCCCGCCGATCCACGGCGGCCAGATCGTCGCGCACGTGCTGGCCGATGCCGACCTGCGCCCGATGTGGGAGGCCGAACTCGGCGCGATGCGCGAACGCATCCTGGCGATGCGCCGCACGCTGCACCGTGTCATCAGCGCCAAGGTGCCGGGGCGCGACTTCGGCTACTTCCTGACGCAGCGCGGCATGTTCAGCTACACCGGGTTGAGCGCGGCGCAGGTCGACCGGCTGCGCGACGAGTACGCGGTGTACCTGGTGCGCTCCGGGCGCATCTGCCTGGCGGGGCTGAACGAAGGCAACGTCGAGCGCGCCGCACAGGCCATGGCCGAGGTCATGGGCGGCTGAACGGCGCCGGCGGCGCCACGCGGCGCAGCGGCGGCAAGCCGCTTCAGAACGCAGCGCCCGCGGCTTGCAGCACACGTTCGCGCAGCCAGCGATGCGCCGGTTCGGCGTCGCTGCGCAGGTGCCAGACCATGCCGACCTGCTCCGCGCCCAGGTCGAAGGGCAGCTCGCGCACCCGCAACTGCTCGGCGTGGCCCGTGGCCGGCACGAAGGCCAGCGGCAGCACGCTCAGCAGGTCGGACTGCAGCAGCACCCGGGCGGCGGTGAAGAACTGGTTGACGCTCAGCACCACGCGGCGCTGGCGGCCGAGTGCACTGAGCATCTGGTCGACGTGGCTTTGCGGCCGCCCGACGCTGCTGGTCAGCAGGTGGTCGGCCGCGCAGTAGGCCTCGAGCGTCAGCGCCTGCTCGGCCAGCGCATGCCCGCAGCGCATCGCGCACACGCAGCGTGTTTCGACCAACGGTGCATGGCGCAGCGTGGCGTTGCGGCCGGCGGCCAGCAGCTCGGTGACGGTGGCGGGGAACTGCCCCAGCGCCAGGTCGACCTCGGCCTGCTGCAGCAGCGCTCGCGGGTCCGCCGTCGTCAGCGGCACGAAGCGCAGCTTGCACCGCGCGCTCACGCTCGATCGCCGCGACCAGCGGCGGCGCCAGCAGCGCTGCCAGCGCGTCGGCCATGGCAAGGCGGAAGCTCACGTCCTGCGCCTGCGCATCGAACTCGCCCGGCGCCAGCGCCTGCTGCAGCGATGCCAACGCCGTGCGCACCTGCGGCCACAGCGCATCGGCCTTCGGCGTCGGCGTCATCCCCGTGGCGTTGCGAACGAACAACGATTCGCCGACGGCATCGTGCAAGCGTTTGAGCGCCTGGCTGGCTGCCGGCTGAGTGATTGCTAACACCTGCGCAGCGCGTGTCAGGCTGCCCTCTGACATCAAGGCGTCGAAGACGCGAAGCAGGTTCAGATCGAGGGTTCGAAAGTTCACGCTCTGGCCACGTCATTAGCGGTGCGCATAACTTGCATGCGCAAGATTAGTTTGAAATAACTAAGGGTTAACCCGATAGTTGCTGCATCGGCAAGTTTGCCGCCGCTGCCGCCCATCGCGCAAAGACCCCCGACATGACCGCAACCCGCACCTGTCCAGACACGCCGCCTCATGGCCACGCCGGCTCAGCAAGCGCTGACAGGCTGGGCGCCCTCGGCGCGCGGCTGTGGCAGGCGCTGCAACGGCTGGGGCAGCGCCGCGCCGCGGCGCAGCTGTTCGAACTGGCTCGCCGCCAAGCGCCGAGCGATCCGCATCGTGCGCACGAGCTGCGCGCGGCAGCCAGCGCCTGCCTGCGCGGCCACGCCACAAGCCATCGACTTTGAAGGAGATCACCATGACGACGCTTTACCTGCAAGCCGCGACGCCCTTCGCGCCGGCCAACCCGCTGGGTGCCCGCGCCGGCGCCGCCGTTTTCGTCGCGCTGTACCGCCTGCTGGCCGGCCTGGTCCGTGCCGCCAGCGTGCGCCCGGCGCGCCCCGAACGCGACCTGCGCGCGGTGCGTGAGCTGGCATGGCGGCACCTGGAAACCGACCCCCGCTTTGCCGCGGACCTGCTGGCCAGCGCCGACCACCACGAGCGCATGCTGGGCCGCGTCTGACGCGCGCTGCGCCCCGCGCGCAGCCAGGCCGCGCCGAGCTGCCGCCGCGCAGCCTCGGCTTCGCGGGGGCTCAGATGCAGCGCCCGCCGTCGACTTCCAGCGCCACGCCGGTGATCATCGAGGCCTCGTCGCTGCACAGGTAGCACGCGGCGTTGCCCAGGTCCTCGGGCGTGGAAAAGCGCCCGATCGGGATCGTCGACAGGAACTTCGCGCGCATCTCGGGCGTGTCCTCGCCCATGAAGGTCGCCAGCAGCGGCGTCTCGCCGGCCACCGGGTTCAGCGCCACGACGCGGATGCCGAAGGGTGCCAGTTCCACCGCCAGCGAGCGCGTGGCGGTGATGACCCAGCCCTTGCTGGCGTTGTACCAGCTCAGCCGCGGCCGCGGGCTGACGCCGGCAGTGCTGGCGATGTTCAGCATCACGCCGCGCTGGCGCGACTTGAAGCGCGGCACCACCACCTGCGTGGCCAGGTAGATCGCCTTCATGTTGACCGCGACGATGCGGTCGAAATCGGCCTCGTCGACCTCCTCGGCGGGCGCGGGTCGGTGCGACACGCCGGCGTTGTTGACCAGGATGTCCAGCGGGCCGAACTTCGCCTCGGCGGCGTCGACCATCGCCAGGGTGTCGGCGGCCGCGCTGACGTCGGCCGCGTGCGCCGCGGCGAAGGGGCCGGCCTGCTCGGCCACGCGCCGCGCGGCGCCGGCATCGCGGTCGACCACCAGCACCTGCGCACCTTCGGCGACGAACTTCTTCACGATGCCGGCGCCGAAACCCGAGCCGCCGCCGGTGACGATCGCCACCTTGTCCTTCAGTCTCATGCCCGCTCCTTCAGCCATGCCGGATGGCCACGGTCTTCAGCGTGGAAAAACCGTACAGCGCCTCGAAGCCCTTCTCGCGGCCGTGGCCTGAAGCCTTGACGCCGCCGAAGGGCAGCTCGATGCCGCCGCCGGCACCGTAGTCGTTGACGAAGACTTGGCCGCATTTCAGCCTGCGCGCCATGCGCAAGGCGCGGCCGCCGTCGCGCGTCCACACGCCGGCCACCAGGCCGAAGTCGGTGCCGTTGGCGATGGCGAGCGCCTGCGCCTCGCCGTCGAAGGCGATCACCACCTGCACCGGGCCGAAGATCTCCTCCTGCGCCAGCCGGTGCTCGGCCGGCACATCGGCCAGCAGCGTCGGGCGCACGTAATAACCGGCGCTGGGCGCGCCTTCGGCCAGGTCACCCTGCGCCACGACGTCCAGCGAACTCTCGTGCGCCAACGCCAGGTAAGCCAACACGATGTCGCGCTGCCGCGCCGAGATCAGCGGGCCCACGTCCAGGTCGTGCAGCGCCGGGCCGACGCGCAAGCGCCGGTAGCACTCGGCCATGCGCGCCACCACGGTGTCGAACACCGCGCGCTCGACCAGGATGCGCGAGGCGGCCGAGCAGGTCTGGCCGGCGTTCTGGATACCCGCATTCACCAGGAAGGGCAGCGCCGCGTCCAGGTCGGCATCGGCGAAGACGATCTGCGGGCTCTTGCCGCCCAGCTCCAGCGTCACCGGAATCGTGTGCCGGGCGGCGGCGGCCTGGACCAGCCGCCCCACCGCCACCGAGCCGGTGAACGACAGGTGCTGCACGCCCGGGTGCGCCGCCAGCGCCGCACCGGCTTGTTCGCCCAGCCCCGGCACGACGTTGAGCGCACCGGCCGGCAGCCCGGCTTCGTGCGCGATGCGCGCGAAGGCCAGCGCCGTCAGGCAGGCTTCCTCGGCCGGCTTGAGCACGCAGGCGTTGCCCATCGCCAGCGCCGCGCCCACCGAGCGGCCGATGATCTGCATCGGGTAGTTCCACGGCACGATGTGGCCGGTGACGCCATGCGGCTCGCGCAGCGTGAACGCGGTGTAGCCGTTGGCAAAGGGGATGGTCTGGCCCATCAGCTTGTCGGCCGCGCCGCCGTAGAACTCGAGGTAACGCGCCAGCGCCAGTGCGTCGGCACGGCCTTGGCGCAAGGGCTTGCCCACGTCCAGCGCTTCGAGCCGGGCCAGTTCGTCGGCGCGCTCGAGCACCGCGGCCGACAAGCGCTGCAGCATCCGCCCGCGCTCGGCCGCGCCGAGGCGGCCCCACTCGCCATCGAGCGCGGCCTGCGCGGCGACCACCGCGGCATCGATGTCGGCGGCCGGCACGTCGCGGTAGCCATGCAGCAGCTTGGCCA
>ERZ795045.4962-NODE-4962-length-10303-cov-4.953845_pt1 | contig 10303 bp, 7 predicted proteins | sample MGYA00375129_ERZ795045 | MGnify/ENA primary metagenome ERZ795045 (study PRJEB30174, sample SAMN05720166) | activated sludge metagenome | isolation source: anaerobic digester from wastewater treatment plant | place: Japan | collected 2015-05-15 ... | reverse complement strand
GCGGGTTGTCTGTATTATAAATATACAGGAATGGAACCGGGCCAAGGACCGCGTCTGGAAGGCATGAATCTGAAAGGACGACTGATTTTCCCGGCAAAAATTCAAGGGTACCATGAGTTCCCACATGAACGATTGCATCGGCCTGGAATTCTTTTACCAGGTACTGGTACGTGACAAAGTAATGATAGGGTGGCGGGATGTCGGGATCATGCAGGATTTTACAGGCCTGACCATCACATCTGCTTCCAGCACAGCCCCGTTTTGGCTGGGTCATGACGAGAATATTTCCATACGATAGTCCCGTGATTACGAGTTTACCCTCATATATCATCCCTGCCGGTACTCCGTCTTTCTCTTCGCCCGGAGGATTGCCCCAGGTTTCCCGAAGCTGGTTTTGTAATTTCAGGGGAAGACCAGCTATCCATGGCTCCCAGGTCTCCCTCCCTAACAGAGCGAGGGCTCCCCCCTTTGTCACCGTTTCGGTAACCGATGTCCACCTGAATTCTGAGAGGGCTTTTTTATTCAGAATGGTAGTGATGAGTTCTTTTCCGTCTGCCGGGGGATTGACCTGATATCCGGCCTTTTTCATCTCCTGAAGGATCCTCGCTACCGATTCAAGGGCATCAAGATGAGCAGCAGTTCCGACGGTTGCTTCGATCGAAGCACAAGGCGAATTGTTCAGAATAAATGCAATTTTACGCTTTGCAGGTGGTTTCTTTTTCAGGCGTATCCATCCGTTTACAAGACTGCATACCCGGTTTATTCGTTCCGGTATCGGGTCATGCCATTCAGTCTCTTCTCCTGCCGGTTCATCCGGTGATTTAGCCCCGACAGGGATCATACTGGTCATACCCAGAAATTCAGGAACAACCACAGCCCATCCGACTTCAGAAGCGGTAAGGCCGGCACTGTCCTGCTCCCAGTCATTTTTTGTACGGTTATAGATGATGATTGGGTGAATGATCGGCACATTGAGTGTTTTTAACCCGTCAACGGTCTCTCTGATGTTCCGGGAGAGTGTGACTGATTGCAGGTTAATGAGAAGATCGATTCTGTTGATGAAATATGAATGCAGAATTTCCTCCCCGGACCGTGCACCCAGGTCTGCGTCTCCCGTCCCAATACAAAAGACCGGAATTACATCATGATCCTGTTCTATGGTACGAATTAGTGTATCTATCACGGCAAGGTCACGGTTGGCCCAGTACAACCGGTAAAAGAGGATGCCTATGGTTGAATCGTGCCGTTTTCTTCTCCAGGAAAAGTACTCTTTTGGGGTTTTGAATATCTCTGATGCATCCGGGTGATATATCCCGTCCCAGACTGTCGGTTCCGGAGGGTCATAGGGTACATTTTCATGGAGTACTTCTGCACGAAGGTACCGGATAAGGTTATCAAGGTTTTTTTCCCCGCCGTAAATGTAGTAGGCAGATGCGGTGAGGGCTACCTTTACTGGAACTGTACTGGCTGATAGCCCCTCCTGGTCAAACCCGATCGGGATAACCGGTAGACCATCTGGTATCTGTGCAATGATATCATCCCAGAAGGAATCATTGGAGGGATGAATGATAAAGAGGTCTGCAGTATTTAATTGAGGTATGAAATTATGCAGGGTATCAGGATTCCGTGCTGCCGTGCTGGTAATAAATGTATGGCTAAGTCCTTGCGAGCTGCATGCCATGGTCAGGAGCGGGAGTTCTCCGCCCCAGATGATTCCGGTTATGTTCATAAAAGATGTCTTTATTTTTTAATTGGCTGTTTTTCTCTTAATTCCCGAATCTGGATGATATCACTCATTTAAAATTTTGTTAGATGTTAAGGATAAATTGAAATAGTATCAAAATACCATCCAGAGGTCAAGTGTATCATGGAGGTGCCGGAGAATTCATGCATATGTATTACTAAGCAGAATTAAGTATTAAGGAATTCGATTAATTCCTATTCAATATTATAAATTTAAAATATGTAATACTTTTATTGATAATCGTATGTTTCTTATGAACTATTCACATATTTCTTGTCTTCAAACACGAAATCGAAAAAAAAGATTTTATATTTGGATATTTCGCCTGATGAGAGACATTTCAGTTAAAGGAATGGCATCGGCAAAGATATCTGGATAACTTATCGGCAATTATTCATTTAAGGTAACTATTCAGCCGGTATAAGCGATCCTATAATAAATGGATAAAAATATGCCCTATTATATATTCTTTTATCATAAAATTAAATTATAACAAAAATTTTTTCATAATGGGTACTCATTTTAATTCTCAAATGAACTCCTCTGATGAGTGAGAATCTAAAATTGCACAATTTTCAAGAATTAATCCTTAAAACCGATTTCAATTAGGAAATATGTGGTAATTCAAATCATCAGCCAATGCGCGAATCTTCTTTGGAATCTCCGTCAACTCATCTCTTTCTCCCACTTTGTATTTATATATGGCACTAAACCTTGTTAGGACGTCGTGAGGTGAGTAATGATAGGAGTTACGCAGGTTAACCTCCAAAAAAATTAAAGCGCATATTTTGGTCTCTGAATATACTCTGAAATTCCAACTTTTGTGATTTGCCATTGTGCATTATACGGAGTAACACCATTCAAAAAATTGTTAACTTCGAGCCTTAAATATGCTCGTAGCGAACAATTGATATGATTCCTTTGAATAATCGCTTTTCTTGCTTTGCAATTTTCAACACCACAGAGTTCTTTAATAGCTCTGTGATAATTCTCAATTGTCCAGCAAATAGACTGTAAAACAAGCCTATCTTCATTATTCATTGGAATAAAGTTAGTAGCCCAGTACCTGCTTGCACCTTTGCGATTTAGGGTATGAAAAATTCGAACAAATCCATATTTTTTCAAATGCACCTCTAATCCATCTTCAGGAAGCTTCAACTCCGATACTTGGACATTACCTTGGGCATCAGGATTTACCATTCGATTTTTCTTAATTCGTGTGAAAAAGTTCCATACTAGACGGTTAATGAACTTTAGATTCTCATTCCCAGAATACCAACTATCAAACATAATAAAGGAAGGCGTAAATCCTCTTTTAAAGGCAGTGAGCGCCATTTCCTGGAAATGATCATTTTTTGTCTTATTATCAACATCCTTGTCATAAATTCGATAATCAATTGGAAATGAAACGAACCCATCTGTCCAAATCAAGGTGATTAATCCGATTCCCTTAATGACTTTATGGTGTTTACCACTCCATTGAAAATAGGTGCATTCGATAGATTTTGAGTGCAATTTATCGAGAACGGTGTCATCCAGAACCAGCCAACCGGTTTTTCGTTCAATATACATTTCAACCTCATTCCACAACGTCTCTGGGGTTAGGGACTGTCTTGTAAGAAACCGGTTGAATGTGTCGTGAGATATCGAAAATTCAGGTGTTGAATAACAATCAGCTGCTTTTACACACGAAACGTCACAGCGAGCAGCGATTAAGTAATTGATATAATCAACATCTGAAGGTTGGATAGTTACAGGCACGTATATTATTGGCGTTATCAATATATATAGATCTTCATATAATAAAAGTTAACTGCGTAACTCCTATGCGAATGATATTTTTCTCAAGTGCTGCTTGGGCACGATGACCATACGACAATGCCAGAAATTTTCAACACATGAAAAAAGATATCAGAAATAGAAAAAGCAAAGCCACTCTGTTTCATCAGAGGATTTGAACTTTTATTAATTACGCCCCGGCTGGGATTTGAACCCAGGTCTAAAGCTCCGGAGGCTCCAAGGATATCCACTACCCTACCGGGGCAACCCTATTATGTTTCCATTAAACACAGATAAAGGCTCTGGTTATTCAGTGATTTTTCCTGATGCTATTAGAAATAAATATTGAATGACTGGCATCAATTCAGACAAATTTTCGACCGTTCACATTACACGCGGATCTCAGGCGGGTGTATCTATTTTACCATCTACGATGACATCCCCAGTCAAGGTTTTTCCATTTCTACCATCATTTGAAATTGCGTACCAAAAATGGACCCGGTCTGTCTTCAATACACTCAAAGAATACATATGTATCAAGAAAAATTGGTTGTAACAAACCCCTGCCTCATGATCCATTGTGCAAGTAATCCGACCAGAGTTCACAAAAAAAAGTGATCATGACCAAAAAATTATAATCGAAATATCAGCTCTAAACTTTCCGAATATGATAATGGTGCCAGATCTTACAGGCCCCTTCATGACTGACCATACATGGACCGACCGGCGTCCGTGGCGTACATACCTTATCAAATAATTTACAATCTACCGGAGTTGCGATACCCCGGAGGATTTTATCACAGATACAACCGGCTTGTTTCTTCGTCGGTTTAATCTCAACACCAAACTTCTTCTGGGCATCCCATGCTGAAAACTCCTCACGAAGTCTGAGCCCTGACTTTGGAATAACCGGGAATCCCCGCCATTCGACGTCACATGGCTCAAAGACCATATGCATCACTGACATGGCTTTTGGGTTGCCTTCTTCATTCACTGCACGTGGATAGGCATTATCAACCCGTGCTGTTCCCTCCCGTATCTGCTGGACGAGCATGAGAAGACCAAGGAGAATATCATCAGGTTCAAATCCGGCAACCACCTGGGGAACCGGGAAGGTTCGGTAGTCTGCAAGACCCGTGACCGTCAGAACATGGCCGGGAAGGAGAAATCCATGCAGTGCTGCCTCACCCTGTGATAACAACCACGCCATCACCGGGGGAACCAGACGATGACAGCAGAGAATGGAAAAATTCTTAGGCGGTGATGTCAGAAGCATTGCAGCAACGGTGGGCGCCGTGGTTTCAAATCCAACCGAGACAAAGACAACCTCTTTATCGGTATTCTTTGCAATCTCAACTGCCTTATGCACACCCTGGACAATCCGCACATCGGCCCCCGAACTCTCCAGTGACCCATTCGAGCCGGGAACCCTGAGCAGATCGCCATATGTCGCAATAATACATCCTTTTTCAGCAAGTTCAAGGGCTGCGTCGATCTCTCCCTGAGGTGTAATACAGACCGGACAGCCTGGCCCCATGACAATCTTGAGGTTTTTTGGAAGAAGGCTTCGGATACCATGACGTGCAATAGCAGCCTCATGCGTCCCGCATACATGCATAAATGTAAGATCCCGGTCTGTCAGCTCGTGAATTTTCTCTGCAATCGGATTCTTTCCGGCCATAAATCTCTCAAACGTCAACCTGAAACGACAAAAAGATGCTCATTATGTATCACCGTCACAGCAGGAAAAATGACATAGATAATCCAGTTTTCACCTGGCATATAAAGGATATACCTGAATAGTCATAGAGGAGAAACCTCATACCTGTTACTATGTTCTCCCGCTCTGTCTTCAGACAGGATTTCAAATCTGCCCTTGAAGAGGCACTTGATCGACGCCAGATGAGCCTGAAGGACCTTGCAGAACTTGCGGGAATCCCCCCTGCGACGCTGTACAAAATCACGTCAGGAGAACGGGATCCACGGCTGTCAACTGTCAGGGCGATTGTGCAGGCCCTTGAGCCCTATGATCAGGATATGATCGCCATCATTGCAGCAAAATTTCTCCTTGATGAGATAGGTGCAGGGACGATTGAACTCAACGGGAGAAAAATTAAGATAAAGGGTTATACGGCAAATACCATGGAAGACTGTATCGTTGCAGCGGTTCGGGCAGAAAAAGAGGGAGCCAGCGGGATCATCTGCGCCCCTATCCTTGCAACCCTGATAGAGCGGATCGTTGACATCCCCGTTGTCATCGTACGTCCTGATTCAAGGACTTTTCAGGAAGCAATAGATATCCTGTGTAAAAGACTTGAGTAAAATCAGGGTATTAGCTGATTTTTACCATAAAAGGTGAGAAACTCCTTCTGGAACGAATCAGCAGATGCAATAAGTTCAGGGTACATCTTATTCATCGCTGATATACATGAACCACAGCCAGGAATCAGCGTTGCATACTCATCAAGATCAGCCTTAAGGGTATCAGCGGCAGAAAGCCAGGATTCACGAAGCGGGGATAATTCAGGACTGAGTTTATAGCCCTTAATTTTCTCGGTGATCGAGGTAAGCGCTTCACTCTTCTTTGAAGCAATATCAGCAATCGCAGTATCCCTTCCGTAATATACCCCGATATTCATCGCTTCAGGAGTCTGATATAACATCGGAATTCCCGTAATCATCAGATCAGAGAGAAATGCCTTGTCATCATCAGTAAGAGCCGGTCCGGCTGATGCCGTCTGTGCCAGAATAAAAAGAGAAAGAAGGGTACTTAACCCGATAAGCACTCGAATGTTCATATCAAATGGTTTTACCCGTGTCAATATAAGGGTACTCATGTTACAGGGAAAACCGGTCAGCCTGTTTTTTTAGATTTCCACAGAGACGTGCGATCTCCAGTGATGACGATGCAATATCATCCGTAGCATGCCTGCTTTCATCCATCCGATGTGATATCTCCTCCATTCGTGCCAGATTTTTCTCACTTTCGGAATTCATAATCCCGATACCTTCCTGAACCCGATGCATCAGTATTTCTTCATCCTTCGTTGCTTTCGTGACCTGGCTGATCCCATCAGATATTTCAGTCACATGGGATGTAATTGAAGAGAGGGCATCTATCGTCTTATTTACACTGGCGATTCCCTCCTGGATTTCAGTGTATGCAGCCTCAATTGATCGAACCGTCTCGGCTGATTTCGCCTGGATAGTCCTGATAAGCTCTTCTATCTGGTTTGTAGCAATTTTAGACTGACCTGCAAGATTTTTTACCTCCTGGGCCACGACCGCAAATCCTCTGCCATGTTCACCGGCCCGTGCCGCCTCTATTGCCGCATTGAGTGCAAGAAGATTTGTCTGACTGGAAATATCTGAAATAAGCCGGACAATTTTATCAATCTCTGTCATCTGCTCATTCAGACCAGTTATCTGCTTCATATTATCCGCGCTGATCTTCCCAACCGACTCCATCTTTTCGTTGGCAACGCAACCAATCTTACCGGCCTCTACCCCCTGGCTGGCAGTTTGTGCCGCAAGTTCCATGAGCCGTGTGGTAATATCAACAATCTGACTGATACATTCAGAAAGTAACCGTATGTCATCAGAAATCCGTCGCGTCTCTTCCATCTGCTCACGTGCTCCGACCGTGGAGTTCTGGACGTCATCTGCAATATCACGAATTGCCTGCTTGATATTATCGGTCTGTGAAAGCGTTTTCTCTGATGTTCTGGTCAGAAGAGAGATGGATCCTTCAAGTTCCTCTATCAGAAGAGATATCGCAGAAAGGGCAGTATTATAATCATTTTTTATCTGCGAAAGGGGATCCTGATCCGTGACCGGTGCACGATATCGGAGATCTCCTTCTGCCATCCGTGCCATACCGGTTTTAAGATCCTCTGCACTCTTTGAGAGGGTTTCGGACATTGTTCTGGAATCGGTCAGCAATTTCTGAACCTCGACTTCCTGCTGTTTTCGCTCGGTGATATCATTATATACGATCAGGAAATTTTCTAGTGATCCTGATTTCGAGAGAATCGGTATACCATACTGCTCAAGAATCCTGGTCCCGAGCGGGAATTCACAAGTAAGCTCGCCAAAGGTGGGTTTTATGGCAGATAATAATTCCTTCAGACCCTCTCCGGAATATTCAAGAACGGTAATATCACGGGGAGTCATCCGGAAAAGTTCTTCCCGGGTATACCCTGTTAATCGGATATATGCATCATTGGTTACCAGAATCTGCTGGTTCTCATCAATAAGGAGCACTGGCATTGGGATCTGCTGGACTATGGTATTATTCAGGTGTTCCAGTTCCTCAATCTCAACCATCCGTCGCTCCAGTTCCTGTTCACCCTCCTTCCGGTCGAGATAGGTCTTGAGCATATCTGCCAGTGAATTAATCAGATTCCGCTCTTCAAGCAGAAACGGACCTTCATGCTCAGGGGGTTTCTCACTAAGATACACTACTTCAACCTTTCCGCTTTTTCCAGTTCTCGTGACAAAAGAAGAGGTCTGGATCCACGATGTCAGACGGTAATTCTCCGTGGAAATGACAATATCGCCATACAGGATCCGTGCCCCGGTAATCTCCGGATATTGCCAGCCAGGAGGAATAAGATTTACTACGTTCTGAAGGACATCAGATATTGCCAGGGAATCATTCTGGATAAGGGAGGAAGTTTTGTAAAAAAGGGTTTGTTCTTTTACACGTTCTCCCAGATCATGCATCTTCTTGGCAAGTTCCTGCTCACCCTCAATACGATTCATATAGGTCTTGAGCATTTCTGCCAGTGAGTTAATGAGATTACGTTCTTCGAGTAGAAACGGACCTTCATGCTCAGGGGGTTTCTCACTAAGATACACTACTTCGATAACTCCGATATTTCCACTTTTTGTATGAAAGGACGCCTTTTGGATCCAGGGAGTTTCTTTGAAATTACCGGTCTGGTATGAATTACCTCCAAACTGGATTCGGGCTCCGGTGATATCAGGATACTGCCACCCAGGAGGGATTAAATCAGTGATTTCACGAAGTGTATCCTCAACTGATTTTGAATCATCCTGAAGAAGAGAGGCAACAGAATAGAAAAGTTTCTGTTCCTTGACTCGTTCGCCGTAATCATGTGCAAGTTTCTGCCTGATCTCCTCTGCCTGCTCTTCAGCGAGTACCCGGCTAGTAATATCCTTAAAGACCAGAATTATTTCAGTCAGAATTCCGGACTTGTCGTGAACAGGAATTGGATATTGTTCGAGGACACGTTTTCCTGAAGGGAAGTTTAGGTCAAATATTTCATTCTCATAACTGGTACTGGCATATCCATCTGTAGACAGGAGAAAACCAGGTAATACTGTCTTCACCGGTTTTCCAACACAGGATTCTGCAGACAGACCACTCATATGAAGAAATGACTGGTTCACTTCGGTAATAACGCCTGAAGGACTCATAATAATAATCGGTTGTGGACTATGGGCTAAAATCGCATCCAACCGGTTCGTTTTTTGTTGAAGGATCATTTTTTTTTCAATGAATGATAAGATGAGATCACGTTCTTTTGAATCTGGTAACTCACCAATATTGGGAATTCCTGAAAGGGAATCGTCGGAGAGAAGGTGAATAAGAAGATCGTGAAGTTGATTTGTCATAAGATACACCACAGCTATTGTTGTTAGTCTGCATAGTGTTTCCACCTTATAAGTATAAAAAGTTGAGGGTATTATTTAATGGTAACCGGGATTTTCGCAAATCTTATATTATTGTTTTCATCAGATTCGATGACATTATTCTCGCTATCCACCAGGATACCAAAGTAGTATATCCCCGGAGTCATATTCATCGGAATCGGTGTGGGTGCATTCCCATCAGACTGAGTCCCTGCCGGAAGTTCGGGTATCTCACCCATACCCAGCAGAATATCCTCATCAGATAGTTCAGAGTCTGCGGATAGATAAAGTTCCACGATAAACGACCCTGCATCTCCAGAGCCGACATTCCGTATTGATGTTGAGACATTCATGACCCCGCCAGAGGTTCCTTCAGTATCAGAGCTGACATCAGAGATGGTAAGATCAGGAAGGTTCGGAGGTTCCTGGGTCTGGATCACAACTGGCTGTGTCCCGGGAGAAATTTTCACCATCTTGTCTGCAAAGAGGAGGTTATTTGCCTCATTCTCTTCTGAAATTTCCTTTCCTGAATCTACCATCACGCCAAGGTAATAGGTACCTGGCTCCAGATCAGCCGGGACCGTTGCTATGGCTGTTCCATCACGAAGCATTCCGACCCCGAGATCTGCAACCAGCCCATACCCAATCTCACGATCCTGCTCGGTAATCAGGGCATCAGGCGAGAGATATAATGAGATTCTGAAGGGTCCTGCAGATGCTGCTCCCTGATTCTTCACCGTCGTATTCACATTCAGGGTACCACCCTGCACTGCAGACTGCTGGGTAGTAATCTTACTGATGACCAGATCCGGACGGGTTATCGAAAATCTGGAATCTTCCTCGGTCTCTTCTGATACAAATGGCACAGATCCGGTGGTGACCAGAAATGCTGAGCTCTTCACATCAGGGATTGTCACCTTCGATGCCGAGGCTTTCACATTATTATCCTCTGAAACCTCCATGATCTCATTTGCCGGATCAGCAATGGCTCCCAGGTAAAAGGTTCCCGGCTGCATCCGGTCCATCGGGAAGTATCCGGTCAGTTTCTTTTCCGTCCCCGGTTTTAAGTTTGGTATGAGATAATAGCCGATTGGAGTATCATCTCTGGTGATGGTTGAATCA
>ERZ795045.4961-NODE-4961-length-10305-cov-5.107707_pt1 | contig 10305 bp, 9 predicted proteins | sample MGYA00375129_ERZ795045 | MGnify/ENA primary metagenome ERZ795045 (study PRJEB30174, sample SAMN05720166) | activated sludge metagenome | isolation source: anaerobic digester from wastewater treatment plant | place: Japan | collected 2015-05-15 ... | reverse complement strand
AGAATCTAACTTAGAAAAGCTGAAAAATTGTCTTGACAATGGGGGGCATTATAGCCAGTCCCTGTTTTGTCAGGCGAATGGTTTCCGAAGTGAAAGTGCCGATTTCATTGGCATATCCCGAAACAGCGTTGATCCTTTCTTCGAGATCCCCCATTTTCTTATTGCACTGTTCCGCATCCCCGGCCTGATCCGCAGCTCCGGCAGCAATCTCCTCCACGGCCTTGGCAACCTCCCGGGACACAACAGCCGCTTCCCTGGAAGTGTCGGCTATGGTCTGGGCGGACGCATTCACCTGTGAGGCCGATTCGGTGACATTCCCGATCATGTGCCTCATATTCTCTATCACGACATTGAATGCCTTGGCCAGGGTGCCAAACTCATTCCTGCGCCCGCCGTTAAACCTTACGGTCAGATCACCCTCGGAGACTTGCCTGGATACCTGCAAGACATGGCTCACAGCCCGGCTTATCCCTATTGCCATCAGGAGGCCGACGGCAACAGCGAAAGCCGAAACCAGGACGGTCAGAATCAGGGTGATCTGGCGGATGTCCGCCGCCCTGGCTGAGAAATTCGACGTGGGTATCAGGCCGACCAGGTTATATCCGGTTTCTCCAATGGTACTGTATACGGTAAGATACTCGCCGTTCTTGTATGCAGTGACTTCGGAACCCTTTCCGGCTTCATTGGCAACAATATCAGCATAAAGGGCAGTGTTGACCACCTGGTTCTCCGGGACGGAGGTGTCCATAACCTCGCTGGCACCGTCTTTCATCATATAGGCTATATCCCGGCCGTCCGGACTGATGAGATGCAGTTCGCTGCCGTCTCCCAGCTGGACGTCCATGAGCGCATTGGAAACCAGGTTGGTTTTCACGGTAATAACAAGGATTCCCTGTATCTCAGAGGTATAGGGATTCTTGATGAGCCTTGCCAGCGCCATGGCATAGGATGCCATGTCGGGCACCTGGCCCTCAAGTTCATAAAGGGATCCGACCCAGAAGGCATAACCGTCCTTCTCCTTTGCCAGGCTGAACAGTTGCCCATCCTTTATGTTTTCCAGGGCTGCCTTTTCCACCTTCCTGAAGGAGGCCGATACAGGTTTTTTTCCCTTCCAGCAGGAGAATGATGTCATCGATCAGCGCATTCTCCAGCTTGATGCTTGACATGAATTCAGTCAGGTTCATCTGGAGATTGGCATCGTCCTCCTTGGCGGTGACATACTTTATGAAATTGGTATTCATGATAATCTGGTTGCAATCGGCTTCCACGCCCGAATAGGAAAGCTGCAGGTATTTTCCGACCTGCTCAATGATTTGAAAGGTGGATTCCTCGGCAGTCTGCCTGATGGACTTAAAAGCCCGGTTATACGAAAACAAGCCCAGGAAAACAATGGGAATAATCATGAACAGCACTGCCGCAAGCAACCGGGTCCGTATGCTGTAAAACCATTGCGACATGCCGCCTCCGGTCTTGAAATATTTCTTGAGTTCCCTGAAAACGTTCATCATCCGTCAACCTACTTTCTGTATACATAGTGAGCGGGCTTTAGATGCCTGATCCTATTTACCAACTCCTGACCAGGTTGAATCAAAAAATTAGGAATTCTCGCGGATAATCTGTCAAAAAATAGTATACCCAGGAACGTTCCCCATATGGGCTTCCCGGGTATAATGGCTGTATAAAACCTTTTTCGGTTTTCCTGGGCTAGATGAACAACAACAGGCTGACAGCCATGACGAGCATGCCTGCCACCAGGCCATAAATGGACAGATGGGCCTCGCCGTATTCGCGTGCCGTTGGCAGCAGTTCGTCCAGAGAAATAAAGACCATGATGCCTGCAACGCCGGCGAAAAGAATTCCGTAAACCGCATCATTGAAGAACCGATACAGGATCAGGTAGCCGATGATGGCACCCAGGGGTTCCGACAGGCCTGACAGGAACGAGAGGGAAAAAGCTTTTTTTCTGCTGCCCGTTGCATAGTAGACAGGCACGGAAACCGCTATTCCCTCGGGAATATTATGGATGGCTATGGCCACCGCTATCGCAACGCCGAGCGTGGGATCCTTGACGGCGGAGGTAAAGGTGGCAAGGCCTTCGGGAAAATTGTGAATGGCAATGGCCAGCGCCGTAAACAGCCCCATCCGCATCAGGACACCCTGGCATTTGGCCGCCTCAGGCGAGTTGATGTCCTCGATCATGCGGCATTCGTGAGGATTTTCAGTGGACGGAACCAGTTTGTCAATCAGCCCGATCAAAAGCATTCCGCCAAAGAATGCCGCCACGGTTATCCATGACCCCGTTTTCTCCCCATACACCCTGATCAGGGAATCCTTGGCCTTGAAAAAGATTTCTATCATGGACACATAGATCATGACGCCGGCCGAAAAACCCAATGCCACCGAAAGGAACCGGGTATTCGTCTTTTTGGCAAAGAAGGCCAGTGCGCTTCCGATTCCTGTGGACAAACCCGCAAGCAGCGTCAGACCAAAAGCGTACAGCAGGTTTTCAAAGTTGAGATCCATGGACATCCCCCTTTCACCACGGAGCATCAGTCGCCCCAAACACGCATGCAATTATCTGAAACATCGCAGCAGGGTCGATTCCCTGCGTTTGGAAACGTTTTTCGGGAAGCCCTGCCGGTAATCATTGCTCTTTTGTCCGCTCAAACGACCGAGTATTTTTCAAGCAGCTTATTCTTGGTATCCCACAGGGGTTTGGACAGGTCCACATAGTACTCATGAGGATTCTCGAAGCGCTTCACTTCATCCCAAAGACTATCAATCTGCTCCATGCAGTATTGCCGGATAGCTTTGAGCGGCGGGCTCTGGTAGACGCACTCGCCGTTTATGAAGATAGGCTCCAGTAGTTTCCTGGCCCGGAAATTCACCAGGGTCTTGCGCTTCCAGGTATAGTCGGGGTCGAAAATCTCGTAAGGCCGTGTATCATCAATGACCTCGTCATGGTGGGTCAGAACATCGGCCAGGGCCTTGCCGCTTTCCCTGTCGTAAAGCCGCCAGACCTGCTTGAAACCGGGATTGGTTATCTTGCCCACATTCTCGCTCAGCTTGATCTTGGGGATGATTTTGTCCCCTTCGATGATGGCGGCCAGTTTGTAAACCCCGCCGAATACCGGCTCCGAGCGTGATGTGATCAGGCGTTCGCCGACGCCGAACATATCCACCCTCGCTCCCTGGATCAGGATGTCACGGATGATATACTCATCCAGCGAGTTTGAGGCCATGATCCTGCAATCCGGGAAACCGGCTTCATCCAGCATTTTCCTGGCTACATTGGACAGGTAGGTGATATCGCCCGAATCAATCCGAATGGCCTTCGGCCTGTAGCCCATGGGCACAACCACCTCGTTGAAGGTGCGGATGGCATTGGGGACCCCTGATTTCAGGACATTGTAGGTATCCACCAGCAGGACGCAGTTATCCGGATAGGCCCTGGCATAGGCCTTGAAAGCCTCCAGCTCGGAATCGAACATCTGGATCCAACTGTGGGCCATGGTCCCCATGGCGGGAATATTGAATTCCCTCTCGCAGATGGTGCAGGAAGTTCCGATGCATCCGCCGATATAGGCAGCCCGGGCTCCATAGATGGCCCCGTCGTAGCCCTGGGCCCTCCTGGAGCCGAACTCAACCACCGGACGTCCCTTGGCGGCGCGCACGATGCGGTTGGCCTTGGTGGCAATCAGCGACTGGTGGTTGATGGTCAAAAGGATCATGGTTTCAATGAGCTGTGCCTGAATAACCGGCCCCCTGACCACCACGATGGGCTCGTTGGGAAATATGGGCGTACCTTCCGGGATTGCCCATACATCACAGGAGAAACGGAAGTTCTTCAGATAGTCCAGGAAGGCTTCGTCGCACCCCTTCTGGCGAAGAAAGGCGATATCCTCATCCTTGAACTCAAGGTTTTTCAGATACTCGATCAGCTGCTCCACGCCGGCCATTATGGCAAAACCACCGTTATCCGGCACTTTTCTGAAAAACATATCGAATATGGCCGTCCGTTCCCCAAGGCCATTCTTCAGATAGCCGTTTCCCATACTGAGTTCGTAAAAGTCAGTCAGCATTGTCAGGTTTTTTCCTTCCATGATTTGCGCCTCTTTCTGTCAGATTTCAGTTTTTGATAAGTATTTCAGCGACACCGGCCGATATCCTGCCGGCCATGCACGTCAACCGGGATATTGGTTCAGCCGCTCCCTCTCTCCCAGTCTTCAGCATTCAGAATTCCCCGGTACATATAGAGCTTGGACGGCCTGTGTCCCGCATCCTTTTTATACCGATTGGTTTCCACAACCCGGTCGGCTATCTTTCTCCGGAAATTGGCCTTGAGAAGCTCCCTGTCCAGGATGACTTCGTATACCTGCTGGAGCTCGGTCAGGGTGAAGTACTGCGGCATCAGGTTGAAGGCAATATCCGTATACTCCACCTTGTTCCTCAGGCGCTCAATCCCGTACGCAATGATCCGCGCATGATCAAAGGCGATTCCTCCCGGATCCTCAATGGTGGTCTCCCACCGGCTGATCTTCCCTTCGGTTTTCAGGGTTTGCTTGAGCACAGCCGTCAGGGTCTCATTTTCATGATGGAGGGTCAGCCGGCAATAGCGCTCACAGGTTGTATTGTCTCCGTCCATCGTTTTTTCTTCCTTGAAGACCCTGTAGGTTACCGTAAACCACCGGGCATCATCGGCATCATCGCTGGCTTTGATGTCCAGCACGGAGCTGTCGGTCAGCGACAGGTACGAGGTGCTGATGATCCTGGTCCTCGGGTCCCTGTTGGGATCACCCCAGGTATACAGTTGTTCCAGATAGACATTTTCAATACCGGTTTCTTCCTTGAGCTCCCTGTAGGCGGCCTCCTCCAGGCTCTCGTGCATGCCGACAAAACCTCCCGGCAGAGCCCATTGACCAATGCAGGGGTGATCTCCCCTCTTGATCATCAGAAGTTTCAGCGCCTTTTCCGGGAGCTTTCTGTAATTGTCGCTCACTTCGTTGGTTACCGTGAAAATAAGCATGTCAACTGTTACTGAAGGCCTGTCGTACTTTGCAGGATCGTAACTGGCCAAAAACTCTTCTTCGGTGAGGCCCATCTTGTTCACAGCTTGATTACGGCTCATGGCTCCGTATACCCTCACTTGTTATTATAATGATAATATCAATTTATTAATATGGATTATACCTTTCCCTGATACATCCGTCAATAGCCTAATCAATGACGGACGCGTTATAAATCTTTTAAAAGACTTACAAATAATGCTATAATATCATTAACCATACACGATGCCTTGTTCCAGGGATCGATGCACGGGACAGGCATACCACCCACAAGGAGGTTCCGTCGTGAAGCGTTTTGCAGCCGTGTTACTGGGTTTTATGATCATGATATCGCTGTCAGGATGCGGCAGGATGAATGCCGGTCCGGAAGACCCGGATATTCCGGTGGCATCCGAAGACTTTGTCCCGGCAGAATTGCTTGATGATCCCATCAAACATACCGCTGAAAACACAGTTATTGATCCCGGCATCATCAATGATAACGCTAACGATAGCAACGATGCTGCGGATGATCCTCATGAGGATTCCGAAACAGCCCCGCATTCCCCCGGCAGAAATTTCATCAATGTCTATTGGGCAACAGAGGAACTCTATCAAATCGTTATGCGATATAAGGAACTGCATCCCGATTTTCCCTATGAAATCAGGACAAAAGAATTAAGCGTCCTGCCTGATGAATATTATCCGGCCCTTGACAAACTGCTTGAGGCCGACAATGATGATATGCCTGATATCTATTGCATTGAGAGCTCATATGTGAAGGCATATACTCAGGGGGACAAATCCCGGTATGCGGCAACCTATAAGGAACTTGGGCTTGACGTGGATAATCTTTTGAAAAAGGCAGATATTCCTCAGTATGTCATTGATATGGGTACAAACGCTGACGGTGAGGTGGTTGCCCTCGGTTATCTGGGAACCGGCGGCGCTTTCATCTATCGCCGCTCCATCGCCAAGGATGTTTGGGGCACCGACAACCCTGAAATCATCAAAAGCAAAATCGGTCCCGGCTGGGACAGGTTTTTCAAAGCAGCAGCCGAGTTAAAAAATAAGGGATATGCCATCGTGTCCGGATACAATGACGTTTGGTATTGCGTCGAAGGCAGTGCGGAAAAGCCCTGGGTTATTGACGGCAAGTTATATATAGACCCTGCGCGAGAAGCCTTCCTTGACATCGCCAAGCGTCTTTATGATAACGAATACATTAACCATACGATCCCATGGAGAGACGACTGGTTTGCCGACATGATGGATACCGGACCAAAGAAAGTCTTCGGGTACTTCGGCCCGGCATGGCTGATTAACTATGTCATAAAAAATTCATGCGGCGGCGAAAAGCCCGGGGAAGGAACCTATGGCGACTGGGCGGTGTGCGAACCTCCGGCGGGTTTCTTCTGGGGCGGCAACTGGATCTTCGTCAACAAGCATTCACCCTTTAAGGAGGATTTGGCCCGCCTGGTCGAATGGATTACCCTTGACTGTTCAGAAAACGGATTCCAGTATGCATGGGCCAGCGGCACTTTCCCTGGCAATTATGGGTATCTGGAGGCGGTTCCTTCCGGTACTGTTATGAGGAATGTATCAGGCGTTATGGATTTTCTGGGCAACCAGGATATGTTTGATATGCTTGACAAGTGTGCCAGGCTTGCAAACGGCAGGAACAAAAGCCCGTATGATGAAACCATCAACTATCACTGGCTTACTGCTGTCCGTACATATGTGGAAGGCTGGAAAACAAGGGAACGGGCTATAGCAGACTTTAAGCGAGCGGTAGAAAACGAACTTGGCATTAAAGCTGAATAAAAGAAGGAGGTTCCCGTATGAAACGTTTTAAAGCCCTATTGCTTTCTTGTCTTATCCTCATAGCCATGTCAGCATGCAACACAGCGAGCCAGGTTCCGGGAAGCCCTGATACAACTCCTGCCCTAGCCGAGGATGCTGTGCCTTCTGAACCGGCAGATAGTGCCGATAAAGATACTGATAACAGGCCGGATGCGCCTGCGAGAAAACATCTCAACGTTTACAGCGCATCATATGATTCGTTTAGGATCGTAGAAAAATATAAGGAACTCCATCCTGAATTCCCCTATGATCTAAAGTTTAACACCTTTGCCACTATGGATGGCGACTTCCATGTGGCGCTGGATGAGTGTCTTAAAGCGAACAATGACCTGACACCCGATATCTACTTCATAAAAAGCGTACAGGTGAAGCGATATGTCGAAGGGGAGCAATCCCACTATGCGCTGCCATACAAAGAGCTGGGGATCGATGTGGATAATCTCATAAAGGAAGCCGATATCCCCCAGTATGTCATCGATATGGGCACCAATGCCGAGGGGCAGATCGTTGCCCTCGGTTATGAGGGAACCGGCGGTGCTTTCATCTATCGGCGCTCCATTGCAAAGGATGTCTGGGGCACCGACGATCCGGAAATCATCAAAGACAAAATCGGTCCGGGCTGGGATAAATTCCTGGAAGCTGCGGCCCAACTGAAAGCCAGGGGATATGGCATCCTATCCTCATATGAGGATATTTGGCCGCCTGTAATAGGCAGTGCGGAAGTACCATGGGTCGTTGACGGCAAACTCACCATTGATCCGAAGCGCGAGGCCTTCCTTGACCTGGCAAAGCAGCTCCATGACAACGGGTACACCAATAACACCGAACCCTGGATGGGAGAATGGGTTGCGGATATGATGGATGCCGGCGGGAAAAAAATCTTCGGTTACTTCGGGCCTTCATGGTTCGTCAATTATGTTTTGAATTTAAAAGGGGCATGCGGCGGGGAAAAGCTGGGTGAAGGCACCTACGGCGACTGGGCTGTTTGCGAACCTCCTATGGGCTTCTTCTGGGGCGGCGAATGGGTTTTTGTCAATAAAAACTCGCCGCTTAAAGAGGAGCTGGGCGACTTAATCAAATGGATTACCCTGGACAGTTCCGAGACCGGTTTTCAGTATTTCCTGGCTAATGGCTTATTCGATGATGGGATACGGAATGCGGTCACATCGGGCGCTGTGATGCAGAAAGTCTCCGGAACCTCGGATTTTGTCGGTTATCAGGATATGTTTCAGGTATTCGGCAAGGCAGCAAAGCTCGCAAACGGTAAAAACATAACTCAATACGATGAATTCATCAATGCGTATTTTCGTGAACAGGTAAGAGAATATGCGGAAGGGCGAAAAACCAGGAAGCAGGCTATAACGGACTTTAAACAGGCCGTAATGGACAATCTGGGCATAGATGTGGAATAGAAACCACACACTCCCACCCAGAGCGGAGCCCTATCTTTACCAGTTTGCTGATGAAGGTTATCATTCAAACTTGAGGAGGTTCTTTCATGAAACGCTTTGCAGTCTTGTTTACATGTTTTCTGCTTCTCATGCAGCTATACGGTGGCGCTTGACGAAAGCCTCACCGCCGGGCGTGATGACGCGCCGGATATTTACGTTGTCGAATCCGCAGACATAAGAAAATATGCCGCAGGGGATATGGCCCGGTACGCGGCGCCGTACAAAGACCTTGGCCTCGATATGGATACTCTCGTCAAAGAAGCCGACATTGCCCGTTACGTCCTGGATATGGGACCAATCCGGACGGGGAGATCGTAGCCCTTTCCTATGAAGGAACCGGCGGCGCTTTCATCTATCGTCGTTCCATCGCAAAGGATGTCTGGGGCACCGACGACCCGGAGACCATCAAAGATAAAATTGGACCGGACTGGGATAAATTCCTGGAAGCGGCGGCCAAGCTGAAAGCCAGGGGTTACAGCATCGTGTCCGGATACGATGATATCTGGTACGCTGTATATAACAGCGCGGAAATACCCTGGATCGTTGACGGCAAACTGACCATAGACCCCAAGCGCGCGGCCTTCCTGGATCTGGCAAAACAGCTCCATAACAAGGGATACACCAATAATACCCTCAGTTGGACCGATGATTGGTATGCCGGTATGAAAGACGCCGGTCCGAAGAAGGTCTTTGGATACCTGGGGCCATCATGGTTTGTGGACTATGTATTGAAGGGGAACTGCGGCGGTGAAGCAATCGGCGAAGGAACCTATGGCGATTGGGCGGTATGTGAGCCTCCGGTGGGCTTCTTCTGGGGTGGTGAATGGATCTTTGCCAATAAGCACTCTCCGCACAAGGAAGCCTTAGGCGTAATCATCAGGTGGATTACCCTGGATACTTCTGAGACCGGCCTGCAATACTTATGGGCCAATGGCCAAATCGACCGGCAGGGCGAGCAGATGGCGGCAGTGTCCGGCACGGTCATGCGGAAGGTTTCCGCAGAAACAGATATTCTCGGTTACCAGGATATGTTTGATGTCTTTGACCGGGCTGCCAGGCTTGCCAGGGGTGATAACGCCACACATTACGACGTGTTAATCAACAGCTATTGGCTTCAGCAGGTCGGTGAATACGCGGAAGGCCGGAAGACCAGGGCGCAGGCCATCGCAGACTTCAAGCAGGCCGTAAAGGACAACCTGGATATAACCGTGGAATAAAGCCTTGAAACCATGGTAAAAGGGCCTCACATGACACTGAGATTGTCCCAGGTTTCTCGGATCAGATAAACCATGGCCAGAGCCTGGGACTTGTTTTGTGTTTCCAAATAGGCTCCCAGCATGACGAAGTAATCCTCAATGTCGTTCACATAATCGTGATCTACATCGAGCTGCAGCAGGGGCTTTATCCTTTGCCATACCTTAAAGGCCTCTTCCCGCTCAACCAACGCCTTCTCCCAATTGTTGTCCCTGATATGGTTTTCCATGGCGTCAAGATGTTCGCTGAACCCGTTCTTTTTATCAATGCTGCCGATAAAGAGCGTGCAGGAGCTGAGGAAAACGGAGAGCATCAGGAACATCGCCATATAAAAAACTGCTTTTTTCAAGCTCTTCACCCCTCTTCCCTGGTATGGATGACATAAGGCTTCTCGTCATCCACCAAATCAACAAACAGATTGCCCCTGGTGTCCAACTGAGCCAGGATGACCCGTTCAACCTCCCGGATATTCCGCCTGCCCAACTGGAACATCAGCCATGACCTGGAAAGCTTCAAGGCATTAAGCGTATCCTGCCGTATGCGCCCATTCACGATGAGGTTGGCGGGCAGTCCGTCATACTGGGTATCCAATTTGAGGTCCGCCGGTGTCAGCGGCTGCTTCTGGGATTTCTTTTGCACGCTGAGCTGTCCGTTGGGTTCAAAAATGGCATATTCCACATCGCTGATATTGA
>ERZ795045.4955-NODE-4955-length-10312-cov-3.156673_pt1 | contig 10312 bp, 9 predicted proteins | sample MGYA00375129_ERZ795045 | MGnify/ENA primary metagenome ERZ795045 (study PRJEB30174, sample SAMN05720166) | activated sludge metagenome | isolation source: anaerobic digester from wastewater treatment plant | place: Japan | collected 2015-05-15 ... | reverse complement strand
GAGAAGGGTCCAGCCCAACAGAAGTCAGGTCTGTCCCGTACGGTTCAGGAAAATTGTGGGCCAGCCAGGCTGGCTTTTTGAATCTTATGGTGCGCCACACCACCTCTCGGCTGGTCATTTAATCGCTCCTGCGGTTCTCTACCCACTTACTTTACAATTTTTTGCACAGCTGGGGCAAACTGTGAAGTGCCCTGCTACCTCACACCTTGACACGCCAGAGCCTTCCGGAGTATAAACAGTTACGAGAATTTAAAACTGCCTCACCGGGAGGGAAAATGGACATTTCGTACGAGGAATTCAAAAAAATGGACTTGAGGGTTGGCAAGGTCATTGCGGTGGAAGACCATCCCAACGCCGACAGGCTTTACCTGATAACAGTAGACTTAGGAACGGAACAGCGACAGATGGTGGCCGGTATCAAACCATGGTATCAGAAGGACCAGCTCATCGGTAGAAATGTCGTTGTGCTGACCAATCTTGCTCCCAGGAACATCCGGGGAGTGGAAAGTCACGGAATGATACTTGCCTCGCTGGCCAACAACCAGCTGGCCATTTTGACCCTGGATAAAGACCTGCCGCCGGGCAGTCCGATTTCTTGAAAACTCATAACTTCCAGGGTTGGTGGCGCCGGAAGGGTTCCTTGAAACGGTTGGTAATTCTTCCTTCCTGTTCCAGGTGCATCATGCAGGCCCGGATGCAACCACGGGCTCCTTCCAGAGCCCGACCGTAGCCATTCTGGGGTGGCAGTTTGTACTGGCTGGCTTTATCCCCTTTGAAACCGGCTTCATCTTCAGGACTGACCATGAAGGGATTATATTCCTTACTGGCACCACAAAAGTATTTGCTGCAGATATCAAAGTCAATGTCAGCCCACTCTAAGGTTCTGCCGGCAACTTTCACCTTCACCGTCCGGTCAACCGGAATTGCTTTCCCGGTGCAATCCCGGGCACAGAGCATACACCGGTCGCAGATTTTCCCTTCAAACAGCGCATCCGGTTCCAGCGGCGCATCGGTCAGCACTGCCGCCAGACGCTGTCTGGGACCAAACTGTGGAGAAAGAAACATCTTGCTGTATCCGATTTCTCCCAGCCCGGCACAGAAGGCAGCAATCCTCAGATGGACAAAAACATCCGGAGCGGGTTTTTCCGGCGAGACTGGCCGGCTCCACTTCGGGTTTAATTCTCCAAAGGAATTCGTCCAGGAAAAATTGTTGGGAATAGGAACAGCCTCATAGCCTTCGTCCTCCAGAAACTTGCAGAAATTCCACAACACCACTGGCTGGTAAATGGTGTTAATCCCGGCATAGCCCATGCTGGAATAGGCGATAAAGAAGGTACCTTCCTCTATGCCCCGAAGGCAGCCTCTAAAAATCCGGAAGCCCATAACAATCATCGCCCTGGCGTCAGGAAAGATGTATCTGGGGTCAGCCTGTTTCGGTGCCCCTTCAAAACGGTCCATAGAGGCAATACCCACCAGGTCGGCACCACACCTTTTCGCATATTCCTTTACCTGGGCTGTGTTCATGTTTCCCCCTTTCCGGAAGAAGATTGGCTCAGAAATTTGAAAACGCCAGGCAGATGGTCAGTCAAATCAGAAGCAATCAGTGAAGTTTCTCCTTTTTCCCTGGCCGCGAAATCTCCGGCCAGACCATGGACATAGCTAGCCCAGCAGGCGGCCTCAAAGGCTGCCATTTTTTGAGCGAGAAAACTCCCTGTAATTCCAGCCAGCACATCGCCTGAACCGGCAGTGGCCATACCTGGGTTGCCGGTCAGGTTGATCACTGTTTTCTGGCCGTCGGTCACCACCGTACGGTGCCCCTTCAGGATGACGGTGACTTTAAACTGTCTGGCGAAACTTTCCGCCACAGCCGCCCGCTGTCTCTGGATTTGCTCTATCGGAGCATTAATCAAAAAACTCATCTCTCCGGGGTGGGGGGTTAAAATAGCCGGCGCCTGAAGGTGCCTCAAAATTTCCATCTCGGAGGCGACAATTTTCAGCGCATCGGCGTCAATCACCAGCGGCACACTAATCTGCGGAAGAAGTTTTTTCACACACCGGGCTGTCTCCGGGTGAAGAGAAATACCCGGACCAAGTACCACGGCATCGGCTTTGCTCCTGATAAATTCTGAGGCCACCTCAGCTGCCGCTTCCGCAAAAGTCGCCGTCTCTGTTTCAGGCAGGGGCTTACTCATTGGTTCTGTGAGTTTCACTTCAATAATCGGGTTGAGGCTTTGCGGTATAGCCACAGTCACCAGACCGACGCCGCTTCTCATCGCGGCTTGAGCTGCCAGGCAGACCGCTCCGGTAAAACCGGGACTGCCGCCCATAATGAACAGGTGGCCGTAAGTGCCCTTGTGCGTTTCAGGCAGACGCTTTTGCCAGGGAAGATGGTTGTTTTCTTTTTCCAAGAGCTTTTTTTTGACAACGGTCACCGGGTTTATCAGCGTAAAGGAGACAGAAAGCCACGGCTACTTCGCGGGTATGCGAGATGGAGAGGGAAATACTGCTTCCCGTTAAAAGGTTCCGCAGAAACCGGCTTCTCACTGTGAGCACCGGACAACCTGAAGACAGAATTCTTGTGGCAATCAGACTAACGGGCTGGAAGTCCGGTTGTCCGGCAGCTTTAAGAAAGGCTTTTTTGGCGGCAAGAACCCCGGCCAGATGAAGCAACCCACCAGCACCCGTTGCTCTGGCCAGTTCTTGCCTGGTGAAGACCAGTTGTGTCTGTTCCCCTGACAGAATACGCTTTACTTCGGGAAGAGCGCAGAAAGCCAGACCGGTCCTCATCATGAAGAAGTTGCGGGTACCACCTGAACCACGGTTTTTCCGTCTCTGGTGGTAAATTGAACTATTCCGTCCACCAGACTGTAAACACTGAAGTCACGACCCAGGCCGGTATTGCGCCCGGCTTTGATGCGGCTTCCTTTCTGCCTGACAATGATCGCGCCGGCCTTCACTGTCTGACCGGAAAATACCTTGGTTCCCAGCCTTTTGGGATTTGAGTCTCGTCCGTTACCCTGTTTTTTGCGTGCCATAAATTTATTGTACAATAAGTGCCGGACAGCGGTCAAGGTAATCCTTCAGAAATTGGACAAAGACCCAGGAGAGATTGTTTTCAGGAAGGCTAACAAAATAGAAATGAGCGACTATCCGTTTCCCCCGGAAGAAGTCTGGCAACGATTGCGAGAGGGAATAGTGATTCCAGCCCATCCGCTGGCCCTGACCAAAAAGCGGCGGCTGGATGAACGACGGCAGCAGGCACTAACCAGGTACTATCTGGAAGCTGGAGCCGGCGGTGTGGCTGTGGGCGTGCACACCACCCAGTTTGCTATCCATCAGCCACAGGCAGGGCTTTATCAACCGGTTTTAGAACTGGCAGCAAAGACGGTCAGAGAATTCAGCCTCAAAAATAAAAAGATGGTCGTAACCATCGCCGGTATCTGTGGTGGAACCAGGCAGGCGCTTAAGGAGGCAGAACTGGCCACCAGTCTTGGTTACCAGGCCGGTCTTTTGAGCCTGAGCAGTTTCAAGAAAGCCCCGGAAAAAAGCCTTCTTGAGCACTGCTGTCAGATTGCCAGGGTCATTCCTCTTTTTGGTTTCTATCTCCAGCCGGCCGTGGGTGGCCGGGTTCTCTCCTGCAGCTTCTGGAGAAAGTTTATGGAAATTCCCAATGTGGTGGCGATTAAAGTTGCTCCTTTCAACCGTTACCAGACGCTGGATGTTGTCCGGGCTTTAGCAGAGTCTGGCCGGACAGGAGAAATTGCGCTCTACACCGGGAATGACGATAACATCGTCATTGACCTTTTGACCACATTTTGTCCGGGGAATGTCAGGATTGAGATTGCTGGTGGACTGCTGGGCCACTGGGCTTTCTGGACGAAAAAAGCCGTAGCCCTGCTTGAGGAAATCCACCGGATAAAGAAGTCTAAAAACCCCATTCCTCAGAAAATGCTAAGCCTGGCTGCGGCTATAACCGATTGTAACAGTGCTGTCTTTGACGCCGCGAATAATTTTGCCGGCTGTGTGCCGGGAATTCACGAGGTCCTCCGGAGGCAGGGACTCCTGGAAAACATCTATTGCCTGTGTCCTGAGGAAACGCTTTCCCCGGGACAGAAGGAAGAAATTGACCGCATCTACCGTCTTTATCCTGAACTGAGGGATGACGATTTTGTGGCGGAAAACCTGGGCCGCTGGTTGTCATAACTCAATAAGAGATAGAGACTGCTCCCGGGCAGGAAAACAATGAGAAGATATATAGTTCGCCGGGTACTTCAATTTGTCCCCCTTCTGTTTGGCATGACGCTTCTTTCGTTTCTGATTATTCACCTGGCGCCGGGAGATTACTTCACCCAGTTGAAGATGAACCCCCAGATTTCGCCAGAAACAATCGCTGCCATGGAAAGAAACTTCGGTCTGGACAAGCCGGTGCTGGTCCAGTACTTTTACTGGGTGAAAAATATTCTCACCTTCAATCTGGGCGAATCTTTTGCCTACCACGTACCCAACGCCTTTTTAATCAAAGAGAGATTACTCAATACCGTGGCCCTTTCTGTTTTTTCCATAATGGCGACCTGGATGCTGGCCATTCCCCTGGGTATCTACGCTGCCAGAAAAAAGGGCTGCTGGCAGGAAACAGTTCTTTCTGCAGCCGCCTATGTGGGTATTTCCCTGCCATCCTTTTTCATCGCGATGTTACTGGTTTTCCTGGCGGCCCGGACCATGGTTCTGCCCATCGGCGGAACCACCAGTATTTTCTGGACGGGAGCCAGCCTCTGGGAAAAATTTGTTGATTACCTGCGCCATCTGCTGCTGCCCGGGATGGCTCTCACCTTGGCCGGCATCGGCTCCCTCTATCGGTTGATGAAAAACAATTTTCTGGAGGCCCTGGGCAGTCCCTACATTCTGACCGCGCGAGCGAAGGGGTTGCCGCCGGTGCTGGTTCTTTACAAACATGCTCTCCGCAACGCGGTCAATCCCATGATTACTATCTTCGGCTACGAACTTTCAGGAATTTTGAGTGGTGCGGCTCTGGTGGAAATCATTACCAACTGGCCCGGAATGGGCCGGCTTATCCTGGATGCTGTTTTATCGCAGGACCTTTATCTGGTGATGGCTTCACTGTTAATCGGCGGATTCCTGCTGATTTTAGGAAATCTGATAGCGGATATCCTGCTGGTGATGGCTGACCCGCGCATCCGCTTACGGTGAAAAAGGACTGAACTGGAAATGAGAAGGTTCTGGCAGCGCCTCTGGAAGAAGAGCAAACCGGCCGGGGTAGCCCTGATAGTACTGTTTCTGCTTTACGCGACCGCGCTCCTGGCTAATTTTCTCTCGCCTTATCCCTACGAGCGTCAGTTCCGCGAGTACTCTCTCTGTCCGCCAACCAGAATTCATTTCATTGACAGCCAGGGTCGTTTCCACCTGCGACCATTTGTTTACGGCATCACCGTCGTCAATCCGGCTTTCAAGCGATACCGGGAAGACCATACCCGTCTCTATCCGATAAAGTTTTTTGCCGAGGGCCGCAGGCGCATCTTAGGTGTGGAGCCTCCAGGAAAAATTTTTCTGTTAGGGACAGACCTTCACGGCCGGGATATTTTCTCCAGAATTCTACATGGCGCCAGAATTTCCCTTTCCATCGGGCTGATAGGTGTTTCCATTTCCTTTCTTCTGGGCCTGATTATCGGAGGGGTTTCCGGATACTTCGGAGGACGACTGGACACAGTCCTTATGCGTCTGGTGGAAATCATCATGACCTTTCCCAGTTTCTATCTCTTACTGGCGCTGCGGGCTTCTTTTAAACCCAACATTTCCTCGCTCCAGCTGTATCTATTGATTGTCATCATTATGAGTTTGATTGGTTGGGCTTCCCTGGCACGCATCATCAGGGGCATGGTGCTTTCCCTGAAGGAAGAGGAATTCGTCATGGCCAGCCGCAGCCTGGGTTTATCTACCTTTCGGATTATTACCCGGCACATTCTGCCCAATACTTTTTCCTATACGGTGACGGCCCTCACTCTTTCTATCCCCGGCTACATTCTTGGGGAATCGACACTGAGCCTTCTGGGCCTGGGTATTCAGGAACCTTATCCCAGCTGGGGGAACATGCTTTCTATCTGTGTGGGGAACCTGCGGATTTTGACGCTGGCTCCATGGATGCTAACCCCGGGCCTTTGTATTTTTGTAACCGTGATGTGCTTTAATTTTCTGGGAGACGGCCTGCGGGAAGTGATGGATCCGAGGAATTGGTAAGATGGAGAAGACGCTCGTCGTCAAGAACCTGGCGCTGGCCTTCCATCAGGAAAGAAGGCCGGTAACGATTCTGGCCGGGGTTGAATTTGAGATTTCCTCAGGGGAAACCCTCGCTCTGGTGGGGGAAAGCGGTTCCGGCAAAACTCTGACTGCCCTTTCCATAGTGAAACTTCTGCCGCCACAGGCCAGACTTGAAACTGGCGAGGTGAGACTGAATGGCCAGAGTTTAACCAGCCTTTCCGAAAGGGAAATGGAAAATATCCGCGGCCGACAGGTTGGTCTGGTCTTCCAGGAGCCTTCGGCCTATCTTAATCCAGTCTTCACCATCGGGAACCAGATTGAGGAAGCCATTAAGAGTTCGCTTTCCCGGAAAGAAAAGAAGGAAAGAGTTGCTCAGATGCTCGCAGAAGTGGGGCTTGACGAGAAGCACTACTGGCATTATCCGCATCAGTTAAGTGGCGGCATGCAGCAGCGGGCGCTGATAGCCATGGCTCTCATCAACCACCCTTCCCTGCTTATCGCTGATGAACCCACCACCAGCCTGGATGTGACCACAGCCGTGCAAATTATTTCCCTGATTAAAACGCTGATAAAAAAGCACCACCTGGCGCTCCTTTTCATCAGCCACGATATTGCCCTGGCTCATTATTTTGCTGACCGGATGGCGGTGATGTACGCCGGCCGTCTGGTGGAAATCGGACCGACACGGACGGTCTTTAATTCGCCACGCCATCCTTACACGGAAAGTCTGATTGCCTGTTTGCCCGAGAAATACAAGCCCGGTGAAAAAATTCGGGCCATTCCGGGGACAGTCCCTGATTTTGCCAATTTACCGTCTGGCTGTCCTTTCCATCCTCGTTGCCACCGGCGAATGGAAAGGTGTTTCCGAGAAGAACCGGAAATGTTCCCGGTGGCATCAGCTCTGGTGAGGTGCTTTCTCTATGGAAACTCTGTGGCAACTGAACCAGGTAACTAAGGTCTACCAGTTGCAGGACCCGTTCGGCAGAACTGTCCGGGTGGAAGCTCTGGCCAGCATCAATCTCACCGGACACCGGGGGCAAACCCTGGGGCTGGTGGGAGAAAGCGGCAGCGGCAAGAGCACTCTCGGTAAAGTTCTCCTTCGTCTGGTGCCACCGACTTCCGGACAAATTTTCTTCCGCGGGACAGACCTGACCGGACTTTCCGAGACCCGGCTGCGGCTCTGGCGGAAAAACTTTCAAATTGTTTTTCAGGACCCTTACCGTTCGCTCAATCCCCGGCTGACTGCCGGTGATCTCTTGATGGAAGGAATTCCGGGAAGTTACCGGGAGAGGGTTGTCCGGGCCCGGGACCTTTTACTGAAGGTTGGCTTGAGCCGGGAAGACTTTTATCGCCTGCCCCATCAATTCAGCGGCGGTCAGAGACAAAGGCTGGCCATCGCCCGGGCGCTGGGTCCTGGTCCAGAACTTCTCGTTTGCGACGAGCCTACCTCCAATCTTGATCTCTCCATTCAGGCCCAGATTCTCGATCTCCTCCTGGAACTCAAACAGGATTATGCCTTAACTTACCTTTTTATCTCTCACAACCTGAAGGTGGTAGAATTTCTTGCCGACCGCATCGCTGTGATGTATCGGGGCCATCTGGTTGAAGTTGGTCCGACTGCGCTGATTATGAAAAAAGCCTGTCATCCGTATAGCAGAGCTCTGGTGGCTTCGGCTCGTTACCAGCCCACCCGGATGTTTGCCCGTCCAGTGCGCGCGGGCTGTTGCTATGCCAGTTTCTGTCCCCGCGGCCAGAGCCAGTGCTATCAGCAACAGCCTCCCCTTCAGGAAATAGCACCAGACCATCAGGTAGCCTGTTTTCTGCCGGAAGGAAACGCTTCTTAATCAAGCCAGACTTCCACGGTGTGCTCCCGACCATCGTCGGTCAAGGGAAAATCAGGCCCGGGTTGCTTCTGCCCGTCCAGGAACACAGTCTTCACCTTTCCCCCGGGCTGTTTTTGCTGGACATTGATATGATAAAGACTTCGGCCGAAGCGGTAGTGAATCTTATAAGAAGACCATTCCCGTGGTACGCAGGGACGGATTTCCATCCGGTCCCGTTTTCTTCTTAAGCCCAGCAGCCACTCCAGAATAAACTGGTATAACCAGCCAGCCGCGCCGGTGTACCAGGTCCAGCCTCCCTTTCCGGTATGGGGACTGACTGCATAAATGTCGCCGGCCACGACATAGGGTTCCACAGCATACCGCTGGCTCTCTTCCGGTGTTTTCGCGCGATACACCGGAGCCAGCATCTGGAAGACATCCCACGCCGGCTCGGGCAGTCCCAGTTCCGCCAGAGCGATGGCTACCCAGACACCGGCATGGGTGTACTGGCCCCCATTTTCTCTTACGCCTGGCACATACCCCTTGATATAGCCGGGATTATTCCGGGACCGGTCAAAGGGTGGGGCTAACAGTTTTACCAGGGCCGCCTGGCGGTCCACCAGATGTTCCTGCACTGACTTCATGGCCTGGCCGACTTTCTCCGGCGAGCCGGCCGAGGAAATAACCGCCCAGCTTTGCGGCAGGGAGTCTATCCGGCACTCTTCGTTGGTCGCCGACCCGAGAGGCTCCCCATTGTCAAAATAAGCCCTGCGGTACCACTGGCCGTCCCAGCCATGTTCTTCAATACTCTGCCGCAACTTCTCCGCCAGTTTCCGACACTCTTCAGCAAAAGATTTATCTCCCTGGGCCTCAGCCAGCGGGGCAAAACGGGTCAGAGCGTAATAAAGGAAGAAAGCCAGCCAGACACTCTCCCCTTTCCCCTGATGTCCTACCAGGTTCATACCGTCGTTCCAGTCGCCGGTACCCATCAGCGGTAGTCCGTGCGCACCAAAACGGCAAGCCCGGCGAAGCGCCAGACGGCAGTGTTCGTATAATGAACCCGTTTCCTCGGACTGATAAGGCAGGTCATAATAGTCTAACTCATCCGGTCGCAGCGGCCGGCCCACAAGATAGTGGACCTGATGGGCCAGCACTTCCCGGTCACCGGTTACCTCCACGTAGCGACAGGTGGCCACTGGCAACCACAATAAATCATCCGAAATACGGGTGCGGACACCCCGGTTGATCCGGGGATGCCACCAGTGTTGGACATCTCCTTCCCGGAACTGCCTGGCGGCACAGCGCAACAGGTGACGTCTTACCAGAGACGGGACATGGTGGACCAGAGCCATAGCATCCTGCAACTGGTCCCGAAAACCAAACGCCCCCCCTGACTGATAGAAGGCGCTGCGACCAAAGAAGCGACAGGAAAGCGTCTGGTAAAGGAGCCAGCCATTAGCCATCGTGTTTAAGGCCTCGTCCGGTGTTTCCACCAGAACAGCGCTGAGCAGGTGCCGCCAGCGGTCCTGAAGATCTTTGAGCACTGCCCGGGCCGCCGCCACATTCCGGTAGCGAAGCAACAGCGAGCGCACCTCTTCCAGATGGTGGCCGCTCCCCAGAACGAAAACTATTTCCTTCGTCTCACCCCTTTCCAGGTCAAAGAAGACCTGAACCGCCCCGCAGGGGTCAAATCCGGCGCCTACCCGGCCGGAGAGACGCTCCCGCTTCATGGCAGCCGGACTGGCAGGACTGCCGTTACGGCCAAGAAATTCTGTCCGGTCGCCGGTGATGGACCTTTCCAGAAATTCGTGTTCAGCCTCGCTCACATCCAGGAAGGCAACCCGGCTGGCAAATTCAATATTGAAATAGTTTCTGGCCAGAATGCCTCCGGTCCGCAGGTCAGCCTCGGTATAGACGTGCATGGCGGTCTGAGCCCGCTGCTGTCCCAGAACCCATTCCACATAAGCAGTGGCCGAGAGCCGCCTGGCTTGAGCCGAGGTGTTGTGAAGTTTCAGAAAGAAAAACTTCACCGGCATATCAGGGGCGACATATACCCATAATTCCGAGTGGAGCCCTTCTTCCTCATATTCATAAACGGTGTAGCCAAATCCGTGCCTCACCAGATACAGCAGGGGACCACCAGCCGGCAGAGGTGTAAGCGACCAGAAGTAGCCGGTCATTTCATCCCTTAGATAGATAACTTCTCCGCTTTCGTT
>ERZ795045.4951-NODE-4951-length-10320-cov-7.384413_pt1 | contig 10320 bp, 12 predicted proteins | sample MGYA00375129_ERZ795045 | MGnify/ENA primary metagenome ERZ795045 (study PRJEB30174, sample SAMN05720166) | activated sludge metagenome | isolation source: anaerobic digester from wastewater treatment plant | place: Japan | collected 2015-05-15 ... | reverse complement strand
TGATTGGTTACTTACTTCTGTAATATTGATACCATTTCCCTCTCGTTTCGTTTCATTTCTTTCTCTCACCACACTATTCCTTTATAATCTATTTCTAAAATACGAACTTGAAATAAAACTTATTCAGAGATCTCATATAAAATAATAACTTTAATAAAAAAAGGTATTAAGGAGTCCTTACTATGCGTCACAAAGGTTTTACTCTTATCGAACTGCTGGTTGTCATAGCCATTATAGGTATACTTGCGGCTATCCTTTTACCAGCACTGGCTCGTGCTCGTGAAGCGGCACGACGTTCTTCGTGTCAGAACAATCTTAAACAGTTAGGGTTGGTGTTTAAGATGTATTCGAATGAATCGAAAGGGGAACGATTCCCTACAATACAACTTTGGAAAGGCGACCCTGCAATGCCAGATGATTGCAATCGTCGGAATTCTATTGAAGCGTTTTTTAATGGACGTGCTGTTTACCCAGAATATTTAACGGATATAAATGTTATGATTTGTCCATCTGATTCTTCTGCACGTACGCATGTTACTGTGGAAGGTTGGTGGAATCGTAATGGTGACCCGAATCTGGATGAGAAAAATCCGTGTCGTTTTAGTGCGGAGTCCTACAATTATTATGGTTGGGCAATTATGGACGCAGATATGGTTTTGCCAGGATAGGACATCAATGACCCTGCTATAAATGAAACGAATGCAATAAACTATTTTAATCCGGACTTTTTAACTGCATTATTGACAATTCTAAATGATGGTTATGCAAACTGGGCAAACAATGGTGATGCCAGTACATTAGATTCTGATGCAAAATCTGGTGCGGTTACAGTATATCGGCTTCGTGAAGGGATAGAACGGTTCTTAATTACGGATATTAATAATCCTGCCGCTTCAAGTAAAGCCCAGAGCGAAGTCTGGATATTGTCAGATGATGTTAATTCTCAGCCTGAATTTATGAACCATATCCCTGGTGGTGGAAATGTGTTATACATGGATGGGCATGTAGAATTTGTTCGCTATCCTGGAAGTAATCCTGTATCGCGTTTGTGGGCTTGCTTCTTAGATAGTCAGACCAGTGGTGACTAAGCAAATATTTTTAACATAACCTAATCGAGCAGGAGTTCATTTTAGAATTCCTGTTTGATTTTTCCTTTTATGTTTGGTAGATAGGGGCTGTTCACAGACTACCTTTATATCAAGATGGTTAGGGGTTCTAATATTTTTAGTTTCCTAATTGGTTTAAGATTTGGAGGATTTGTTGGCGGATGGGGTCAACGATTTCAGGATTTTTGGATTCACGCCAGAATAATCTACCGTTTTCGGGCATGGTGGCAAGGACTTTTTCAGGGAGTTCTCGTAATAAAGATTCTGCCTTTTGTCGTGTAGATTCAGAGCCTTTGCCTTCCTTGATGGCTTTGTCAAGCATAAGAAGGTATTCGTAGTCTTCGATGCCTTCTCGCATAGCTTCCAAATGTTTACCAGGGGTGACAGAGGTTTCGTCAATAAATAATGGGGTATATGTATTCCGTGTGCAAAGATAATCGTTCCATGAAGAGGCACCTGCGGAATCGGCAAATGCCCAGAAGTATGTGGCTCTTGCTCCATAACGCCAGCAATCCCATGCTTGTAGTCTGCAATATGAGAATGGGTCTAATAATCGCATGGGTCCGCTACAGGAATAGAATTCAAGTTTTTTACCTTGATTTCGTTGGTTCACAAAAAACTTACGGTATTCTTCTCCACAGGAGTAGAAAAGTTGTCGGTTTGGACAAAGAACATCGCACTCCGCAATCATTTCGGGTAATGCCTGGCTCATATCTTTGTAAATGGGGTCTTCCCAGATAGTAATACCAGCACCAGAATCATGAATGACCTTTGCCCATGCTTTGATAATAGTATCTGCAGAATGTTCATGAGGTTCATCCACCAGAAGAATAACTAACTGTGATGGGTCTAATCCTGCTTTACGCATGTAGTTTCCCCAGAATTTTGCCCATTCTGCCACTGCCTTGTTAAATGGAGGGGTTTCGATGTCCCAGTTCTTTAGTTTATTGGCTACGGATACGAATACACAATATTGACGGGCATCGTGCCAGAGTTGTCGCCATGCATCAAAATTAGATGTGTCTGGAGGTGCAGTCATGTTTCCATTGTCATCATAAGAACCGAAGGGCATAGCAACAGAAGTAGCCCATGGAGAGTCTACGAAATATTCCCGTAACATATTGACCAAGTCTGTTCGGTTTACTTCTGTGACTTCATAGTGTTTCGGGACATTTGTATAATCCCAACCTCCCATGTGTAGGGTAGGTCGGTCAGGAAAACGAATAGGATATATTTTTAAGGTAAAAGGTAATGATATTTCGTCCACTTGAACTGTCATCGTATAAATGTCGGGAATGAGGTCTTTTGAGTGGATTGTTAACCAAATTTGCTGGATGAGTCCGCCAGTGATGTGGAGTTTGTAAATGCCATTGTTATCGGTAAGGGGTACTAATGCGGAGGCAACAGGTTCTAATTTCTTCGTATCTGTCCATAATACTTTGCGGACGTCAATGTGTTTTTTTCGAATGTCATCGGGTATCCCTGTTATTGCGATAGTTATATCCGTATTCTGTGGCGAGGCAATATTGAATGCGACAGAACGGATTTCATTTTGCATCATTTCAAGGTGAAGTTGATTAGATTTGTCGCTTGCAGAGATAGGCTTGGGAGGAAGTAATTCAAGATATTGGTATGGGTCAACTGGCTCAACGGCAATTTGATGTATACCTGTATCCTTCCAGAGTTTTCCTAAAAGATTAAAAACTTTTTCGTGGGTTGGATTTATGGGAAAGATTGTTTTGAATTCGGGATTGTATTCCATAGATAGGCTTTTAACTTCTCGAGTTAACTTATCCAATTGCTTGCGGTATTGGCGTTGTTTGTTTCTTGATGAAAGATTTTCAGTAATTTTGCGAAGAGCTTCTATATCGTTTGTTATTCGTTGCTTTACACAATTATGAATGGTAACCATTTGTGTATATTTGTGCAAATCATCCGTTCCCTCATCTGGGAAGGGAATATTTATGAAACGGTCATCCCCCTTATAAACTTCAATTTCATCGCAGAAAGTAAAACGGTCTGAAATGATGACCAGACCTACTTTTCGTCCATGTGTTTTTATTTTTTCAGTCTTATAAATATAGGTGGTATATCCTTCTTTAGCAGGTTTAACTTTTTGTTCATTTAGTTCGATTAGATCACCGATCTTATGAAATATACCATCTTCACCTGCAGTAAAAATCATAATAGATTTAGGAAACTCAACACCTGCAGTACCCCCTGCAGTGCTAAAAGATACCCCCCCAATTGGCATATCTTTCCCGAGGTCAATAGTGATGATGACAAGCCCTTCATTTGACCAGCCGACAGTGCCTTCTTGTGTCCAGAAATATCCCTCTACATATTTACCATCAGTGAGTTGAATGGTATCATCTTTATCTTTACAGTGAGCATAGTTAGGAGCAGGATCTAATGTATACTTTACCCCTAAAGCAATGTTCTCCGCAAAAGTCGTAGAATAATGAATAATAAAAAGTAGGAAAAGATTTAAAAGAGAAATATGTTTATTCATTGTTATGCCCTTTATAAAAATTATTTGATATAAATCTATCTCAAATTGACTAATTTTGCGAACCCAAGAATGAACGCCCTTTTTCAGTTATTTCCCAGATACCTTGTGGAGAATTATCAGAGAGTAATCCTTCATTGATGAGCGAATATCTTGTCCAATGGGCCGTGTTTTCCCATCTTTTATGTTCGGGATTTGAATTACGAGGTTCTAAATCGTGTGTATTCAATTTATGCTTGATTTTTTGAAAAACTAACTCTAAGATTTTACTCGTTTTCCCTTCCCCTCCAAGGCTAACAATTGCTTCTAAGATGGGAATTTTGAATTCAGATTCAGGAGTCCGAAGTCCTCTTTTCAACCTACCTTTAGATTTTCTTTTTCTACTGCTTGAATATACTCTTTTACTAAATAGATTTTGCCATTCTGTTTGTAATACTTTAATTTTTTCTTGGAATTGTTTTAATTTTTCCCCATTTTCATTAAGTTGTCTTGCTTTTTCATAATCTTGAGTTTTAAAAGCAGTTTCTCCCTCTTCATTTAAAAAATTAAAAACTTTTTCAATTTTTTCTAACAGGATTTCGAAGGCTATATTTACTTCGTTTTGTTCCATATTAATACCTTTTATGTAAATTAATATATCCAATACTAACAGACTATAAGACATATTAAATAATATCAAATGATAATATGTAGAATAAGACAGATAATGTTAGGAAATCAAGGAGGGAATGGATATGGCTGGAATTAAGTATAACCCAAACGATAAGATAACAGTTCAAATGTAAAAGATGATAAAGGAGTCGAAGGAAGCCGTAATAGTTTTTGCGAAGCGGTTGTGGTTAAGCACATGGACTATAAGAGAGAAGAATTAACCGATAAGTCATCATGACCGCATAAATTAAGGACAGTCTTAAATCCGCTGGAGGAATGGGTGATATATGAACTACGGCGGAGTATCGGGATGGGTATCGATGGATTAGTGGGAGTGTTAAAACCGTTTATTTTACATGTCAATCGATGGAATATTGTTCGGTGTTTACATTGGCATGGGGTCATTGAGGCGGAACGAGAGACATAGAAGGAGCGGATGCGGAAGCAACGAGGGTAGGTGGGACGATTTGAGGAGGTAGAGCCAGGATATATTCATGTCGATGTAAAGGAATTACCAAAATTACCCGAAGAGCCGAAGACCTATGGATTGGTTGAACAGTTTAATGTTAGAATAATAGACATTCTAAAACAACTTTACTTTACGGATTACAAAAAGCTCATGGATAGATTAAACCAATATATTTATTGTTATAATTATGTTCATAGGCAGAAGGTATTGAACAACAAAAGCTCAGCGGAGAAACTCCGAGAATGGTATGATAAAACCCCTTCCCTTTTTAAGTCCCCTTTTAATCCATCTAATTATAATCTGTTGCACCCTGATATGTAGTCTTTAATTCACACTATTTATCAAAAAACGAAAAATCTTCAAATAGAAAAGTTACAAAAGAAATGGATATTTCGCCTTCCACTCCCAACATGTTTTATACGGTTCCCAAAAATATTTAAGTATTCGCTTTAGAAACCCCGGTTTTTCCACTTGTTGGTTAGCCTTCACACACTCTTTTATTATTGAAACAAGAAAGCAAATAATAGCGACTATTATCAAAATATGAATTATTGTGCAATAAACTCTCATAGCCATCTTCCTTTTTTATTACCGTGTTAATTTTTTACTTAAACATTATTCTTTTTGCGGAGAGATATAACAATGGGAACCAACCCCCGAAGAACAAAGAATAATCCAATGCCAGCCCCAATAAATATAACTAAATAGTGAATTCCTATATTTTTCCCGCTGTCCGCAATTTTTTTAAACAAATTAGTAATAGGATCTCTATTACTTTCTACCATACTACCGTCTTGATTATATGTTATGTCTCTATTCTGAAATATACTTACCTCTTCATCAACAACTCTTCCGTCGGGTAATACTTTTTTTATATCCGAAGATAAGGCTTTTTCAGAAATAATATATACACTTCCCAGTATTGCACTTAATTTGACCAATGCATCTGTTGTTTTGGGATGTTTTTCAAATATATCTACAATATTATTCCAGGTAGAACTTTGGCTCACCTTTTGACATAATACTGCTTTCCCTTCAGGAGTTAAATTATTTAAAATATCTTTTCTTCTTAGTAATGTTATTATCTGGTTTGTATCACAATTCTTTAACGATTTTATTCCTTGTTCTCCAAACTCTACCGCAACCTGTTTCGTTAGTCCCGGATGTTTCACTTCCATCTCTATAACCTCTTTACCAAATCTTTGTGCTAAAGGCATAAGTTCATCGCCCCGATTTAAAAACGCCTTTACCGCCTTCTTCCCTGTTTCTTCCGGAAGTTCTTTCAATAAATGCACTGTTTGTTGTACTCCATATTTTCTTGCCACTAAAAATGCATCATCTCCATGCTTCAATGCTTGCTCACCTAATTCTTTAAATACTTTTTTTGCACCTTCTTCACCAACTTCTTTTATCGTTTTTTCCGCTAATTCTTCCATTGCTTCTTTGCTAACTTTCTTACCAACACTTTCCAGAACTTCTTTTCCTCCTTTTTCCCCAATAAATTCTAATATTTCCTTTACTATTCCCTTTGCTATAGGACCAACTATCGCATGGGTGTTAAAATTTAAAGACAATACCCCGACTACAAGCAATAAACTCAAGACAATAGTTCTTTCTCTTTTCATTAAACGATTTTTCAAATTCCCTTTAACTCTTTTATGCATATTCATAATAATATCTCCTCTATTTATAGCATTTGTGTTTTTGTTGCAATTATTTCTATTGTTACTAATCATTGTTTTTCCCTCCATTTTAATTAGATATTCCCATAGATAGATACTTTTTTAGCTACCCCCATTGAGTTATTTATGTTATTTATAAGGTTTTGATAATTTGTCATTATTATTTGATTTTGTATGTTACAAAAATCACTTACCCCCTGTTTTATCTTCATAGACAAATCCTTCATAAATACCTCTTCTTCACTTGACATATTCTGTCTAAAACCTCTACTAATTTGTATTTTTATCTCATCAATAGACCTCTCGATTTGAGGTTTGATTTTTTCCTTGAAGTTATTATCTATATGGTTTTCAATAATAATCCCGATAATTCCACCTGCCACAAATCCAACTACGGTTCCAAAACCCGGGATAACTGAACCGATAGTAGCTCCAGTCCCTGCAGAAGCAGCGGTCCCTACACCAACGCCAGCCAATGTAGAAGTTAAGTTTACTCCTGCCATTGCTAATGCAGGGGTTAGAATGGCTTCTGAAATTGTAGGTAAAACATACGAACTAATTTGGCTTAAAACAATAGATCCACCTTGTACTGCAATATAGCTCCCAATCTCCGACAAACCATAACTTATTATTGTATTCCACAATAGTTTATTACTATTATTCTGTATATCCTCCAAAACATATTGCATAGCACTACTAACAAAAGTTTTTATTGTGGTTTTCGGGATATTAAACTGTTTACGAATGGGTTCCATATTTACCATAATTCTCGTATGCATTTCATTGATATTTCCGCCTACTCCTTCAATATATTGTTCAACTACATCATTAAGAATTTGTTTCAGTTCTTCCTCAGATACGATATGTTCCTCAAATTTAGATTTTATATAAGCCTCTTTATCACCCACAGCCCAATTCCAGACTATACCTATCTTTGTTCCAAATGATGTCATATCATCTAAAAATGGGTCTATGCCTGAATAACACTCTTTCATTCTTTCATCCAAAGTAAACAGGCATTTTCTCAGTACTTCTTCATTTTCCCTTTTACAATCTTCAACGACAGGTTTAACCTTTTCATTAAATATTATTTCTGGGTCGAGGGTTTGTGGTTTTGGAGGGACCATTACACGCTGTTGTTGTACTGGCAACTCAAATTTAGGTGCTTCTCCATCACTAAATTTTGGTGTCGAAAAGAAAGAAGCTAATAAATAACCTGCAACAATAATTCCCAGCCCCAATATGATATATAAAACACCCTTAGAAAATTGAGGGCTCATTTCCTTCTTCTGCTCTTGTCTTTCATCATTACTAAAATTATTTTGATTGCCTTTATTGGTATTCATATCATGTCCTCCTTTTGTTTTGTTACTGTTTATGTTATTCATACTGAATGTTTGATACCTATCCATATTTTTCCCTCCTACATTAAGTTGTTTACTCTCCGTTATACAATAATTATTATTACATTCATAGCAAGGAAGTAAGGCTCCTGATTCAATGTTAAAATTACGACGCCAAACCTCAAACAATAGCATTGATAACAATACTACCCCTAATATAGATAAAAATACAGACTGAGTTAATGGACCTACACCACTTATCAAAGCCACTGATTCATTCCCCATATGACCTAAATAATATGACAGCCCCTCTCTATTACTTAAAACCATAGCACAAATATCATGGAGTATATAGAAAATACTCCTGCCCTCTTTTAATAAAAAGTCCCATTCATCATTTATATCTATGCTCTTATAAAAACCTACATATGCTAATAAAGGACTTATTTTGGGCTCTATATCCGGCACATCAATAAAAAACCACTTTTCAATATAAGGCGTAATTAAACGATGCCAAGGAAAATATAAAAATGATAAAAACTTCGAGTTTTCTAATTCCTGTAAAGTAAAATACCCCTGACAACTCCAACATATACCACTTATCAAAATTACCAAACTTAACAATAAACCTAATAGTACTCTGCTTTTCATAAATCCTCTCTCCTTGTTGTTTAAATGTTTTTTTAATTGTGGATATAAATTCATTGCGCTTCTCCTTAGTTCATTTTTATTTTTGTTTGTGTTCTTCATATTTGTTTCTCCTATACTACTAAGTTTTTTCATAGTTTTATAATTCCTTTCAAGGTCCAATTGTTTATATTTATTTTTATGCCTGTTATTATTAATAACGAGGCATCTTTGATTTTTATTTACATCCATTTTCATTTTTTTTCTCCTTCTGTTTATTGGTTTATAATTCATATTCAATTGTCGAATTATTAATAACAATACCCGTGCCAATTGGAATACTTTTCTGGCTCAATAGTCGTAAGTCTTTTGTTATCAATATATTAAAATTTTTGTCCTCTCCAGAAAAGAATCTATTTATACTTGCATATCTCAAAAAATTTAAATCTGCATTTATATAAGTTAAACCTAATTTACTTGTACTGTATTGGAAAAATATTGGAGAATAACCCTTCATACCTTCCATTGTCTTTACCTCCTCTTTGTTGTTTAACCCAATCATAAATATCTCCTTACCTCTTTATTTGGATTTTCTTAATACACTTATCCCATTCATCACAAAATAAAAAAACACACCCGAACCTACCAAAATCGAGAATATAAGTAACGTTTTAAATATCACTTCTTTGAGGATATAACCCAAACCGAGAAACACCAAAATTGGTGTTATTATCGGACCAAGAATTTTAGATATAAATGGAATTGTTTTTACAAGTACACTGAATATGCTTGTAATGATACTCATCATGACTCTTCCTCCTTTTTATTTAAGGTTTGGGTTACAATATAAAAAAACACACATATTCCTGCTACAACACTTATCATTATCCCCAACCACAACAACATCTTCAATAACAAACTTATTACCTTTACTACTCCAAATAACACAATAATACCAATTGCCACCTTGCCTACCGGATGCACAGGCTTTAATAACTTCCATATACTCTCGTACATCCATTTCATACTACCCTTTACATTCTCCCATTTTCCCGTTATATCTTCCATCATCACCTATCTCCTTGTTCCATCTGTTCTTATTGTCCCTCTTCTTACCGAACTTACTTCTACTTCCTCACAATTCTCTCCCGGTAGCAACATCACCCTCGTTTTCTCAGCTGACAACTTCATAGGTTTCAATTCTCTCTCTCCTACACTAAATAACTTCTTTATACCCGCAACCACAAGCAATATCAATATTGTCATCCCTCCTGATATTATCACCATAGACTTCATCAGTGTCGGCATTAATTCATTTATCATATCCTCCGTCGAAGGTGTCGTCCAGCATGATATGACAGATCCTCCTAAAATTATGACTCCCCACTTTATTATTTCTATAACTATACCCATATTTTTATCTCCTTGTTTAGTTAATATTAAATTGTATCTAAGATATAGCAATACTCATGCCAAGTAAAATGAACAACAAAATACCCCCTCTGAAAAACACTCTATCTCATTCATATCAAATATCTTAAAAATTTTTACCATAATATATGACCGACAACAACATAAAATTTTATTTATCAATCCATATTGTAAAATATTCATAAAACTATATACCATATCTTTCTACCCTCTTCTTATTTAGATTTCCGATATTTACCTATACCACCCATCACAAAATAAAAACATATACCCGAACCTACCAAAACAGTAAATAACCACATTACATTATACAAAGCATGACCCATTGCGTTTATCTCCTGAACAAATACATACTTTACCCCCAACATCGCAAAAATAGGCGTTAATATCCATATTGCTAATTTCGATGATAATATGGCCTTGAATCCACTTATTATCGCTGTGATTATACTCATCATGACTCTTCCTCCTTTTTATTTAAGGTTTGGGTTACAATATAAAA
>ERZ795045.4928-NODE-4928-length-10370-cov-8.759670_pt1 | contig 10370 bp, 8 predicted proteins | sample MGYA00375129_ERZ795045 | MGnify/ENA primary metagenome ERZ795045 (study PRJEB30174, sample SAMN05720166) | activated sludge metagenome | isolation source: anaerobic digester from wastewater treatment plant | place: Japan | collected 2015-05-15 ... | reverse complement strand
ACAGGTATAGCGGTAGAAATCCCTTATGGATATGAGGGTGAGATCAGGTCCAGAAGTGGAATCGCTAAAGATTATGGCGTTTTTGTCCTGAATAGTCCTGGGACTATAGACAGTGATTACAGGGGGGAAGTAAGGGTTATACTTATGAATCTTGGAGATAAATCTTTCAAGGTAAATACAGGGGATAGGATAGCACAACTGGTAATAAGTCCAGTTGTAAAGGTAGAGGTACTGGAGGTCGATGAACTCTCAGACACCGGGAGGAATGCTGGTGGTTTTGGGCATACTGGTAGGAGGTAAAATATGGTAAGAGTAATGGTTTGTGGTGCTTATGGCAGGATGGGACAGGAAGTTATAAAGGCTTTATCTGAGCAGAAGGATATGATGATAGTAGGGGCTATAGATGTAAGAGGGATAGGGGAGAGTGTATTCGGAATAACTGTGAGGGATAATCTTGAGGAGGTCATAAAAGAGACCAGACCCTCTGCTATTGTTGATTTCACTAAAAGAGAAGCTGCATTAGAAGATATAAAAACAGGTGTTAAAAATAATGTGACGATGATAGTTGGGACTACTGGTTTCACCCAGGAAGATTTAGATAATTTGAAAGCATTTGTCGATGCTAATAATGGCAGGGTTTTAATAGCACCAAATTTCGCCATAGGAGCTGTACTGATGATCAAATGTGCAGAATTGGCAGCCCCCTTTATGGACAATGTTGAAATTATAGAGCTTCATCATGATGGGAAACTGGACTCTCCATCAGGCACGTCTATAGCTACCGCCAAAGCTATTTCAGAAAAGAAGAAGTTCGAACCCTCACCGCATTCTTCGGAAGCAAGGGGAAAGACGGTGAGTGGTATAAACATACATAGTGTTAGATTGCCTGGTTTTGTTGCCCATCAGGAGGTAATTTTTGGTACACTGGGACAGACGTTGACTATAAGGCATGATTCTACGTCGAGAGAGTCCTTTATGCCTGGAGTAATCTATGCCTTAAGAAATATGGATAGAATTAAGGGGTTGGTGTATGGACTGGATAAATTACTATTTCCGGAAGGATTGGTGATGTGATTTATGTTTGGTAGGCTTATCACTGCAATGGCAACTCCTTTTAAGGAGGACTATTCTTTAGATGTAAAGAGAGCTTGTGAACTGGCAGAAAGGCTGGTAGAAGAAGGTTCTGACGGGATCTTAGTCGCTGGAACTACTGGAGAATCTCCTACTCTGTCGGAGGAAGAAAAGATTGAGCTCTTTAGAGAAATCAAAAATGTTATAAAGGATAAAGCCAGCATAATAGCCGGTACAGGCAATTATAATACTCAGGAGAGTATAGCTCTCACTAAAGCGGCAGAAGAGGTTGGGGTGGATGGTGTATTACTTGTTGCGCCATACTACAATAAGCCACCACAGGATGGTCTATATGCTCATTTCAAGGCTGTAGCAAACGCTACATCACTTCCTGTAATCCTGTATAATATACCATCTAGAACTGGTGTGAATATTTTACCTCCAACTGTTATCCGTCTGGCTAAAGAGGTAAAGAACTTTATCGGGGTAAAAGAAGCCAGCCAGAGTACAGACCAGGTGGTAGAGATACTGAGGGGTATAGATAGGGATGATTTTGTCATATACAGTGGAGATGATTCTTTTACAATGCCCATACTCAGTGTTGGTGGATATGGGGTTATAAGTGTGGCAAGTCACATAGTCGGGAGAGAGATAAAAGAGATGATGAATAGCTTTGTCTTTGGAGATGTTAAGAAGGCTGTTCAGATTAATAAGAGGCTATTCCCTCTATTTAAGTCGCTCTTTGTTACCACTAACCCTATACCTCTGAAGGAGGCGATGAGGCTTACAGGCTTTGATATCGGTCCACCTAGATTACCTCTGGTAAGGGCTGGTGAAAAAGAGATTGGTGTGATAAGGGATTCATTAAAACAACTTGGGTTAATTTAGAAAGGATATATGTCGGAAAAATTAAAACTTATTCCTCTAGGGGGATTGGGAGAAATAGGGAAGAATATGCTGGTAGTGGAGTATGGCGAGGTAATTGCCATCATCGATACCGGGCTTATGTTTCCCACCGATGAGATGCCAGGGGTAGACTATGTGATACCTGACATCTCATATATAGAAGCCAACAAAAATAAGGTGAAGGGGATAATTCTTACCCATTGTCACGAAGACCATGTGGGTGCGTTACCATATGTACTTAAGACCGTTCGGGTCCCGATAATAGGAACAAGATTAACTCTTGGGATGATAATGTCCAGGTTAAAAGACTTTGGTCTAAGTAATGATGTTAAGCTTGTAGAAGTTCAGGAGAGGAGTCGTATAGGGATTGGTCCCCTCTCTTTTGACTTTTTTGTGGTTAACCATAGTGTTCCTGGTAACTTAGGGGTAGCAATACGTTCTCCGGTTGGAATTATCGTGCATACCGGTGACTTTAAATTTGACTACACACCTATAGATGGGAAATATACAGACTTTTCTACACTGGCTTCACTTGGAGAAGAAGGGGTAAAATTTTTACTATCAGACTCTACCAATGCAGAAAGACCCGGCTATACACCTTCCGAGAGGATAGTTGGTGACACCCTTGATTCGATAGTGAGAGGTGCTACTGGGAGGGTATTCATAACGACATTTGCCAGTAACGTGCATCGTATTCAACAGGTATTCAATATCGCTTATAAGTATAAGAGATTTGTAGCGGTAATAGGAAAGAGTATGAATAATACAGTTAGTGTGGCAAGCCGTCTTGGATACCTCGATATACCTCCCAATACTCTGATAAAAGATCAATCTCTGTCGAACTTTAAAAAGAATCAGCTTATCATATTAACCAGTGGTTCTCAGGGAGAACCGATGTCTGCTCTAACTCGACTTGCCTTTCAGGAATATAAATCTATTACTATTGGTTCTGGAGACACAGTGGTAATAGCAGCTACCCCTGTTCCTGGAAATGAGAAGATGGTTGCCAGAACTATAAACGCATTATTTTCCAGGGGGGCGGAGGTAATATATACCACCACTCCAGGTGTCCATGTCTCCGGACATGGGAGTATGGAAGAATTAAAACTTATGTATACTCTATTAAGACCAGAGTATTTTGTCCCCGTCCATGGAGAGATAAGACACCAGGTGGCTCACTCCAAGATAATATCTTCCCTGGGACTATCAGAGGACCACATATTTAGACTGAAAAATGGAGACATCCTCGAGATAGATCAGGATGGAGCCAGAGTATCCGGTCAGATACAGTCAGGAATGACCATGGTGGATGGTTTGGAACTTGGAGAGGGTGGGGTCGTCCTAAGGGATAGACAAAGGTTAGCCCAGGATGGTATAGTGGTACTGGTAGTAACTATAGATAAGGAGAACGAGGAGATAGTAAGTATCCCTGAGGTGATTATGAGAGGTGTGACCTATAAAGATGAGGACAGTTTTGTAGAAGAATTAAAGACAGAAATTTTACGTGCTCTTGTTACCTCTCATACCCCGGTTGTCTCTAATGATATAATTAGAGATGTGGTTGGAAGATTTATCTATGAAAGGACCAGGAGAAGACCAGTGATAATTCCTGTACTGGTAGAGGTATGAAGAAGAAGAGAAAAAATAAAAGCATAAGATATTTTACTATTATTCTTTCTCTTCTCTTGCTAATATTACTTACAATGGGTTTCCTCTGGAATCCTCCGATTCTATCTTATCCTTCTCAATATCTGGGCTACTGGGGTTTTACTCTGGTTTTCATTCTATTTATCCCTAAATTATACTGGGTTTCTCTGTGGAGTTTACCGTTATTCATCCTGTTCAATTGGGCAGGAGTTCTTGGGACTTATCTGAAGACTCTTATCAGGTTTGATTTTATACTCATTCTTCTCTTTGCTCTACCTATAGTAATATGGGTAATAAAAAAGTCTCTTGTTCTATCCGAAGAAGTGGAGGTAAAGAAAAATCGCAGACAAAAGAAACCTGGTATCCCTGAATTTACCATCCCTGAAAAGATAGATAATGAGAAAAAAGAGCCCAGGATTAGAAAGGGACCTCAGAAAACAGAATTAGTCTCTATAGATGCACCAAATCCGTCGTTCAAGATGCCTCCATTCTCACTGTTAAATGAAACTCCCAAGAAGCAGAAGAGTGAAGAGCTTGGGCATAATTCAGAGTTACTGGAGTCTACTCTGGAGAGTTTTGGTGTATCTGCCAGGGTTGTAAATACTGTTGTTGGACCAACTGTTACCAGGTATGAATTGTCTCTGGCTACAGGGGTAAAGGTCAACTCTATAATGAAACTCTCCAATGACATAGCTCTTGCTCTGGCTGCTCCCCAGATAAGAATAGAATCTCCTATACCGGGAAAATCCCTGCTTGGTATAGAGGTCCCCAATAAGAAGATAACACTGGTTACTATAAGAGAAATTATAGAGAGTGAAGAGTTCGTGGAGAAGAAGTCACGCCTCACCCTGGGCATCGGAAAAGACATTGCAGGGAATATCATAGCTGATAGTCTTGAAGATATGCCACATCTTCTGATAGGAGGCACAACAGGGTCAGGCAAGAGCGTTTGTCTTAATGCCCTTGTTATAAGCTTGCTGTATAAGTCAGACCCCTCTATGTTGAGAATAACCATGATAGATCCAAAGAGGGTGGAACTGACACAATACGAAGATATCCCTCATCTCTGGGCTCCAATTATTACAGAGCCGGAAATGTCGGTGAAATTACTCCGCAGACTTACCAGAGAGATGGACCGGAGATATGAATTGTTCAGACAGGAAGGGGTAAGGAATATACAGGGCTATAACTTGAAGAAGAAGGACTCTCCGCTGTATTATATAGTCGTTATTGTGGATGAACTGGCAGACCTTATGATGGTGGCTCCTAAAGAGATTGAAAGACTTATATGCAGATTAGCCCAGATGGCCAGGGCTACCGGGATACATCTTATCATAGCAACGCAGAGACCTTCGGTGGATGTGATTACCGGCTTGATAAAGGCTAATTTCCCTTCAAGGATAGCATTTGCAGTATCTTCTCAGGCAGATTCACGTGTTATACTTGATATAGGTGGAGCAGAGAAACTTTTAGGAAAAGGGGATATGCTATATTCTCCCATATGGGCTATGAGACCTGTAAGAGTTCAGGGGGCGTATGTCTCTGATGAAGAGATAGAAAAAGTATTGAACTTCTGGAAATTGCAGGGAACACCAAATTATGCAGTTACTCAGGAGGAGCTTGAGAGTGAGGATATTATCTCTAGCAGTGATTCAGAGAGTAATGATGAGTATCTGGAAGAGGCTAAGAAGATACTCAAACAGAAGGGTGGCATATCTACCAGCTTATTACAGAGGATGCTCAGAATTGGCTATGGCAGGGCGGCAAGGATAATTGACCTTCTGGAAGCTGAAGGTTATGTTGAGAGGGGAGAAGACGGAAGGGTAAGGGTAGTTAGATTAGATTGAGATAAAAAATAATTTCTACAGGAGGGATCAATAATGAAAAAGTTTTTAGTGGGGATCTTGGTTTTAACTCTGGTATTTGGGTTCAGTTCATTCAGTTATGCAGCTAAAGCAAAGGTAGGGATTGTGTATGATGTTGGAGGAAGAGGCGATAAAAGTTTTAACGACGCTGCATACAAGGGACTTCAAGATGCAGTAAAGAAACTTGATATAGAGGGCAAGGATGTGGAACCAGGAGAAGGTGGAGCTAACAGGGAAGAGTTACTTAGATTGTTAGCAGAACAGGGATATGACCTGGTGATAGGTGTAGGATTTCTCTTTACAGATGCCCTTGTAAAGGTAGCCAAAGACTTTCCAAACACCAAGTTTGCTATCGTAGACGGGGTAATAGAAGACCTCCCCAATGTCCGATCTCTTGTATTTAAAGAGCATGAAGGGTCATTCCTGGTTGGAGCTATAGCTGGTCTTATGACCAAGACAAATAAAGTTGGATTTGTTGGTGGGATGGATATGTCACTCATCCATAAATTTGAGGTTGGATATAGAGCTGGGGTAAAATATGTAAATCCAAAGGCAGAGATTTTTGTAAACTATATAGGTGTTACCGGTGATGCCTTTAAGGACCCGGTGAAGGGTAAGGAGTTAGCATTATCCCAGTTCAAGCAGGGTGCAGATATTGTTTATCATGCATCAGGTGCCTCTGGAGAAGGTGTTATAGAAGCAGCAAAAGAGATGAAAAAATTCGCTATAGGTGTGGACTCTAATCAAAACTGGATTGCTCCGGGATATGTTCTTACCAGCATGTTAAAGAAGGTTGATGTAGCAGTGTATAAAACTATCGAAGACCTGGTTAATGGCAAGTTTACTGGTGGTGTAAAGGTTTATGGTCTTAGAGAGAATGGGGTTGGGGTTGCATATGACAAGTATAACGAGAAGCTCATACCAGAATCTGTTCGAAGAAGGGTGGCTCAGATAAGGTTGGATATAATCGCAGGTAAGATAAAGGTTCCTGAAACCAAGTAGAGATGTCAGAAGAGTTTATACTGGAAACAGAAGGTATAACAAAGCATTTCCCTGGAGTCCTGGCTAACGACGATGTAAGTATTCAGATTAGAGAAGGAGAGATACATTCTATCATAGGAGAGAACGGGGCGGGGAAGACCACGTTGATGAATATAATCTATGGGATTTTCCGCCCCGACAGGGGTAAGATATTCTATAAGGGGAGAGAGGTTGAGATTAATAACCCCTCCACAGCTATAAGCCTGGGGATAGGAATGGTGCATCAGCATTTTATGCTTGTTCCACCGTTTACCGTCTGGGAAAATATAATCCTGGGCAGGGAAGTTTTAAAGAGAGGAGTCCTCGATAAAGACTCTGTATCTGAAGACCTGAATAAACTTATGAGTGATTACAGGCTTTCAGTCCCTCTCGAAGAAAAAATTGAAGACCTGCCGGTAGGTATATGCCAGAAAGTAGAACTGATAAAGCTTTTATATAGAGGAGCGGAGGTATTTATTTTAGATGAACCCACCGCTTTACTTGTCCCTCAGGAGATTGAAGAACTTTTTGAAATACTAAATAATTTAAAGCGGCAGGGGAAAACGATTATTTTTATCTCTCATAAACTCAAAGAGGTGCTCAGGATTTCTGATAGAATTACTGTTATGAGAAGAGGTAAGGTGGTAGGTGTACTAGAAAGAGATGAGGCAGATGAGGAGATACTGGCTCGACTTATGATAGGCAAGACTATCGAACCACCCAGGATTGAGATACACGAGAGGGGAGAGGAGATATTAAGACTTGAGGATATAAAGTTATCTCCCAGATTGAAGGGTATCAATCTCAAGTTATACCGGGGTGAGATACTTGGTTTAGCTGGTGTGGAGGGTAATGGACAGAGAGAGCTATTAGAGGTGATTACAGGGCTATTAGCTCCTGATTCTGGGAAGGTCTTCTATAAAGACAAGGAGATAGAACGTCTGGACCCCAGGAGTGTAAGGGAGATTGGCATAGGATTTATTCCAGAAGATAGACAGATGACTGGGCTTATACTTGATTTTTCGGTAGCTGAGAATATTATCCTTGGCAGACATTACAAAGAGCCATATACTGTGAATGGTAGACTGAATGTACCTGTAATTAGGGATATCGCCAATAAGATTGTAAATACGTATGACATAAGGACTTCTTCTATAGATAAGTATGTCAGGTTCCTCTCTGGAGGAAACCAGCAGAAGGTTATTCTTGGTAGAGAGCTCTGGTCAAATCCAGAGTTACTCATTGCCTCACAACCAACCAGAGGGTTAGATATAGGTGCTACTGAGATGATACATAATATTCTTTTGTCAGCACGTAAGAATGGGATGGCTATAATTTTACATTCCTCTGATTTGGATGAAATAATATCATTGAGCGATAGAATAGCGGTGATATATAACGGAGAAATAGTGAGTGAATTATCTCCCAAAGGGATAGATGAAACAATCCTGGGTTTATATATGACAGGAGCAAGAAGGGATTAATTATGATAAAACGTATACTTATAAATATCCTGGCTCCTCTGTTTGCTGTTATTTTAGCCTTTCTCGTTGGAGCCATAGTAATAGTTATCCTGGGAGAGGACCCGATTTTTGTATACAGGGTTCTATTCTCACAGTCCATATCAAAGGTTGATGGATGGGGGTATGTGCTGTTTAATGCCACCCCTCTGATATTCAGTGGACTGGCTGTTGCTCTTGCTTTCAGAGGAGGAATGTTTAACATAGGCGTTGAAGGTCAGATATATATAGGTGCTTTTGCCTGCGCCTGGTTTGGTATAACATTTAATTTTCATCCTGTTATAGAAATTCCTTTAGCATTGATATTTGCAATGGTTTTTGGTGGATTGTGGGGACTTATACCGGGTTTTCTTAAGGCTAAATTTGGTGCCCATGAAGTTATAAATACCATAATGTTAAATTTTATAGCCATCGCCCTTACAAGCTATTTGGTAAATAATCCATTTAAAGAGTCAGGACAGATAAACCCTATCCCTCAAACCAGAGAGTTATACAGTGGTGCTATAATTCCAAGGGTATATCCGCTCTTTAATAAACTTGGGATAAACCTTTCTCAGAGCGTTCCACTGAATTATTCATTCTTTATTGCTCTCTTCTTTTGTGTGATAGTCTGGTATATACTGGAGAAGACAAAACTGGGTTACGAGATAAAAGCGGTGGGATTAAATCCAAGAGCCAGCAGATATGGTGGAATAAATCCCAATCATATCATAATGCTCACAATGTTTCTGAGTGGCGCATTAGGGGGATTGGCTGGTATAAATGATGTTATGGGTTACAGATATAGATTTCTGGATGGATTTTCTCACGGGACGGGATTTACCGGGATAGCAGTAGCCCTTCTGGGTAAAAATAACCCTATAGGTATTGTATTTGCCAGCATCCTTTTTGGAATACTTGATAGAGGAGCTCTCGCTATGGACGTCTTTACACATACACCCAGAGAACTGATAAGAGTTTTACAGGCAGTTATTATTATTTTTGTTGCTATCGGTAATGAGATTATCTTCAGATTATTAATGAGACTGGAAAGGGAAGAAGAATGATAGAGGGGATTTTTTCATTAGAACTTTTATTCTCAGCATTAAGGATGTCTGTTCCTCTGGTTTTTGCATCTCTTGGTGGAGTTTACAGTGAACGTGGAGGGGTTGTAAATATAGCTTTAGAGGGGATAATGCTTATGGGAGCTTTCGGAGCAGTGGTGGGTACTTATTTTACCAATAACCCCTGGATAGGATTGTTAGTAGCTATGTTGTTTGGTCTTATTATTGCCCTTATACATGCGGTTGTCTCCATAACCTTCAAGATAAATCAGATAATAAGTGGAACTGCGCTGAATATGATGGCTACCGGTCTCACAACATTTCTCTCCAGATTAATCTTTCAGGCAGCTGGTTCATCACCCCATATTGAAGGTATGATTCAGTGGCAGTTTCCTGGAACCAGCTTTAAAATCTCTCCACTTATAGTTATAATGATTTTAGCAGTGATATTAAGCCAGATAATTATTTTTAAAACCAGATACGGTCTAAGACTTAGAGCCTGTGGAGAAAATCCATACGCTGCAGATAGTCTGGGGATAGATGTTATAAAGATCAGATACAGCGGTGTTATTATGAGTGGAATCCTTGGTGGGCTGGGGGGGGCATATTTAAGTTTAGAACATGCCAGGGTATTTGTAGAGGGTATGACTACAGGTAGAGGATTTATTGCCCTGGCAGGTATGATATTTGGAAGATGGACGCCTGTCGGTTCTTTTTCTGCCTGCTTTTTATTTGGACTGGCAGAGGCTTTAAGAATGAGATTGGAGGGATTTGGTATCCCTACCCAGTTTATACAGATGATACCATATTTAGTTACTATGGGAGTATTAATAGGAGTAGTTGGGAGGGCAGTAGCGCCAGCTTATGACGGGATACCCTTTGAGAAGTGAATGAAAAGAAGTTAGGAGATATACTGAGGGAAAAAAGAGAGAGCCTTAATCTTACCGTTAAAGAATTGGCTAGTACAACTAAACTGAAAAAGAGTGTAATCCTGGCATTGGAAAATGGTGACTACGGAGAACTGCAGGAATCTGTATATATACGTGGATTCTTTAAAATATATGCTTCAGCCCTTGGCTTAGATTATAAAGAACTGTATCCACAGCTTGAAAAAGAGTTAAGGGCAATCGGTAAGATCCCTGAAGAGGAGGGAAAACCAGGAAGAAAATCCGTCATTTTTATAGTAATCATCGCTATTATTATAGCAGTTCCAGTACTGTACTATATCATATCTTCTTCATCTCCTGGGGTAAAAGAACCTGAGAGTAATGTGGAAATAACTCAGCCTGTAACTGAAC
>ERZ795045.4911-NODE-4911-length-10401-cov-6.167601_pt1 | contig 10401 bp, 17 predicted proteins | sample MGYA00375129_ERZ795045 | MGnify/ENA primary metagenome ERZ795045 (study PRJEB30174, sample SAMN05720166) | activated sludge metagenome | isolation source: anaerobic digester from wastewater treatment plant | place: Japan | collected 2015-05-15 ... | reverse complement strand
GCGCGCACCTCAGCGCCGAACCCCGACCCGCCACCCGAGCACACGCGGCGCGGCGGCTTCGGCCACCCCGACGGCCACACAACAGGGCTCGTCGTACGCACCTCGCGAATCATCACGCCGGGGAGTCCGCTTGAAAGCGTGTTCTCGCCTTGCATCCCACCGCACGCCCGTTGCGCAGCTTCGAGCATGAGGCACTCCAGCGAGCGCGGACCCCACACGGGGCGCATCTCGCACGTGCGCGCCATCTGATGCCACCCGTCGCGCCCGCGCCACGGGGAGCGCAGACGCGCGAGCACGCCGACGTTCAGGATGCCGAGGTGCGGGCGGTCGTCTTGCCACCACCAACGCGCCGCGCAGTCGAGGTGCATGGTGCTCCCGATCGGGAGCCAGCCCTCGTTGTCGCACGTCGGGCACGGGCGCATCGTCTTGCTGCTGTCCTCCGACCACACATCGAAGCGGTAGCCGAGACACGACGGGCAGAGGAACGGGCCGAGCGTCACGACCTCGACGACCGGGAGCGGCGTCGGATACGTCGCGTCGGTCACGAGGCGCGGCTTCGTTCGATCGTAGGTCGTCATTGCGTCTCTCCCATCAGCACCGCCCGTGCGGCGGCAACGTCGTCATCCGTCAGCCCGTCGTGCGGGGCGACGATGCGCCCTGCGTCCCACCGCGACCAATGCCGTGCGGGCTCGTCGTCGATCACCACCCACCGCGCGCAGTCGTGCGCGTCGAGCCAGTCGCGCGTGAACGCCGCGCGGTAGTCGTCGTGAAAGCGCCACCCCACCACGTCGCGCACGGGCGCCGTCACGCCCCCGGCGACGAGCAGGAGGCGGAGCGCACCGAGGCCCATGCGCCGCCACGACGAGACCGCGACGAGCTCGGCGCCCGTGTCCGCGCAGAGGGCGTTGAGCCGCGCGACGCACGCGGCGTCGAGCCACGTCGCGCCGTGCGCCTCCACCTCGTCGATCGTCGGCGGTCGCGTGAGCGACCAGCGCGCTCGGAACGAGGCGTCGGTCACGAGCACGCCGTCCACGTCGAGGAACACGATCGGGCACGGCGCGACCTCGCGAGGCGGCGGCTCGGGCTTCGGGGGTGGTGGCGCGGGGCGCTCGGCGTCGAGCTTCGCGAGCAGCCGGTCGAGCGCGACCGTCGCCGCGAGGTTGTCCGCAGCGCGACGGTCGATGTCCTTGACCGCGCGCTCGTACTCGGCGCGGGCCTTCGTGCGCTCGTACTCGGCGCGGGCGACGCACGCCTTCTTCTCGGCGCGCTGGTCACGCACGGCGGCGAGCACGGCGTCATGCGGGAGCGTGCCGCCCTCGCAGCGGCGGCGGTAGAGACTGGCCGCAGTGTAGCGTCGCGTGTGCTGCACCGGGCGCCACACGTCGCCCTCGCGGCGGAGTCGCTGCGGCTCGCCGCACATCGGACATGGGGCGTAGGGATCGGGGGTCTTCATGCGGGCACCAAACTCCGAGAGCACCGGAACCCGACGTAGTCGCTGCGAAACGCCATGGAGCCCCTGTTGCGAACGCCCGCGCGCACCCAGGACGGGTCGTTGCCGTACCAACAGCCGCCATGAAGCACGCGGTGCTTGCGCTCGGGCGTGGCCGTCCACTCCCAGACGTTGCCCGCCATGTCCTCGCAGCCGAACGGCGAGGCCCCGCGCGGGCAGGTGCCGACAGGGGCCGGACCCGAGCGTTGAATCGCTGAACCCGACCAGACGAGCCGCGTGTCGTCGGGCGCCTCGTCGCCCCAGGGGTAGGTGCGTCCGTCGCTCCCGTACGCCGCGAACACCCACTCGTCCTCGGTGGGCAGACGCAACCCGAGCGGTTGTAGCGCGGCCTCTGCGTCCACAGCGGAGACGTACGTGATGGGCTCCGACGAGGGCTTGCCGATCTCACGCGGAAGGCTCCCGGTGAGGGCGAGCCACTCCGCGCACGTGACGGGGTACCGACCGAGCGCGAACGGTCTGATCGCGCCGTGACCGGGGATGAGGCGCATCGGGTGGTAGCACCCCGCTGCGAAGCGCACGAGGAGGTCCCCGCGTTCGTCGAACACGAGCGGGTAGTTGGACGCGAGCGCGCAAAACTCCGCGTCGAGTTCGGCGGAGGTGAGGTTCGCGTCGAGGTCGATCGCGCACTCGGGCGCGCGCGCCGCGAAGTAGTCGTTGTGGTCGAGAAACGCCCGCAGGATGCGCGGTGTCGCGAGACTCATCCGCCCACCTCGCGGTCGAAGTCCACGCCGCGCGCGTACTCGCGCAGGCACTCCTCCGCGCGTCCGACTCGCCCTTCGGTGAGGCACTGGAGCGCGCTCATCGTCGCAGACAGGAGCAACGACCCGGTGTGCTGCTGTGCGCTCGCGAGCATCGCGGCGGCGGCGTTGAGCACGAGGCGCTCGATGTCCGTCACGGGGTAGCGGTCGGGCTTGGGTCGCGTGGTCATCGTCATCCTCCGACGCTTGCGCGGCGCGCGTGCGTCTCTGTCGTCTACGGTTCTGCGTGCCAACCTGTCACGCGGTGGTCGCCCAAAAGAGCGCCTCTGCGTGCGCGCGGGCGCAGCCGTCCACGTCGTCGGCGAGTGCGCAGCGCTGCGCCCGGTGCTGCGCGTCCAGGGCGCGCGCGGTGGTTGTGGATCGCTTGGAGGTGCTCGTCACGCTCTTGCGCGTCGGTCTCGCCCTGCGGCGTGAGGCTCGGCGGCGTCGGGCGCACGGGGCCTTGTGCGATCACGCGGTCCACCTCGGGCGGCGACACGTACGCGATGCCGCCCACGTCACGGATGGCGACGCCCATGCGTTGACACCACTCGCGGAACGTGCGTCGCGCGAGACCGCGCACGCGCGCCTCGGCGCCGAGTTCGCGCCAGACCGGCGTCGCCTCGTTCGAGGGCGTGAGCTCGCGCAGCGCCTCCAGCAGTTTCGCGACCGCTGACTCGCTCACAGCGCCTCCACCCCGATCACTACCCGCCGCGCCTCCACCCCGATCACTACCCGCCGCGCGTCCGCGTCGAGCAGGTGGACGCCGCAGTCGAGCGCGAGCGCTCTCAGCGCGGGCCACGAGGCGCGCACGTCGTCACGATACCCCGGCGCTTCGACAGCCCACGGGGGCAGTTGGCCGATGCCTGCACCGCCGACAGCGCACGCCTCGCGGAACGCAAACTCGTTTGAGAACGCCGCCGCGATATCGCCCTCCGCGTGACCGTGGCGTCGGTGGTGCGCTGCAAGCGCCTCCCGCGTCATCACGCGCCACACCACGCGGTCGCCAAGGGTCGGCACGCCGTCCACGCGCGTCACCCGCCGCAACTCGGTCACCACGCTTGCGATCGTGTGCAGCCGCTCCGCGCCGAGCGCCGCGACGGCCACGAGCGCGGGGAGCGATGGCGGGTCGTCGGTCGTGCCGTCCGCGGTGACGCCCCCGGTCGCGTCGAGGTCTTCCCGCGCGCAGGTGTCGCACACGTCCGCGTCTTGCGGCTCGGTGCCCGCCCACCCGCCCCCGACGACACCGCGACCGTCGCACGCCTCGCACCACCATCGCGGCGCGGTCACGTCGCCCGTCGCCCACGGGTAGAGCCCGCGCTCAGTGAGTGTTTCTCGCAGCGCTGCGCTCGACTCCCGCGCGCAGTCGCGCACCACCCGCAGCGCTTCAAGCAGCGCGGGCCGAGACGTGACATTGCGAGGGTCGAGCCACGCGATGACCGCGTTGTTCGCGAGATGAACGCCCCTTTCAGTGAACCGCAACCGTTGCCAGTCGCGCGTGCGGGTGAGACGCTGGCACCACCGCCGCACCTCCACGTCGTGCGGCGCGGGCGAGGTCAGCGGTGCGAGCACTTCGGCAAGGTCGCTCGCCGCCCTGGTCACGTAGCCCATGCGTCGGATTCGCGGCCCTCTCATCGTCCCTCCGTCGGCCCGCACTCGGGCGGGCACACGATCTCCACCACGTCGAGCCCCGCACGCCTCGCGACCGTGACGGTGTGCTCGGTGCCGTGCGTCGTCGCCCACGGGGCGCGCAGCGCGAGCACGCGCAGCGGGAGCCCCTGGAGTTTGCGGGCCACGGTCTCGATCATGTAGCGATTGCGGTCGAGCGGGGACGGTGGCGCCCCTTCGGCCCACCGTCGCCACGTCGCCTCGCCGCTGCCTTGCCACACAGCCAACTTCCCGCTGGCGTAGTAGATTCGCTGGCGCACATCGAGCTGCGTAGCGATCCATGAAGACCACGCATCGGGCGACTCGACGCACCCGCCGTGGATCAGCAGCGGGTCTTCGCTCTCCATGAGCCACGCGAACTGTTCGAGCAGTCGCGCAATCGCCCACCGCTGCGCGGGTGCATGGCGAAGCGCACGCGAACCGGTCACGAGGAGCACGCGACGGTCACCCACGATGCACCTCGCCGCCGTACACCGCGCCGTAGCGCGGGAGAATGTCGCGTGCCAGAACCGCTCGATGGCACCGCTCCGGGTCGGTGCAGTAGCAGAGCAACACGGCGCGCGAGCACATGAGCAGCATGTTCCACTCGTCGCGGTGCTCGACGTACGACGCCTCCATCTCGCGCGTGTAGTCCGCGATGTAGCGCGTCCAGTCGTCGTCTGTGAACGTGCCCGCGCGCCGTTTCGCGAGGGCGGGCGTGAGGATCGACCACGACGGCGCGAACGCAATGCCGAACGCATTGGCGCTCTTGCGCGTGATGTCGAGCGCGTCGTCGTCGCGGAGCCCGATGCGCGCGGTGTAGACGTGAAGGGTCACGGCGTCGCCCTCTGCGTCACGAGCCGAGCCATCTCGCGCGCGTCGTCTTCGGTGTCCGCGACCGCTGCGACCTCGTGGTGGTCCTTCGCCCACCGCGTGACGGCCTCGCGCTCGGTGGTGCCCGCCGCGCCGCAGTAGTGGTACTCGCCCCACCGTGCGAAGTGCTCGGCGTGCGCCTCGGCGATGGTGCCGTCGTGGTGGACGAGGAAGGTCACAACTTCACCACGGGGCGATAGGTCTTCGGCAGCGGTCGGCCGCGGATCACGCCTTGTGGGCGGTTGGTCATCGCGCGAATCTCCTCGGCGGGGTTGAACGGGACCGTCGCGGCGCTCGTGATGTGCGTCTGGTGCCAGAATCGTACGTCGTGCGGAAGCACTGACGGCTCGTGCCACGCGCGCAGACGCGGGACCGCGCGCACGGCGACCCACCACGGGAAGCCCGTGGTCTGCGCCCAACGCTGCGCCTCAAGAATCCAGTGCGCCCCCGCGCTATGCAGCGCGAGGCGCGTCGGCTCATCGGGCGGGCACTCCACGATGCTCGCGAGAGACTCAGCGCGTGTGAAGCGGAGCGCGCAGTCGTACGTTCGCCCGTCTTCGGAACGATCGCACCAATGACCGTCATCCACGAGGTCGAGGATCTCCGCACCTTCGCCGTCTGCGTAGGCGTCGAACACCGTCAGAGCGAGGTCGAGCGGGACCACGCACCACCCGTCGTGCGCGCGTCGGGTCATCGTGAGATTGGCCGCGTGGTGGATGCCCTCTCGGTGCTTGCGGTGTCCCGTCGCGGTGTCGCCGCACTCCGGGCACACGCCGTCGCCGTAGGGCGTCGCGCGCGTGAACGGCGCAGTCGATGTCATCAGCGCATCCATCGCATCACCTCGCGTCGTTTGACCGTCAGCCAGTCGGGCAACTCGTCAGCGTCGAACCACGCCTCGCTCGCACCCCGCGGGTACATGCGCTGCGGCGCGTCCTCGTCGTGATCTACGTCGTCGCCGTCGTCGCGCGTTTCGTCGTCGCCCACGTTCACAGGCGTTTCGACGAGTGGCTTGGGCGCTCTCGCTGCCACGATCTCGCGACACATCTTGCGCAGCGCGCGCAGCCGACACACGCGCTCGTGTCGCCATCGCAGCACGACGTCGTCGCGGCTCACGTCGATGCCCGCACGGCGCGCGGCCTCGCGCATCGTCGGGGTCACGGTCACGGTGGGGCGGAGGTGCTTCGGGATCTCATTCGGCATCGCGGCGGTCCTCTCGGCGAAAGCGGCGGCGCTGGTTTCGCAGGACGCCCTTGTGCATCCGCGCGCACTGCGACCCAGGGATCGCATCGAGCACCGTCACCAGCACGGGCAGGTATCCCCGTGGCACGCGGGGGTTGACGAGAAATCGCGCCTCGGGCCACGCGGGGTGCAGGTACTCCCGGCGACCGTCGGCGACCGCGCGCGCGACCTCGACGCACTCGCTCACGAGGCGCGCGAGGTCCGCGCTCGCTTCCTCGACGGTGAGCTCCGGCCGGAAGCGCTCGATCCACCGCTCGGCCGCGTGGTGCTTGATCCACCATTGCGCGCTCACGCGGCACGCTCCTTTCCCTCGCGCGCGAGCAGCCCGACGTACGCCCGCGACACCCCGAACGCCTCGGCGATGGCGGCGTGCGGGACGCCCTCGTGCGCCATCGCTCGGATGCGCGTGATCCGCTCCCGGTCGGCGTCCGCGATCCACTGCCCGACGGTCGCAACCGAGAGCCCGAGGTCGTGCGCGATGGCCTTGCGGGCGACGCCTTGCGCGTGCAGTTCGAGCACGCGGTCGAGCGGCGTCTGTGCGGGCGCGCTGGTGTTGATCTGCGCGACCACGTTGTCGATCACCTCCGCGGCCACAGGGTAACGCTTCGGCGCGCGTCCCATCGGGTGCGGCTCGACCCCGGCGTGCTTCGCCCACCGCACCACGGTTTGAGGGGTTACACCAAGGTCGCGCCCGATGGCGAAACTCGTCTCACCGTTGCGGTAGCGCTCGACGGCGATGCCGTACTTCGCCGCGTTGTTGGCCCCGCGAGAACCCTTCGGGGCTCCGCGTGAACGCAGGCGAACACCCGCGCGCCGGAGGCGGTGACATACGGTGGTGAGGTGAACTCCGTATCGCTGCCCGAGTTCGGTAACGCCGCGCACGGCCCCCGATTCGTAGAGAAGCACCGCCTCGGCGATCTGCGCATCGGTCATCTTTCGCGCGCTCACGGAATCACCTCCTGTCGCGACCACCAGGCCGCGAGCACTTCGAGCGTCGCCACGTCCGCGCTCTTGCGCGACCACACCTCACGGGCGCCGCGGTCGTCGGTCCAGACCTCGCACCACGTCCGCGGGATGCTGCGGTCCCACCGCACGCGCACCTGTCGCTCGGGCAGGTCGATGTACGACCACGCGGCGCGCATCACGGCCATCGCGCGCAGGCGTCGCTCTTCGTGGAGATCCCCTTGTGCGGCGTTTGCGGCGATGGCCGCTTGCAGCGCGGCGTTGCCCGCGGCGAGGTCGAGCGATACGCCCGCGATCGTGCGCGCGAGGCTGCGGCGCTGGCCGATGCGAAGCGAGTTCATCACAGCCCCCGCGCGGTTTGCCACACGTCGAAGTCGTCAGCCGTGTAGTCCGAGAGCGCGCTCATTGCGGAGAGCGCCTTGAGCTTGGCGAGGCCGCGCGTTTCGAGCTGCCGAATTCGCTCGCGCGTGAGGTTCATGACCTCGCCCACCTCTTCGAGCGTGAGCCCCCCACGGTCGGCGACATCGAGCGTGCAGGTCTCGGGCAGTTCCCACACTTCGAGGTCGGGGAAGTTCATCTTGATCGAGCCCGTGCGGTCGTTCACGTCAAGGTACATGTGGTGCTTGCAGAGCACGAAGGGACACGGGCGCTGCGCGTGCGGCCCGTGCAGACAATCCCCGCGCGTCGTCGGGCGCTCGTACCCCGTCTCCGGGTAGAGCATCCGACCGCGCTCGATCTCGCGCTTGGAGAGGCGCTTGATCGAGATGGTGCGCGCCCGCACGCGCGGCTTGCGCTCGGACTCGCCGTCGTGCGTGTCGGGCGCGCACGGCTCCGCGTGGTCTACTGCCGGGAGAAGGTCGTCGATCAGGTCACTCAGGTATCGCTCGCTCATGGTGCTCCTCGTGGTCCCCCTGGTGCATCGCCGGGGAGTCGAACCCCGCACGCGGTGTGACCCGCGTGTACGCCCGTCGCGTCGATGCTGTGCGCCTGTCGGCGCCGTCGTGTCAGCCCTCGCGGTCGATCTCCTCCGCGCGTTCGCGCCACAGCGTCACCGCCGCGTCGATGCTCTGCGGCGAACTGTGGCTCGCGCGAACGCCCTTGCTGGGCGTGATCCCGCTGCACCAGAACAGCGTCGGGTCGTCTTCGTGCAGGAGCATGACCAGCACCTTGCACGAACCCTCCGCGCCCGTCGGCGTGGGCAGCGTCACGACGCGGTGAACCTCCGTCATCAACGGGAGCTCCTCGGCCGGGTCGTAGTCGCGGAGCGTGCTCACGCTGCACCGTCCTTCGCCCACGAGTGCGGCACCCCGCACTGCGCGTGCGCGTCGAGCACTCTGCGCGCGGCGTCCACGAGGCGTTTGCGCGCCGTCAGCGCCGACAGCCGCGTGCCGTCGGGCGCGACGATCGCGGTCATGCGCGCGGTGCAGTCGTCGAGGTACCCTGGCAGGTCAGGGTGTGCGGCGTACGACGCCTCCACCGCGCGCGGGTGGTCCTTTGTCACGAGGTGCCGCCGACGGGCGCGGCGCGTCGAGAGGTCTGCGCCGTCGGCCGAGCGAGCGCCGGGGGCGTCCACCACGTCGAGCGCTTGCGGCGCACTCGCGGGCGTAGCGCACGGCGCTACGGGCGCGGACGTGGCGCTGGTGTCGTTGGCGGCACTGGGGCGCGCGGGGCCGTCGGTGCCCGTGGGCGGGTCGTCGGGCGGCGGGTTGTTGCGGTCGTCCTCGGCTTTGATGGCCCGCTTGAGCCACGTCTCTGCGGCGTTGGCGTCCTTCATCCGACCGACCTCGCGCGTCTTCGCGACGAGGACGCCCCACGCTGCCTTGCGCTCCTCGGGCGGGATCTTCGCGACGAGCGCCCGGTTCTTGAGCCACACCGCGACCGACTCACCGGGGAGCTCGATGAGCGCTGCGCGCTCTTTGAACGCGGCCAGCACCTCACTCTCGGTCACGGGTACGTCGGCGGGCGCGGTCTCCTGCGCGGGCGGCTCGCTCTTGCGTGAGGGCTTCGCGCTCTCGACGCCCATCGTGTGCAGCGCGGGGATCTTGTCGGCGGGCGCGGGCGTCGCGTCGAGCACGGGCGCGTTGGTCGTGGCGGGGAGTTCTCGCGCGGGTTCCGCGGGCGGCTCGCTCGACGCCTCGCGCGCCAGCGAGACGAAGCCGCGCGGGTCTTCGCCGGGGATCTCGCCCTCGCAGAAGATCCCGAGGATGATGTCGGGGTAGACCTCGCGCACGAGTTCCGCGGCGCAGCGGTGGCGCAGCATCACGCGCGGGTACTTGCGATACATGTCGCTCCCGGTGAGCTGCGCGGCCTTCGCGTCGTCCATCGTGAACGTACCCGTCACCGGTTCGGACATCCCGCGGCGCTTCGTGCGGATCACGCAGCGCTGATCCGTGCTCTCGACGGGTTGCCACAGCTCGCAGCGCGGGTCCGCCATCACGCACGCGACCATCGCGTCGGCGCTCACCATCGGGCGACCCTTGACGATGTAGATCCCGCGGAGGGATTGCATCGCCGTGAGTCCGAGCTCACGCCCGGTCATCAGGATGACCAACGCCTCGGCGGGGTTCTTCACTGCGAAGAACCCGCTCTCGACGGCCACCTTCGCGAGCGCCCACGCCTCGCTGCGGTCACGCGGCTCCAGCGCCACGCGCGGATCGACCCTCATCATTGCGACCTCGTTGCTCATCTCCGTGTCCCTTTCGTCGTCAGCGGCCCCAACCGCCCGAGGAACCCACGGACGCCGCTGCGTCGCGCGATTGGCGCCGGGGGGATGCGCCCGCGCCGTGGGTTCCTCGGACGCTCGCGGCGTCCCGGTCGTCATTCGCCCTGCCCCTTGCCGTGCAGCGCCCGCAGCGCGGCGAGCGGTTGCACGTCCGTGCGGTCGTGGTCGGGCGCCACCGCGCGGAGCTCGGCCTGATACGCCTCGACCGCCTTCAGCGCGTCGATCCGCGCGTCGTACGACGCCCCCGCGACGGGCGCATCCCACAGCGCTTCCGACGCGCGCCGCTCTTCGGCGACTACGGCGTCGCGCGCCTCGTAGAACTGCTGCCCCACCTCGTCGCCCACGTCCCGAACGGCGGCGAGGTAGCCCGCACGCGCGGCGTACGCGACGGCTCGGTCGGCGGTCTCGCGCCACCCGTCGGGCGTGCAGCGCGCCTCGGTGGCCGCGCGCTCCTCGCGGCGCACGGCGGCGAGCAGCGCCTCCACCTGCGCGCGGGCCTTCTGCGACAAGCGCATCTCGCCAAGTTCGGTGAGCAGGTCGGCGGCGCTGCGTTCGGCGAGGCTCATCGCTTCACCCACACGCCGAGCACCACCGCATCGGGCAGCGACGCCCGTGCCTGTGCGGCGTCGGTCCCGTGACAGCCACAGGGCGCGCTCTGGCATCGCTTGCACCGCCGCGGGTCGTCGAGCGTCGGCGCCCACTCGTCGGCC
>ERZ795045.4905-NODE-4905-length-10408-cov-8.138511_pt1 | contig 10408 bp, 19 predicted proteins | sample MGYA00375129_ERZ795045 | MGnify/ENA primary metagenome ERZ795045 (study PRJEB30174, sample SAMN05720166) | activated sludge metagenome | isolation source: anaerobic digester from wastewater treatment plant | place: Japan | collected 2015-05-15 ... | reverse complement strand
GTACACCGAGCGGGAGACCGACGAGTTCCACCGGCCCGACGAGATCTTGGCCAAGACCAGGAACACCCCCGGCCCCCAGCGTGACGGCCTCGCGGCCTTCTTGGGGGAGCACTCGCACGGCACTTCGACCATCGAGCCGTGCTTCATCCGAAAGAAGCAGGTGCCCTCGTGAACCACACCGCATCCGACTTCACGGTCGCGTCCGACGAACACGTCGAGCAGGAGAAGAAGCGCGTCGAGGAGCACGCGAGCCTGCGGGGCCTCATCCGAACCGTGCAGGACGGTATGCGGGAGGGGCTCCGGGGATTCGTGGGCCGACCACTGACCGAGGAGCAGAAGGGGCGCTTGCTCGCCCACGTCAGGGAGGTACTCCGGACGTACGAGTTGACGTTCCCCTCGGACCTCAGCGGTCGGTTCGACGTGAAGATCGAGGGAGAGACGTTGACCGTGTACGACACCCGGATGAACGTTCGAGAGCCGGAGGAGCGATGAGCCACATCGAATCCTGGGGCGAGACCTGGAGCCACGACTCGTTCGCCTACATCGACTGGACGATGAAACGGTGGACCAGAGAGTTCTCGATCGGCAGGGCCGTGCTGGACAGCACCCGCAACAAGGGCACCTACCGGCTTCGACTGAACGGAGTGCGGGTCGGAGAGGACTTCCAGGCCGCCAACCCCTACGCGCTCTGGAGCACGGTGAGTCGCCGCATCAGCGACCTGCTCCAGGCGCAGCACGACCGCATCACGACGGAACTCAAGGAGCTGGAGAAACGATGAGCAACATCTGTCCGGAGTGCGGCGAGACGCAGGGCTACCACAAGCGTGGCTGCGCGAAGTGCGTCCACACGAACAAGAACGGCCTCTTCGGGTTGGAGTGCATCGGCTGCGGCCTTCCGCTGGACGGGCCCCAGTACGGGAAGAGGGTCGAGGTGCCCGATGTGGTCGTGGAGCAGGGGCCGAACACGAACGGCGACATCTTCCCAGATCGAGCGCAGCGCCTGAGGGACCTCGCGGACCTGTCCTTCAGGCCCGCGTACGTGACGTCCAAGCCTGACCCGAAGAACTTCTTCAGTCTGAAGGAGGCCATCGGGGAAGCGGTCATCAACGTGCCCGCGGTGCGTCGAGTACTGACCCTCCCGTGCCCAGAGATCGAAGCCGTGGTTCGCTTTCACCACGAGTACCCGTTCGGTGGCGTGGGCTGGGACGCGAACGGAAGTCCGACGGAGGAATGGCCATGACGGAAGAACAACAGAAAGAGGCTCTCAGGCTGCTGGCCTTCTTCGCCGATGGGTGCCGTTGCGGGATCCGCCTCCGCTGCTTTGAGTGCCGCGCCCGCGACCTGCTCAAGGCCAACGGGTACACGCAGGACCGCCGCGGCAACTGGAACCTCGTGAAGGGTCACGAGGGATCGCACAAGAGCGAACGAGGAGATGAGCGACCATGAGCGAAGAGAACGGAAAGAAGCTCCTGCCGTACCTCCAAGAGAACTTCCCCCGAGAGGGCGAGCTGATCGTCACCAAGTACACGGGCAAGTACGACTCCGACAGCGTGGTCGTGGAAGACTTGCCCGTCACGTTCGACCGTTTGGTACCCGTGCAGACGGGACAGCCGCTCGAGGTCCAGGGCTTCTCGGAAGCTGAGGCGCTCGTGCGGCGCCCGGGCTTCCGGATCGGCGGTCGCTACTGGGACGCGGACGAACGCCACTTCTTCGTCTTCAACGAGCGCACGCAGGAGTGGGAGAAGGAGACCACGCGCTTCGTGCAGTTCATCTCCGAGATGAAGCGAGAGGTCGACTGGCACCGGCACGGAGACCGAGGACTCGTGTGGTCCTCGGGTGATCGGTCGTGGTGGCAGTGCCCGTGCGGCTACCGCGTCTTCATCGATCGCGGGCTCGTGGAGGCAGAGATGCGGGACGTCCAGGAAGTGAGGGTCACGGGATGAGCGCCAGGACCCTGCGGCACGTGCTGCCGGAGCTGTCGATCATCCGGGACACCTGCACGGAGTGCGGGACCGCGCTCTACGGCAAGCCGGTCTCGGTCCTGGCCGTCAGTATCGGCGGATCGGGCAAGACCATGGGCGCGGTCTTCTGCTCTCCGGGCTGCACGGCCATCGGGATGGAGAAGATCGGCAAGACGGTTCGCGAGGACCTGGCGGTGCTTGGGCCACGTGAACAGCAGAAGAAGAACTGAACCACAGAAGGAAGATCAACATGAACATCCGTCAGACCATCCAGGACATCCGCGAGCACCTCCAGCAGGCCAGGAGCCTCAGCGATGTTGCCATGAGGACCCCGGTTCACGAGCTCCTGGGGCGGGAGGACCCCAAGGCGATCTCGAACCTTCTCGCTGACCTCGAGAGCAGTCGGTCGCTTCTCGAGACGGCGCTCTACGGGCTCTCGAGGTCCGTCGACACCCAGCTCCAGGTCAACGAGGTCATCGGGAAGCGGTACTACCTCGTGTACGCTCCGAAGGGTGAGACCACGCTCTCGCTCAAGACGCTCGGGAACGCCTCGGACATCGAGGGTCCGTGGTGCGACGGCGACGGCGGCCTCGCGCAGGGTCGGGCCATGGCCAGGCTCCGCAAGTTGCAGCGTCCGCACGTCACGGTGCTGCTCGGCGAGTTCGATCCGAAGGACAACACGTTCGTGACCATCGACGTACCGGAAGAGAAGTCGTCATGATCAAGAACTTGAAGATCACGGTCGAGTACGACCTTGAGCAGAACGGGCAGACGACCCCGATCAAGCACGTCACGGAGTGGAGCGGCGAACGGGAGATGTTGGACGTGTCGGTCGACCACCATCGCCCCATTCGCCGCGTTCCTCGGGAAGACGGAGGCGCCGATCTTCAGCCCGCCGGCGTTCAGATCCTGACCATCAAGGCCGTGAGGTCGGAGGACGTCGATGGCTGACCGGACCAGCGCTGGGCTGTTCGGGATGTTCTTCAACGTGCTGGCCAAGAACCCGACGGAGGAGCACCGGCAGATGGCCCTGGAGGTCTACCGGGAGACGCGCAACTACGACTTCAACGACTACCAGATGTACTGCGACGACGCGCTCGTGACGCTCGGCCTCGCCAGGAAGAAGATCGATCCCGAGGACGGCGAGGAGCGGATGTTCTACGGGCCCGAAGGAGAAGACAGCCCATGACCCAGAGCATGTTGACCATCAACACCTGCAAGACCCATGGGACCGGGTACTTCACGGCGCCGAACAAGGGAGGTCAGAGCTACTGCGTGAAGTGCGTCCACAACGGGATGAAGAAGAGCCCCAAGAGCTTCTTCGTCACCGAGCACTTCCGGAAGCTCGTCGAGTTCCACGCGGAGTGGCCCTCCTGATGGACCGTACGGCCCAGCCCGTCTCGGACGAGGAGTACATGGCCTGGCTCGTGAAGGAGCTGAAGAAGGACCCCGAGTTCGTGGCCATGCTGGCTCGGGACACCTTGAGCAACTGCATCACGACCAAGGATCAGCTCACGCCTGTCGGAAGGGCCAGGGCAGCCCTGCTGATTCGCCGGCTTGAGGAGGCCGGGCACAACGTCGCGGTCGAGAAGGTCCTGCTTGCGCACGTCCAAGAGCACGTCTGGCCGAAGGAGTAGAAGTCTGGTAGGGTCTCCTGGACCGCATGAGCTGGGCCGATCACTTCCTCGCGTTCGATGTCGAGACCTCGGGCTTCCACAAGGAGGCCCGGGTTCTCGAGCTCGCGATCGTGGAGTTCGTGTGCGGCGAGCCCGCGCAGGCCGAGACGTTTCTCTTTAGCCCCCCGGGCCTGGACTGGGAGGACGAGCGGACCAAGAAGGCGCTCGAGGTGAACGGCCTCGACCCTGACGAGCTGCGCCAGAGCCCGCCGTTCGAGTTCCGCTTCCCGCGGGTGCAGGAGTGCCTGGCGTGGGCGCCCATCTGGGTCGCGCACAACACGGCCTTCGACATCCGGATGCTCGACCGCGAGTTCTCCAGGCTGAACCTCGCGACGCCCCGTCCTCGAGATCTCCTGGCCTGCACGCTCTCGCTCGAGCGTCACCTGCGCCAGGCGCCCAGGACTGCTTCGGGCTTCAAGCTCGCCGAGGTCGCGTGCGCTCGTGGGGTGCAGATCGGGGCGATGCTGCATCGAGCGCACGTGGACGCGACCCTCGCGGGCCGCATCTTCACCGAGCAGTCACGGGAGCTTCCCGAGGCCCTAGAGGACGTACAACGGGTGGCTGGCGCGGCCTGGGCCCAGCAGACCCTTCTTCGCTGACTTCGCCAGGCGTCGCTCATGTAGTACGCTGAGGTAGCTCCCATGACGAATCCGTACTTCAAGGCGTCCTCGTCCGCGAAGCCGCATCTGGTCCGCGGGCCTGGCGGCCTGAAGGGCGAGATCTGGAAGCTACGGCAGGAGCTCGAGGCAGCCTTCGCCACCATCGGCGGCACGGAGCGCCGCGTGTCCGACCCGGAGCGGTTCGTCGTGAAGACGCGACCGACGCCGGCCTGATGCTCATCCGCGTCGACACCCCGTCCAGCGTCACCGCCGCTCGCGGCTACGTCGGCACGCGCACGCTGCAGGCGATGCTCGGCATCACCCCGGCCGACTTTGGGTGGCTGGAGAAGATCGCCGCCGCGCCGACCGAGACGCCGGTGCCCGCTCCACTCGAATCCGTGGAGCGCCTCGAGCGCGCCGGCCTCGTGTTCGCGACCTACGGATACGCCGCCGTCACGCGAGCGCGCGACTGGCTCACCGTCAACCCCACACCCGCGGCCCACTCGGTGCTGCACCTCGTCTCGCGCGTCCACGTGGGTCGCGACGGGCATATCGATCACGAAAGGATCTGACCATGGCCTTGAACCCCAAGTTTTGTTCCAGTGGTCGCAACGCAGCGATCGACGCTGGGCTCGCCGTCATCGGTGCCAGCGGGAAGTTCCGTTGGTACGACGGGACGCAGCCGACCGATGCCGATACCGCGCTAGGCGCCCAGGTGCTGCTCGCCGATCTCGCCCTGTCGGCGACCGCCTTCGCAGGCGCATCCGCCGGCAGCGCCTCCGCCAACAGCATCACCGCCGACTCGTCGGCCGACGCAACGGGGACCTGCACGTGGTGCTCGTTCACGACGTCGGCGAACGTCCGCAAGCTCGACGGCAGCGCCGGCACCGGCACCGTCAACCTCGTCCTGAACACGGATTCGATCGTCACGGGCGCGAACTGCTCGTGTTCGTCGGCGACCGTCACCATGGCCGCGTGAGGAATCCCATGAAGACCTGCATCGCATTCCGCATCCGCTGCCAAGGCATCGGCTACCTGCCCGACGTCTACGCCGCCGAGGACCTGGCCGCGCTTGCGCTGCCTGGTGCCGAGGCGCTGGAGCGCGCCACGCATGGCGAGACTGGCAAGGACGGCTCGCCTCGGTGGGCACGTGTCGAGCCCGTCAAGCTCATCGCGCACGACAGCATGGCCGGCTTTGCCGCGTGGCCGGAGGAGCCGGAGGCGCCTCCAGCGACGCCCGCGTCTCCTGGGCCGAACCGCGCCACGGCCGCGCTTCCCGACGTGGTGATCTCCGCCGTCGGTCACGTCGAAAACCCGGGGTGATACGTGGCGATTACGTCGCAAGACTCGCTCGTCACGGCCAACGTCGCGGCGCTGCTGAGGAACTTCCAGAAGGCTTCCGTCACGGCCAAGGCGGCGGGGACGTACCAGTCTCTCTGGAGGGCCGCGGGGATGCCGGGGGCTGGCTCGGCGCCCAGCTCCACGGCCGGTGTCGTGCCCACGTCGAGCACGGACGGCGCGATCCCGTTCACCGACAGCAACGTCTCGTACCTCCAGCGCCTCGCCGCGCAGGGCGCGACAGTCGGCACGCTCATCCTGTACGACCGGCTCGTCCACAGCGACGGCCTGAGCGGTACGGTCGGCACGGCGCAGACGGTCGGCACGCCGTCGCTCACACGCGCGACGGACGGCATCGGCGTCGAGATCTACCTGGAATGGTACTCAGCGACGGGCGGCACCGCGGCGACCGTCACGGCGTCGTATACGAACACGACACCGACGAGCGGGCGCACGACGGTGTCGCAGACGATCCAGGCCACGCCCGTGGCGGGCCAGATGCAGTTTCTCCCGCTTCAGGCGGGCGATCTCGGCGTCACCGCCGTCGCGTCCGTCACGCTGTCGGGAACGACGGGCACCGCGGGCAACTTCGGGATCACGCTGGTGAAGCGCATCGCCGAGGTGCCAATCACGCTCGCGAACGTGGGCAACGTGTACGATCAGATCGTCGGGCCCATCGTCGAGGATTCGTCGTGCCTCGCGCTGATGGTCCTCTGCTCCACAACGAGCACGGGCCTCCAGTCCGGGAGCCTCCGCATCGCGCAGGGCTGATGGCTCGCCAGGTCCCGCCGCTGACGCCCGTGTGGCGCGTGCGCCGTATGCTCGTCGTCTCAGGGGACGCCGGGCGTACGGCGCTTTTCGCGTTGCGGAATCGCATCGAGACGCGCCTGGCCGCGTCCGCCGTCGTCGAGCACTTCGGCGGTGGTCGTTTCGCTGACGACGCCGCTGCGGTCGCGACGCGCGCGCACGTCATCTTCGCTCACCCCGGCGGCGTGCTCTTCGCTGCGTGGATCCCGCCGCGATGGCTGGTCGATCACGTCGCGCCGTTGAAGGCGCGGTTCCCGGCGGCGTTCACGGCCATCAATCCGACGTTCACGTTTCTCGATGACACCTGGATCGGAGCCACGGAGATATGACGAATCCGTGGGGGGCATCGCCGGGCAACGCGCGCAACTGGTACGCGGCCGACCTAGGCATCACGACCGTATCGGGGAAGGTTTCCGTCTGGGCGAACCAGGGCACGACGGGCAGCGCTGACGACCTGGCGCAGTCGACGTCCGGCAATCGCCCCACGTACGTCGCGAGTCACACGCCGAACGCGCAGCCCGCCGTGCGCTTCGACCCATCCGCGTCGACGTACATGCAGACGCCGGCCTTCGGGTCGAGCGTCGGTGGCGCGAACACGTTTTTCATCGTCTTCCAGCGCGACGGTGCGTCGACGTACTACTCGGGCGTGTCCGAAATGGTCATGTCGACGCTCGACGACGGCGCAACGGGCCCGGACTACGCGTGGGAGGTGTATCTCTACAACGGTTTCTCCGACGCCGATTACCTGCTCATGGGCCCGGATGGCGGCCTGCAGATCGCCCGCGCGTGCACGATGTTTCGCAAGGGCGTGGGGCTACTCGTCGGCGGCGCTGACTCGGCGCCAACGACGGGCGCGCCGCAGCGGATTAACTCGGCTGACTGGGGCGTGTTCACGTCCACGTCCTCGCGCGGGATCAAGGGACTGACGTTCGGCGCATACTCGCCGCTCGGAGGACCGATCGGCTTCTTCTTCGACGGCGTGATCCAGGAGTTCATCCTGTTCGACAGCGTGCTCGGCCTATCGGATATCCAGGCCGTCGAGCTGTACCTGTCGTGCAAGTACAAGATCCCGCAGGCGCTCCCGCATCGGCGCACGCTTACAAACTACGGCGGTCCCATCCAAAAGAGCGGGCTCGGTCATCGACGCGGGATCCAGGCCGATGTTTACTCGCGGTGGTTCGCCAACGGGCGATGGTCGACGCGCGCGCAGGACAAGCCAACGGGGGCGCCCAACATCAACTCGACGATGCGGTCTCTGCTCGTCAACGCGCCTCGCGTGGACGCGTCGTCGACGACGTTCGCGCTGCAGCCGTTGGCGCACGCGGAGGCAGGCGCGGAGGGGTTCCCCGGCACGGCGTCGCTCGCGCTGTCGCCGCTCGCGCATGACGAGTCCGGCACCGTCTCCGCCGCGGGCGCCTCTGGCACCTTCGCGGGTGCGCTCTCGCCGATCGCTCATGCCGATGCGGGGGCGGAGACGATCGCGGGCGCTGCCGACGCCGCGCTCTCGCCGCTTGCCGTGTCGGCGAGCGGGACCGAGACCATCTCCGGCTCGTGCTCCGCGTCGCTGTCGCCGCTGGCGCTCTCCGCGTCGGGGGCCGAGACCTTCGCTGGCTCCGCGTCCTGCGCGCTGTCGCCTCTCGCCTGGGACGCCGGCGGGCTCGAGACGGTCAGCGGCTCGGCGACGTGCGCCATGTCTCCGCTAGCCCACGCGGAGGGCGGCACGGTCGTCAACCCGGTGTCCGGCTCCTGCGACGTCGCGCTGTCATCGCTCGCCGCCTCGGCTGCGGGCACGGAAACGCTCTCGGGAGCGGCGGCGCTCGCGCTGCAACCCGTCGCGCTCGACGCCTTGGGGGTCGAGACGTTCACGGGCGCGGCCACGATCGCTCTGTCCTCGCTCGCCTGCTCGGCATCCGGCTCCGAGACGATGTCGGGCTCCGCGGCGTGCGCGCTCTCGTCGCTCGCGTGGTCGGGCTCCGGGACCATCACGGCGCCCGTCACGAGCACATGTGACGTGGCCCTGTCTCCGCTGGCGCTCGCGGCGATCGGGACGGAGACGGTCTCGGGCGCGAGCTCGTCGGCCGTCCAGCCGCTCGCCTGGTCCGGGGTGGGCACCGAGGGCATGGTCGGCGCCGCCTCCGTGGCGCTGTCGCCGCTTGCTGCCTCCGCTTCCGGATCGGAGGCCATGGCGGGCGCGCTGGACGCCGCCCTGTCGCCCATGGCGGTCGCCGCGGCCGGCGTCGGAGCCATCGGCGTGGACGGCTCGCTGTCGGCCGCCCTGGCGCCGCTGGCCGTCGCCGGCGCGGGCGCCGAGACCATCTCCGGCGCGGCAACGATCACCGTGTCGCCGCTCGCGTGGGAGGCGGAGGGCGCCCTGTCGGTGCTCGCGTCCGCCGCGCTCGCCCTCTCGCCGCTCTCGCTCGCCGCGCTCGGCACGTTCACCCCGAACCCCGTCGCCGGGACCTTCGCCGCGGACCTGCCGCTGTCGTGGGCGGCCGCGGGCACGCTCGGCGTCGAGTCCGACTACGCGGCGGCGCTGCAGCAGCTCGCGTGGTCGTCCTCGGGCTCGATGGCGTCGCCCGTCGCATCCGTCTGGATGACGGTCGCCGTTCAGACGGGCCGTCCCGGTCCGGGCGGCGCCGCCCGCGTGCAGGTTGTTCTTCAGGGCGCGGCCATGGCGGCGCCGAAGATGCCCGAGGAAGACGCTCCGGTGGCTCCGTCGGGCCAGGCTCGTTCTCCCAGGCCACGGTAGAAGCTGGTACGCTCCGCGCATGAGCATCCTCGACCTTCAGGCGTTCATGCGCGACCTGCTGAGCCGGTACGACGAAAAGATCGATACCAGCTCGGGGTCCGAGGCGGACAAGGTCATCATCCAGCCGCTGCTGCGGCGAGAGGGCCCGGACCCGTTCTCGATGGACGTCCGGGCCTTCCTGTTCGATCGCCTGAACCAGGAGTTCCCGAGCTTCGCGACCCGCGACGGCGACGCCATCTCGGACCTGCTCGTGAAGCCTCTCGAGCTCCTGATGGACCCGGTCGTGCGGGAGAACCAGAGGGTCAGGGCGAACCTGTCCTTCCGGGACCCGGCCACGATGACCATCGACGAGGCCGAGGCGCTCGGTGGCAACTTCTTCGTGACCCGCGACAAGGGGGACTTCGCGAAGGGCGCGGTGCGCATCTACTTCTCGTCGCCCCAGAGCGCGACCCTGACGCCGGCGAACTTCGTGACCTCGAGGGGAGGGCTCACGTACTTCCCCGACGGGGTGCAGAGCATCAAGGTCGACGAGATGCTCTTCAACCAAGAGGGCGACCTCTACTACTTCGACATCAACGTCATCGCCGAGCAGGCCGGCGACCAGTACAACATCGAGGCGAACGAGATCGTTCAGATCGCCAACTTCACGGCGTCCGTGAAGGTCACGAACAAGCGGCGCATCCGAGGCGGCGTCGCGGCCGAGACCGTGATCGACTTCGTGGCCCGCATCCAGCAGGAGATCACCGAGCGCTCACTCGTGACGAAGCGCGGCATCGTGGCCGTGCTCTCGAACAACTTCCCGGAGATGACGCGCATCAACGTCGCGGGGTTCAACGACCCCGAGATGCAGCGAGACATCATCGAGGGCGGGAGCCTCGGGAAGGTCATCGGTGGAGGGCTGCATGGCTTCTCGATTCAGGACGGGGAAGCAAAGCCCTTCTCTCGTCGGTTCCGCGCCGACACGGTGCTCGATGGCCCCGTGGACTTCACGACGCTCATCGGCCCTCCGACCTCCTCGGGGAAGAACTTCATCCTGGTCGTCCACGGCACGTTCTTGGGCACGCCCTACGTGAAGGACGTGGAGGTCAGGACCGTCGTGGACGCGATCACGCTCGACCTCGAGGAGCAGGTCTTCCCGCTGGTCTTGACGGGCTCGCACACGATCGTCTGGGAGATGCGGAAGCGGGAGCTCACGCTCTCGAAGATCCCGGGCGGCATCTTGTTCCCCGACAGCCCCAACGGGACCGTCTCGGTGCCGAGTGGGCAGATCCACATCGG
>ERZ795045.4904-NODE-4904-length-10410-cov-36.794882_pt1 | contig 10410 bp, 5 predicted proteins | sample MGYA00375129_ERZ795045 | MGnify/ENA primary metagenome ERZ795045 (study PRJEB30174, sample SAMN05720166) | activated sludge metagenome | isolation source: anaerobic digester from wastewater treatment plant | place: Japan | collected 2015-05-15 ... | reverse complement strand
ATTAAAGAGCTTAAAGAGACAAGGGTTATAAGGAGTATGGGGTTCGAGATAATGAAATAAGACCTTTTTCAAAGGTCTCAAGTTATACCACCTCTCAAGTAATAAGAGCCATAACATGGGAAGGGGAGGATATGCAGGTCTTCCATCTGCACTGGCTACCTTTTTATACCTCTTCTTTAATATCTCCTCTATGGGTTTCCAGTCTATTAAGCTGTTTATCTTATCCAGAAAGGTTGGGTTGTTCTTCCTGGCCTCTACTATATAATCGGCAAAGCTATAGGCTGTGAATCTATCTGACATAAGATATCTTTTTGTATTGGGTATAATATTGTTGATATTATCTGTAAATATCTTATGTTTTCAATATATTTAGGGGATATGCCGTGCAAAGGTCTTCTTTCTGGAATCTTAAAGCTGTCTTTGTTATTCTCTTCACCTCAAAGAAGCTCCTTTCAGCACAGTTGATTGTCCTTATCCTCTTCCAGTGGGCATATGGGTATCTATAATAGGTAAGACATAATTCTATATCAATGTGAGAAAAAACCGTTTTTATTTGACAAAGATGTCAAAATTAATATATATAACAAAAAGTGATATATATAAAAATTTGGATAAACCTGCTGTTCCTTATTTTTTTTATACAGGTTGTATCCCCCGCATGGTCATCTGACGATAAATTGGTTTTATTGCCCCGATGGAATCCGCATCAGCCGCCTTGGATTATCAATTTATTCCAGTCATGGCAATAAAAGGCTGGGTATGCGGCACAAACGGCTCCTCAGTACATCTCAAAACAGTAGAATACATATTTCAGATAAAAACCGCAGAACAGGCCTTTCGAGCTGCCACGGCAGCGATTGAGAGCCATTATGCCGCCAGGAATAAAGCAATCAAGCCCCCTGCAAAATTCAAAGGTCTTTCGATTCAGGAGGTTACTGCAACAATAAATGACGCTCTGCAACGTTTTCCTGCCGATATAAGGTTTTACAACAACCAGATAAACAGCAGGAAAAAGGAACTGGAAATTCCCCTGAAAGGCACCCCGGAGAATTTCTTCGGTGTCAATCTGGAGGAGCGTGCCCTACATGAAAATTACCTTCACGATAATTTCCATATTGATACATGGCAGGATGACGGGGCTTACCAGATATGGACAACAACTGATTGTTATACAGGGGCCGAGTTAAGGACGATGCAGCATGCCATCGGACAAGCGCTTGATGCTGCGTCCGCTGCAAGGGATACGTTTTTGAAAACAACTACCCGTGTCCATGACGGGAAGGGTCCTTCCTTTACGCTTTGAGCGGGTTATTAATTATTATGCGCGTAAAAACATTTCTTCTTCTCATAGTTTTCTTTCTGACCTTCGGCTCTACCTGGATTTTTGCACAGGACAATCCTGAACTCCAGGAAATCCGGCGTATCGAAGCACTGCTACTCACCCCATGCGATGAACCCCTTGAACATATGAATGAACTGATAAGGCTTGGTCAGGCATATCAGGAGATGGAAAGACAACGCCTTGCTCTCTACCGTGGAGCCCTTGACGCCCATCAGCGTTCACTCTCTGCATTTGTTGTGAACCCTGACGCCAAGACAGGGTCTGAGGCAGGTCCTTTCCGTTTGCAATACGACCAGTTGTACCAGAAGGCCAAGGCTGCAGGCTTACTGAGACAGGCGAGCTACGCAGATATCCCTGAAGCCTATTCAATGGCCGATATGGCCGCAAAGGTTAAACAATACAGTGCGGAGAACGACCGCTATGGCAATGTAGGAAGCTGGTCGCAGAATCAGGAGGGTATCGGCAATAAACTGTTTATTGTTGAGGCGCAACGTCAGTTGCTGGAAGATATAAAAAAGGAGATGGAACAGCTTAAGGCGGAATGGCAGGCCGCACGGGCTCAATATTTTAAGAAAATGGCCGCTGATCCCTTCAAGGATGTCTTTGCCGAACTTGCAAAACGTGCAGGTTTTATGAAAAAGCAACTTGCCGAGCCCTTTGCCAAACATAGGGAGGAACTGCAGGAACTTGCTGAAAGCGGCCGCTTTGGGCACTGCCTGGGATTCATTGACCCTGCCAGGACATATGCCTATAAGATATATACTGATTTTACTACGATATCTCCTTATTCAGCAGGCCCTGCCGGTACATTCGAGGGTCTCCCAGGCGTGGGGTTCAGGATGGCGCCACCTGCTGACTTTGAACCGATCAAGGCCGCTTCATCTGATATTATTCCTGAGGATTTTCCTCTTGAGCTGCCTCTTAAATACGATCCCAAGGCACACATAAAGGCAGAAATAGAGCGTCTCCAGATACAGGTTAAGGCTGAAAAAGATGCTATTATTGCCATGGGCAAATACCTGACAGGTCTTGACGGATGGGCAGGACAGGTCGTAGGGGAGGGATTCAATGTTTTTTACGGTGTCTGTGATGGTTTTGCAGGTGTTGGCAACATCCTTATAGGCATTGGCACCGCCCCGTTTCACCCCGTTGAAACCTATGAAAAGCTGAATAAAATCAAGGATGGAATAGTTAAAATATATAATGATTCGGATCTGCAAAGGGCCCTGGTTGACAAGGGTCTCGTGGCCACAGCAGATTTTTTCCGCGGCATCGTCGCAGGTGTTGAACTTCTTGTCAGCCCCGATGACCCCCCGGCGAATCAGTTTGACGCCGATGCACTTGCCCATTGGCAGAATAAGGCACAGAATACGAAGCTCGCAAGAGACACACTGTCCAATGTGGAATATCTTGCCGGTCAGGTGGTGGCGGATATTGCAACAGGGGCGATTCTATCAAAGGCATCCAAGGCTAAACTTGCGGCAGAAGTGGTGGATACTGCCGGTGATGTTTCCAGGGCAGGTGTAAAGGCGAAGATGGTTGAGAACGCAGCAAGCAGGGGTGCAAGGCTTGCAGACGATGTGCCTAATGTAAAAGCTATTGATCGTATAAGCGACCAGATAAAAAAGGCCCAGGATGATCTTGCAAAGATCATCGATGATGTGGTGGCACCTAAACCGAAAAGTATCCCCTATGACCAGGGTATGCTTCCCAAACCGGAAGATGTGCTCGCAAAGGCTTCCGCTACTGCCGACAGAGGCGGCATGAACGCTTATTTCCGCCTGAACGACGATTTGGGTGTAAAGGTCGGAAATAAAGAGATATTCAAAAGCTCGACCAAGATTGATGAAGCAGCGGCAAGTCGGGCTGCCCGCGATCTCGATGATGCCGGTCGCCGTTTTCTCGAGGATATCACACGAGATTCTCCCCTGGGACGTCTTCCCCAGGTAAAAGACCGATATTATATTGTTGATGATTTGTTGGAAGGCACCAAGACATACCGGAGTATCGACGCCATACCTGACAACACACGCTACCGAGTCGTCGAAGTCATGGAGAACATACCCCCTTCGACCCATGCGGGCAATCTGGCCAAGACGGGACAACTGACACCGGACCACGTCCGTGCCTACGAGGCATTTATGAGGGATATGAACAGCAAGGGCTATGTATGGACGGACAACAAGCTTGACAACTTTGCCTTCGAAACCATCGATGCCTCTAAAGGGCTCTACCGGGTTGTGCCCCTCGATACAGGGGGAATATATAAGTTAGGTAATCTGCCCTCGGGGATGTCGACGGGCGATATGGCACGTAAAATTCAGCTAATGTATGACAGGGGTTTTGAGGTGGGAGGGTCCCAGGCTAATATGCTCTATGCACAGTTCGAAGAGGCAAAAAAATTAGGCATTCCAGTAGAAATGCTTGATGAGTTGCCACGATATCTCGGTGTACGGGAGATAAACCCGACAGCCCAGGATGTGGCCGCCACATGGGCGCAAGGAATGCGCATGGGTTCCCCTGGAAAGCCTTACAGCACAGCCTATCAACAGATTGCATCAAAGACTGATGATGTGCTGGCACGGGAGGCATCCGATATCCTTGGCGCAAGGCTTGCTGCAAACCCTCAATTTCAGGCGGCCCGGCAGGCACTGGATACTCAAAAGGCTGCACTGTCCGAGGCGCAAAAAAAGCTTGACGATGCCCTGGAACAGGCTGCAAAGGCCGACGAGGCGGCAAAGGCAGCTAAACCGGTTGGCTCTGACGATAAAGGCATAACGATGCTGCAGGGCGCCCTCGGACAGGAGGCTGCGGCGGAGATTGACAAAGCACAGAAAAAGGCCCAGTGCATTGCCGTCATGGAGAAACTGCTGGCAGGTATGAAGGCTGACTGGTTGACCGAGTCTTGGAAACGTTGTCAGGAACAGGGATTCACCTTATTGGGAGCACAGTAATGGCAAAAAGCATCATATATAAAAGCATTGTCTTCAATATATCCGTTTTTGTAATTGCAATCCTCTCTGTGCTGCCTTTATCTGCCCAAGACAAGGAGATTACACCTGCAGAATTCGTTGAATACAACCTCGCAAAAACCCGCGAGCGTCTTGCAAAACTCAAGGAAAATTACAAGAAACAATATGGTTCGGCAGACCTTAACATCCAGACAATTGATCCCGCAATGATTACAGAAGCTCTACCGAAACCTCATCAACTGAAATTCATCATAAGGGCTCCGGAAAAGAAAATCACCGAGATTGCATCAGAAGAGAAAAACTGGCCTTCTTCTCTCAAGTTATATCCTGTCTCACTCGGTGTTAATTTGGACTCGTCCCAGGCGGCGGCGGACGATCTGACCTCAGCCATGTTGAGGCTGCCGAGAAAATTAGTCATAAATGCTGCCACAAGCCTAAACGTCATAGGTCAAGCCGAAAAAAAGGAATGTTGTACAGATTTTAAGGTTAACAAAACGGATGATGGCCGTTTCGCAGGCGTCTTATGTACAAGTTATGCAACAGAAAGTATCCTGACTAAACGGGATTTCATAGACCCAAGGGCACTGAAAACACGTCTTAGCTTAGATATCAGTGCATCGCCTGGGGCACAACTGTCGGGCAACGGCGCGGCCGTGATATTCAACACGCCTGGCGCAGGATTCGTTAAAGTTACGCTGCCCAATAATTACAATGCCGGCGATTTTACGGTATCTTCTGAAAAACAATGTCTCCATTTTGATTATGAGGAAAAGCGTGTCTCTAATAATCCGCCCCGTTGGGAAGTTATAGAAAAGATTACCCCGCGTTCTTATAAGGATGGAGCAGGAAAAGATCAGTTTATAAAGGTGGTTACAGACTGGAAGATACCTTCAGATAAGGGCTTGCGCGAGAATGAGGTAATGGCGGACGTTATCGCCTTCAAGGGTGTGCGGATAGACGGACAGGACTATACTGCATCGGGAAAGGAAGCAGAGGGTTTTGATTTCTTTGCCAGAGACAAGGAGAGTTTTAAGACCTTCAGCCTTAAAAACAATGAACCCGACCTCATTCTCCATCGAGCGGCACAAAAAGGTGTAACAAATGACAAGATTGCCCAAGAGAATAAAGGATGGGTTGAGAGCATTGAACCTGCCTCAAAATGGCGCGTGCCGGTAACATATAACGTTTTGGAGAGCGGTCCATTTGCTGTCAGTCAGAACGGTGATATAACCCCCCCTGGGCGGCATAGGAGAGGCAAAGTTGCGCATGCAGCTTGGTCAGCATTGGTCATTGATAAGAAAGATTACCGCCAACCGCTGGTCTGTTGATTTAGACCCCACACTCGCCGACAGGAACATAGCACCTGGGGCACGATACCGTCTGGCAGTGTATGTTGAAGGGACTGCGAATATGGCCAACTACAATGTGGATTGGTCAGGAGGAGGGACGTGGCAGGACAGACAGGCCGGTTTTGCCCGTAAAGGTCAAGGCTGGATTGCAGAGAATTTTGTCACTATTCCTAATAATGCAAAACCTGGCACATTTTTAACCTTATCGATTGATGTTTCCAAGAAAGGGCGAGCAGGCAAAACACCTGGTATTTCCTGGAAGGGTGAATATCAAATTGTTCCTGCCATAGCCTCGATCGATCTTCAACTGGCTGCCAAGGGACAGCCGGCTTCAAAGGACGGGATTGATCTGTTTTTACCCAATCATCTTCCAGACGGCAACCGTTTTATGACAGCCCCATCATATAAGGACAAATCAGGCAATGAGCTCGACGACGTAACAGTAAAACGTTTTCTCATAACGGTTGATATGCGTCTAAACAGCGATACCCCCTCTGTTGCCCAGGTAGACAGCGGAGGAGGCCAGACAGGGATGAATGTGGGAGAGGCATGGATAACAGCACAGATAGGTGGCACGGACCTCGATCCAACCGGTAAGTTGGAAACTGCCAAAAATGATACACTTACATCAAACGGCGTTAGGGTAACATCCAATCAGTTGCTTTTAAGCCGTGGCGAACCTCAGGGCGGTTTTACTTCGTATACACTCAGAGTCATAGGGCCTGCGGACATGAACAAATACCAAGCGCTATTCCATTATCCCAACGGCAGTACAGGAACTCCCTTTATACAAGGTGGGGATGGCAGTCAAATGGCAGGCATATCTACGGTAAACAAGGTGACAAAGGTGGAGATCCTAAAGTCAGGCAAAGTGGTTGCCATGCTATTGGTCAATGATAATGTAGTCCTGCCGCAGCCCGGTATAAAACTAATGCCCATTGCACTGCCTGGAAAGGTAGTGGACAGCATCGACCCCGTAACCGTTGCGAGTGTGACATCAACCGCCGATTGCCGCAAGATGCTGCGTACCCAATACCCTGCCCACTACGGTTCTGCATCCGATGACGTGCTCAACGCCATTTGTGACAGCATAAGAGAAGAAGAAAAGGCTGATATCAAAGAGCAGCGTGAAACACAAAAGGCGCAGAAAAAAATTCTCAGAAGCCTGAAGAAACAGGGACGCAAACTAATGGTATTTAGCGATTCCACACAGGTAGGAACTGTTGTTACAGGCAATTTCAACCCCGATAGAATGAATTGCCGCTGGAGGATAGACAAAGGAGGCTCTTTGGTTATGGAACAGAAACAGACCCAGGTTATACGAGTAGGCAGCGATGGGGCATGTTTTAACACAATCAAGGGATTCCAGGGTAATTTCGATACAGATGCGACGGTAACGGTAGAGTTGATGTATGCATATCCTGCGGTTGCCCCAGGTCAGTTTGTCAGCGGCGCAACGGCCACATCACGGGCAGACATGGATCGCAAGACAATAGAGGAGTGGGTAAACAAATAATGAATTTTTTTAAAAATACACACGTTTTATTTCTATTCATCATATTTACTGTGCTTTGTACCTTACCGGTGTTAATAGTCAACAGATTTGACCCCTTTTCTGCAAATAAATTTGACCCCCCTTCATGGGGTTGTAATTACAAAGTAAAGACCTTTGCACGGCACATCCCCTAAGTATATTGAAAACATAAGATATTTACAGATAATATCAGCAATATTATACCCAATACCCTTACCTAACCATTCAGCCATATGCAGGTTCAGAAACACCCTCTTGCAACTCAACATCTATAAGACACTCTTTCATGAGATAATAAGGCAACTGACACAGTAGAGTTTAAAAGACTGATAGATGAATCAAACCTACCCTGTGAATCATCTGTCATTGCCGATAAGGGATATGCCAACGAAGAGAACAGGAACATATTGAAATGCAGGAGATATAAGGCAAAAAGGAATAATCCTTTAACTGTAACCCAGAGGGCAATAAACAGGTTGATAAGCTCTGTGAGGTATAAGGTAGAACAGACCATAGGGATACTGAAGAGGTCATATAACTTCTTCCGTATGCGATACAAAGGTATTGATAAGGGGAACATGGAGTTCCTCATAAATGCCATGGCATTTAACCTCAAAAAGGTAGCGCTTATGATGAAATAACAGGAAGGGTTTATAAAAAGAGGTCATAAAAGGCACATATGAGATAATAAACACCCCCGTATATGTGCTGTAATAACAACAATAATGCTGATTAAACAGGTTATAAAGGTAAAAATTATGGGAGATAGGGGTTATGAAAGGTCTAATTGGAATATTACACAGAATGCATTGAGGGTGTAAGGGGCTCAGGATATAATATCTCTAATCTTGTTTAAGAGTTCTTTGGGTTTTATAGGTTTTGGGATAAAATGGAATTCCTTCTCCTCTATACCTTTATTGAGCACTATATCCTCTGTATAGCCGCTTGTAAATAGAACCTTTATATTGGGTTCAATTTTTTTTATCTCCTCATATGCCTCCCTGCCGTTTTTCTTAGGCATAACCGAGTCAAAAAGAAGAAGGTCAATATCTCTGTTTTTTTTGAATATCTCTACTGCCTCTTCTCCATCAGATGCATATAAGACTCTGTAACCAAAATCTTTCAAAATCTGAATAATAAGACCTTTGACCTCTTCATCATCCTCTGCAAGGAGTATAGTCCTGCCACCTTTTTCTTTTTCTATGACAGGGGATAACGGCATCTCTGTCTTTCTTAAATCATCTGTGATGGGGAAAAATATTTTGAAGATTGTCCCTTTGTCTTTTTCAGACTTTATATCAATACATCCTTTGTGTTGTTTTATAATCCCGTAAACAGTAAAAAGCCCAAGCCCTGTTCCTTTGCCCACCTCTTTTGTGGTAAAAAATGGGTCAAATATCTTATCTTTTTTATCATTATCAATCCCTATACCAGTATCGGAAACATAGATGCCCGCATATATACCTGGTTCACCGAAGCTTAGTGTAAAGTCATATAAATCATCCAAACCATCCAATCTTACCAATTCAGTGATAATTGTTATTCTGCCTCCATTCGGCATGGAGTCTTTTGCATTAGCAACAAGATTAAACAATACCTGGTCGAACTGGGTGGAATCCCCCATTATGTAAAGTTCTTCCTCTGATAAGGAGACATCTAACTTTATATCATCTGTAAGTAGCCTTTTTAATAGATTCAATGTATTGGCAATGTGTTTATTAACATCTATAACCTCGGGATTTAAGGGTTTTTTTCTACTAAATGCCAGCAAACTCTGTGTTAGGTTGGCTGCTTTATTGGAGGCGGAAATTATCTGGTCAATATATGTACGGAGCGGGTTATCTTCGCTTGTTTTCATCTGTAAAAGAGTTCCATAGCCGATCAAGGAAGTGAGTATATTGTTGAAATCATGGGCAATACCGCCAGCAAGAAGTCCTATGGCCTCCATTTTGGTTGCCTGGCGGAGTTGTAGCTCCAGTTCTTTACGTTCGGATATGTCAATCAAGATACCCTCATAGTATATTTTTTTTCTATTTTCATCCTTGACTTTATACATTTTTAATTCCGTCCATATAACAGACCCATCTGCTTTTATTAATCTTGTTTCAAGGGGAAAGATATCTTTTTTTAATTTTTCAAAGTTTGATATTTTCTTACGGTCATCTTTGTCGGCAAATCTCTCTGCAAGGTTTATTGATTTTGCTGATTCAATGTTGTAAAAACCGAGTATTTTTAAGAATGCAGGATTTGCCTCCATCAGTTTTCCATCAAGGGAACAGGTAAAAAGGCCAATAGGGACCCTCTCGTAAAGAGCCCTATATCTTGCATTTGATTCTATGGCATCTTTCAGGTGTTTTGATCGCGCAAGGGCAAGCCTCACAGCACTTGGGAGCCTCGTAAAATGTTTTGGTTTCTTTAGAACATAATCGTCAATACCTGTTCTTAATGCCTCTGCCACTATCTCTTCGCTCCCTGAGCCTGTGCACATTATAACAGGACATCTTGGCCAGCGGGTCTTTATAATCCTTAATAATTTAAGTCCATTAGTCCATTTGAGGTCATAGTCCGTTATAACAATATCGTATTCACCCTGTGCAAGGGCAGGTTCAAGCTCTTGGGGGGTACCGACCTGGGTGATTTGTATGTATTTAAATCTCTTTTTCAGATGGTATATGGCAAGTCTTCGCATATCAGGATCATCATCTATCAATAAGGCCCTGGGGTTTTCTGTTACAGGCTCAGCATATATATCAATTATCTCCTTTAAGGAGTCCATGGAAATAGGTTTTAGAAGATAATTATTTGCACCAAGCTCGAAGCATCTCTGGATATCATTACTATCATAGGATGCCGTAAGGATTACAACAGGAAGGTCTGAAAGATCTTTTTGACTTCTTATCCATGAAAGCACATCAAAACCGGTTAGACCGGGCATATAGAGGTCAAGTAAGACAAGGGAGGGTACATGATAAGTTTTTCTGTCAGAATAGCCACCGTACCCAGAGATATATGCTATTGCATCTTCTCCATTTCTTACAACTTGTAAGGTGTTGCGGAAACCAGCTTTTTTGAAGATATATTTTGTAATGTTAATATTGTTTTGGTCATCCTCTACAAGGAGAATGGTTGGCAGTTCCATATTATAGGGGATTAATATTATATTTTTAAAAGCCTGTCAAGTTTTGGTTGAAAATTCCTGGATAATTTTTTTGG
>ERZ795045.4902-NODE-4902-length-10411-cov-6.091541_pt1 | contig 10411 bp, 19 predicted proteins | sample MGYA00375129_ERZ795045 | MGnify/ENA primary metagenome ERZ795045 (study PRJEB30174, sample SAMN05720166) | activated sludge metagenome | isolation source: anaerobic digester from wastewater treatment plant | place: Japan | collected 2015-05-15 ... | reverse complement strand
AATTGAGAAAGAACTTATTGAAGAAGAATCATTTGGTGCTAATGGTGGATATTCATTTGCTTATTCAACAGATGATCAGCGTAAAGTATATGTCATATATAGTCTATGGGCAGATTTTGTGCTAGATGATGAAGATGAGAAAGAAGAAGATGCTAAACATGAAGATTGTGTAAACAAAGAACCAACAATTGATAATACTGACTCATTATGTCAGAGATGTGATAATGTATATTGTATCAGCAAAAAGACAAGTTCTGATGGTAAAATATATGATGCATATTTATGTTCAAAACTTGATTATTTCATTGAAGAGCCTGTTCACATATGCAGGATGTTTGTGAGAAAATAGGAGGTGTGTTAAATGGAGGTGTTACTAACTAATTGTCAACCACCCCATAGCTAAAGCGTGGGGCTTGTAGGGAGTAGCTATCTTGCCAATAGTTGAAACCTATAAGGGCAACTGGGAGACTAGCTTGGCCAAGATCCCATTGGTGGGTCGTTTGAAGGCAACTGAGCCATCTGGACGTGGCAGTCCAAAAGACGCTGGTGGATGCTCCCCTAGTCTCCAGCCTCTCTGATGGCCAGCAGCGAAGGGGGAAATTGCCACCCTTTAATGGGTGAGATATGGAGGGTAACGTAATGGTGAAATATGTTCCAGTAGTTAGTAAGACAGGTAAACCACTTATGCCCTGTCACCCAGCCAGGGCAAGAGAATTGGTAAGAAAGGGCAAAGCATTAAGACGCTTCAAGCGTGGAGTATTTTACATTAAACTTACTGAAAGAGAAGATGGTGATATACAACCAATTGCTGTAGGTATTGATCCTGGCAGTAAGAAAGAAGCATTTACAGTTAAATCTGCAACTCATACTTATCTTAATATCCAGGCAGATGCTGTAACTTGGGTAAAGGGAAAAATAGAAATAAGGCGCAACGCACGACGCTCCAGACGATTCAGAAACACTCCATGCAGGCCTCCAAAAGCTAATAGAAAACAGGGAGGCTTGTCTCCATCCACAAAGGCTCGTTGGGACTGGAAGCTTAGGATATGCAAATGGCTATCAACATTATATCCAATAGAAGTATTTGTTGTTGAAGACATCAAGGCATTTACCAAAAAAAGGTAAGCCAAGATGGAATAAATCCTTCAGTCCTCTAGAAAATGGTAAACATTGGTTTTATGCTGAGCTTAGCAAAATAGCACCTGTAATAACAAAGCAAGGTTATGATACTTATGAATTAAGACAAAAGTATAATTTACAGAAATCAAGTAACAAATTGAGTGACATGTGGGATGCTCACTGTGTTGATTCTTGGGTGTTGGCCAACTGGTATACTGGTGGACACACAGAACCTGACAATAAATCAATCATGTTCATCTCACCAATCCAGCTTCATCGTAGACAACTACACAAGCTCCAACCAGAGAGTGGTGGTGTAAGAAGATTATATGGTAGCACTCGTAGCATGGGTTTCAAAAGAGGTAGCTTAGTCAAGCATCCCAGGTATGGACTAACATATGTTGGTGGTACATCTAAAGATAAGATTAGTCTTCATTCTTTAGAAAGTGGTAAAAGATTATCTCAAAAGGTAATTCCAGAGGAGTGCGTTGCACTTGCATATAACACATGGAAAGTTAAATTTATATTATAAATTTAACTGTGGCTCCTCCCCATGCGTAAACGCAGGGGTTTCCGCCACGAAGAAATGTTTTGATGAGCCAGCAAGAGAAATAATTAGTATAAGGTGTATATTCAGGAGAAACAATTCATCTTTTAAAGGACCATGGTTATTTGCTCATCCAGATTATGAATCACCATTAAGATCAGTTGTATTATATATTCAGGATAACAATTCTACAAAAGAATTGCTGCGTGTTGGGGAAATATACTCAGAGAAAGTATATAAAGATAAAATCAAAACTATTAAATATGCAACTAAGAAGATCAAGAAATATATGAAAATGTTATCAAAATTGAAAAATGAAATGATAACTGAAGATTCATTTTAGGAGATGATAACGTGTTACTATCTCAAGCTGGTTTAGAACTATTAATAAAATTAATAACAGCAGCATTACTTGCTGCAATATCTGATGATAAACAACGTTTAATTGATACATTTAAGCTACTAAGTGCAACTTTAGATGACATTATGTGTTCTTTGAATGCTGAGGTGCAATCAGCACCTCAGCATTCTGATGATGCATCTAATGTTATCAATATAGTTGATCCACTTAATAAAAGAATAGCAGAATTAGAATCAAAGTTGGCAGATTCTACTTTATCTGTTGATCAAAAGACTGTTCTTTTATCTAATATAGTTAAACTTAAGAAACAGAGAGATTACATATTGAGCCAGGAGGATGCATAATGTCATGTTATAATTGTGATAATATTGATTATTGCTCAAAGTTTCAGAATACATTAGATGACACATATTCTAACACATGCATATATTATGTTGATAAGTATCAAGTTAACTATATTAGTAAAATAGGAGGGATAGATTATGATCAATTTTGATGATCTTGATGTGGAGTATAAAGTTGAAGTAGATTCTGAAATAGAATGTCCAGTATGTCAAGAGATTCTAGAATTATCAGAATTAAAAGAACATATTCATTATATATATACTATTGAAGAAGATGACCAGAGATATGCCATATTCAAACACAGACTTAATGATGAAGAGTTGGAACATATAGCAGACATGATTGTAAGGAGAGCAGATACTTCTGCTCTAAAGATGTTTGGAGTATATCTTGATGATGTGCTTCAAGCTAATCCAATTGATGCTAATGATTTAATTGACATGGCATATGAGGATGTCATAAGTATGTTGAAAATTCCAGAGGAAGAGATAGAAAAATTAGATATTGCCATTGATGAATATCTCATCAGATGGAGAGATCATGATGAGATAGCAATAGATTAAGGAGGTGTAAGTATAGACATGTTTATACATTATAGTGCATTTGATATCAAATTATTATACTATACCCCACTTGATGTAGCAATTGAAGCAGCACTAACATGTACTAGCACAGATAATAGATTGGAAGAATATAAACTCAATAAAGAAGAATTTTTATTAAAACTATTGAAAAGTGGTCATGAGAGTGTATTTGAGCATTTAACATATACTTTTAAGATCAAGAATATATCAAGAGCATTATTACAAGAGTTGGCAAGACATAGACACATATCATTAAGTGTCATGTCAACAAGGTATGCACTAAAGAAAGAGTTATCAAATAACAATACATCACTTACATTTAAATTGCCCAATTTTTCAGCAAACAACCAACAACAAGTAGAAGCATACAATAACTTATTAAATGTGTTGACTAAAGCAGAAGAAGCAGTTATAAATGCAGTTGATGCTGGAATTAAGAATGATGTATTAAAATACTTTATTCCTGAATCACTTGTTACCAAACTTGTTTTAACTGTTAATTGTAGAGAGCTTAGACATATCTTTAATTTGAGATTAAGCAATAGAGCATTAGAAGAATTTAGACACTTGTGTTTAAACATATATAATGTCATTCCAGATGATCATAAATTCTTGTATTCTGATATAATTAATAATTATGGGAGTGACTTATTATGATTAAATCAAGAATATTGATATTGGTTGATATAGTTATTACAATGTTGTTTTTAATAGCTTCAATAGTTATAACACCAAACAATGCTAATTACTTTATTCATATAACCTTTTATGCCATAATAACCAGAATATTAATTGACTCTATAGTTTCTTTATTAGAAAATATCTCAATAACATTAAAACCAAAAAACTATCAATATTATTCCAAATTATTTAATAATATTGTTTCAAAACTTGTTAAGTTTTTTAAATATGATATAACTTCTTGGGTAAAAACAATTTCATACTGTTTATTAATTATTGTATATATTATATACTTTACTCTCAATATTAGTGAACAGAGTGGATATGTGGTGATGTATCTCATTATAACATCATATGCTGTTTATATTTTGAGTAGACTTATATTAATTATGTTATATGGAAAGGATGATTAAAAGATGTTAGTTGCATTAGCAACTGTAAATATGATATTGGATAATATATTGTTTGGTATAGCTGTAGTAGCAATTTTTGCATTATCTACAACAAATGCAGATTACATCATATCACTATATTCTGGTGTACTCACAAGTTCTTTAGTAATGACAATATTAATAATAATTGCAGCTAGACATGATAAACATATTGATGTTGAAAGCATGTTGCATAATATAAATGATAATATTGACACAGAACCAACTGAAGATGCTGATTTTAATTCAGAGATAAATAAAATTAGAGCATCATTGATTATACATATATTACGTCGTAAATGGATATCAAGGATAAACTTGTGGTCATTTATGTTACAACCAGTAATTTGTTTAATATACTATCTCTTATCTATGCAACATGCATACATTCTTATGCGTATATTAACTCTATTATGTATTATATATACTATAACAAGAATTACAATTCATTATATTGCAAAGAGGTCAATAAACAATGTATAATTCTTATTTAATTCATAAAGTAAAGAAGTTAGAGCATATGTTAAAAAGTATTGACAGCAAACTTGACATATTGGTGAATGAGCATATAAGCAGAGAAATTAAGAAAGAAAACTTTTTGAAGCAGTTGAATGAATATAATGAGTACATAAAAGATCATCCTGAAGAGTTAGATAGTGACACAGATGATTGGATAAATGGTTAATAATAGTAAATTATTAAATAATAAAGGGAGGTAATAGAAATGAAGAAGGTAGTAAGATTAGCAGCAGTGTTGTTGGTAATGGTTATGTTGGTTGGTGTTATTCCAGCACAAGCAATCAATTTTAATGAAGAAAAGTTTTCACAAGAAGAGAAAGTGTACATGAGTATTATCATTTCCAACGTAAAAACTATGCTAGAGATATTTAATAATTTAAATCAACTATTTCCTGCATGTCCCCTGGATCCTAAAAGATATAGGGAATGGTACTATGTTATGAACATGCAATTTGAAGCAATTAGAATTACAGCCAATGAGTATATTGATTATGCTAAAGATGTACCTGCTTATTATAAGCAAACAGATAAGGATTATAGAGAAGCATTAGACAATATAATCATTGCAGTAAATTATTTTGATGATGGATATGGTAGAATGAATCCAGATATAGTTAGAGAAGGCATGCCCTATTGGGAGAAAGGATGCAATCAATTTTCTCAAACAGTAGCAAAGTTTTTAGAGTTAGTTGAAAAGAAGAATGGTGAAAAGTTAAGAATTGACTAAATAAATATTGTAATAAAATATAGCTCCTGCTTACTCAAGCAGGAGCTATAATATTTCTAATAAGGAGGAGATATTTAATGGTAACTGATGTCATCACACTAAAGGAGAATATTAAAACTCTATCACAATTGCAAAAGGAAACAAAGAAGATATCAAAGAGTTTGTGTAGAATTGATATTCCTATAGCTTCTGATTTGCAAAAACAAGTTGAAGATAATAGAAAGGTATTGAGGTTGATGCATGTGGTATATTCTATGAAAAAAGGAAGAGCATATAAAGAGATTGAACCACATGCTAAAACATATTTTGATACCAAGAGATTAAAGAGACTTGTGTCCAAGGTTAAAGATAAGCCTGTTCAAGAGTCATCATCATTATAATTTAAGGAGGGCTAATAATATGTCAGATTGGTGTTACAATTCAATAAGGATATATGGGCCAAATGAGAGACTTAAACAAATTGTAAAAGAAATAACTATCAACTCATTTGATGAACTCATATTTACATTCTCAAAGGTAATACCACAGGATTATAATGTTTTAGTTGGTGATACATCAAATGGAGCTTTAAGAGCATTTGAAGCATATATAAATATCAATAATATAACAGATCCAGAAGAAATTAAAATCATTTTAAGAGATCCAGCAATATTAAGCTATAGTGATGATAGCATCCTATCTTTCGTAGATATGACTAAAGCAGAGTTTATTGAAAAATATTCTTCTGTTGAATATGAACCAAAGATTAGAGTTGTAGATTGGTATACATGGCGTATGGAGAATTGGGGTACAAAATGGGATGCTATAGATTCTAAAATTGAACTTGATGATGATGAATTAGTGATTACATTTGAAACAGCATGGGGTCCTCCAACTGAAATAGTAAAAGCACTTTGTGAAAAGTATCCAGATGTTGAGATTGAAGCAGATTATATGCTTGATTCAAATATTGAAAGCACAGTTTAATAATTAAAAGAGAAGGAGCAGATGTTTTCTGCTCCTTCCTAATAACAAAAGGAGGTTAACAAATAATGATGATGTTAAATATGCCAGTATATACATTTGATGAGCTAGATGAAGATACACAGGAACGTGTTATTGAGCAGTATGGTTACGACATGATAGACATTGATTGGTATGTACCTATACTTGATGAAGCCAAAGAAATGTTTGGATTGATCATAAAAGAATTTGATGTTGACAGAAGAAGATCAATTAAAGCAGAACTTGAAGAAGATCCAGAGGAGTGTGTAAAAGAAATAAGAAGACTTGTTTCAGCACCAGATAAGTTGTTAGAACTAGCTGATTATTATGAACTAGTTTTGGCAAAGTATTATTATAATCATATTAATGATCTTGATTCTGATGAAGCACAAGATGATTATAATGCAATCAGAGATTCATTTGAAGAAGATATTACAGATTATTATCTTAAACGCTTAATGGATGAATATGATTACATTATGTCTAAAGAAAATATTATTGACACTTTGCTAAATAATGGATTCTATTTTACTATTGATGGTAAATTAATACCACTCAAATATTATGAGTATATAGAGGAGTGATTATGTTGAAGGACATAGGACTGCAACTTGCATATGATACAGAAAAACTTACTAAGCACATAGGTCATCTATCTAGCTTTCCAGAAGATTATATAGTGGAACCTAAATATGATGGAATAAGGGTAGCCTGTTTTATATATAGCAAAGATGATATTAGATTTGTAACAAGATATGGCAATAAAGTATATAATATAGATTATATAGAAGAAGATATCAAGAAACAGGCAGGCAAGTTAAAAGGATATGTGTTAGATGGTGAGATATATGGTAAAGATTGGAATGAAACAGTTTCTACTACAAGAACAAGAGTAACCAAGAAAGATAATCCAAATTTAGTATTCTATGTATTTGATATCATTCCAATTGATAATTTTGAAAAGAAGTCATATGATGCCACACTTGAAGAACGTAAGAAGTTATTGGATAAACTATTATCCAATACCAAGCATGTCAAGAAAGTCAAATATCACAAGATAAAGGATATAGATCAAGCACTAGATATATATAAAAAAGAAATTGAGAATGGTCTTGAAGGTATTATGCTAAAAAGAATTGATACACCTTATAAGTTTAGAAGAACTCCAGATTGGCTTAAAGTAAAGAATATATTGTCAGATGAATTCAAAGTTATAGATGTCTTTGAAGGCACTGGTAAGTATAAAGATATGCTTGGTGGTGTTGTGATTAAACTACCAAGTGGAGATACTATGAAAGTTGGCACTGGCTTTACTGATGAAGAGAGAGCCAAATACTGGAAAAATCCAAAGTCTATTATAGGTAAGACTGTAGAAGTTGCATATCAGGAGAAGACTAAGGATGGTAAGCTTAGAAATCCAAGGTTCTTAAGGATAAGAATGGATTAATAGCTATAAATAATTTGACTTAACATTTGATCTAACATTATAATTATATATGATTATAAAATGGAGCATTTTTAAATGTTCAGATTTAACAAAGACATTGGCTTATTCACACTTGATAGAGGAAAAGATACATGCATATACTCAACATCTTTTTGTAGAGCACACTGCTATAACAATAAAATGTATAATGCATTTAGTAAACGCATGTATGGCAGGGATATAAAAAATGAAGAGTTTTGGCAACATGCATCTGGAGAAGATATATATAATACATTGTTGTATAAAAGACATAGCACAGATAGAATAAGACTATGCTCAAGAGGAGAACCTTTTATTGATGCCAGTGATGTTTATAGGATAGGTAATTGGGCTTCATATATGATAAATACAAAGATATTGATATTTACAAAAGCTTGGAGAAATGATATTATAAAGGAGTTAATTGAGCTACACTTATTCAAGTATTCAACATTATTTATATTTGCTTCATTGGATCCAGATACATTGCAACATTATGGTCAATTGAAAGAATCTGGTTGGAGAGTAACCTTCTTTGGTGATGATAACTTTCAGCATAATAACTTTGTAAAATGTCCTAAGACGTGGGAGCATAAAAAGGATTATTGTAACAAATGCAATTATTGTTTCAATAGATGGAATAAAGATATTCATTTTAAGATGCACTGATTAGGAGGGATTATAATGGGTTGGTTGACAACATTGAGAAGGGAATTGACAAAGGCTGGATTTAATTTTGATAAAGGAACTATAGTATATCAGGAAGTTGTTGAAGATATTCCACCTGGTGATGCAGATGACATATCTACTCATGTTGTACAGACAATATTCATTGATAAAGATCATAAAATATTAAAGAAGAGGTTTGACTGTGGTTTTGGAGCACCAAACATGCCAAGGTTTGTTGCAGATGATGGTGTTAAAATCTATTTTCCAGTTACTTATGATGGAGCAACTTCTGTAGCTTGGATATATAAAGACATTAGTTTGTATGTTACTAAACCAGATATAACTCCATACCCAGGAGGAGGATAGATAATGTTGAAGACTAAATGGTTTGATCTCAATGCTGAATTTGAAAATGATTGGGCTTATATCTTTAGATCAATCAAAAAGAAAGATTTCAACTTTGAGATGAGTATTTTAAATATATCTTGGTCTTATGATCCAAAATGTTTGTCTATCTATATCAATATAATAGGTTTTGGAGTTTTGTTTGATTTCTATTTCAAGTGAGATAGTAATATGTTAATTTATAAATCATCAGAGATCACAGAACTTATAACTATTTCATCTAGTGATGGGCATAAGTTTATAATTCTTGGATTAAATAATCCATTCAAGAGAAATGCTATATTATTGCAATTAACATGTTCATTCAATAAGTATAGCGTGTGGTTAGATATAACACTTGTATTTATTCATATATTTATTAGATATAATACTAAAATTGGAAGGGAGATGATAGATGCTATAATAGATGTGGCAGAAGATGAATATAATAGTAATATGCAATAAGTAATAATTAATATTATCATTAATATGGAGGTGTTATAATGAAAACAACAACTATTAATGTTGTGGATTTTGAGGATCTAAATGAAGATGCACAGAATGCAATAATAGAAGAAAATAGATACATTAATGTTGATTGGGAATGGTATAGAGACATCATTGATAATTATTTAACTCTTGGAATAAAGGTTGGCTATTTTGATCTGGAAAAAGATATTGTAGTAAGTATATTGACTACATCAGTTGAAGAATCTATTCAGGAAATATTAAACAACGTATCCCCAACTAATGAGTTATGTAATTTAGTCAAAAGTATTACAGACTCATCTAATATATCTTCTAAAGATTATTTAGACAAAATTAATCCCATTATACTTAAAGAACTTAAAGAAGCTTATAATTATCTGATATCAGATGAGGCAGTAATTGATACTGTGTGTAAGTTTAGAAGAATTATATTTTGAAGGGGGGTGTAATATGAATATTAATTAACTAATTGGCATAGTTTAAAAAGTGAATACATATTGATAGGTAGCATATAGTAAGCAAACATGACTCATTAGAGTCATAAATCTTTATGGAGGTGGAATATAATGAGAACAGAAACTCTTAATGTAATTGATATTGATGATTTGAAGGATGAAGCCAAGAAAGCAGTTATAGAAGGAAATAGATATATCAATGTTCAATGGGAATGGTACAAAGAACTTCTTGATACATATCTAACTCTTGGAATACGTATAGGAGATATGGATCTGGAAAGAGATTATGTTGAAACTATACTTATCACAACTGTTGAAGATTCTATTAAGCAAATATTGATGAACATCTCACCAACTAATGATTTATATAAATTAGCTGAGAGCACAACAGATCCATCTAGCATGTCAGCTGAAGAATATATGGCCAAAGTTAATCCAATCATACTTAAAGAACTCAAAGAAGCTTATGGATATTTGCTATCTGACGATGCTATAGCTGATACGCTGCGTAAATTTAGAAGGGCTGTATTTTAGAAATATTATTGATCAACAATATTGAGTTTTAAGCATTAGTTATATTATCAATAGATAGGTTTACCATGACTCATAGTGGGTCATGGTAAACCTATCGAAATATTAGAGGGAGGTTAT
>ERZ795045.4885-NODE-4885-length-10437-cov-5.196398_pt1 | contig 10437 bp, 7 predicted proteins | sample MGYA00375129_ERZ795045 | MGnify/ENA primary metagenome ERZ795045 (study PRJEB30174, sample SAMN05720166) | activated sludge metagenome | isolation source: anaerobic digester from wastewater treatment plant | place: Japan | collected 2015-05-15 ... | reverse complement strand
CTTACTCTTAATAACTTCCCTCTCACCTCTTCTTTTAATTCAATCTCTTTGTAACTCTCAAGGATTGGAACAATTTCTTTCATAAATGGAGCAAGCCTTTTACCACATATGCAATTTTCTATCACCCAAACCTTCTTTAATGCTTTAAATACATCGATATCGTAATATTTTTCTCTCGTCCTCTTCATCTTCTTTGTAATATCAGCTTCAAATATGGTTTGGGGATTTTTATTTGACCTTATCCTCTTTTTCTTATGAGAACTAAGAAGATATGAAGCATAAGTCCTATGATAGTTTGTTAAAGCAATAAATTCATCCAATATTTTACCCTTCTCCTTTTTAGTTGCTTTTCGATACCTTTCTGCCATAATTTTTGCTATCTTTTTTCTTTCATTCATGGTTAATTTCACTTTTACACCTCCTGTAGGTTGATCTACAGGAGAATATTATATATTTCATCAAGATTTTTAATTTGAGGCAATGATTACTTTTTATCAAGATTTTAAGTGAGGCAAATCGTTTCTTTACCAAATATAATTTTGGAGTTATTATTTTCGGAAGAATATATAGAATGAAGTAAAATTAATAGTTTGATAAACTAATTTTAAAGAAAAATACAATCATTACTCAACGCAAAGAGGTCATTTATATACTTTCACAATTATTGCGTTTAATATCCTGAGATAGTATATTCTTAGCAAAACCGAAGGATCTCATTACTTTTAGTATCAATATAGAGGATTCCATACTCACTAAGAATAGAAAAGATGTATTTTCGTAAGGACAAAATGAAATTTTTTATTTTTCTTTGAAAATATAACCTTGACATTAAGTATTTCTCAATATATAAATTATCAGAAATTTTAATAAACTATTAATATACATTTGGGAGGTAATTATAAGTTTAAAGTATCGTATTAATAATGAAATTAAAGCTAAAGAAGTACGTCTCATCGATAACGAGGGAAAGCAATTTGGAATCGTTAACACAAAAGATGCAATAGAGATGGCAAGAGAGAAAAATCTTGACCTTGTTGAGATAGCCCCGAGTAGCAATCCACCAGTTTGTAAGATAATGGATTATGGAAAATTTATTTACGATTCCGATAAGAAAATGAAAGAATCTCGCAAGAAACAGCTTGGAACAGATCTAAAAACCATAAAGTTAAGATTAAGTATAGGAGAGGGAGATTTAAATATTAAAAAACAACAAATTATGAAGTTTCTCGAATCGGGTAATAAAGTAAAAATTATTGTGATGTTTAGAGGTAGAGAGATTATCTATAGCAGTAAAGGTTTTGATTTGCTTAATAAAGTTTTTGACAGCATAAAAAGTGTTGGTAAATTTGAAAAAAAGCCAAAGCTTGAAGGCAAAAATTTAATTGCAATAATTTCCCCAATTCCAAAATCAGAAGCAAAAAGGAGTTAAAATGAAATTATATTCACGTAAAACTGCAAAAAAAAGGTTTAAAATTACAGGTAGTGGAAAGATTTTGAGATTGCCTACAGGGCATAGTCACCATCTTGAAAAAAAAGATTCAAGGAAAAAGACAGCTCAACTAAGACAGGTAGAAGTTAGCAAAAATGATTTTAAAACTGTAAAAAAAATTATTCAGTAATTAATTTATAAGGAGTTTATATTATGAGAATAAAAGGCGGCATCACTCGTAGAAGAAGAAGAAAAGAAATATTAAGAAAGGCAAAAGGTTTCAGAGGTGCAGCTAAAAATAGAGTGAAAGTTGCAAAAGAAGCTGTAATGAAAGCTGAGCGTTATGCTTATATAAGCAGACGTCAGAAAAAGAGAGATATAAGAAGGCTTTGGATCCAAAGAATAAACATAGCTCTTAGAAATGCTGATCCTGAATTGTCATATTCAAAATTTATTAATGGTTTGAAAAAAGCAAATATTGACCTGAACCGTAAAATGCTTGCAGATATGGCAGTTAACGATAAAGATGGGTTTTTGAAAGTCATTGAAGTAGTTAAAAATAGTCAACAAGTATAAATAAATTTTAGATGGGTAAATATTTTGGCACAGATGGTATAAGAGGAATTGCAAATATAGAGCTTAATCCTGAATTAAGTTTTAAAGTAGGGAAAGCATTATCATTGTATCTTCAAAAACAGTCTTCTAACTGTGGTGTTGTTGGGATTGGAAAAGATACAAGGCTTTCAGGAGATATGATTGAAAGCTCAGTAATGTCTGGATTGCTTTCATCTGGGATGTCTTGTAAATTATTAGGAATTCTTCCAACACCTGCTGTTTCACGATTAACTAATTTAATACATTGCGAGGCTGGAATAGTAATTTCTGCTTCACATAATCCAGTTTCCGATAATGGTATAAAGATATTTGATAAATTCGGTTTTAAACTTAGCGATATAGATGAAGAAATTATTGAAGAATTGATTGATTCATGTTCAAATCATTCCATGGGCAATGGTTGCGAATTTGGAAGATCTTTCGTTGAGAATAACTCGTCACAAATATATGTTGAATCAGTATTAAGTGAATTTAAAGATTTGAATTTAAAGGGCTTAAACATACTTGTAGATTGTGCTTTCGGCGCAACTTATTTTACTACTCCCTATGCCCTCGATAAACTTTCCGCAAAAGTTATAAGTGTAAATTCCTTTCCTGATGGAGCAAACATTAATGTTAATTGCGGTTCCACTCACCCTGAATTTATTATAAACTATGCCAAAGAAAATAAAATTGACTTTGATATTGCTTTTTCTCATGATGGTGATGGTGATAGGGTAATAGCTCTATTACCTGACGGTAGAATTATTGATGGAGATATTATTATGTCTCTGTGTGCAATATATAAGAAGAACAATTCAAAATTAAATAACAGAATTGTCGTTGGGACTATAATGTCCAACAAGGGGATCGAAGAGTATTTAAAAGAAAACGATATAGAGTTTGTGAGGTCAAATGTTGGGGATAAGTATGTCCTGCGTGATATGATCAGACTAAAAGCAGATATTGGCGGAGAACAATCTGGTCATATAATATTCCTTGAAAAAGTTAAAACTGGTGATGGTCTTGTGACCATGCTTGAATTTCTTGATATTTTAGTAAAAACAGATTTTAAAATTATCGATGAGCTCAAAAATATTAATTTTTATCATCAAAAATTAACAAATGTTAAAACTTCGAATAAGGAAAGAGTTTTAAATTCTCAACTTCTTAAAGATACAATCGATAAACTAACAAAAGATTATAAAGATTTAAGAATTAATGTTAGGCCCTCCGGAACAGAGCCATTAATTAGAATATTTGCTGAGGCAAAAGAAAAAGATATAGTTGACAAAGCAATCGAAGAGTTAAAGTTAGTAATTGATTCTTTAGCATAAACGTTTATTATTAATATATTATGTCATTTGTTCATTTACATAATCATTCTGAGTATAGTCTATTAGATGGACTAAATAGAATTAGAGACTTAGTCCAAGTTGCTAAAAGATATAATATGCCTGCAATAGCAATTACTGATCATGGAGTAATGTATGGAGCTATTGAATTTTACAATGAGTGTGTAAAAGAGGGCATCAAGCCAATAATTGGCTGTGAGCTATATATGGCTAAATCTCACAAGCAGAAGGAATCAAAGCAAGATGCTGAGAATCAGCATATTCTACTCCTTGCAAAAGATTATACTGGTTATCAAAATCTTTCAAAGCTTGTTTCAATAGCACATATTGACGGTTTCTATTATAAGCCAAGAATAGACCTTGAACTTCTTTCTCAATATAGCAAGGGACTTATTGTTCTAACTTCATGCGTAAAAGGCTTAATTCCATCATATCTTCTTCACGGTAATACCGATAAAGCTTACGACACAGCCTCTAATTTAAAATCATTGTTTGGAAATGATTTTTACATTGAGCTGCAGGATCATGGTCTTGAGGATGAGAAAAAGGTTATTCCACTTCTCGTTAAATTAGCAAAAGATCTTGATCTTCCGCTTGTTGCAACTCAGGATGCTCACTATCCAAACAAAACTGATGCCCATGCTCATGATATATTATTATGTGTTCAGACTCTAAAAGATTATGATGATAAAGATAGGCTTAAATTTGCAACTGAGGAATTTTATCTAAAATCTCCCGAGGAGATGAAGGAGCTTTTTGGAGATATTGAAGGAGCAATAACAAACACATTAGAAATTGCAGCAAAGTGTAATTTAAAGTTTGAATTTGGTAAAATACATCTTCCAAAATTTACTCTTCCTGATGTTCAAACTGATGAAGAAAAATTCCTGTTCTTAAAAAATTTGTGTTATAAAAATCTACCGAATTTGTATGGCGACAATCCTCCTAATTCTGTCGTTTCAGAAAGACTTGAATTTGAACTTGATACAATTAGAAAGATGCAATTTGTTGACTATTTCCTCGTTGTTTGGGACTTTATGAGGTTTGCAAGAGAGCAGGATATACCTGTTGGTCCGGGGAGAGGTTCAGCTGCTGGAAGTATTGTAAGTTATCTTTTAAACATAACTGGTATTGACCCGCTTGAATATAATCTATATTTCGAGAGGTTCTTGAATCCCGAAAGAGTAAGTATGCCCGATATAGATATAGATTTTTCCGATGAGAGAAGAGATGAAGTTATAAATTATGTAAGAGAAAAATATGGACAATACAAAGTGGCTCAGGTAGCAACTTTTGGAAAAATGGAAGCAAGAGGAGTTTTACGCGATGTAGCAAGAGCTCTTAAATATTCTTATGGTGAAGCTGATAAAATAGCTAAAAAAGTTCCACAGGGATTAGGCTTGGATGAAGCTTATAATGCTGTTCCTGAATTTAGGAGTATAATAGATTCAAGTTCTCAGAATAAAGAGCTTTTTGAGATTTCAAAAGAGCTTGAAGGGCTTTCAAGGAATTTTTCTGTTCATGCAGCTGGAGTAGTTATAGGAGATACGGAGCTTTGGAGTTATATTCCTCTTCAGCTTGATAAAAATAAACACATAGTTACTCAATATGATAAAGATGCAATAGAGCAGCTTGGCTTGCTAAAGATGGATTTTTTAGGCCTTAGAACTTTGTCAATTATTGATTCATGTTCAAAATTGGTTAAGGAGACCACTGAAACCGAAATAAATTTTAACAAACTTCCTCTTAATGATGATAAAACTTTACAACTTTACAAAAATGCAGATACCTCTGGAGTATTTCAGGTAGAAAGCCGAGGAATGAGAAAGATTCTAAAAGATTTAAACCCTGAGAATATTGAGGATATAATTGCAGTAATTGCTCTTTATAGGCCTGGACCACTCAACCTTACAGAAACTTTTATTCACAATAAATTGCATCCAGAGGATATTACCTACCCTCACCCTGATTTAGAACCCATACTTAAAAAAACTTATGGAATTTGTCTTTACCAGGAACAAGTAATGGAAATTGCAAGGAAAATGGCTGACTTTTCGCTTGGAGAAGCTGATATTTTAAGAAAAGCTATGGGTAAAAAGAAACCAGAATTGATGTTCGAGAAGAGGGATGAATTTATTACAAGAGCTATTAAAAAAGGTTACACTAAGGAAGTCGCATCCAATGTGTTTAGCGTTCTTGAATATTTTGCAGGGTATGGTTTTAATAGAGCTCATGCTGTAGCTTATGGATTTATCTCTTATTGGACAGCATACCTTAAGGCGCATTACCCTCTTTATTTCTTCACTTCATTGTTAAATAGCACAATAGGTAACGAAACAAAAACTGAGGAGTATTGTTTCGAATGCAGAAAAAATGGTATTGATATTCTTCCTCCAAGCATTAATGATAGTGAGCCTCTTTTTAGCGTAGAAGGCAATTCAATAAGGTATGGTTTACTTGCAATAAAAAATATTGGTGAAGCAGCAATCAAGTCAATTGTAGAAGAAAGAAAAAAGAAAGGGAAATTCATAAGTTTCCCAGAATTTTTAAGTAGAATAAAAAAAGGGGCTAATAAAAAAGTTATTGAATTCTTGATCAAAGCTGGAGCCTTCGATGTATTTGATAAAGATAAATCCAAACTTCTCTTAAACTTTCAGGGTGAACAGGTTGAAGAAGTAAGTTTGTTTGGAAATTCAGCATCGCTAAATAGGACAACCATTAAAAAACAAGAGTTATCCCATGATATTGATATTCATTCAAATGCAAATTTCGAGAAGGAAGCATTGGGGTTTTACCTTACTAATCATCCATTAAATTCTTATTTAGAATTTTATAATTTTGATACATATAAAATATCTGAAATACCAGAAATTACTGAAGAGGAGACAGAAATAAAATTATTTGGACTTCTCTCTGGATTAAGATATCCTAAAAAGAGAGAAAATGGAAATTTTGGTTTCTTGCAATTCGAGGATTTAACAGGTTCGGTAGAAATATTAGTTTCAGGAAGTTTGCTTGAAGAGGTAAATAAATATATTGAGAAAGATGGTGCTATATTAATAAATGTACGAGTAAAAAGATCTGATGATAATTTAAGGTTAAGCCTACAAGGTATTGATAGATTTATATCAAAACAGACATATGAAAAAGAGAAAAACGAAACCTCAGTACTCAATTTGAAATTAAATTATTCTGTATTAAGCTCTGATATGATTAAGGTCTTATTAACCACTCTTTCTCGGTATAAGGGTACTAATCCAGTAAAAATTATCCTAATAAAGGACAATTTTGAGATAAAATCTATTGCCGGTAGCAAGTTGTGGGTTAGTAAAAACAAAGAAACCGTTAGTGAATTGAGTAGCATTTTAGGTAAAGATAACGTCTGGTGGGAAAAGTGAAGAGGTTATTTTATTCAACTCGCTTTCAAGTAATAATTTTTATGATAGTTATAACCATATTGGGTAACTCTGTGCTTGGTTATTTACTTTCAAGAGAAGCGTCTCAAAAACTTATTGAAGGTAAACAGGATGAGCTTTACACCCAGGCAAAACTTCTTTCAAAAATTTATTTAACTCTCGTAAAACCAAGAATGGAAATGCTCGCTGAGGAACAGTATAGATCACAAAAAGGTGAAAATAAGCGAAGCTATGAAGAAATCCTAAAAGATATTAGGTATTACTATCTTGAAACACCTTTAAGGGATTACACAAAAGCACTTAATGAGTCTTTTGAAGAATTAGGGGCAGGCTTTTATTTTGCTGATCTTGGTAAAGTTATTGCTTTTGAGAGTAATAAAAAATATTTAAAAGATAAAAAACTAGTTGCATTTGTTCCACTTTCACAAGATGGTTCTTCTTTTGTTTGGATCGAAGAATCATTTCATAATATAGACTTAAAAATAGCAGATATTCAAAGAAAAGCATTCACTCCACTAATTATTGTAATACTTAGTACTCTTTTATTTGGAATAATTTTCGCAATGAATTTTACAACCAATATAAGAAAAATAAAAATAGGCTTGGAAAATCTTACAAAGGATTTAAATTATAAATTACCAAACTTATTTGGAGAGTTTGGAGAAATATCACACGGTATAAATGTTCTTTCCGAAAAACTTCTTAAATCAAGAAGTATGTCAGATTTAATACTTGCAAGTACAAAAACTGGAATGGTTTCTTTTAAGGAAAATTTTGAATTATCATTTATTAATGATTCTGCACTTAAAATTTTGGGGCTTGAAAAAAATGAAAGCGATGGAGAAAGAATTATCAATTTATTAGGATCTATAGTTAAAGAAGGTATTAACCAAGCGTTTAAGAAGGATAATACTTTTACGTTTGACAGCTTGAATGTGATAGTAAATGGAAAAGAGAGATATTTGAACGTTACAATATTACCTTATTATGATCCAGTTGGTGAAAAAACAGTTTTAATAACAATCGATGATGTTACAGAAAATGTTAAATTAATAAAAGAAGCGCAAAGAGATGAGTCCCTTAAAATGCTTGGACTATTCACAACTGGAGTTGCACATGAAATTAGAAATCCACTTACATCTATAAAGGGATTTATACAACTGTTAAATAAGAGAATTTCTGATGAATCTGAGAACAAAAGACTTATAAATCTTTCTATGAAAGAGATCGAAAGGCTTGAAAGCTTGATCAAAGATTTAATAATATATGCAAAACCTTCAAAACCTAATGTTGAGTGGATAAATGTTGTAGGTATTTGCGAAGACGTTATTCAGATTCTCTCACAGAGAATTTCTCAAAAGAAGATTAATCTTAATATTAACTTACCAAACGGGCTTTATGTAAAAGGTGATAGAAAACAACTTTTCCAAGTGTTCTTTAATCTCACTCTAAATGCTATACAAGCTGTTAAACCAGAAATCGGAGTTATTAATATTTATGCAGATATTGATAAAGAAAGAGATTCTATTAGAATAGTTATTGAAGATAATGGAATTGGGATACCTTCAGAAGATTTGAATAAGATATTCACTCCCTTTTTTACAACAAAAGACAAAGGAGTTGGTTTGGGACTTGCCATAAGTAGGCGTATTATGAACGATAATGATGGTAAATTAACTTTTGAGAGTAAATATGGCGAAGGAACGAAATTTGTTCTTGAATTACCAGAATATAAAATAGAAGAAGTAAAAATTTATGGGTAAAGCAAGCATTCTTATTGCTGATGATGAAGATGGTGTCAGAGAGCTATTTAATGAAATATGTAAAGATGAAAACTATAATGTAATCCTCGCAACAAACGGATTGGAGGCAGTACAGAAAGCAAAAGAAGAACTTCCTGATGTGATCATACTCGATATACGTATGCCTGGAATTGATGGCTTAGAAGCTTTTAGAAAAATAAAGGAATCTTTAATAAATGTACCAGTTCTATTTATTACTGCATTTGGTAGTCCAGACCTTGCAATTGAAGCTATGAAAGAGGGTGCTTATAATTATATAACTAAGCCTTTTGATATTGACGAAATTAAAATTCTCATTAGAAAAGCAGTACAATTAAGAGAATTAACAAAAAGAGCGAAACCCTATATTAGTAATAAACATGATACATCTATAGAAATAGAATTGTTAGGTCATTCAAACTTAATGCAAGAAATATACAAAATGATTGGGAAAATCTCAGAAAGCAATGCACCTATCCTTTTAGAAGGGGAATCTGGTACCGGTAAAGAGCATATTGCAAGAAAGATTCATTCTTTAGGAAGATTAAAAGATCAACCATTTATAATAATAAACTGCAATTGTGCTAATGATCAGTCAAAAGAAGCTTTAGAAATTAATAAAATCTCTTCTAATTCAGAAACAACCTATTATCTTAAAAACATCGATTCGCTTTCTCTCATTTCTCAATCACAATTAGCTGAAATAATAAAAAATAATAATTCCAACAGAATAATTGCTGGTACTACAATTGACCTTTTTTCACTTGTATCTAAAAATCAATTTAACGAAGATTTATACTATACATTACGGGTGATGTATATTACTATTCCTCCGCTTCGCCAAAGAAAGGAAGATTTAGAAGAGCTTTCTATCTACTTTCTAAAAAAACAGGGTATGAAGTATGGTAAAATTTTGAATGGTTTTACTGATGATGCCTTAAGGATAATTAAAGATTATGATTGGCCAGGAAACCTTGATGAATTAGAAAATGTTATTACTCATGCAATTATAGTTTCAAATGGTAATTTTATTACTTCAGAAGATTTAGGAACAATTGTTTCTAAAATCACCAAAAATAAAAATTCATTAACCAATTTACAAAATAATTCAACATTGAGTCTTTCTGAAGCAGTAAAACAGTTTGAAAAAGAACTTATTTTAGATGCCTTATCAAAAACAAACTGGAATAAAACAAAGACAGCAGAAATTTTAGGTATTTCAAGAAGGTCTCTCTTCAATAAGATGAGGGATTTCAGGCTTTTAAAAGATGAAAATAATGAACCGTAAGTAAAAAAAACTATATTTTTTTATGTGAAAATTGATAATTTTTCTTGCATTTTTCATAATAGTTGTTTAAATTTAGTTAAAATTATAGTTTAAATTGGTCTTCATAAAGGTTTATAGCTTTTTAGAGATATTAAGAAAAGGAGGAAGGCTATATGCGAAAGGGCTTTTTAAGTGTTCTAAGCTTCATAGTCATTTTTACACTTTTATTTTCAACTTTTATTTTTGTTCCCAATACAGTTTATGCAGATGTATCAAGTATTGTTGTTACTCCATATCCGAAAGTATCTGGTCAGATTGCCTCTTACAGGATTGCTTTTAATATTAATGCACAACTTAATGGCGGGACTGACTCAATTTCTGTTGTATTTCCAAAAGAAACTATCATTGATTCAACTATTTCTTCTGGAAATATTTCAGTTAACCCCAAGAAACTTATACCTGCGGACTATGTTCTCAATTACCAGACAGGGACAATAACTCTTCTCAATCCTTTACAAAAAGGCGATAGGATTACTGCTAATTATAGGTATGAGGCAGGAGTGGATTATACTCAACTTCCAAGAAATGTTAAATT
>ERZ795045.4884-NODE-4884-length-10443-cov-4.584906_pt1 | contig 10443 bp, 8 predicted proteins | sample MGYA00375129_ERZ795045 | MGnify/ENA primary metagenome ERZ795045 (study PRJEB30174, sample SAMN05720166) | activated sludge metagenome | isolation source: anaerobic digester from wastewater treatment plant | place: Japan | collected 2015-05-15 ... | reverse complement strand
TTCAATGAAATAAGAAAAAATATTTATGGCGAGATAGCTCAGGTGGTTAGAGCGTATGATTCATAATCATAAGGTCGAGGGTTCAAGCCCCTCTCTCGCTACGAGATTTAAGTATAAAGAGTAATTAGCTGCTTTTTTCGTGCGTTTTTTTGTTTACATAATTTACAGTTCAATACTTGACAGGTATTATGTTGGGTATACCAGGAATCCACAGGAGAGGTTGGTTAAGCACAATTTGGGGGCTACGAATTATACCAGGAGGGGGAAGCCATGGGAGCTTGTTTATGTTGAGGAATTTTCAAGCAGGGCAGAAGCTATTTTAAGGGAGAATCAGATCAAGCGGATGAAAAGCAGGAAATATATTGAATCGCTTATTGCGGGAAAAGGTAAGGCCTTAAATAGTTGAATGTTTCTCAGGTCTATGTGGATAGAGCGCAGGATTTTTTTGTATTTTCCATACAGGTGGTTAGAGCGCGAGGGTTCAAGCCCCTCTCTCGCTACAATAAAGTCCTGGCAGGAAATGCCGGGCTTTATTGTTTTTGTATGGTTCAGGAGATTTTTTTAACTCAGGAGGCGGCTTACGCCAGGTTCAATAATTTTTTTATAATGAAATGGTTATATTTAATAAATGTTATTAATTGATTTGTTTTTTTAATTATTTTCTATTTTAGAAAATCTCAGGTAGTGGTTTTGTCAGATGCAGTAATATTGGAATTTTCAGATTTCGATAGCAGGGTTTTTCACTGTGACTGACTGGGCGGAAGCATACCCGGGGGAAGGGGAAAGTGAAAAGGTAAAAGGTAAAAGGTAAAAGGAGCAAGGAAAAGGATAATACATGACGCTTTCTACTCTGATTCAACCTTTTTAATTATTTTTGATATCACTAAAAACAAGTTAGTGGCCATTTATACGTACACCAAACATAAACTTAAATATAAAAACATTCTATATAAATTATAATATCATGAGAAACAAAGCTTTACTTTTAATCTTCTATTTTTTTGGACTTTGCATTTCCGTTTCAGCACAAACGTATGCTATCGATAAGAATGCAAAAATCATTTCTGGATTAGGCAGTTATTTGAGTCAGGGAGGTGATCTTTTCGTGGATCCCGGTGGTAATAATGCAAAAATCATAAACTTAGCAGCAAATATCAATTATTTTATCTTTAAGAATTTCTTTATTGGAGGTGGAATTGAATTTTCAAATGAGTCAACAAAAAATTATAAATCTAATTCCACTGGCTTTGGTCCCCAAATGGGTTATGTGTTTGGAAACGCTCAAAGTATAGCTTACCCTTTTCTTGACTTAGGAATACGTCGTTATGAAATCAGTCTTGATTATGCTAATGCTTCAGGATATGATATATTTTTTGGCTTTGGTATGATTATCCCTGTCAAATCACACATCGGATTAGTCTTTGAGGGAGGTTATCATACGCTAAATTTAAAAGACAATCACAATGACAATTCTATCTCTGGTAACATCTTTTCATTAAGTGTGGGATTTGCAGGGTTATTATTTCATAATGTAATTCCCCCCAGATTCTACCCATCTCTATGAATAAAAATTGATCCTATGAAAATATAACAGCCACTAACGCGGACAATATGGGTAAGTTGTTTCCCGAAGTCTCGGGACAAATTGTCATGGTTTGTTCATTACGGTTGTGTGCCAGTACCCTGCCTCAAAGAAGCTTTTGTGGTCACAGCCTCCATTCTCAAACCAACACAACCTCCCCATATTGCCGGGCCGTTATGCGTCATGTAAAACATTCCTGCACAATGATAATAGCCACATAAAAACCCAAACATGAAAACAATCATTATCGGAATAATTCCAGGTATTGCTGCCGGAGTTATAGACGTGACACCAATGATCATTAAAAAGTTGACTCGGGATGCAAATATCTCAGCATTTTTGATGTGGGTAATCGTTGGCTTTTTTATTGCCACTATTAACTTAAACATGAATCCCATTTTAAAAGGCATCCTGATTGCTTTCCTTGTTTTAACTCCCTGTGCAGTACTTATTGGATGGAAAGAACCCAAATCCTTAATTCCCATTTTTGTAATGACCTTGATTCTAGGGGGTCTGCTTGGATTTTTAATACCAAGACTAACAAGTAATTAAAAAATTAAAACACGAACGCATAACATGGCCGGTGCCTCGTCGGGGAACACTTACTAATCTTTACGCCGGACCGTCAGGCACATTAAAAAAAAACAGCACAATGAAAGTTGTTATTCTTATTTTGATCTGTTGGATTTTCTATAACGTTGATTGTATTAGCCAGGGCACGGCTGTTTAAATAGAAAAATGTAAAGAGCATAATCGTCTTTATTTGAGTGTTTTAAAAAAGTTTACCGCTCCCGGGTTATCCCAACAGTCACCTTTCCGACTCATGCTTCTTTCCACTAGTTTGCATGAAGAAAGCAGATTTGCAAAGTCATTGCAAGCATATTGAACACCTCCGTCGTAATGGAAATAAAAAATACGAATACTCTGTATAGAATTTTACAGGATAAACAGGAAATTATGCAATTTTACAGTCGATATTGAATATAAGAAGTTGAATTTTAAGTAAAGGCAAAATGAAAACGAGAAAACTTGGCAACAGTGGATTAGAAGTGTCAGAAATAGGACTTGGATGTATGGGTCTCAGTTTTGGATATGGACCGCCAACTGACAAGCAGGAAGCTATTAAATTGATCAGGAGAGCCTATGAACTGGGGATTACGTTTTTTGATACGGCCGAGATATATGGCCCTTACATAAATGAGGAAATTGTTGGTGAAGCCATTGCGCCATTCAGGCAAAACGTGGCAGTGGCTACAAAATTTGGTTTTAATTATGTAAATGATCAACCAGCCGGACTGAACAGCAAACCCGAAAATATCCGGCAACGGGTTGAAGGCTCTCTTAAACGGCTCAAGGTTGACGTTATTGACTTGCTGTATCAGCACCGTGTCGATCCGGAGGTGCCTATAGAAGATGTAGCTGGAACGGTTAAAGATTTAATATGCGAAGGAAAAGTGAAATACTTTGGTCTATCCGAAGCCGGGGCCAATACAATCCGCAGGGCTCATGCAGTACAACCAGTTACAGCTTTGCAGAGCGAATATTCCTTATGGTGGCGGGAGCCTGAAACTAAGACATTTCCCACACTCGAAGAACTTGGAATTGGCTTTGTTGCATTCAGTCCGCTCGGTAAAGGATTCTTAACCGGGAAAATTGACGTAAACACTGAATTTGCAGAAAATGATTTTCGCAATACCGTTCCAAGATTTAATAAAGAAAACCGGCAGGCTAATATGGTATTGGTTGATTTGATAAAACAGATAGCCCTGGAAAAAAATGCCACGCCGGCTCAAATTGCTATTGCCTGGATTCTTGCTCAGAAACCATGGATTGTTCCAATTCCAGGTACAACAAAAATTCACCGCCTCGAAGAAAATACAGCTTCGGTATATGTAACTTTATCAAACGACGAGCTGGAAAAAATTCAAATAGCACTTTCTGAAATTAAAATTGCCGGACATCGATATTCGGAGAGCAGCGAAAAAATGGTGGATAAAAATTAAAAAACAAAGATGAAGGCCTGTATGTTTGAAATACAAAATTTTAAATATGGCAAATGATAATAGAAAAATATTGATCGCATATTTTTCACGTAAAGGCGAAAATTATTTCAACGGAAAAATTAAAAACCTGACAATCGGCAATACTGAAGTTTTAGCAAAGAAAATACAAAGCTTAACAGGAGGGGATTTATTTGAAATCAAAACTGTAAAGCCTTATCCATCAGATTATAATGAAGCAACAAAAATTGCCAGGGTTGAATTACGCCAGAATGCCCGGCCCGAATTAAGCGAGACTGTCAGAAACATGGACGATTATAATGTCATTTATCTTGGTTATCCCAACTGGTGGAACACCTTTCCAATGGCGGTTTTTACGTTTCTAGAATCATACAATTTTTCAGGGAAAACTATAATTCCATTTTGCACTCACGAGGGTAGTGGTATGGGCAGAAGCGAGAGTGATATTAAAAAACTTTGTCCGGATGCCACAGTGCTCCCCGGTTTAGCTGTTTACGGAAGCATGGTTGCTTCAGCTGATGATGACCTGATGGCATGGTTGAAAGAGCATAATTTATTGTAATAAAAAAGCTGGTTGAAATTGTTAATAAATCACTTATTGCTTATGGGGGCAATCGGAAGGCAATATAAACAGCTTCAGTTAATGAAATTTCTAACTAATGAAAGATTATTATAAAATTCTCGGTTTAGACAGGACTGCTTCTCTGGAAGTAATTAAGCAAAGATTCAGGGAACTCGCATTTGAAAATCATCCAGATATAAGTGATAATAAAAACGCTAATGAAGTTTTCATTGAAATCTATGAGGCATATCACATCTTAAGTCAGCCTGATAAAAAAATCAAATATGATTTGCTTTATGACAAATACTTCAATAATGCCAGAATTCAAATTCCGGATGAAGAATATATAAAGACTGATATTCAGAATGTTTCAAATTCAGCAAGAGAAAAGGCCAGGCAAAAGGCAAAAACCAGATACAGGGATTTCATTAAAGACCTCGACTGCTTTTTTATTCCCGGATTAAAAGCTGATGGAAAACCATATGTCTATAGTATGCACAGGAATGTTGGAATTTCAGGTGGGGTAGGACCAATGGGGAGTATAAAATCAAAAGTGACCGATATTCTGATACCAAGAAGTAAAAAGGCATATTTTTTTCATCAAATCGGATTATCCATTAAAGGAATTTTCTTTATTCTGGCAGTCGTCATTTATCGTTCTGATTTACTAACGTATTATACATTAGCAACTAAATTATTAGTTTCAATTTCGATTTTAATTGCAGGCGGAATTGTTACAATGTCAATTTACCATCTGAATAAAGTAAAATCGAAATTCTTTCATTCTAAAAATTATCCTTTAGTTAAAAAATACAGGTTAAACGGATACAAAAGAGGATTCCATCCAATGATTTCGACAACACCTGTTGGATTGTTTACATATTTGTTGCGACTAATATTTTAGTCATAGCTCTGTATAATAATGAAGTTTTAATTCATTGGAAGGATACACCCCCTGATACCCCTGGTTTGAATTCACCCCCTAATCCCCTTGAGAGGGGGACTTATGTATTACTTGCACTGAAATAGTATAACAGGAAAAGAAAAAATTTGGAAACTTATATCAAATGACATTTTGCCCCCCTGCCGGGGGGGTGGGGGGTGCCACCCTGCTTGGGGCGGGGGGGTAAGTACATGTTTCTTCAGGACGATACAATTTTGGTTTGATTTATATTTTTTAACATTTTCCTTTTGAAGAATAGCAATTTTATTTCGTTATTTTAAGAATTCTTGTAATTGTTTTATGGAGTCTGAATTTAATTCAGCCTGGAGAAGATTTCCAGAAACGTTTACAATGAGGAAGCCAATTTTAAAATATTAACATGAATTTATATAAACCTGTTATTGCATTATTTTATTTTCTGTTATGTAATTTAATGCTATCGGCTCAGAATAAAGCTGTTAATCGCGATAAGTACAGGATACACATTACATATACCGAAGAAAAAATTACAATTGACGGGTTACTTGATGAGAATATCTGGCAGATTGTCGAAAAAGCAGTTAATTTTCAACGTGTTACACCAACGGACACCGGGTATGCAATAGCTCAGACTGTTGCAATGATCGCATATGATAAGAATAATATTTATGTGGGTGCAATCTGTTATGATCCTACTCCGGGGAAAAGACCAGTTCAATCATTACGCAGGGATTTTACTTTTATGGGGAATGATAGTTTTGCAGTATTTTTCGATCCGTTCAATGACCAGACAAACGGTTTCGGTTTTTATGTTTCTCCTGCGGGTGCACAATATGATCATCTGGGATATGAAAGAAACAGATTCAATATTTACTGGGATGCGAAATGGAGGTCGGCAGTTAAGAATTATGACGACCGCTGGGTTGTTGAGATGGCGATACCTTTCCGTAGCCTGAGATATATAAAAGGATACAACGAATGGGGAGTAAATTTTGGCAGGCTTGATCTGAAAACAAACGAAAAATCGGCATGGGCACCAATGCCAAGACAGTTCAGCCATTGCGACCTTACCTATACCGGAACACTGATATGGGATAAGCCACTTGAAAAATCAGGATTTAATTATTCGGTAATTCCTTATGTAACTGGAAAGATCATTAAGGAAAATATTCCCGAAGAAAATACTGTAAAAGACTGGGGTGCAGGTTTTGATGCAAAGGTGATGCTTTCAACATCGCTCAATCTGGATGTAACGGTTAATCCTGATTATTCACAGGTTGAAGAAGACCGCCAGGTTACTAATCTTCAACGGTTTGAGCTTTTTTTTCCTGAGCGCAGGCAATATTTTCTTGAAAACAGCGACCTCTTTGCAAATCTTGGAAACAGCAATGCCAGGCCTTTTTTCTCAAGGAGGATAGGCCTTAACGTTCCTGTGAATGCAGGTTTGAGATTAAGCGGTAAAATAGGCGACAGATGGAGGGTTGGACTGATGGACATTCAGACCGGTGAAAAGGATATTATACCCGCAAGTAATTTTGCAGTTGTGGCACTACAACGTCAGGTGTTCAGCAGGTCGAGTATAACAGGATTTTTTATTAACAAAGAGGTCACAGGAAGTTACAACGATTCGCTCTACAGGGGTTACGATTATAACCGTGTGGCTGGTCTGGAATATAATCTGGCAAGTCCGGATAATATATGGTCAGGTAAAGCTTTTTACCATCAATCGTTTTATCCCGGTGCTTCTGGTGATGATGCTGCCGCTGCAGGTGAACTAAATTATTCGTCAAGATATCTAAAAGCAGGCCTTGTTACTGCATGGGTGGGAGATGATTATGTGGCAGAGGTTGGATATATCAGAAGAAAAGGCTATTTTGAAGTGTCTCCGTCACTACGATATACTTTTTATCCATCACAAACCAGAATTCTAAGTCATGGGCCGAGTGTAAAATTTGACATGATAACTGACCCCGCTTTCGGGGTAACTGACAGGGAGACAAATTTTGGATATTCAATTGGTTTCAGGGACAGGAGCCAGCTTGATTTTGAAATAGCAGAAGAGTATATTTTGCTCGACCGTGATTATGATCCAACGAATACTGGAGGAGAAACTCTCAAGGCAGGGGAGGCATACAACTGGGTTAGTGGCGAAGCAGGATTCTCTTCGGATTCAAGGAGACTTTTTACATATTCTCTTTCAACCGGTTACGGGACGTATTTCAATGGCAGAAGGTTTAGTGTGAATGGTTCGGTGGGATACAGGTTCCAGCCATATGGCAGCATCTCGGTATCGGCTGATTATAACAATATTACATTGCCGCAGCCATACAGTAGTGCAGAACTTATTCTGATAAGTCCGCGCCTCGATATAACCTTTACTGATAAAATATTTCTTACAACGTTTGTTCAGTACAATAATCAGATTGATAATATTAATACCAATATCAGGTTTCAATGGCGTTTTGCACCTGTATCGGATCTCTTCATTGTATATACAAACAATTCATTTACGAATGATTTCAAAAGTAAGAATAACGGGATTGTCATTAAGCTGACGTACTGGTTTAATTGATTACAAAAAATCATTTTTTACCACAGAGAGCACGGAGAAGGCACAGAGAGGTACAAAGTAATATTGTATGATTCTCTGTGTACCTCTGTGTTCTCTGTGGTGAATATTTCCAGATAATATTACAATTCCCTTACCCAGATATTTCTGAAGGCAACCGGGTTACCGTGGTCCTGCAGCAGTATGGAGCCCGGTCCGTGTTTTTTGATAGAATATTCAGGTATGCCTATATAGAGTGTTGGTCCTCTCAGACTTACATTATTTTGAATCAGAACTCCGTTATGCAGGACTGTCACTCGTGGAGGGGTAAAATATGAAGTGCTGTCGTTGCCAAACCGGGGTGCAGTGTAAATAATGTCGTAGGTCTGCCATTCACCGGGTTTTCTGCTTGCATTAACCAGAGGTGCGTATTGCTTGTAGATACTGCCTGCCTGTCCGTTTCTGTATGTACGGTTATTATAGCTATCGAGTATCTGCACCTCGTATAGTTCCTGGAGGTAGACTCCGCTGTTGCCTCTGCCCTGACCTTCGCCGGTAACCTCCGAAGGGGTTTTCCATTCGATATGGAGCTGGAAGTCTGTAAATTTCCTTTTTGTCTTGATTGGACCTGAGCCTTTAACGCATACTAGTTCACCATTTTTAACAATCCATTTGGTTGGGTTACCTCTGGCGTCTTCCCATTCCTTGTTAAGAAGAGCTTCTGAGCCGTCGAACAGGATTATTGCATCGGAAGGTGGCATTCCAGGTTGGGCACCGGGTTCAACAATCGGAACTTCAGGCTCCCAGATTTCTGTCATCTCGGGTGTCATCCTTGCCGGCTGAGGCAGCTGTCCAGGCTGACCTTGCTGTGCAGGCCTTGTCTGTTGCTGTGCTGTTACAACACCAATGGCTAACAGCATTAAACTGATTGTGAAAAGTTTTTTCATATCCAGGGGTTTTTAAGAATTTAATTAACAGTTTTTAATTATTGATTTCATTCATTACAAAAATAAAAAAGTGCGTCTTATAATTTTTAAAAATGTGAAAGAAGACGCACTTTTTAATCATTTTTAAGAGTTTCTGTAGCTTATGCTATAAAAAACTTTATTAATAACCCGGGTTTTGTTTTAGCAGGGGATTGGCATCGATTGCAGTTTGTGGTATGGGGAAAAGTTTCCGGTATTCAGGAATTGCGCCCCTCCATCCTGGTATCGGATCGCAGAATTTTCCGAAACGTATCATATCTTGGCGGCAATATGACTCCCATGCTAGCTCAAGTCTGCGTTCAAGATAAATATCATCAAGAGTAACGCTGGTTTTGAGTTTGGCAGGATCGTCGAAAGCCCTCTTTCTTATCTCATTCACAAGCCTTGTAGCTTCTTCGTTGTTCTGTCCTAATCTTACAAGGCATTCAGCTTTCATCAGGTACACATCAGCCAGTCTGAAGATTGCGCAGTCATTCTGCATGTAATTAACGCCTTTCTCTATTTCCCATTTGAAGCATCTGGCACCATCTTCCTGTTCAACCTGACCCCATCCATCAGCATCAATTCCATACTTCATTGTTATGTCAATAGTATGGATTAAAGGCCGTCCATGTGCAGTCATAATTATTTGTCCGGTGCTTAAATCTTTCATTGGGCCTATAAGAAAGCTGCCGGGTTTGTGATCGAGATCATCACCTCTTCTTTTGTCATCAAGATCAAATTGTCTTACATAATCTGGCATGGCAGAAAGTCCGTTGTTCCCACGTCTTGTAGTACCAAGGGCTTTATAATCCAGATAATGCAGTGTATAGGCCAGAACTCCCATCCCTGCTGAGGGACTGTTTATTGCAGTAAGGATATGTTCAGGACAATTTTCGTTAAAAACCTTGAAATTATCGTACCAGTTACTTACAAGTTTATATGGAAGACTCATAACAACATCGCATGCGTCGATACATTCCTGCCATTTAGGTCCTCCGTCAGGATTCCATTCAAGAGCGTTGAGGTACATTTTTGCCAGTATTGTATATACGGCACCTTTTGTGAATTTTCCGTAACTGGCTGGTCCTACATCTGACCTGATTTTATCCTTAATATCATTAAGTTCGGAAACCACGAAGTTGAAAACCTCTGCTCGTGTTTTTGTTGCAGGTTTTGAAAGGTCTGTGAAATCAGTGACTATAGGAACGTTTCCGAAATAATCGCATAGAATGTAATACCAGAATGCCCGTGCTGCCCTTACCTGACAGATATAAGGTTCTTTGTCGGATATTCCTTCTGAATTCTCAATAAGATAAAGAATTTGATTACATTGTGAAATACGTTGCATAACCGAGTTATAGAAACTTCTGATATGACTTGTAATCGGAGTCCAGGTACCGAGTCTCAATTCCTTAAAAACTCCGCCATCCCACCAGTCACCACCTTTTCTTGTGGGAGTAATTGCCATATCGGAAGAGTTTACGGCTATTGTAATAGGGTTATTAACTGTTCTGAGTCCGGTATAAATCGGTGCAATCAGGGAATTTACCTCAGCTTCTGTTTTTCCGTAGCTTGCAACAGGCAACTGGGTATATACTTTTTCATCCAGCCAATCAGTACAACTTGTTGAAAGCATCATCAGAAGCGATATCACAGTAATATATAATGTATTCTTTTTCATATACTTAAAAATTTTATGGATTAAAAACTTACATTTATACCAAACAGGTATGTCCTGGATTTCGGGTAATATTCCCTTCCTTCAACTCCTGGATCGAGCCCACTCATTGGTACTTCAGGATCCACGCCTTTATATTTTGTTAAAAGAACCAGGTTATTT
>ERZ795045.4876-NODE-4876-length-10450-cov-3.805002_pt1 | contig 10450 bp, 7 predicted proteins | sample MGYA00375129_ERZ795045 | MGnify/ENA primary metagenome ERZ795045 (study PRJEB30174, sample SAMN05720166) | activated sludge metagenome | isolation source: anaerobic digester from wastewater treatment plant | place: Japan | collected 2015-05-15 ... | reverse complement strand
CGCGCGATAGGGCGAGCATTTGCAACGCCGTGCGGGGGCGCCAGGGCGCGTCGAGCGGGCGTGAGTGGTTCGTTCACAGGTTCTCGGGCGCCAAGCTGGGGCCGCGCGCGACGGCGACGCCCGATCGCCGTCGCGCGCCACCGGCCGTCCGGCCGTCCGGACCAGCGCGCGGCGCGAGCGTCGCGGTGGGCCGCGCGCTGCCGCAGACGGAGTATCGGACAGGAAGTCCACAATCGGCGCCGGCACAGGCTGCAGCGACGAGGACCCGACGATGAACACGGCTTCCGGCGACATGACCGACAAGGTGTGCGTGATCACCGGCGGCGCCGGCAGCGTCGGCCTCGCCTCGGCGCGCGCCCTCCTCGACGCCGGCGCACGCGTCTTCCTCGTCGACCGTGACGCCGCGGCGCTGCAGCGTGCGGCGACGGCGCTGGGCGCCGACGCGGCGCGCATCGGGCACGCCGCCGCCGACGTGGCCGATGCCGCGCAGACGCGCCGCTATCTGAACGAAGCCGCCGCACGCTGGGGGCGCGGCATCGATTTCCTGTTCTGCAACGCAGGCATCAACGGCGCCATCGTGCCGATCACCGATTACCCCGAGGACGTGTTCGACGCCGTGATGGCGGTCAACGTGCGCGGCAGCTTCCTCGCGCTCAAGCACGGCCTGCCGCTGCTCGCCGACGGCGGCTCGGTGCTGCTCAACGCCAGCGTCGTCGCCGTCACCGCCGACCCCGGCATCGCCGCCTATGCGACTTCCAAGCACGCGCTGGTCGGCCTCATGCGCGTGGCGGCCAAGGAGGCGGCGCCGCGCGGCATCCGCGTCAACGTCATCGCGCCGGGGCCGATCGCCAACGACTTCCAGGCCGACATCGAGCGGCGCCTGTCGGCCGTGGTCGGGCGCGACGCCACCGCGATGCTCGACTCGATGATCCCGCTCGGGCGCCACGGCGCGCCGCAGGAAATCGCGCAGATGGTGCTGTTCCTGGCCAGCGCGCGCAGCGGCTTCTCGACCGGCAGCGTGTTCATGGCGGACGGCGGCATGCACGTCTGAAGCCGGCCTGCCCGGGCGGGCGGCCGCGTTCGGCGGCATGCTCGACGGCGTGCGCGTCCACATGCCCGACGCCCAGCTCAACGAAGCGGCGACTGCGGCAGCGGCGCGCCCGCCCCCGTCGCGCCGGCGCGCTCGCTGCGCGCCCCTTCGTGCGGCAGCAGCAGCAGCACGCCGGCGCTGAACAGCGCCACCAGCGCCATCACGGCGAACAGGGTGCCGAAGCCTGCCGCCTTGACGGCGGGACCGAGCGCCCACACCGCGGCCGAACTGATGCCCAGCGCGATCGCCAGCCGCAGCCCGGCGACGCGGCTGCGCATGCGGTCGTCGACGAAGCGCACGATGGTCGCATCGGTGAACGGGATCGCACCGAAGACCACGATCATCGATCCCAGCAGCGCCAGCCAAGCCCACCAGCCGGGCGCCACGGCGGCGGCGGCGAGCATCGGCACCTGTGCGCCCACCATCGCGAGCCACAGCGGCTTGAGCGCGTAGCGGTCGATCAGGCGCCCGACGACGATCTGCGCCAGCGACGCCACTGCATAGACGGCGCCCAGCAGCCAGCCGAGCGTCGAAGGATCGCTCACCTGCGCGGCCAGCCGCTCGCCGAGCATCTGCCCGTTGCCGTTGGTCGTGAGGTTGAAGACCAGGCCGCTGGAGGCCGACGCCACCGTCAGCACCGCCATCACGCGCGCAAGCTCGCCGCGCGACAGCTGCACGTCGGCCTTGTGCGTGCGCTCGGCCGGCGGCTCGCTCTCGCGCGGCGCCAAGCGCCAGAACAGCAGCCCGAGCGCGATGCAGGCGAGCCCCGGCACGACGAAAGCCGCGCGCCAGCCCGCGGCCTCGACCAGCATGCCGGTCGAGATCGCCGCCGCCGCGATGCCGAGGTTGCCGGCAAAGCCGTTGAAGCCGATCGCGGCGCCGGGCCTGCGCGTGCGCTGCACCAGCATCGGGATGCCGACCGGGTGGTAGATCGACGAGAAGCAGCCCAGCAGGGCGAGCGCCGCGGCCAGCGTCCACGGTCCCCGCGTCGTCGCGACGAGCAGCGCCGAGGCCCCGATGCCGAAGAAGAACACCAGCATCATCTGGCGGCGGCCCCAGTGGTCGCCGAGCCTGCCCGCCGGCAGCGAGCCGAGACCGAACATGAGGAAGGCGCCGGCGCCGTAGGGCATCAGGTCCTCCCAGCGCGCAAGGCCGAAGTCGCGCGCGATCGCCGCCACCGCGGTGGCGAAGATCAGCAGGAACAGGTGGTCGAGCGTGTGCGCCACGTTCAGCAGCAGCGACACCGACGGGCGCAGTGCCTGGTCCTGCATCGCGCTCACGCTGCGGGCGCGTCGCCCTTGCCGGCCTCGTACTGCGAGGGCGTGACGCCGGCGCGCGCCAGGAAGCCGCGCAGGTGCAGCAGCGCCTTGGCGTCCAGCGTGTTGCCGTGGTGCGGCCGGTGCAGGATGTCCTCCATGCGATCGAGCCGCACGCGCACGCGCGCGCCGGACAGCGGCTCGATCTCGCAGCCGACGTGCCTGAGCAGCGACTCGATCTCGCGCCAGTGCACGTTGCCGCCGGGCGGGTCGTGGAAGATGCTGCGGATCAGGTTGGCGTGGTGGCGACTCACGGGAAGGCCCTTTGCGCTGCGCGATGTGTGCCCGGCTGCGGCACGGCCGATCATGCGCCGCTCAGGCGAGGCGCGCACGTCCGCCGTACCCGTCACGGACTGCGGCTTGCCTGCGCCTCGCTCCAGCCGCCGCCCAGCACCTTGTACAGCGTGAGCGTGTTCTGCACCGTCTGCGCCTGCGCCTGCACGAGCGCGAGCTGCGCCGCCAGCAGCGAGCGCTGCGCATCGAGCAGGTCGAGGTGGCTGGCCACCCCGTTGCGGTAGCGCAGGTCGGCCAGCCGCGTGCGCGCCGTCTCGGCCTCGACCAGGCGCTGCTGCGCCTGCAGCTGCGCGCCGAAGGTGGCGCGGCCGGCGAGCGCGTCGGCCACCTCGCGGAACGCCGACTGGATCGCGCGCTCGTACTGCGCGAGCGCGATCTCGCGGTTGACCTGGGCCAGCTCGAGGTTGGACTCGTTGCGGCCGGCGTCGAACACGGTCGCGAGCAGCTGCGGTGCAATGCTCCAGCCCCACGAGCCGCCCCTGAACAGCCCCGAGAGCTGGCTGCTCGCGCTGCCCGCGCTGCCGGTGAGCGTGATGCGCGGGAAGAACGCCGCGCGCGCGGCGCCGATGTTGGCATTGGCGGCGATGAGCTGCTGCTCGGCGGCGCGCACGTCCGGGCGGCGCGTCAACACTTGCGAAGGCAGCGCCACCAGCCACTGGGCCGGCGCGCTCCAGCGCGCGGCGTCGGCCACGCCCGCAGCGGCCGGCAGATCGGCCGGCAGCGCCTGGCCGACCAGCAGCGCCAGCGCGTTGTCGTCGAGCGCGCGCTGGCGTTCGGCCTGCACGAGCGCGACGCGGGCGCTCTCGAGCAGCGATTCGGCCTGGCGCAGATCGGGCTCGGCGGCGGCACCGAGCTCGAAGCGCAGGCGCACCAGGCGCAGCGATTCCTCGCGCGTGGCCAGCGCCTCGCGCGCGACGCGCAGCGCCTCGTCGTCGGCCGCCAGCGCGACCGACGCGTTGGCCACCGCCGCAACGAGGCCGATCTGCACCGCCTGGCGCGCCTGGGCGCTGGCCAGGACCTGCGCCGCCGCGGCGTCGCTGGCCGAGCGCAGGCGGCCGAAGACGTCGAGCTCGTAGGCCGTGACCTGCAGGCCCGCCGTGTACAGGCTGGTGACGACGGCGCCGCTGGACTGGCGCGTCGAGTTGACCCCTGCACCCAGCGTCGGCCAGCGGTCGGCGTCGCGCAAGCCGGCCTGCGCGCGCGCGGCTTCGATGTTGAGCGCGGCCACGCGCAGGTCGCGGTTGTTGGCCAGCGCCAGCGCCACCAGGCGCCGGGTGCGTTCGTCGACGATGAACTGCTGCCAGTCGAGCCGCTCGGCGGCCACCGCCCGTTCGTCGGCCGCGGGCGCCATCGGAAAGCGCTGCGGCACCGGCGCCGCAGGGCGCTCGTAGGGCGGCGCCATCGACGCGCAGCCGGCCACCAGCACCGGCAGCGCCAGCGGCACCAGCAGCACCACCGGCGCCAGCAGCGACCGCAGCGCGCCCGCGGCCAACCCGCCCGGCGCAGCGCGCGTCCGCGAGGTGGCAGCGGCCGGCGCGGCCCCGTGCCTGCGCCAGGGCGCGCCCTCGCGCAAGGCCCCGCGCCACGGCGTGCCGCGCGCGCTCACGGCTGCCCCTTGCCGTCGGCCGGCGCCGCAGCGCCGGCGGCGCCGCTCTCGTGGGCGTACATCTGCCGCTGCCGCTCGCTGCCCTTGAAGATGCGGCGCACGAGCACGAAGAAGATCGGCACGAAGAACACGGCCAGCGTCGTCGCCGTGAGCATGCCGCCGATGACGGCGGTGCCGACCGCACGCTGGCTCGCCGAGCCGGCGCCCGAGGCGATGGCCAGCGGCAGCGTGCCCAGGATGAAGGCCATCGACGTCATGACGATGGGCCGAAAGCGGATGTGCGCCGCTTCCAGCACCGCGGCGACGAGGCTCTTGCCCTGCGCGTGCAGGTCCTTCGCGAACTCGACGATCAGCACCGCGTTCTTGGCCGACAGGCCGATGATGGTGATGAGGCCGACCTTGAGGTAGACGTCGTTTTCCATGCCGCGCAGGGTCACGGCCGCGAGCACGCCGATCACGCCCAGCGGCACGACCAGGATCACCGACAGCGGGATCGACCAGCTCTCGTACAGCGCCGCCAGGCACAGGAACACCGACAGCAGCGAGAAGCCGAACAGCACGAGCGCCGTCGCGCCCGACAGGCGCTCCTCGCGCGACTGCCCCGTCCACTCGTAGGCGAAGCCCGGCGGCAGCTTGGCGGCCAGGCGCTCCATCTCGGCCATCGCCGTGCCGGTGCTGTGCCCCGGTGACGGCTCGCCGGCGATGCGCATCGTCGGGTAGCCGTTGTAGCGCACGGTCTGGATCGGCCCCACCGCCCACGACGTCGTCGCGAAGGCCGCGAACGGCACCGGCTGGCCGGCGCCGTTGAGCACGTTCAGGCGCAGCAGGTCCTGCGGCTGCATGCGCGCCGGCGCGTCGGCCTGCACGACCACGCGCTGCAGCCGCCCGGCGTTGGGGAAGTCGTTGACGTAGCTGCTGCCCAGCGCGGTCGACAGCGCCGCGTTGATGGCGGCGAAGTTCACGCCCAGCGCGCTCGCCTTGTCGCGGTCGATGTGCAGTTGCACCTGGGCGGCGTCTTCGAGCCCGTCGGGGCGCACCGCCGCGAGCAGCGGGCTCTGCGCGGCCATGCCGAGCAGCTGGTTGCGTGCCGCCAGCAGCGCCTCGTGCCCGTTGCCGCCGCGATCCTGCAGCCGGAACGCGAAGCCGCTGGCGCGGCCCAGCTCGGGGATCGGCGGCGGGCTCAAGGCGAAGACGAACGCATCGCGGATGCCGGCCAGGCCGCCGATCGCACGCCTGGCCAGCGCCTGCGCCGAGTGCGACGGATCGTGGCGCTCGCTCCAGTCCTTGAGCGTGACGAAGGACAGGCCGGCGTTCTGGCCGCTGCCGACGAAGCTGAAGCCCGTCACGCTGACCATGCTCCTGACTTCGGGCTGCGCGAGCATGTACTTCTCGGCCTGGACCTGCACCGCGCGCGTGCGCTCGACCGTGGCGCCGGGGGGCAGCTGCACGCTGACGAAGATCGCGCCCTGGTCCTCGTTGGGCAGGAACGAGGTCGGCAGCCGCATCCACATCCAGGCCAGCGCCACGGCGACGGCGACATACACGACCAGCGAACGCCAGGCGCGCGGCAGCACCCAGGCCACCGCGCGTTCGTAGCCGTGGGTGCCGCTCGTGAAGGCGCGGTTGAACCAGCCGAACACGCCGCCCTTGCCGTGCTTGTGCCCGGCCTCGACGGGCTCGAGCAGCGTCGCGCACAGCGCCGGCGTGAACGACAGCGCCATGAACGCCGACAGCAGGATCGAGCTCAGCATCACGGCCGCGAACTGGCGATAGATGTTGCCCACCGCGCCGCTGAAGAAGGCCAGCGGCACGAACACCGACACCAGCACGACGGTGACGCCGACGATGGCGCCCGAGATCTGCCGCATGCCCTTGCGCGTCGCCTCCAGCGGCGGCAGGCCCTCCTCGCTCATGATGCGTTCGACGTTCTCGACCACGACGATGGCGTCGTCGACGACGATGCCGATCACCAGCACCATGCCGAACATCGTCAGCACGTTGATCGAGAAGCCCAGCGCCAGCAAGACGGCGAAGGTGCCCAGCAACGCCACCGGCACGACGAGGGTCGGGATGATCGTGTAGCGGATGTTCTGCAAGAACGCATACATCACCAGGAACACCAGCAGCACGGCCTCGAACAGCGTCTGCACGACCTGGCGGATCGAGATGTCGACGAACTCGGAGGTGTCGAACGGGATCGCCGCCTTCACCCCGGCCGGGAAGTACGGCGCCAGTTCGTCCAGGCGCGCGCGCGTCGCCTTGGCCACCGCCAGCGCGTTGGCCGTCGGCGACAGCTGCACGCCGATGCCGATGGCCGGGCGGCCGTTCAGCCGCGCCGGCGGAAAGTAGCTCTGCGCGCCGAACTCGACGCGCGCCACGTCCTTCAGGCGCACGCTCGAGCCGTCGGCATTCGCGCGCAGCACGATGTTGCCGAACTGCTCGGGTGTCGTGAGCTGGCCGCGCACGACGACGGTGGCGAAGATCGTCTGCTGCGGCACGTTGGGCACGTCGCCGAGGATCCCGGAGGCCACCTGCGCGTTCTGCGCCGCGATCGCCGCCGTGACGTCGCTCGTCGCCAGGCCGTAGCCGACCAGCTTGGCCGGATCGATCCACACTCGCATCGCGCGCTCGGAGCCGAACTGCTGGACCTGGCCGACGCCGGGCACGCGCTGCAGTTCGGGCACCAGGTTGCGCGCCGCGAAGTCGCCCAGCGCCACCGGCTCGATCGAGTCGTTCTCCGAGTACAGGATGGTGATGAACGCGAAGCCGCCGCGCGCCTTGTCCACGCGCACGCCCTGCTGCACCACGACCTGCGGCAGCCGCGGCGTGGCGCGCGCGAGGCGGTTCTGCACGTCGACCTGCGCCAGGTCCGGGTTGGTGCCGGGCTCGAAGCTGATCGTGATGTTGCCGGTGCCGTCGGCCTGCGCCACCCCCTCCATGTAGATGAGGCCGGGCGAGCCGTTCATCTCGCGCTCGATGACGGCCAGCACGCTGTCTTCCATCGTGCGTGCGGAGGCGCCGGGGTAGACCGCCGACAGCACGATGGTCGGCGGCGCCACGCTCGGGAACTGCGCCACCGGCAGCTGCGTGATGGACACCGCCCCCGCGACCATGATGAACAGCGCGATCACCCACGCGAAGACCGGGCGAACGATGAAGAACTGCGCCATCGCGAGGCCCTCAGCGCGAGGCGCCCGGCTGGGCGGCGCTGGCGGCCGCGGACGCCGGGCTGCCGACGCCATCGGCTGCGCCGGCACCGCCTTGGGCCTGCCCGCTCGGCGCCGTCTGGGCGGTCTTGGCGGTCTGGGCCGTCTGCGCCGCCGCCGCCTCATCGGGCTGCCATGGCACGGGCTTGACCGTCACCCCGGGGCGCAGCTTCTGGAAGCCGTCGACCATCACCTGCTCGCCGGCCGCGAGCCCCTCGAGCACCACCCACTGCGCGCCCTGCGCGGGGCCGAGCCTGACCGCGCGCGGCGCGACCTTGCCGTCGCTGCCGACGATCGTCACGCTGGCGCCCTGCGCCGACTGCGCCACCGCCTGCTGCGGCAGCATGACGGCACCGGGCGCCTGCGCCTGCTCGATCTGCACGCGCACGTACAGTCCGGGCAGCAGCTCGCGCCTGGGGTTGGGCAGCTCGGCGCGCAGCAGGATCTGCCCGGTGCCCGGATCGACCGTCAGGTCCGAGAACAGCAGCCGGCCGGCCAGCGGATACATGCGGCCATCCTCGAGCTGCACGTGCACCACGGCCGCCTCGGCACCCGGGGCGCGCTCGAGCAGGCCGCTGGCCACCGACTGGCGCAGCCGCAGCACTTCACCGGCCGGCTGCATGAAGTTGACGTACAGCGGGTCGATCTGCTGCACCAGCGCGAGCTGCGTCGCCTCGCCCTGCCCGACGAGCGCGCCTTCGGTGACCAAGGCGCGGCCGATGCGCCCGGCGATGGGTGAGTTCACCGCCGCATAGCCGACGTTGATCTCGGCCGTGCGCCGCGCCGCCCGCGCGGCGGCGACGTCGGCGCGCGCCTGCGCATACGCGGCCTGCGCCGCGACCAGGTCCTGCTGGCTCACCGCGCGCGCCTCGGCCAGCGGCTGGTAGCGCTCGGCGAGCGCCCGCGTCTGCTGCACGTTGGCCTCGGCACGGGCGAGAGCGGCGTCGGCGCTGGCGAGCGCCGCGCGATAGGGCGCGTCGTCGATCTGGAACAGCGGCTGGCCGGCGCGCACGTCGCTGCCTTCGCGAAACAGCCGGCGCTGCACGATGCCGGCCACCCGTGCGCGCACCTGCGCCAGGCGCGAGGCTTCGGTGCGTCCGGGCAGGTCGATGCGCAGGCCCACGGCGCCCGGCACCACGGTGACCACGCCGACCTCCACCGGCGGCGGCGCCGCGGCGGCGCCGGCCGGGGCCGGCGCGCTCGACTTTCCGCAGCCGGCCAGTGCAAGCGCCAGCGCGACCAGCGCCGGGCCCGCGAGGGCGGTCCATCGCGCGCCGCACGCGCTCGGCGTGCCTGCGACTGCAGGGCGGTGACTCGGGGACATGCAGAGAACCTCGTCCGGCCGCGGCGCACGGCGCGGCACGCACCACGCAGCCTGCGCGGCACGCGCAGCCCGCCCTGCCGCGGCGTGTATCGCTTCGAAGAACGCCGGCGCACCGATCGATGCGCGGCGTGGGCGCCAACTATAAGGACCTGCGCGAATGCCCGTGCCGGCACCGCGCTCGCCATGCACCGGCCGGGCGCGGCGCCTCGGCGCGCGCGCCGCGGGCTCGGCACCCGTGAACGAACCCCTCACGCCCGCTCGCTTTCGTGCCAGCCGCCCAGCACCAGCCTGGACAGCCCCGCCATGGCCGCGAACAGCACGACGCCGGCCACCGTGATCAGCGCCAGCGCTGCGAACAGGCGCGGGATGTCGAGCTGGAAGCCGGCCTGCAGGATCTGGTACGCCAGCCCCGAGGCCGTGCCGCCGGTGCCGGCGACGAACTCGGCGACGACGGCGCCGATCAGCGCCAGCCCGCTGGCGATGCGCAGGCCCGCGAAGACGTACGGCAGCGCGCTGGGCAGGCGCAGGCGCACGAGCGTCTGCCAGCGCGTGGCATCGTGGAGCGCGAACAGATCGGCCAGTGCGGGGTCGACGCTGCGCAGCCCGAGCGTGGTGTTGGAGACGATCGGAAACAGCGCCACGATGGCCGCGCACAGCGTCATCGCGAGCGTCGGGTCGCGCACCCAGATGATGATCAGCGGGGCGATGGCGACGATCGGCGTCACCTGCAGCATCACGGCGTAGGGGAAGAGGCTGGCCTCGAGCCAGCGGTGCTGCACGAACGCAAAGGCGGCGGCAATGCCGATCACGGTGGCCAGCGCGAAAGCCAGCAGCGTGACCCGCAGCGTCGTCAGCAAGGCGGCCCACAGCAGTGCCCAGTCGGCGACGAGCGCGCGCGCGATGGCCAGCGGCGAGGGCAGCAGGAACTCGGGCACCTCGAACGCGCTGCACACGAGCTGCCACAGCAGCAGCAGCACGCCGCCCAGCGCGAGTGGGGCGACGATCGCGATGAGGCTGCGGCCGGGCCGCGGCCGGCGCGCAGGCAAGGACACGGTGCCGGCCCGCATGAATGCCTGCGTCGCGCCGCCGGCGCCCTTACGCATCGTCGCGATGCGCGCGCGCCACCTGCTCGGACAACACGCGGCAGTGCTCGATGAAGGGCTGCGAGACGCGCCAGGCCGTCTCGCGCCGGGGGGGTGCGTCGATCGCGACATCGGCGATCACCCGCCCCGGCCGCGCCCCCATCACGACGACGCGACCGCTGAGGAACACGGCCTCGTAGATGCTGTGCGTGACGAAGACCACCGTCAGGCCGCGCGTGCGCCACAGCTCGTGCAGTTCGCCGTCGAGCTTGTGGCGCGTGAACTCGTCGAGCGCGCCGAAGGGTTCGTCCATCAGCAGCACGTGCGGCTGCACGACGAGCGCACGCGCGAGCGAGGCGCGCATGCGCATGCCGCCCGAAAGCTCGCGCGGCCAGGCGCGCTCGAACGCGCTCAGGCCCACCAGTTCGAGGGCCTCGGCGACGCGGCGGCGCGCCTGTGCGCGCGGCATGCCGGCCAGCTCCAGCGGCAGGCGCACGTTGTCGCCGGCGCGCGCCCACGGCATCAGCGTCGG
>ERZ795045.4875-NODE-4875-length-10451-cov-4.693247_pt1 | contig 10451 bp, 7 predicted proteins | sample MGYA00375129_ERZ795045 | MGnify/ENA primary metagenome ERZ795045 (study PRJEB30174, sample SAMN05720166) | activated sludge metagenome | isolation source: anaerobic digester from wastewater treatment plant | place: Japan | collected 2015-05-15 ... | reverse complement strand
GGGCACGTCCGCGAAACTCAGCCGGATGAAGTACTGCGTCACCGGCCGCTCGGGGGTGGACAGGTTGCGCGCCCAGCGTTCGAGGCTTTGCTGCGCCTGCTGCAGCGTGGCCACGTTGTAGCGGTGGAGCTGGATGTTGGTCACCGCGTCCAGCGTCTTCTCGAGCCCCGGCGCCTCGCGGGTCGCGCCGATGCCCAGCGGCGAATCGGCCGACGCGTTCACCGAAACGATGGCGATGCGGCGCGGCGCCGCGATGCCCACGCTTTGCAAATACTCCTTCGCGCCGCCCACCAGCTCGATCGTGTCCAGCATCGCGCGCAGGCCCAGGTTGTCGGTGATCCCGCCGTCGACGAACTGCGCGAACTTGTGCGCCACCTTGTCTTCGTACGCGGCGTCGGCCTGCACGATCATGCGCAGGTTCGGGTTGTCGTTGTCGCGCTGCTGCGCCGCGGCCAGCCAGGGCGGCAGGCGCCGCGCGCAGCCGGCGTAGTTCTCCACGACCACCGGGTCGAACACCACCGGCACCGCGCTCGATGCGGTGACCGCGCGGGCCAGCGGGAACGAGGTCAGGTCCGAGCACAACAGGTCGAAGTACTCCTGGACGAAGGAAAAGCGCGCCCCGGAGCTCAGGTCGGAGGTGTTGATCAGGATCAGCGGCGAATCCTGTTTCATCAGGTCGGCGAAGGTGGCGTCGCCGAACAGCGACTCCTGGTAGTGGGCCACCGCCATCTCGGTGCGGCCGCGGCTGCTGAACCAGCGCAGCGGGTCGAGCAGGCCGCGCAGCAGCGCAGCTTCGACGTCGCGGCGCAGGAAGCGCTGCTCGAAGTCCACGAACAGGCGGTCGCCGTACAGGCCGTAGTACGCCGACGTGAAGCTGCCGCCCGACACCGAACTGATGGCGCTGACCGCATCCAGCAGCCGCTGCTCCTTGCCGCCGATCGGCACGCGCGTGTCGCGCAGTTCCAGCATCACGCCGTAGGAAAGCGCCGCCGCCCGCGTGCCGCCGCCGGAAAAGACGACGGCCAGCGCCAGCTCGTCCGAACGACGATTCAGCTTCCGCGCGAACTCGCCGAGCGTGTAGGCGGGCTGGCCCTCAGCGGGTGCCAGCGGCTTGTTCTCGATCACGCCGTAGGTCGTGCAGGCACCGGCGGCCAGCGCCACGCCGATGATCAGCGCAGCGCGGGCGAGCGGCATGCGGGCATTCATGGCAAAGGGCCTGGGTCTGCGCGGTGAGAGCCGAGCCAAAGCAGGGCCGCGAAATTGTTCCACAGCCGGCCTCGAACTCGCGCTCGCCATCGCCGCGCGCTGCCCGCTGCCCGCAGCCCGCAGCCCGCAGCCCGCAGCCCGCAGCCCGCAGCCCGCAGCCCGCGCAGGGTCAGCGGCGGATGCCCGCAGCCGCCGGTGCCGCCGATGCGTTCGTGCCGCGCCAACGCCCCGGCGTGCAACCGGCCCAGCCGTGGAAGGCGCGCACGAAGGCGCTGGCTTCGGCGTAGCCGAGCGCGTCGGCGATGTCCGCCAGCGGCAGCCGCGTCTCGTGCAGCAGCTGGCGGGCGACGTCGAAGCGCGCTTCGGCGATCAGTCCCTGCAGGCTCGAGCCTTCGGCGGCCAGCCGGCGGCGCAAGGTGCGCTCGTGCAGGCCGAGCGCGGCAGCGACGCCCGGCCCCGACAGCGACGCGCTCATCACCAGCGTGCGCACCACGCCGCGCACCGTCTCGGTCAGGCGGCGCTCGGCCCCGTGCGCGACATCGTGTGCGACCCCGCGGGCCAGCGCATGGGCGATCGCATCGGCGCCGGCGCCGGCGTTGGCAGCTGCCAGCCAGCGCGATTCGAAGCGAACCTCGCAATGCGGCGCGTCGAAGACGACCGGTGCGCCGAAGAAGCGTCGGTAAGGCGCCATGTCCGCCGGCGCGGTGTGGGCCAACTGCACCTGCGCGGCGCGAAACGCCGGCCCGCACAGGCCGCGCAGGGTGGTCATCGCCATCGCAATCACCATGTCGTAGGCCAGGCCGATGCCCGGCGTGTCCGCCTCGTAGATCGCGTAGCCGAGCGCGGCCAGCCGCGGCTCGGGCCGGCTCAGGTAGGCGACGCTGCCGCGGTCCTGCAGGTGGAAGAAGCGCACCAGGCTGTCGAGCGCGCCACCGACGGTCGGTGCGCGCTGCACCAGCAGGCCCAGCAGGCCAAGGTCGGCGAAGTCCAGCCGCTGGCCCATCAACAGGCCGAAGTCGGGGCGCCGCGCCGCCCAGGCGCCGCGCTGCACCAAGCACGCCGCCGCGCGGAACGCAATGCGCAGATCGGGCTCGTCGAAGGCGCCCGGCGGCAGGCCGCACTCGGCGAGGATGCGCACGGGGTCGACGCCATGTTCGCGCAGCAGCGCAGCCGCCGGCCGCAGCGGGCCCATGCGCACTTCGCCGGCCCGAGGGATCGCGTCTTTTGGCGCTGCATTCCCGGGTACGGGCACGGGCTCGGGCGGCTGGCGTTCTTTGCGCATGGTTGGGTACGGGCTTGGGCATGGGCGGCAATCAGGCCGTGACGCGGCCATGTCCGCGAATGTCAATTGTTGCGCAGTGGAACTGCGTAGCATCTTCGGCGCCTGCACTTGTTGGGGAGTTTCGGCATGTCGAATTCCAAGCGCCTGATGGTGTCCTGTGTCGTCCTGGCCGCCATGGGGTGCGGCAGCGCCATGGCGCAGCAGGTCACCGGCGTGCTCGGTTCACCGGGCGCCACCACCACGGTCCCCAACACCCAGCTGCCGGCGCCCGACCCGAAGTTCGGCGGTGCGATCAAGGAGAACGCGCAGCTCTCGAAGCAGTGGTGGGCGCCGCGCGTCGTGCCGCCGAAGGGCGCGCCGAATGTGCTGCTGATCATCACCGACGATGCCGGCTTCGGCGTGCCCAGCACCTTCGGCGGCGTGATCCCGACGCCGACGATGGACCGCATCGCCAAGGATGGGCTGCGCTACAACCGCGTCTTCTCGACCGCGCTGTGCTCGCCGACGCGCGCGGCGCTGCTCACCGGTCGCAACCACCATTCGGCGGGCTTCGGCGTCATTTCCGAGCAGTCGGTCGGGTTTCCAGGCTACGACAGCGTGATCACCAGGGACAAGGCCACCATCGGCCGCATGCTCAAGGACAACGGCTACTCGACCGCCTGGTTCGGCAAGGACCACAACACGCCGGTGTTCCAGGCCAGCCAGTCGGGGCCGTTCGACCAGTGGCCCACCGGCATGGGCTTCGAGTACTTCTACGGCTTCGTCGGCGGCGACGCCAACCAGTGGCAGCCGAACCTGTTCCGCAACACGACGCAGATCTACCCGTTCCTGGGCAAGGAACCGGGCACCTGGAACCTGGTCACCGCGATGGCCGACGACGCCATCGACTACATGACGCGGATGCACCAGACCGATCCGAGCAAGCCGATCTTCATCAAGTACGCGCCCGGGGCGACACACGCGCCGCACCATCCCACGAAGGAATGGGTCGACAAGATCGGCGCGATGCACTTGTTCGACGACGGCTACGAGAAGCTGCGCGAGCGCATCTTCGCGAACCAGCAGAGGCTCGGCGTCATCCCGAAGGACCTGGCGCTGACGCCGTGGCCGAAGGAGCACCTCAAGCCCTGGGACCAACTCAGTGCCGACGAAAAGAAACTCTTCATCCGTCAGGTCGAGATCTTCGCCGCGTACGCCGCCTACAACGACTACGAAATCGGCCGCGTGGTCCAGGCGTTCCAGGATCTCGGCCGGCTGGACAACACGCTGATCATCTACATCAACGGCGACAACGGCACCTCCGCCGAGGGCGGGCCGCTGGGTACGCCCAACGAGGTCGCGTTCTTCAACGGCGTCAACATGATGCCCGCCGAGACGCAGCTGAAGTGGTACGACGTCTGGGGCACCGAGCAGACCTACAACCACATGTCGGCCGGCTGGTCGTGGGCCTTCGACACGCCGTTCGACTGGTTCAAGCAGAACGCCTCGCGCCTGGGCGGCATCAACCAGAACATGGTCGTGTCGTGGCCGGCACGCATCCAGGACAAGGGCGCCCTGCGCCAGCAGTTCATCCACGTCATCGACGTCGTGCCGACGCTGCTCGAAGCCGCGGGCATCAAGGCGCCGCTGATGGTGGACGGCATCAAGCAGGCGCCGATCGAGGGCACGAGCTTCCTGTATACCTTCGACGCGAAGAACGCGAACGCGCCGTCGCGCCACAAGACGCAATACTTCGAGATGTTCGGGCAGTACGCGCTGTACGACGACGGATGGCTGCTCTCGACCCAGGTCAACCGCGCGCCGTGGGACGCCTTCGGCCCCGGCAACCCGGACCCGCTGAACAACCAGGTGTTCCAGCTGTACGACCTGCACAAGAGCTGGAACCAGACCGACGACATCGCCGCGAAGAACCCGGCCAAGGTCAAGGCCATGCGCGCCAAGTTCGTCGCCGAGGCCAAGGCGCACCAGGTGTTCCCGATGAACTCCAACCTCATCTGGACCTTCGTGCAGCCGCGGCCGAGCCTGACCGCCGGCCAGAGCGAGTTCGTCTATACGCGGCCGATGACCGGGCTGCCGCAGGGCGATTCGCCGCTGCTGCTGAACACCTCGTACACGATCACAGCCGACATCGACGTGCCGCAGGGCGGCGCCGAGGGCATGATCCTGACCTCCGGCGGACGCTTCGCCGGCTACGGCTTCTACCTGCTCAAGGGCAAGCCGGTGTTCCTGTGGAACCTGATCGACCTGGAGCGCGTCCGCTGGGAAGCCCCCGAGGCGCTGACCCCCGGCCGCCACACGGTCGAGTTCGACTTCAAGTACGACGGTCTGGGCTTTGGCACCGTCGCCTTCGGCAGCATGAGCGGCGTCGGGCAGGGAGGCACCGGCACGCTGAAGGTCGACGGCAAGGCGGTCCAGACGCAGCAAATGAAGAAGACGCTGCCGGTCATCCTGCAGTGGGACGAAAGCTTCGACATCGGCTCCGACACGCTGACCGGCGTGAACGACGCCGACTACAAGCCGCCGTTCGCGCTGACCGCGAAGCTGAACAAGCTGACGATCAAGCTGGACCGGCCGCAGCTGAGCAAGGCCGACATCGCCAAGCTCGAAGCGGCGATGAGGGCGGCCAAGGACTGAAGCGCCGGCGCGCTGCAGAGATGGACGAGTTCGTGGCTGACCGATGCCGCGGCTGCGTGGCTTCTGGCGCAGGCCGTGTCGCGATGGCCCTGGGCGGCCTGCTCCTGGCAGCCGCCTGCGCGCAACCGGCCGCGGCGCAGGCGGCATCGCCCTACGCCGTGCTGGAGGGCCGCTGGGTGCGGCCCGACGGCGGCTACACCGTCACGATCCGCGCGGCCGATGCCGCAGGCCGGCTCGACGCGGCCTACGCCAACCCGAACCCGCTGCCCTTCTCCAAGGCCGAGGCCAGGCTCGACGGCAGCACCGTCTTCGTCTTCCTGGAACTGCAGGCCGGCGGCTACAACGGCTCGACCTACAGCCTGCGCTACGACGCGGCACGCGATGCGCTCGACGGCGTGTACTACCAAGCCGTCGCGCAGCAGAAATACGCGGTGCGCTTCCTGCGCGCCGGTCCCGCTGCGGCCGGCAGCCGATGAACGACTCGATAGGACCGCAGCCGCGGATCGCAACCGTGCTGACCGAAGGAGGTGAACCGACATGAGAACAATGATCGACATGGCGGGCCGTGCGCTGGCGGTGCTCGGCGCGATGTTCGTCCTGGCCGGCAATGCGCTCGCAGCCGACGCCAAGCCCAACATCGTCTTCTTCCTGGTCGACAACGTCGGCTGGGGCGACTTCGGCGTCTACGGCGGCCAGGTCGCCACCCCGCGCATCGACAAGCTGGCGAGCGAGGGCATCCGCTTCAACAACTACAACGTCGAGGTGCAGTGCACGCCGACGCGCTCGGCGATCATGACCGGGCGCCACCCGGTCCGCTCCGGCACCTTTTCGATCCTGCCGCCCCCCGGCGGCAAGTCGGGCATGACACCGTGGGAGTACACGATTGCCGAGCTGCTCTCGGACGCCGGCTACGCGACGGCGCTGTACGGCAAGTGGCACCTCGGCAATACGCAGGGCAGGCTGCCCAACGACCAGGGCTTCGATGAGTGGTGGGGCATCCCGGACAGCTGGGACGAGGCGGGATACACGTCGTACGCCCTGTACAACGAGATGGTGAAGAAGATCCTGGCCGAGCGGAAGGTGTCCGAGTTGCTGGACGTGCCGCCGCACATCCTCGAGGGCCGCAAGGGCCAGCCGTCGAAGCCGGTCATGCCGCTGGACATGACGGTGCGGCCGATCGTCGACCGCGACTACCTGGTGCCGAAGACCATCGACTTCATCAAGCGCAATGCGGCGGCGAAGAAGCCTTTCTTCGTCTATCTCGGCTATTCGGAGATGCACCCGCCGGCGGTATGCGCGCCGGAATTCGTCGGCAAGTCGCCCAAGCGCGGGGGGATGTACGCGGACTGCATCGCCGAAATGGACCACCGGGTGGGACAGGTCCTGGACGCGATCAAGGAAGCCGGCGTCGAGGACAACACGATCGTCGTCTTCAGCAGCGACAACGCGGGAGATGGGCTCGCTGCCGGCGCGGGACTCGCCGGCGGCTCCAACGGCCCGTGGCGAGGGAACTTCTTCTATACGCCGTTCGAAGGCAGCATGCGCGTGCCGGCGATGGTGCGCTGGCCGGGCAAGGTTCCCGCCGGCGTCGTGACCGAGCAGATGCTCGGCGCAGTCGACTGGCTGCCGACCCTTGCCGCGTTGGCGGGCGCCTCGAACCTGGTGCCGAAGGATCGCCCGATCGACGGCAAGGACACGTCCGCGTTCATGCTGGGCAAGAGCGAGACGACCGGCCGCGACACTTACATGTTCTTCGGTACCGACGGCGAGCTGATGTCGGTGAAGTGGCAGTACTACAAGATGATCCTGCGCTACACACCGGGGCCTGGCCCCGAGGCCATCAACCAGGGCTACGTGACGGCGCAACTGCCGATGTTCTTCGACCTGTCGAGCGACCCGCACGAGGACTACAACCTCTGGAGCGCGACGCTGACCATGGGCTGGGTGTTCCTGCCGATGCTCGAGACGATCGGCGCGTACGAGAAGACCGTGCAGGAGTATCCGAACATCAAGCCGGGCCAGGAGTTCACCGGCTATCCGAAGAAGTGAACGCCGATGCGCGCAGCGCCAACCGGACCAGAACCCTCCTGTCCATCATCCTTGCACCCCATCCGATGAAACTGCCCATCCGCCCCATTGCCGTCCTCGCGGCCTGCGCCTTGCTGGCGATGCCTCGATGGCTCCCGGCCCAGAGCGCAGTTCCCGAAAGCATCAGTACGCCGAACAGGGTGGAGACGGCGATCGGCACGCTCGAATTCAAGGACGGCGTGCCGAGCAAGGCGAGCGCGCAGAAGGCTTACGACCACCTCGACTTCACCTTCGCTTATCGCGCCTTCATGGACAACATGGCCGGCGTCAGCATCCATGCGGCGATGAAGGGCCTGCAGGACATCGGCGTGAAGGACAACGAGGTCCTGGTCTTCTCCCAGCTGATGGACGCCAAGTCGCTGTTCCTCACGGCCAATGCCGACACGATCTATGTCTTGGGCTACGTGGATCTGTCCAAAGGCCCCATCGTGATCGAAACGCCACCCAAGTTTCTGGGTACCGTGCAGGATGCCTGGTTCCGCTGGGTCATCGACCTGGGCGTGCCCGGCCCCGACCGCGGGTTGGGTGGCAGGTATCTGATCGTGCCGCCCGACTACAAGGGCGCGCTGCCGGAAGGCGAATTCAATGTCGCGCGCGCCCGCACCAACACGATCTTCTGGTTCGGCCGATCGTTCCTGGAAGGCGGCCGCGATCCGAAGCCGGTCGTCGAAGGGATCCGCAAGTTCACCAAGGTCTATCCCTACCAGCCCGGCGGCCTCGGCACGCCGATCGCCGCCTTCCTCGCCGGCAATGCCCGCCTCGGCAGGATCGAGCCGCCGCCCCCGACCGTGTTTCACGAAGGCAGCGGCAAGGTGATGAACACGATTCCGCCCAACGACTGGTCGTTCTTCGAGATGCTCAACCAGGTCGTTCAACGCGAGCCGGCCACGTCGCTGGACCCCGAGTTGATGGGGCCGATCGCAGCCCTTGGCATCGTCAAGGGCAAGCCGTTCAACCCGGACGCGCGGATGAAGAAGATCATGACCGACGCGCTGGCGCTGGCCAACGCCAGCGCGCGCACGCTGTTCATGAGCCCGCGCGACCCGAGCTGGTTCTACTACCCCGGGTCCGCCTGGTTCAACTATCTGTTCGTCACCGGCCACGAGTTCGAGACGCCGATCCCCTTGGTCACCCGGGAGGGCGTGAAGCCCTTCGCGCCGACGGGCTTTCGCACCATGGACGCGCGCACGAATTTCTTCTACGGGATCACCGGGATCACGCCCGCCATGGCCATGCGCGTCCCCGGCATCGGGTCGCAGTACCTGCTGGCGGTCGTGGACGCGGACAAGAATTACTTCGACGGCGCGAAGACCTACAAGGTCACGTTGCCCAAGGGCATCCCCGAGGCCAATTTCTGGTCCTTCACCGTCTACGACAACATGTCGCGGTCGATGCTCGACACGCCGCAGCGCTACCCCCGCGCCGGCAGCCAGAGCTATCCGTCGCCCGCGGCCGAGCCTGCTGTCGACGGCTCGACCACGGTCTACTTCGGCCCGAAGCAGCCCGACGGCGTCCCGCGCGGAAACTGGATCCAGACGATGCCGGGCAAGGGTTGGTTCTTGGTCCTGCGCCTTTACAGCCCGCTCGAGCCGTTCTTCGACAAGAGCTGGCGCCCCAGTGAGATCGAGTTGGTCCGGTGAGCTGACCATCGCTGACTGCTCGAGCGCAAATGGGGACTCGCTCCCCGGTCAAGGAGTAGGTGGCCCATGAGGGATGGCAGTCGAAATCACGCGGCCTCGGCAGCGGCCGCAATCGCCTGCGCCGCCGCATTCGCGCCGTCGATGCCTGCGCGCGCCGACCAGGGCGGGGTGCCGTTCTGGATGTCGGGCCAGTTCGCGAGCCTCGCCGCGGTGCCGGCCACGCCGGGCTGGTCGCTGCCGGTGCAGGGCTACTACTACGACGGCAACGCGTCGGCCAGCAAGTCGTTCCCGCGCGGCGACAGCGTCGCGGCGGGGCTTTCGTCGCGCATGCCGCTCGTGTTGCTCCAGCCCAGCTACGCGCCCGAGCAGAAGGTGCTGGGCGGCCAGCTCGCGCTCGGCCTCGGCTTCGGCTACGGCTGGAACACCACCGACGCGGACATCACGATCTCGCCGCGCGGCAAGGAGTTCGGCCGCAGCGACTCGGTGTCGGGCGGCACCGACCTGTATCCGATCGCGAGTCTCGCTTGGGCCAGCGGCGTGCACAACGGAATGGCGTACCTCACCGGCGACATCCCGGTCGGCGCCTACGACGCCAAGCGCCTGGCGAACATCGGCATCGGCCATGGCGCGATCGACGCGGGCGGCGGCTACACCTACCTCGACCCGCAGGACGGGCGCGAGTTCTCCGCCGTGCTCGGCCTGACCTACAACTTCGAGAACACCGACACCCACTACAAGAACGGCGTCGACTCGCACCTCGACTGGGCGGCGTCGCAGTTCCTGTCGGCCCACTGGCAGGTGGGCGTTGCCGGCTACGTCTACTACCAGCTCAGCGGCGACAGCGGGTCGGGTGCCAAGCTCGGGCCGTTCAAGTCACGCGTGGCGGCGATCGGGCCCGAGCTGGGCTACGCGTTCACCATCGGCGGGGTGCCTGCCTACGCCAACCTGCGCGGCTACTGGGAGTTCTGGGCGCAGAACCGGCTCGAGGGTTACGCGGTGTTCGCGACCCTGTCCATCCCGCTCGGCGCAGCTTCGAAGAAATAGCGGATGAGCTTCGCGGCAGCGAGTCGTGGGGTGGGAATCGACCAGACCGCTGCTGCGCACGATCGCGGCAGGCACGCCCTGGCTGTCCAGGAAGGCGGCCACCGCGGCGCCCGCGCCTGCGTCAGCGGGACGCTGCTGGGAAAGCGCGTACGCGGCTCGACGCCGCTGGACACGCTGTCGGTGGAGTTCTTGATCGAGCACGCCCTTGTGGCGGCGGCGCCCAAGGGCACGGGCGACCTGTTCGCCGCCACCCTGGCGGCCCGCCTGTTGGTCGGCACGTCGCTGGCCGAGGCGCCCAGGCGGCCTGCGACGCCTTGGTGCAGGCGCTGACGCCTGCGCGGCGCTGCCCCGAACTGCTGCCAGGCGTACCCGGCGGCTGAAGTGGTGCCATGGGCTCGGCGCTGCCACACCGGCGGCGCGGGCGATCGAACGCGATCGTTATTTTATCGACCAAGCGCTTGCTCGAATTATCGGCCCGGACTATGCTTCGCCCATGACGCAAGCCGCCTCACGCGCAAAAAAAACTTCGGCAACGCGCCGTGGCCGGCCGCGCAAGA
>ERZ795045.4873-NODE-4873-length-10454-cov-4.923743_pt1 | contig 10454 bp, 10 predicted proteins | sample MGYA00375129_ERZ795045 | MGnify/ENA primary metagenome ERZ795045 (study PRJEB30174, sample SAMN05720166) | activated sludge metagenome | isolation source: anaerobic digester from wastewater treatment plant | place: Japan | collected 2015-05-15 ... | reverse complement strand
AACTGAAAGCTACACGCAAACCGTTAGTGGCTATTTGAATGACAAACAATATAGATTATCTTCATTATGATAAAAATGATAGTTACAGGTGCTAATGGCTTTATAGGTAGAGCGTTAGTGAATAAATTGAAAAATGAAAATATTAAAATAGTTGTCCTTGTCAGAAACAACGAGCAGGCAGAATTTTTCAAACAACATCATATTGAGTATATAATTGGTGATATTACTGATAGAAAATCGTTGTTAAATTTACCAGATGCTAACATTTTATTTCATTTAGCAGGTGTTTTAGACCATACCAAAGGACAAAATTATTTAACAGAAGTGAATGTTAAAGGAACTGAGAATATTCTTGAAATATGTAAAATAAAAAATATTAATAGATTGGTTTATTTAAGCACACTTGCTGTTGTTGCAAATGGAAACGAATTAAATAATATAGATGAAACATACCCGCTGCCTGCCGAAAATATTGGGATTTATGCGGAAAGTAAGGCAAAGGCAGAAAAACTTCTTCTTGATTATCCAAATCATAAACCTGAAATTATCATAGTCAGACCGCCATTTGTTTGGGGAAATGGAAACAATTTTAGTATTCCCAGGATTATTGAAAATATAAATAAAGGTATTTTTTCTTGGATAGAAAATGGCGAGTATCTTTTTGCTATTTGTCACGTGGAAAATTTAGCAGAAGGTCTTTATTTGGCTGGTATACACGGAAAGAATAAAAATATCTATTTCATACAAGATAGCGAAACAACAACATTAAGAGAGTTTTTAAGTGCAATTCTAAAATCACAGAATATTAAAGTTCCGACAAAAAACACTTCATTAAAAATGATAAAGTTCATTTGTAATGTTATAGAATTGCCCTGGCGAATATTACCATTAAAATCAAAAGCACCGACACATCTGAGAGAAACAATTGCGTTAATGGGATTGCCTGTAACAATAAATTCAGACAAAGCAAAGAATGAAATAAAATATTATCCCGTAGTATCAAGAATAGATGGTATAGAAAAACTTAAACTAACACAAAAAAATGAATAAAAATATTAAACTAAGATTTTGTTTGGAATTTTTATTTAACAAAGAATAAGGATATTTGGAATATGCAAGACCAAAAAGATATAATTAATTGCTATGACAAGACAGCCGAAAACTACGCAAAAAAGTTTTTCAACGAGTTTGAAGGCAAACACTTAGACAGAATTTTACTTAAAGCATTTGCCTTGCAGTGCAAAGAAAGAGGTAAAGTTATAGACTTTGGTTGTGGTCCTGGACATACAACAAAATTCTTATTTGATAATGGTATTCAAAGTATATTAGGTACAGACATTTCAACAGAAATGGTAAAAGTGGCATCACGACTTAATCCAAACATATTATTTGAACAAGCAGACTTGTTGAAACTTCAATATGCCGATAACAGTTTTAATGCTGCTATTGCCTTTTATGCTATAGTTCATTTTAATTACGAGCAAATGCAACAAGCTTTTAGTGAGATTAAACGAGTGTTAAAAAATAATGCTGATTTCCTTTTCTCTTTTCACATTGGCACAGAGATTATAAAAGTTGAACAATTTTTAGATGAAAATGTAAATATTGATTTTTACTTCTTTGAACCTCAAAAAATTATTAAGCAACTTAACAACCTTAACTTTGAAATAATTGATGTCATAGAAAGACACCCCTACAAAAACGTAGAATATGAAAGTAAGCGTTGTTACATTTGGACAAAAATTAAAAAATAAAACTATGCTTGTGTCAGTTTGTCCCAAATTGCCTATGAGAGATAAAAGTGTAACAAAAGATTATTACATCAACAAATTAGGCTTTCAAGAAATGAGTGATTATTGTAACTATATTATCTTTAAAAAAGATGAGATAGAATTACATTTTTTTGAATTTAAAGAATTTAATATTTTAGAAAACTACGGACAAGTTTACATCAGAACAAAAGGTATTGAGAAAATTTACCAAACGTTTTTGGACAAAGAAGTTATTCATCCGAACGGATATTTAGAAACAAAACCTTGGGGACAAAAAGAGTTTTCTGTACTTGATCTGGACAACAACCTTTTGACTTTCGGAGAACAAATAAATTTGGAGCTTTAAGTGAGAGCCTCAACCTTATTATTTTTCATATTTTTCTTGGTAAATAATTTTTATGCTTTTTCACAAGTAGATACTATAAACTATAAGGCATCAAGCGAAGGCTATAAACTTGATGTTCAATTGCTTAAATATCCGAGTATTACAAAAGCACCTGCCATTATCTTTTTGGTGGGTTCGGGTAGCAGTGCTTCTCACAAAACAAATTATAAAGACTTTGTTAAATTTTTTCTTGAAGACAACTTTTTAATAGAGAATTATGTACTCGTTTATTTTGACAAAAGAGGAGTTGGAAACTCAGAAGGTAAATGGTATGAAACTACTTTTGAACAAAGAGCTTTAGACGCTAAAAATGTGGCTTTATCTTTAACACAATTTGAATTCATAGATACATCAAACATATTTCTTATTGGTCATAGTCAAGGTGCTTGGATTACGCAAATCGCATTAGCAGAATATCCTGATATTTTTGCTGGTGGAATTAGTATGGCGGGAGCAACATTTGGTGTAAAAAAACAGATGATAAATGATTATATGAATGAATATATTTGTGAAGATAACTATTCAAAAGAAAAAGCAGTTACCAAAGCAACTAATAAAGTGAACCGTGACTTCTTTTTCATATCCTTTCTTGGAATATTTGGAATAAATGATAACTGGTCGCAACTAAAAATAATTAAAGATTTTGAGCCTAAGCCTTACTTGAAACGAATATGTAAACCTCTTTTGCTATTGTTTGGAGAAAATGATATGCTTGTTGATTATCAATGGTGTTTAGAAGAATTGAAATTAATATTTGGGAACGATATGCCAAAACATATAGAAATTTATTTAGCAAAAGATGAAAATCATTCCTTCAAGGTTGCACCTAAATGTTACCAAGGAAAATGGTCAGATATATATTATTCAGTTAATACTAAAAGTAAAATCAAACAATGGATAGAGTATATAAAAAACAGCCACTAACACACGTTTTGGGTCAGGCGGGGTGACGTGCTTACATTCAAGTTCAGTTTTCCAATTGGGCTTTAGTGCTGGGTTGACAGTTTTGTGCTCCGAAATCCCGCACGAACGCAAAGCGTGGGAACGTTGTGTTTACAATTCATCCGATGACCGGGAGTCATCGGATGAATTAGAAAAAGATGTGCTTCATTATTTGCTGAAAGGAAATCAACCAATCATCATTGTCTTAGCCAGAGGTTTGAAAGAAAGGATTGAACCCGAACTTATAAAACCATTGGAGGAAGGAAGAATTCTTATTATTACTCCTTTTGACAGAAATGTAAAACGAGTAACCGAACAAACAGCAGAAATCAGAAACAAAATGATGATAGAACTTGCCGACAAGATTACAGTCGGTTATGCAAGCGAAGGAGGAAAACTGGAAGCATTATTAAAAACAACAGAAAAGGAAATAATAAAATTAGTATGAGCCATCGCAGCAGCCACACACGATCTGTCCCGGTTTATCGGGATAGTCAAGCCCCACAAGCCCAAGCTTGCCGGCAGCGTGTGTCTGCCCCAATCCAGAGAGAAATGCGAAGCATTCACGAACATCTTTAAAAATCAAATTAATATTGTGAGTAATTTCAAAATTTTTCTCCCACGCTTAAAAGAACGCGCCGAAAAGAAAATTCATCCGATGACTTAGAGTCATCGGATGAATTTTTGTTCTTAATTGCCGGGGACAGCAGATGGTTGTTGTTGTTCGGCAGCTTGGCGTTTCAAACGCCAGTAGCGACGTTCAGCTTTTATTTCTTCAGGAGTTTTTGGTCCAGCTGGTGGAATTTTTAGGACTTGCCCAGGGAAAATAATGTCAGGGTTGCGAATTTGGTCAGTGTTAGCTTGCCAGATTTTTGGCCATTGGAGTGGGTCGCCGTAGATTTCCATTTTGCCGGAAATGTTCCACAAGCAGTCACGGTTTTCAGCCCAGGTGCCAACTGTGTAAGTAGTGATTTTCTTTTCACGATAAAGACCGCGAATATCGCGACCAAGTTGCACCATTCTATCGAAGAACTTTGGCATAATTGAAATTTTGTTTTTTCTGAGTTCAAGATATTCATTTTCTAATGCTTCGACATCGCTTCTGCGGTCGGCAAGTTGGTCGTCGTTAAGTCTTTTCATATCGCGGACTTTGCCTTCGAGAACGCCTAATCTTTGAGCGAAAGCCTCAATATCAGCATCAGTAGCGCCTAATATACGTTTAATTTCGTCGTTGCAATCACGAAGAGCAGCATTAACATTTTTCAATTCGATTTCGAGTTCTTCATATTTTGCATTTAATTCATTCAATTTAGTTTCCAGCGAGGACACTCGGGACTGGAAATCCTGAATGCGAAGTTCAGCTTCTTTGCGAGTAAGCTCAGCATCAGGTTTGCTTGCAGGTGGCATTTGAGCAAACGCAAAAGCACCTGATAAAAATAAAATACTGACTATTGTTAAAATCTTTTTCATATTTCTCCATTAATTGATTGTTTCACATTTTAGTTCAAGAAATTAATCCTGCCAAACATTTGGCCATTGTGAAAGTTTTTGCTTTACGAACTCGCGGTCTTTTTCGCAGTTTTTAAGTTCGCCTTTGCGAGCGTTAATTTCAGCTTGAATTTTGTTAATTTCTTGCTGTTTGTTCGAGATTTGTGTGTTAAGCTGACTTTCGCGTTTGCGAAGTTCTTGCAATTGCATTAGTTGCTCCTCTGTTATCATTCTTGTGCAATCAGTAAGCAAAGACGAGGAGAGAACTAATAATGAAGAAAGCCCGAAAATTGAAATGAGCTTTTTAAATTTCATAAATCCTCCTTAAAGGGGTTTAATAAACAAATATTATAATAATTAAATGATGTCAAAAACTCTATCAAATATTATGAATAAAAACAAAAATCGTAATTTTTAATCATTAATCCTAATAAAAATAATAAATTTCAATTAATAAAAACAACAAAAAAATCAATTGAACCAAATTGCTCTGTTCAAATTAGTATCTGTTTGACACCATCGGAATGTTTAAAATTTACCTAAAGTTTTCCAAAAACGTTGTAGAGACTTGTTTATACAGTGTCTTATAAAAACATATATTTTGTTATTATTTCAAGCACCTATTACTTATCGCAATGACCAATTCAAATCAAATCGTATAAAAAAATATTAGAGCAAAACAACGTCAATAGTATTATTGATTAATGGAGATTTGGAAATGAAAAAAATTATATTATACTTACAGATTACTTTATTTGTTGTAATTTTTATTAATTCTTCTTTTGCTCAAATCCAGAAGCCAAAAAATGTGATAATAATGATAGGCGACGGTATGGGCGAAAATCAGATAAAAGCCGCAACCTATTATCAAAGAGGTGAAGACAATTCTCAGGCTTTTCACAAATTTCCCGTAAAATTGTACGTTTCGACTTATGCTGCAAAAGCAGGACTAAAAGGAGAAGACTCTGATTTAGATTGGAGCATTGGATATAATACAAAGGAAGCGTGGGTCGATTACTCATGGATACAAAAGCAATATACTTGTTCGGGAGCATCGGGAACTGCTATTGCTTGTGGCGAAAAGACCTACAATGGTGCTATTGGTATGGACGTAAATAAACAACCGATTGAAAATTTATCAGAAGTGGCAAAGAGATTGAATAAATCTGCGGGTGTTGTTACATCAGTGATGCTAAGCCACGCCACACCTGCTGTGTTTGTTGCTCACAACGAACATAGAAATAACTATTCTGAAATTGCAAAAGAAATGTTGCTGGATAGCAAGGTTGATGTAATAATTGGAGCAGGGCATCCATATTACAATCACGACGGTGAACGTTTGCCACAAGCAAAAACCTTTAAATATGTTGGAGATAGTCTGATATGGGTTGGATTAACCAAAAATTCAACTGAATTTATTGTCGATGGGAAGAAAAAGACAGTCGCAGATATAGATGGGGACAACATTCCTGATGCCTGGTATTTTGTCGAAAACAAGCAAGATTTTGAGAAAATTGCACGTGGGGAATTCATACCTAAAAGATTGCTTGGAGTAGCCCAAGTGGCTGAAACATTCCAGCAAAGAAGAAGGACAACCGACGATAAGTCTTATTTCGAAGGGAAAGGTCAAGCAATGGAAGATGCTTACGTTGTGCCATTCAACAAGATTGTGCCTGATTTAGCAACGGTTTCGCTTGCTGCATTAAACACATTGAAGCAAAATAAGCAAGGTTTTTTCCTGATGATTGAGGGTGGAGCAATTGATTGGGCTTGCCACGGAAACCAGAAAGGGCGTTTGATAGAGGAAACAATCGATTTCTTCGTTGCGATTGATAGCGTAATTGCCTGGATTGAGAGAAATAGTTCGTGGGACGAAACTTTACTTATTATCACAGCAGACCACGAAACGGGATATTTGACAGGGATAGACCAGGATAAGACCAAACCTCTCGATAAACCCATCAAGAACAACGGTAAAGGCAAAATGCCTGATATGCAATTCAATTCAACAAGCCACACAAATGCACTTGTTCCTTTTTTTGCAAAAGGAGCAGGAGCAGATTTGTTTAATCTACTTGCAGATGAAATAGACCAGAAGAAGGGCAAATACCTTCAAAATTCAGAAGTTGGAGCAGGAATAAAAATACTCTGGCAAATATCGAACAACTAAATTCGTTCGGCAATTGCTTTTAGTATTTCTTTTGCAGCTTGGAGCTTGGGTAAAGGCATAAATTTAGTTTCCTTGCCAAGTCTATCAATAATTGTGATGGTGTTTTTGTCGCCGCCAAATCCACTATCGGGTGCATTTGCTAAATTGGCAACAATCAGGTCGCAATTTTTATCTTGAAGCTTACGTTTGGCATTTTCGAGCAGGTTATCAGTTTCGAGGGCAAATCCAACGATGAATTGGTGAGATTTTGATTTGCCTGCTTCGGCAAGAATATCTTTTGTGCGGACAAGTTCGATAGTAACGCTCTCCCCTACTTCTTCTTTTTTCATTTTATGTTCAAATTTGATTTTTGGAGTGAAATCGGCAACAGCTGCGGAAAATATTGCAACGTCGACGTTTGGAAAATGTTTCATAACTTCCTGATACATTTGTTCAGCTGACTGGACCGGAATGAAGTTGCAATTTGCAGGAGGTTCGAGCTGGGTGGGACCGGAAATTAAAATAACTTCTGCACCAATTTCAGAAGCAAAATTAGCAAGAGCAAAGCCCATTTTGCCCGAAGAAAAATTGGAAATAAAGCGAACGCTATCGATTTTTTCGATTGTAGGTCCGGCAGTGATGAGAATTCTTTTTCCCTTCAATTTATCGAAAGTCTTCGACTGCATTTTCTTTTTTAACATTTCAAGTTCAAGTTCGGCATTCCATTTGTCTTTTTCGAGACTTTCATCAATAGTATCGAGAGGTTTTTCAGTAAGATTGTTGATGTTATTTTCAAGAGAAATTTCAGATTTATTTTCGAATTTATCGAATGATTTGAAAATATAGTCCATCAATACAGGAATATCAGGCAGGCGACCTGGACCAATTAGCCCGCTGGCAAGTTCACCTTCGGCAGGAGGAATGATTGTGTAGCCAAAGGATTTAAGGATACGAATATTATTTTGAGTGGCGGGGTGCTGCCACATATCGAAGTCCATAGCAGGAGCAATCAGCAAAGGTTTTTCAGGAGGCAGTGCCATTGCAACGCAAACAAGAGCTGTATCGCTCAGTCCATTTGCAACTTTGGAAAGCGTTGTAGCCGAGCAAGGGGCAATAATCATCAAATCTGCCCATTGAGCAAGCTGAACGTGCCAGGCACCGCTTGTTTGCTTAATATCGTCGAACATCTCGACAACAACAGGATGACGGCTGAGGCTTTCGAGTGTGGTCGTAGTAATGAATTTTGTAGCGGCGGGCGTCATCACAACCTGAATTTCTGCACCAGCTTTGATAAGTTCACGGACAAGCAAAGCAGATTTATATGCAGCAATTGAGCCTGTAACACCAACGACAATTTTTTTATTTTTCAAAGATTTTTCCATAATAATCATAAGTTATTGAAACATTCCTTTTTTTTCACCTTTGTATCCATTAATAAAGTCGGCAGCGGCAGTAACTTTTTTGCCTTCAATTTGCAATTCTTTGATAAAAATAAATCCGGCTTTGCATTTGACGCAAAATTGCCCTTTCTCGATTAAAAATTCACCGGGTTTTTCTAAACCAAGAAAAACATCATTGACCGAGCAGCTGCATTTTTCGTAGTCAGCACGGAAAATTTTCATTTTTTTGCCTTCGAAAATTGTCCAGGCACCTGGAACAGGCGAATAGCCGTGAATAAAATTGCGAACTATTTCGGCATAATCATCAAAATTGATTTTAGCGTTATGGCTATAAATTTTCGGAGCAGAAGTGGCAAGGCTCTCGTCCTGTGGAATTGGCTTGTAGTTTCCTCTGGCAAGAAGTTCACAAGTATCAATAGCCAGGCGAGCAGCTAATGGTGCCATTAAATCGTGCAAATCGCCGGAGGTGGCACCTTCGGGAATAGGAATAACAGTTTGTAGCAGAATATTGCCTGTATCGACTTTTTCCTGAATAAGAAAAGAAGTAAGCCCGGTAATTTTCTCACCATTGATAATTGCCCAGTTGATTGGCGCAGCACCACGATATTTCGGGAGCAAACTGGCGTGAATATTGAAGCAACCAAGACGAGGTATGGTGAAAACCTCTCTTGGCAAAATCCTAAAGGCAACGACAACAATAATATCGGGATTTATAGATTTTAGTGTCTCGATAAATTCAGAATCTTTCAGGTTTTCGGGTTGAAGGACTTGCAAGCCAAGTTCCAGAGCAGTTTTTTTTACGGGAGAAGGAAGCACTTTGTGGCCACGTCCCTGAGGCTTATCAGTTGCGGTAACTACTGCTTTTACGTTATATTTTTTGTTCAATTCAATAAGAGTGGGAACAGCAAATTCGGGCGTTCCCATAAAAACAATCGAAAGGCTCATTATTGTCTGTTCCTATTAGCAAGAGTAACATTAAAGGTCATTTCTTTATTATTTCTCAGGACACGGACTTTGACAGTATCGCCAGCTTTATATTCGCCGATAATATACATAAAGTCGTGCAAGTTTTTGACTTGTTTATCATCGATATAGGTAATAATGTCGTCTTCTTTAAGACCGGCCGACTGAGCAGGGCTACCGGGAGAGGTGCCGGAAATTTTTAGTCCGAGCGGAGATTCCTCGAAATTGGGGACAATACCGAACCAGGGACCGCCGCCACGCATTGCGGGGCGATTAGTTGTGTCGACTACTTCTGTAAATTCAGGTTTTTGCGAGGTAGAAGCAAAAAGACGAATAACGCTTTCGGCAAAATCAACAACGCGAGCAGTAGCAGCGTAATCTAATTTTTCCCAGGTATCGGTGGGTTTGTGGTAGTCTGCGTGGGCACCCGTGAAGAAGTGCATAACAGGTATTTTTTTCTTGTAGAATGGTGTGTGGTCGCTCGGACCGAACCCATCTTGAAGTTTGATTATTCCAATATTCTCTATAGAGGAAATCGAATCAATAACATCGGAGAGAACGGGCGACGAACCTAAACCAAAAATTTGAAGTTTATTGTCTTTCATTCGCCCAATCATATCAAAATTTATCATAAGAAAAGTGTTTTCGTGTGGGAAAAAGTTGTTCTCGACATAGTGAGTTGAACCAAGCAATCCCATTTCTTCGCCTGTGAAAGCCATAAATACGATTGTTCTATCGGCAGGGTTTTTAGCAAAGCGTTCGGCAAGTTCCATCACGCCAGCAACACCGGAGGCGTTATCGTCAGCACCAGGGTGAATTTTCTGGGTTTTACCCATATACGCAGAATTGCCGAATTGTCCGTATCCAAGATGGTCGTAATGAGCACCGACGACAATATATTCATCAGGATTGAGACGACTCTCGACATAACCGATAATATTGCTTGTAGGTTTATAGTCATCGACTAAATCAACAGTAAGAGAAATAGTGGTGTAAGGAATAGCAAAACTATTAGGTTTCTGAGATTTAATAATTGCGTTTTCAACGTAGTTAAGCTGAACATTTTTTGGCATAAGAGAAAATGCAAGAGTTCTTTTGATATAGGCAACAAGAATACCGGAGTTGCGGGACATCAACTGGTAGCCAAGAGGTTTCAGAATATTGGCAGAATCGCCTTGTGGATTTACAATGAGTATACCGACGGCACCTTTGTTGCGAGCATTGGTTGCTTTGTATCTATCTGAAAGGTAATTGACAAATTTTGATTTCTCAGTTGAGCCATCGGGACTACCAGCGATTACGAGGACAATTTTACCATTGACGTCAATGTCTTTATAGTCGTCATAGCCAAGAGG
>ERZ795045.4870-NODE-4870-length-10462-cov-3.898530_pt1 | contig 10462 bp, 7 predicted proteins | sample MGYA00375129_ERZ795045 | MGnify/ENA primary metagenome ERZ795045 (study PRJEB30174, sample SAMN05720166) | activated sludge metagenome | isolation source: anaerobic digester from wastewater treatment plant | place: Japan | collected 2015-05-15 ... | reverse complement strand
TGCTTACGAAATCGCAAAAGCTGCCGGATGCGATAATAATGCGTTTATTGTTGACCCGGTTGTTGTTGATGAACTTGATGAATTAGCAAGATTCTCCGGACATCCATTGCTGCCAAGAAGAAGTATTTTCCACGCTCTAAATCAAAAAGCAGTTGCAAGACGCTTTGCACGCGAGCATTCCAAAAAATATGATGATCTAACTCTAATTGTAGTTCATCTTGGTGGTGGAATTTCAGTTGGTTTGCATAAAAATGGTAAAGTTATCGAAGTCAACAACGCATTAGATGGTGATGGTCCGTTCTCACCGGAGCGTTCTGGTTCGCTACCTGTTGGCGATTTAGTAAGCCTTTGCTATTCCGGCAAATATGAACTTCAAGAAGTCAAAAAAATGATTACCGGAAAAGGTGGTTTTGTGGCTTATCTTGGTACAAACGATGCTTATGAAGTCGAAATCCGTGCATTAGAGAAAAATGATGAGGAAGCGCGGAAAGTTTTCTTTGCAATGGCATATCAAGTGGCAAGAGAAATCGGTTCTCTTGCTCCAATAGTTTGTGGTAAAGTTGATGCAATCCTGATAACTGGTGGAATGGCTCGTTCCAAGCCACTTGCTGATTACTTAACAGAACACGTTAAGTTTATTGCACCTGTCTATGTGTATCCCGGCGAAGACGAGATGCAGGCACTATCCGAAGGCGTTTACTACGGTTTGAATGGAGAAATTGAAATTAAAGAGTATATTTAAATTAACTTGGGAATTGATACTGATTGGGGCTGTCTTAATAGTCAGCCCCTATTTTATATTATCAATGTTACCTTGTAGCGGTTCAAAATTTCCGTCCTCTAAATAATTATTGTAAGTATCATTCTACATCGTTTTTTTATTTATTATAAATTGCTTTATTAAAACCTTCGGAAGGTTCCAAACCTTCCGAAGGTTCATTGTAGTGAATTATTATGCAGCCCATTTAATATCAATGATAAAATCTAATCTTGTTCATTTTTCAATCGCAAGTTCGGACAACTTCTATTGTTATTCTACGGTTTTGTTTACGAATGTTTTCAAGTTCGTCTCGTGAAATTTTTCTAAGTGCAGCACCTCTTGGTTCTGGAATTTTTGGTCTTGATGAACCATATCCTATTGTTCTTGCGATTTTATATTCAGGAACACCTTGCTCGATAAGCCACTGACGCACTTTCTTAGCACGTAAATCTGATAATTCCTGATTACGTTTTGGATTTCCCTCTTCCGATGCGTGTCCTTCGATTGATACTTGCAAACTATCGCATTGGTTAATATATTCAAGCAATCTCATTAGATTACGAATTGTTCCCGGATACTCGAAATTAAACAAATCTGTATTCACAATAAATAGAATATCAGGGAAATCAGTTTTCGTACCAATTTTTGGTGGTTCAGGACAACCGTGTTTGCCTTTAACATCAGACGGAACACCTGGTGCAAGTGGACAATCGTCTTCGCCATCAATAATTCCATCGCCATCGGTATCAGGATTTAGCGGATCAGTCTTAACTCTTAATACTTCATCTCCGTCTGAGAGTCTGTCATTATCGGTATCCGAATTATTTGGGTCAGTTTTGTGAACAAAAATTTCGTCGTAATCATTTAAACCATCATTGTCGGTGTCCACGAGTAATGGATTTGTTTTATATTTTAATACCTCGTCGCCATCAGAAAGTCCATCCTCATCAGTATCGTTTTTCAAAGAATTTGTTTTATATACTTTTACTTCTTCGCCATCGGGAAGTCCATCTCCGTCTGTATCTGGTATAAGTGGGTCAGTCCTATAAATGAAAATTTCTTCATAGTCAGTCAGTCCGTCGCCGTCCGTATCAGAATTTAAAGGATTTGTTTTATAAACAAGCACTTCGTCTCCATCGGAAACACCGTCTCCATCTGTATCACGGCTTAATGGATTTGTTGAATAAATTTTTACTTCATCGCCATCAGAAAGTCCATCTCCGTCAGTATCAGGATTAAGTGGGTCGGTTCTAAATTTCATTACTTCGTCTCCATCGCCAAGTCCATCTCCATCGGTATCATATTTTAATGGGTCGGTTTTTCTTGCTATCTCTTCACCATCGCCAAGTCCATCTCCATCAGTATCAAATTTTATTGGTGAAGTTTTATAAGTGAAAATTTCATCATAATCAGTCAGTCCGTCTCCATCAGTATCAGGTTTTAGTGGGTCAGTGTAATAAATCAAAACTTCGTCTCCATCACTAATACCATCTCCATCTGTATCAGGGTTGCGAGGGTCGGTGCCTAAGGCTCGTTCGCGTGAATTACTCAATCCATCTTTGTCATAGTCTGCTACTCCGAAAATATAATACGAAAAGCCAAGACCAAAATTTGTTAATTGGTCTGCTGATGAATTTGCATTAGCAGCTTCTTTTTTTGATAAATCGTCGAAATATTTACTCATTCCGAAACGGTAAGTGCCTTTTGCATTTAATACTAAATCGTCAGTAAGATAAATTTCGAAACCAAGACCAACTGGAAATACAATTTTATTCTTATCATAAGCCTTATTTAAATTATTTGGCAATGCACCACCATAGCCGGTATTCCCTGCTTTTGGTTCCCAATTCATCAAGCCTACTCCACCAAACAGATATGGAACCAAGCTTTGCGTTGGGAATAAATTAATGGAAGCAGTAATATCGCCGCTCATCCAGCGAATCGAATTCATATCGCGAATTCTAATCGAAGTATTAGGATAAAAGTCGCCAATTTGAGCATTATTCCCAAAATATTCTGGGTATTTTGCAAGAACTTTTTCGTCAGTCTTGTATCGAACCTGTCCTAAATTGAATGTTCCCTGCAACGAAAATGATGACGTTAAATTAAGTCGCATTGTAAGGTCGCCCGCCATCCAGAATTGATTGTCTGTAAAATCTCCCCAATACTTATTCAAGCCATACAAAAATCCAACCGAAAAACGCCCACCTTCACTTTGTGAAAACAACGATAAATAAGGCAGTAAAAGTATTATCAAGTAAAGAAAACATTTTTTCATATAGAAATGATGAAATATTGAACATATTCTTTGAAATTAGACGTTGCCGATTACTTATATTGTAAAAAGCGAAAATATGAGTATAATCGTCAACTAATTTTTATGTTGTTCAATAATCGAGTTTATTAAAGGTAGTTTATGGAAATCTATGATGTTGTCGTATTAGGAAGTGGTCCAGCAGGGCTCACAGCAGCACTTTATGCAAGCAGAGCAAATCTTAAAGTTATCGTATTGGAAGGTTTGCAACCAGGTGGTCAGCTTACAATTACAACCGAAGTTGAAAATTTCCCCGGTTTTGAAAACGGTGTCCAAGGACCAGAAATGATGGATATTTTCCGTCGTCAAGCTCAAAGGTTTGGTGCAGAAACTGTATTTGAAATTGCTACAAAAGTTGATTTTTCAAAGCGTCCATTCACTATTTATACAGCAAACGGCAAAGAATTCAAGAGCAAAGCGGTAATTATTGCCACCGGTGCATCTGCTAAATTGCTCGGACTTCCATCCGAACAAAAATACTGGGGTGCAGGAATTTCTGCTTGTGCTACTTGTGATGGATTTTTCTATCGTGGGAAAAAAGTATTTGTCGTTGGCGGTGGCGATACTGCTCTGGAAGAAGCAATTTATCTTACTAACCACGCTTCATCAGTTACTGTAATTCACCGCCGCAACGAATTCCGTGCTTCAAAAATTATGGTGGATAGAGCAAAATCTAATCCGAAAATCACTTTTATTTTAGATTCTGTCGTAGAAGAATTTCTTGGCGAAGAAAAAAACGGAATAAAATCTCTTACCGGAATTAAGATAAGGAATGTAAAAACAAATGAAATTTCAGAACATTCTGCTGATGGTGTGTTTATTGCTATTGGACATAAACCAAATACAGATATTTTCAAAGAAATAATCAATTTAGATGAAAACGGATATATCATTACAGAAGGCAAATCAACTTACACAAACATTCCCGGTGTTTTTGCATGTGGAGATGTGCAAGACCACGTTTATCGTCAGGCTGTTACTGCTGCTGGTAGTGGCTGTATGGCTGCAATTGATTGCGAACGCTGGCTTAACGCGAATCCATTAGAATAAGGCATACTTATGTGTCTGTTTCATAAGGAAACAGTGATAAAAACTAATTTGATTATTGTAGGGATGCGCTAATTGGTGTCCCTACAATAATTTATCAAAAAACTTCGGAAGGTTTTAAACCTTCCGATGATTACAAAAATGTTATTCAGACAGCCACAAGATTAGTAATTCATTCAATCTCTATTTTTCTAATTTTTCCTTTATTTTAGCAAGACCTTTTTCGTGGTCTTTACCAACCATTTCATCATAAAAAAAGTTAAAATATCTGCCAAATGGATATTCGAGTTCCATTTGCATTCCCCATTTAACTTTTGTGCTTGTGTCATTTACTTTTTCAAAATTCATTATATCATTTGCTTCGCTCTTCCAGGGTTTGATAAAAACAACCTTCGATTTTATTAGTTTGTTGCGTTCTATTTCAAAACGTTCCAGATAGCCCGAACCCAAAGTGTCCCCTTCCCATTCGATTTTTGAGCCAACATCCATATTATTATTTGTTACAGATAGCACCAACTCCTTTTCCATTTCAGTCCATGGATTCCAATCAATAAAGTTGTTTAAATCCAGTAGATATTTATATACACTGTCTATTGGCTTGCCTATGACTACCTCTCGTTCTGAATATGCTCGATTTGGAAGAAAAAAAGGAATTGCGAACAATAAAAATATAAAAATACCTATTACAATTAGTATAAATCTGAAAATTTTCATAAATTCTCCTTTAAAATTGGAAACTTCAATTAAAATATGAATAAATTTTTTTTAATCAAAATGAAAAGTTATTATGAGTGAATTCAAAAATTTATATAATATTTTGAAAAAAAACTTGTTAGTTAAGTATAATTACAATTTCTTCATTCCTGAGCTTTGGTTAGAAAAAAACAGTACTCAGAAAATAAACGTAAATCCTTTTGAATTCTTCTGCGAGCGTTTTGAAAGGATTTTAGAGTTATCGAAAGCAACACCTTCGGGTGGCGATATTGTCTATAATTTATTTGCGCGATATGCAACTGCTTTCGACCATCTTGGAAATGGTGATTTTCTTAATTCTCCCACTGATACTTTTCGCCCGACAGGCACTTTTCTTAAAAGCATAGCAATTCTTCCTTATCTAAAAAAGTTAGGTGTTGGCACTATATATCTACTTCCTGTTACTTCTATTGGAAAATACGGCAAGAAAGGCAATTTAGGTAGTCCATATTCAATTAACAATCCCTATAAATTAGACGAAAATTTAGCAGAACCCGTTCTTGAATTGACAGTCGAACAGCAGTTTAAAGCATTTATCGAAGCTGCGAAGCTCCTCGATATGAAAGTGATTATGGAATTCGTTTTCAGAACTGCTTCGGTTGATAGTGAACTTGCTTTGCAGCATCCTGATTGGTTCTACTGGATATTTGATACAAAGGAAGAGTTCCGCCCACCAATATTTGATGAAGAAACTTTAAAATTGATTAAACATAAAATTGAAATTGGTGATTTTGATAATCTTCCTTCGCCAGGATCAGAATATCTAAACAAATTTGCCAGAACACCAGGCAAAGTTTCGTATTCATCAAATGGTAAAATTATCGGACACACTGATGATGGAAGGATACTGACAATTCCAAGTGCTTTTGCTGATTGGCCCCCTGATGATAATCAACCACTATGGACAGATGTAACTTATCTTAAATTGCATAATCATACTGAATTCAATTATATTGCCTATAATACAGTTAGAATGTATGACACCCGTCTTTATCAACAGCAATATGTAAACTCTTCTCTTTGGGAACACATCAGACAAATTGTTCCATACTATATAAATAACTTTGATATAGATGGTGCTATGGTTGATATGGGGCACGCAATGCCTGACGAATTGATGAAATCTATTATTGAAGAAGCAAGAATTATTAAACCCAATTTTATTTTCTGGGAGGAAAATTTCACAGTTACTTCAAAATCAAAACAAGAAGGCTACGACGCTGTTTTGGGATATGTTCCTTTTGATAGCCATATTTGCTGGAAAATGAAAGAAATAATTAGAAATTTCGAAAATAAAGTTTTCCCAATAGATTTTTTCCTGACACCTGAAAATCATAATACAAAACGTTCAGCAAGCAGAAAAGGAGGCACTGATTTTTCTAAAATGATTTGGTTGGTTTTGTCTTTTCTTCCATCTATCAGATTTATTCATAATGGGTTTGAATTAGGGGAACAATTGCCTGTCAATACTGGCTTGGGGTTCACCGAAGATGAAATCAAACAATTCCCGGCTGACAAACTTCCACTTTTTTCTGCTCTTTCGCTCAATTGGGAAAGCTCTGATAATCTTGTTTCTTACATACAGCAGGTGAATTCAGCACTGGAAAAAATAAAATCACACCTTCAAATAAGTAAATTTGAAAACTTTGAACTTCTTGATACTTCCGATAATATCTTAGCTTTCATTATCGAAAAGAAAATATTATGTATTGCTAATTTTTCCAGTGAGAGAGTTGAACTACCTATTAAAGAGTTACCAGTTGAAGATGAAATATATCATTTCGATATAGTTCATCATTCACCTGAAAAGGTTGAAAACAGTCTTTCTTTCGAAGCTTTTAGTGGTTCAGTATTCATTTTGCAATAATTTAGGAATGATTGTTAAATTAGTCTAAACTATCCAACAAACTTATGTTTTGTTTGTGCCATTTGATTGTGTTGTCAATTCCCGTTTCGAAATCAATTTGGGGTTGCCAGCTTAGTAGTGTTTTGGCTTTGGTAATATCTGCACCCGTTTCGTTCATATCTGCATTGTTAAATGGTTTATATTCAATTATTGCTTTGCGTTGTAAAGCTATTTCAATTAGTTCAATCATATGATTAATAGTAACGGGATTTCTTCCACCACCTAAATTAACAACTTCATATCCAAGTGGTTTCATCGAAGCTACAACTCCTTTGGCAATATCATCAATATAAGTGAAGTCGCGTTTCTGGTTGCCATCTCCATAAAGCGTGATTGGCAAACCTTTACGTATTTTCTCGATAAACTGAAAGTAACTCATATCCGGTCGACCTGCTGGTCCAAAAACAGTGAAAAAACGCAGAACCGACACATCAATTCCATACAAATGATGGTATGTATATGCGAGCAATTCAGCTGATTTCTTGGTTGCCGCATATTGAGAAATAGGAAAATCCACTCGCATATTTTCCTGAAATGGAACTTTCTCCCCTGCATATACTGAACTGCTCGATGCAAGCACAAATTTGCTAACAGCATATTTTTTCATCAATTCAAGCAGGTTTAATGTGCCAACAATATTAGTGCTCACATATACAAATGGATTTTCTATACTTGCTCGAACACCTGCACGTGCAGCAAGGTTAATAACTGAAATAAACTTGTTGCTTGCAAATAAATTTTCGAGCTCAACGAAATTTTCTACATCAAGATTATAAAATTGAAAATCACAGTTATTCTCTAAAAAATTTAATCTATGCAATTTTAGCTTTGGGCTATAATAATCGTTAAGATTATCAATTCCAACAACGTTATATCCATCATTAAGTAGCAATTCAGCTACTTTCGAGCCAATGAAACCAGCAACTCCTGTAACTAATATTTTGCCTTTTGCTATCAAATTTCTATTCCTTTTGTCAATAAATAACTTTTGATTTTACCCGCCATTATTTGCGAATGTCGCCCCAAATTGCCCGAAAAAAATAAATTCAAGCAATGCTCATAGTCCCATTTTTTATCTCTTTCTTGCAAAACTCTAAAAAGTTCTCTATTCAAATCATCAAAATTAGCAATTCTAATTGTATATTTTTCGAGCAAATCATAAATTTCTTCGGATAACCGACCCTTAATCGGTATTTTAAATGTAAAAATTGGTTTTCCAAGCAGCATAAATTCGGCAATTATCGAGCTTACATCAGCTACGAAAACATCTGAAATCAACATATATTTATAGATCTCATCGTTCGAAATCAATTTGACATTTTTCGTTTTCTTTATTTTATCTACTATTTGCATACTAACCCAGGGATGCAAAGTTACAAGTACGTTATACTTACCTGATAATTCATCAAGTCTGTCGTACCAAAAATGCACTCCTGCAATGCCCGATTTATCCCAGGTGGATGAAAACAATATTGTTGGCTTATCAGGATATACAAGCAATTCCTTTAATTTATTGGCTTCAATCTTAATCTTTTCATCGAAAAGAGTGTCGCGGTTGTGAACTCCACCATATTCCGCATTTTTAATCCCCAATTTTGCGGCTTGCTCAACTTCTGAAATCGAAGTGAAGCAAAATAAATCAAATTTATTGTATTTCTCCGCTGAAATGAAATTTTTGAAGTGATAAGCGCCGTGTCGCAGCCCAATTTTGATAATATTCGAGGTGGGGAATAGGTGCAAGCTATGCCGTGCCATAATTACAACATCAGGAAATACAGGATAAATTTTACAATTAATACCGTATTTTGCACCCAATTCTTTTGCTAATTTCTTATTTTTTGCTATAACTTGAATTTTTGGTAGCAGTTTGTGAACGTTACGAAAAATCTCGTAATCCAGCAATTCGTGGCAATAAAATGCAATTAACTCGCTTTTTCTAAAAAAATTAGAAATTTTCCATACTATCGAATAAGGTATTTTCAAAAGAATTTCAGAAAAAACCATTATCAATTTCCTTCATTAGCTTGCACCTAAAAACTTTGCAAGTCCATAAGCAAGTTCATCTTCGAAGGCATTTCGCTTGTATACTTTTACCCAGCAACCATTTTTCTTAATAAAATAGCCATCATTTTTGACAATGACATTTATTCCAAAGTGCAAAGCTTGAAATTCCAGCAGTTTGTAAGTTTTATCTCGATTATCAAATATTATGTCCATCGAAAGATAAGGCGTGTCTGGAAAAGCATTTTTGAATTGCTCAGCTGAATATAGCAAATTTTCGTCAATTTCGAAATCTATATCAAATTTCTTTGCACCACTCGCACGAAAATCTCCTTCTCTGTTGTGCCGCTTAATAACGTAATATCTATCGTAAATAGCAAGCACTCGATAGTCGAACTTCTGTCCGGGAATAAATTCCTGAACAACAAATCTTATATCTCTTTTTATGTATTCTTTATATTCAATATAATCTTTATAATTATCATAATCGGGATATTCAGGATAATTTTTCTTTCTCCGAAAATACCTGCGTCGTAGCAAATCTAATTTCTCGTTTAGTTTAATGCCTCTATATTCTTTCAAACTTTTATATATTTCTTGAATATTATTGCATAGAAAAAAACCCTTGCCGTTCGAGCCATCTATTGTTTTTACAACAAGCGGGAATTGCAGGTCGATTGAAAGAACATCATCAACACAAGAAATGTAGTAACCCTTTGGAGAATTTACATTTCGAACTTTTTTTAAAAGTTCCTGATAACCTTTGTTTTCGTGTGAACGAAGTAAATCAATAGATGGTATTAGTTTATTATTGAGTTGATTTAATATTTCAGCCACATTTTTTAAGTATTGGCGTAAGTTCCATTTTTGACTAAAATGGTAAAAAATTATTTCGTTGCTTGGAATTTCCATGCCAGTAGCAACCAATGGAAAAGTTGACAGTCTACAATTAATTCCATAACTTGAAAGATTTGAAATAAACTTTTGCGTATCAATACTAACCCAAGGTTTTCGAGTTTGCCCGAAAAAGTTATTTTTATCTGTTAATAATAAAATTTCCATAAAATGATTTTTGTTTTATCTCATTAAGTCGTTATAAACAACAAATGCCATAAATAGAAGTAGGATAATCAATCCACCTTGCTGGATTGCCATTTTTACTTTCACGGGCACTTCGCGTCGCATTATCGCTTCAACAATTACAAAAATCAAATGTCCTCCATCAAGAGCAGGAAATGGCAGTATATTTAATACTGCAAGAGAAACCGAAAGCAATGCAACAAAACTTAAGAAACTAATTATTCCTCGTTCTGCCTGCTGACCTGCTTGCTTGGCAATCATTATCGGTCCCCCGATTGATTCGCGGAAGGACATATTCCCTTTTATTATTTGCCCTATCGAGCTAAATAATAAGTTAACCGAAGAAACTGTTTGATTCCAACCAAAAGCGAGCGATTCAATAAATCCATATTCTTTTATAGAGGTCTTCCCCAGATAAATTTGTGCAATTTGAACCCCGATTGTTCCTTTTTCGTCTGGCTTTATAGAGTCTCCAAGGATTTCATTTCCTCGTTTCCATTGAACAAAGAGGTTTTTATTCGGGTTTGCTTTCAAAATATCGACAAACTGGCTAACTGAACCAATAGGCTCGCTATTAATTGAGTATATTGTATCATCTTTT
>ERZ795045.4868-NODE-4868-length-10468-cov-7.305772_pt1 | contig 10468 bp, 7 predicted proteins | sample MGYA00375129_ERZ795045 | MGnify/ENA primary metagenome ERZ795045 (study PRJEB30174, sample SAMN05720166) | activated sludge metagenome | isolation source: anaerobic digester from wastewater treatment plant | place: Japan | collected 2015-05-15 ... | reverse complement strand
TAAATCAGCTCATCTATAATGGCTTCGTTTACCAGCACTTTGGTAAGCTCGTAGTTTTCGTAATTGAGGTAAGCCAGCACACGTTCTTGCAGGGTATTGCCGGCAAAGGCGGTTAACGGGCTTTGCCCAAAGTTGATTTCTTTGATGCTGTAAGTGCAGAGGTGTTTTTTGATTTCTATATTTTGTTTTGCAAGAGAAGATATTTTAGTTTCGATTTCCTGAGTCGGTTTGGCCAAGGGAATTCGTTTTATATCACCAACAGTAATATTAACTGTAGGATTTAACATATCATTAATATAGGCAACCAAACTACTATTTAAAATTGATAGAGGGTAAAAATAGCTACTATTTAAACTTGATTTTTTATAGAATATGCCAAGATCAGCATTACTAAAGATTACATTTCGTGGTTTAATTCTAAATGATGCTCCTTTAGTCCCAACTGATGGACAAACTATTCCTTCCTTAAAATAATTTTTTTCACCAGAAAAACTTGGACTACTTTCTTTTGATATTTTAGGTTTTTGATTCTTAAAGTCTATAATTAACCAAATATTACCATACCATTTATTAAATGGACCACCTTTAAAAATGAGAGAAAAAGCATTATTATCACTTTCATTTATTTCTAAGGACGAACGTAAATATTTAATATTATTTGAAGTTTTTAGACCTTCGCTAATTTCAAAACTATTGTCAAAATTGTCTCCCTTAAACTTCTCCCTAAACCCATCGCTAATCCAGTAGATAAAGGGCCAGCCGTCGATAATTTTCAACTTTTCCTGGGGGAGGTAATAGACCCGCGGGTGCTGGCGGTTTTCCATTACTGCGGTGTAGGCATCTGCAAGAGAGCTCTTTTTTGTTTTCTCCTGCTGATTCCCTGTTATCTGAAAATAGATGCCTGGCGCATTGCTTTGTTTTTTCCCCAACACATACCAGGTTGCATCCAACAATATTCCCGGTCCAAACAAATTAACTCTATCCAATCCATAATCAACCATCAAGGCAATATGCGTTTGTTCAATCATATATTTCCGCACATCTTCAAAAGACTTGATAAACATAAATGTATGTGGATGAATCATCCCAATAAAGCCATCTTCGGTGGTTAGTTCAATATTTCTTTTAATAAACGCTGCATACAGATTGGTATTAAACTTATAGGGCTTTTTGTAGTTGTCGTCATTAAACTTCTTTAGCTCTGGTCCAAAGTCGGAGCTATCGGTATAGGGCGGGTTGGCTACCGCCACATCGTATTTTTGGGTGAGCAGCCGCAAAAAGGTTATGGCATCGGCGGTTTTGGTGTTCAGAAAGTTCAGCCCTTCCTTGGTTTTGTTGTATTCAATGGCTTTTTGCAGGTTGCCGAAAAAGTTTTGGCGGAACTGCTCGAACTCTTGTAAGTTTTCCTGGTCAAATTGCACAATGGAGAGTTGTCCGTCATCCGTCTTTTTCTTTTCGCCAAACCATTTCAGGTTCATCGCCTCATCCAAGCGGAGCAACGAACCAAATTTGTAAGCGTTTTGTAAATCACCCCACAATTCCCTGATAATTCTTCGTTCTCTCTCGCCCACACCGTTGGCTTCAAATATGCCTCGCACCTGTTCATAATCGGGCAAAAAGAAATCGGAGCTGACCACGTTAAACCGGTTGATTTTTATGCTTCGTTTTTTTCGCTTGGCTTTAATATACAGGCCCAGTTGTGCCAGTTGTACCGCCCTGTCATCAATGTCAATGCCATGCAGATTGTTTTCAATAATCAGTTTGGGAATTTCATCTTCATCATAATCGGCACCGTAGTTTTCTATCTGGTCATGGTATAGATCATAAAACAAATCAAAGGCATAAAGTAAAAAATTGCCAGAACCGACGGCAGGATCGATCACCTTTATTTCATGTAGTGGTTTGGGTTCACGGGTTCGTTGTGTGGGTGCATTGGCAATTTTATATTGTTCTTTTATGATGCTATCGGGATACATTTCCAGATAGAGTTTGCCCAGGCTGTTATCCACCAAAAATTGCACTACCCAGCGTGGTGTATAGACCTGACTCTGGATGCTTACCTTGTTGTATTCGGTTTTGCTTCCGCTGGCTTTGTGTGCGTCTTTTTTATAGTTGTTGTAACTTTCGTACAACCAGCCCAAGATATCATCGCTTTGCCAGATGTATTCCCCCACATCGGGGTCTTTTTCAACCGCATTAAAAGCATCAATAATGGAAAGCAGTTCAAATGATGTGGGCATTAGATGGAAGGGATGCTGTGGATTGAACAGGGGAATTTCGTTGGAAAGTTCTTCCAATTTTTCCTCAAAAAACTGAAGCAACCCTTCATCATCGCTATTGCGGGCTTCGGGATGCTGTTCGAGCCAGAGGGAATGAGAAAAAGATCGTCCGCCATGCTGTTCCCTACGGGTAATTAATTCAGGAATCAACGTATGGGCTTCCATCACTTTGAGAGCGGCAATTCGGTTAAAAAGGGTAAAGGTAAGCTCCTCTACCAGTTTTTCGTATCCCTCTTCAGCCTTGCCTGTTTCGGAAGTCATGGTGGCAAGAATTTTTTCCATCCGTTGGCGGTCGTCGCGGTATTGGGCTGGAATATTCTCTGCGGGTGAGATTCTCCCTTTGCCAATACCCATTCTGCCGAGGCGGTTGTTGTATGCCCGCTCGATCAATTCTCTGATTTTGTCAATATGTTGTGCCAGTTTCATAGCTTACTCTATAGTTACCTCATCATTATCATCAGCCGAAGCCATTTTCAGGAGTTCCTGTTGCAACCAGTTTTTGTAATGTGCAACTTTCAGCTTGTGGCCAGGCAGTTTCGAAACAAAAATCTTTGGTTTGGGCGCGTGCCCAGGTTCGGGCTCCTGCGGTTTTTCTTTTATCAATCCCGCTTTCAAGATATCGAGTTCGCTTTTTTTGCTGTTGTATAAATCGATAAACGAAAGCACTTCGGAATAAGTAAAGCGGCTAATTTTGTCTTTTACGTCAAATTCAAGGTTTATCTTATTGCTGGCACGCTGTTCGGCATACTGTTTTATGCTTTCAGCTTTTACTTTTGCCGCATCGTTCAAACCTGCCGGCAGTGTAGTGATTTCAGCAATCAGCTCGTCCGCCATCTTTACCAGCTCGCTGTATTTCAGGGCGCATTGCTTCATTGCTTCACTAAAAAGTGTATAGTAGCGGTCTTTTATCTGCTGTGCGGTCTGATGAAGACTACCATATTTTTCAACCATGTTATTTGAATAATCCTTGTTAAACTGTTCAACCAAAGCTTGTATTATTTCATCGGATTTAGCCGCTTTTTGCAACTCATCCATCACCGCTTCGGTAAACTGTTTCCACTGCTTTACATGGGGCAATTTGTTACGGATAAATTTCTCGATTTTGAGCGTTCTGTTTATGGCATCTAAATATTCCTGCTTTTTAACAAAGAAGCCGGTCGCTTTGTCGATATAGTTGGCTTCACTAACCGGACCGGTAAATTCGCCCAGAAAATCCATGTCAGCGCCCGCATCCGGAAAAAGATTGTTAAATTCTCTCTCGCTATTTGCCAAAGTCCCGATTTTATCGGCAAAGTGTTTTGCAAGATCTTTTACAGCATTTGCCAATTCAAAATCGTTGGTATTGTAATTGATTTTTCGTCCGATATATTTTTCCACTTCCAAATCGAGCATAAACTGGACTATTTCCTGTTTCTGCTGTAACGAAAGCGACTTTGATACAGCTTTAAATGCTGCTTTGCGGAATTCTCGGGCAGCAGAGAAAATGTTTATCACTCCCTCGTCTCTCCACGAAAAAAACTCCTTACCATTGTATTTGGCAATTATTCTGCCTGCACGCATCAGCACAGCAACGGTGGTTATTACAGTACCGAAAGAGAAGCCTGTCGGGGGCTGTTCCAACTCTATCTCAAGTGTTTTGCCGTCAACGAAAGTATTCCGGATTTTATATAAAATCTCTTCAGTCACTTTTAGATTTTCGCCTATAAAATTTCCCTGCTTATCGAAAAATTGGAAATCATCTCCGTGAAAATATTTATGCAGATGGGAATCATCTGCTTCTTTAATGATGGCTTTAGCTGTTTCGTCACTCAACTGGCTTTTAAGCCGCTTGGTAAACACATTTTTCAGTAATTCCCGCTGCTGCGATTGAATAACCGAAACAGCATTATCATCGGTTAATTGATAGACGTTGAACAGATAAATTAAATTACCGTTTCTCAGAGCTTTTTCCACCAGAGTTTTTATGCGGTTTTCTTTTTCTTCTTTTTGACTTGAGAAATTCAATAAAATTTTACCTTCTTCACTGTTGGGATTGGTATATTTTTGTTCCAGATAGGAAATTCTTTCAACCTCTTCAATCAGCTTGTCAATTTCGGTAAAATTCTGATTATCGGGAACCAGCCAGATCAAATCTTTATCGTTCTGATGTTGCACTTTCAGGGTTTCAATATCATTGCCTCTGTTGTCAGAGATATTATAAATGCTCTTAATTTTTATTCTGAGCGATTTATTGGATGGACTTGTCAATTCATCATCATTATCCGTAGTAATATAAAACCAGTAATCCAGTCCGCTGTCATTAATTCTTGAAATATTTTTAGTCAGTTCAGATTGCTTTAATGTTTCTACGAATCTTTTCTTTTTTACAAATCCCTGAACCGTATATCCTTTCATTTCGTCCAAAAGCCGCTGCTCGATATCGGATGTAATTCGATAGGTCCCGTTTGATTTAAGCAAGATTTTAGCTTCCAGCAATTCATCCAGGGCTTTCTCAATATCATTTTTTACTAAATGGTATTGGTTCGGTTCATTTATGTATGATTTTATAATATTTTCAGGATTGGCGGGAGTGACTTCTGCTTCAGTCAAAAAATTGATGGTTTCCAGAAGTTTTCGCCCGGAAATGGTTGAATTATTTTCTCTCAAAATCCTATCAGCATTGTCATATCTATTAACCAACCTTACTGGCGGAGAAGGCTGTGCTTGTTTTACAATCTGCCAGCCGGATACAGTTTTAAATAATTCTTCATCTTTTACCTCTTTTCTCAAAATATCGAAAGTGGTAATGATCATTCCCCGTGCTGCAACCTTTGTTGAGACATAGCCTTTTGAGCCAAATAGGAAATTTTGCATTAAATCAAACTGGTTTTTGTAAAAGGGGTAGTAGGTAGTGTACGATTCTTCATTATTTGTTTTAACAATTCCTCCACCAATCAGAGCAGAATGGTCAGCTATTTGTCCAGCATGTTTCTTGAAATGTGCTTTTAATTCTTCAATCCCTTCATTTGTCTTCTTTAATAAACGGGTTTTGATAATTTGATCCACTTCAGTGGCTTCGAGGTGTATTTTGGTTTTAAATCGATCAGTAACCTTGGTTAGCTGGGCTTTGCTTACATTGGAATTATTGATTACATCATCCAGTTTTTCCTGTGCTATGGCTATGGTCCAGACTCTGTTTCCCAATGAAGAGAGCGCTTCGCTCACGCCTTCCAGATCGAGCAAAGTAAACTTTCCCTGGTTAATCGCTTCGCTGGCTTCATCAAATAAAAAGACCAGTTTTTCTTCCTTATTGATTTCCAGATAATTTATCAGTTGATCTCTCAGCTTTGAAGCGTCAAAACTGTCAATATCGCGTCTTATCGTTTCTAGAATATTGTTATAGTCTTCTTCCGAATAGCCTTTATCAATATAGATTTTCTTAATCGCCTTGGAGTATTCCAACATTTTTGTTTTTAAGGTGTTCCAGTTGGTATTGAGTTTTTCAAACACATAATTTTCTACATCAATATTAGTGTCATTAATCATTAACTGATAAAGAACAAAGCCGTGTTCGTTCTGGGGTAAATGAAGCGCTTTCAGAAAATTTCTAAAAAGAGCATAGGCAAAACCTTTGGAAGTATCCTGTTTGGCAATATCAAGAAAGATGACTTTTGACTTAACGGAATCCAAACCGGACAAGGAGTTTCTAACCAGCGCTTCATCGCTGATACCGGTAAACCTTTGTAAAATTCTTTCCCTTGCAGGAGTTCCCAATATTGATTGATTGTTGAGCAGATAACCCAATATTTTTCCAAAGTATGATTTACCTGAACCATAAAATCCGGATATCCAGACCCCTGTTTCACGGATATTGGATATATACGTTAAAACAAATTTCTCAAATTCCTTTGCCAGCCCATCTGTCACTATATAATTCTCAATCTCTTCCTTTATTTCTTTTTCAGTGAGATCTTCGAGATCGATCACATTTTTAATGTCTTCGTCAAGATTGATGGTTAAAATATCCTTTATCTTCATAATCATTCCTTATTTATTTAATTACAATACATCTGTATTTAGAAGCAGGTCGCGAATTCAGAAACATTAATTTGTCTTCTGTATCGGTAGCCGGATACAAAATCACCAACGGCAATTGCGCTTTCATAATCCTCTCGTGTTCTATGATCTGAATATTATCTATTCCGGTACCGTACAACGCCCCTACTGAATAAAGAAAGGGGATTTTACCTGTCTTAAAAGCCTCACTGATTCTTTTTATGAGATACCTGAAAAAGTCATCGTCATTTTCTTCCGGAGGTGATTTAAATATCTGGTGAACCGAGGTTTGCAATAGGTCAAACTTTTTCAGAAGTTCTTCCTTGTGTTGCCTGATAAAATCAATCAATAGTTGGTTTAAGTCGATCATTTCATATCTATCCTGGGATAAAGCATTTCGTGCTTCCTTGATGTACAATTGTTCCTGATCTGGCGGACAGACGAGCAGAACAGAATTTCCGCCATTGGCATTGAGCCTAATATCGGAATTATTATTTGCTTCAACAAGATTTTTTACTTGCTCAATTTGTATTTTAATTTCCTGTAATGCTTTCATATAATCTTTCGTACTCTATCTTTGGTTCAATTTTTAAATTATCGCCCGTGTAGTAAATATTGAAATAATCTGTGAAACTTTTTTTCTTCAATCTCTCCAGAAAAAGCTCAGTTTCCATAAATCCATATTTCAACCATTCACTTTTCAGTAAATTTTTACCTTTTTCGATGGCTGTTAACCAGTAAATAAAAACAATAAACATTTTATCATTTAAAAAGGGATGTAAAATACTTTTTGTCTGTTTCCCTTCCAGTAGACCAAACTTTTTTAACAGGGTAAGGTATTTTGATGCTGTTGTATTTATAGTGCTTAGTGTCCATTTCTGTAATTGTGGCTCTGTTCTTTTCAATTCATTTAAGTATGATGAAACTTCATCGTTTCTCAAAGCAGCTCTGCCGCTGTAAAAAGCTTCAAAATAAACATTCATATTTATAGCGTGGAGTAATTCATTGTTTACTGAAGCATTCCAAAACAATAAGTATAAGAAATCCTTACTAATACCTTCACTTCTTATTAGTGAATCAAAAATAATTTTAAACTTTTCATTTTTAAAAGAAATAAAGGTTTCGTTAATTGCCTTTTTAAATCTTTTAAGCGATTTCGCGGTTTTCAAAGTTGTTTCTTCTCTGCCTGATTGTAATTCATACTTTATATCATAGTAATATTCAATCAGACTCCAATCGGGCAATCCACCCAAAATATTTATGTCAGTATTAATATTCATAATTGATTTACATTGCTTGTGCCTAACGTCCCGCGGCTATGCGCCGTTTTAATGGCGTATAGCCACTGTTAGGCGCTGTTGGTAAAGTTACAAAAAATAATCCCACTTACTTTTGTACTTGTCCCCTAACTTTTTTAATCTATTATATTCAACAACAACTCTATTACCCTTGGGATTTTTATAAATAATTGTTTTTCCATCCAATTCTTTATGCTCATTTTCTAATTCCAATGAAGGTACAATGAAAACATCAGGGACCACATTAGGATCTTCAATCTTTTTAAGAAAAGAAACGAAGACTAAGAAATGATCTTTATCTTTTTTATTCCAATTATCAATTGGGAAACATGATGTATCTTTTAACCCTTTTACATCTATTGTTATTAATCCTTTGTCATTTTCAACAACAATATCAACCGATTTTTTATTTCCCAACGTCAAATGAGCATTAATTCCTAATCTGTATAGAATAGATAATACATAAAATTCAGCGGCCAAATTTGTATTATGTCCTCTCTCACCCATATTAACTCATCTTTTTACGTAACAATTGCAACTAACTCCTTCCTCACCCCACTACTTCGCTTTTTATCCCCATTTAGAGAGATCGACAAAGTATTGCAGCCTCCCTATGACTGATTATAATGCTAAATCTGATTCCATTTTTTAGTCAACATATATTTAATTATCTAATTCTAAAGAATCCAGTGGATTTCTTATCTGGCCTAAATTTTTTATACTCACATGAGTGTAAATTTCTGTCGTTTTACTGCTTGCATGACCCAATAATTCCTGGATATAAATTCAGAATTATATGGGAAAATTACTTTTATCATCTCTTTATTGTGTTGCACAATTTGTATCATATTCAGAAGGCATCTCTATCTTTTTTGTTCATCATAATCAACAGTATCTACAACATTTAAAATCTGTTCATTATTTTTAAATTTGTAAATAAAATTTTGTCAATTATATTTCATGTTCTGTATGTGATCATCTGGATTTTCAAGAGCTATAACTACATCACAAAGAATGAATTTACGTTTTACAAAAAATGTATTGCTTTCCGTCTGCTCTATAATGTATAATTTTATTCAGATACAAAATTAAAATTAAACACACAAAAAGGAGGAAGCCATGAATATTTCATCCCGCTCATTTACCAATGGTGGAACTATACCTGCAAAATATGCAATGAAAGCTATAACTGGCGGACAGAATATCTCACCCCATGTTGCAATCAGTGATGTACCAAAAGAAGCACGCTCCCTTGCACTAGCCTTTGTTGACCGCCACCCCATGGCGCGCAACTGGGTGCACTGGCTTGTAATCAATATTCCCGCACATACCGCTGAAATCCCTGAAGGTGCATCACTCAAAGCAATGCCTGCTGAATCCATTGAGATGATAAATACATTTGGTTTTGCCGGATACGGTGGACCACAGCCACCACGCGGGAGCGGAGTGCATTCCTACGAACTTGCCTGTTATGCGCTTACTGAAACCTTCAAAATGCCAAAAAAGGAACTGACTGAAGCTGAGTTTTTAAAACTCATAAAACCCTTGCTGATAACGCAGTGTAAAATAAGTGGAAATTTTGAGAATAAATAAATGACCAACAATTTTGAACTATTTAATTTAAACGGACGATAGTGAAAATACCATCGCCCCCGGATAGATAATCTCTTACTATTTTTTTATTTGTTCAGAGCTTTCCTGATAATCCCAATTACAATCAAAAGTAGTGCGCCACCAATGCCTCCACCGGCTACATCTGTCCCAATACTTGCCGGATCCAAGGCACCGCTTCCTGCAGAAAGATTGAGCGCATTGAGTATAACTCCACCAAGACCTCCACCAACAATGCCCGATATCGCATTGCCAAGAGTACCAAGCGACTGATCTTTCAGGGCTTTGCCGGCACCAATACCGCCAGCCGCTCCGCTTAATAATTGAACAATTAACGGCAACCAGGATTCTATATGCAAACCTCCATCATTTTTTATTGTCTATTGTTATATTCCATCTAAAACTAGTAGTCAAGCATTAAAATAAAATAGTTCAGCAAACTGTGCTTTAGAGCGGTCATCTTTTATCATTTCTTTTTATTCGATACAGCGGAACGTGATCAAAAAAGGGTCAGAGCCTAATAATCTCCTCTTCTCCGTGTTCTCAGCGTACTCTGCGTGAAAAAATATGATGTATCACGCAGGGAGCGCAGAGTTATGGGAGAAATATCGGGAAATGGGGTCAGAGCTTAATAATCTCCCACTTCTCTGCCCTCTCAGCGATCTCTGCGTGAGACAACAGGTAGTCAGAGCATTTTAGTAATATAAAATGAGTTGACTATTACTACCGTTTATCAGTATTACACGATTAATGCGCCACAGTAAAATATTATTAAGGCAAGAATATGATAAAACAAGTATCACAGTACAAAAGCATCATTGACGTCCCTGTAGAAGGTGTGTGCGATAGCTCCGAAATCAGTCATTTATCGTTAATACAGTCACTGATAAAAAACGAACCAAAGCTACATTCGTTGCTTATAAGCGAACAGTGTATACATAACAGAGTCAATGCCCTTGCAAACGACATCGTCCGCGATTTCAATCACACAAAACATATTGATATACTGATGGTATTGACCGGTTCATTTATTTTTACTGCGGATATATCGCGTGCAATCTTTAAACAGGGTGGTATTAACGCAAGCATCCATTGCATAAAAACCAGCGTGTATGATAAGACAATAAAATCCAGTGGTGAACATTATCGGGCAGTGACACTGGAACTATCGCCCAAACATATTGAAGGGCGCGATTTTCTACTGGTTGAAGATATAGCCATGACAGGGTAAATCCCTGGTCGGCT
>ERZ795045.4856-NODE-4856-length-10480-cov-5.275396_pt1 | contig 10480 bp, 8 predicted proteins | sample MGYA00375129_ERZ795045 | MGnify/ENA primary metagenome ERZ795045 (study PRJEB30174, sample SAMN05720166) | activated sludge metagenome | isolation source: anaerobic digester from wastewater treatment plant | place: Japan | collected 2015-05-15 ... | reverse complement strand
CTCGAAAAGGAGACGCTCACGGGCGCCGACCACACGGAGAAGATCAAGGCGCTCAAGCAGGAGCTCAAGGACACCGAGAAACGCCTCGCGCAGTTGGACGTGAAGTGGAAGGCGGAGCTGGAGGCGGCCCGAAAGGTCATCGAGTGCCGCAGCGCCATCCGCGAGATACACGATCGCGACCCGAAGGACAAGGAACTGGCGAAAAGGCAGAAGGAGCTCAAGGAGCTCGAGAAGGACCTCGCGAAGGCCCAGGGCGGCGATCCCCTCGTCTTCATCGAGGTCACCGGCCAGACCGTCTCCGAGGTGATCTCCGGCTGGACGGGGATCCCGGTGGGCAGGATGATGGCTGACGAGATACAGACCGTGCTCGACATGGAGAACCTCCTCAAGAAACGCATCGTGGGCCAGGACCATGCCCTGAGGGCCGTCGCCCAGATGGTCCAGACCGCTCACGCCGGGATGGAGGACCCCTCCAAGCCCACGGCGGTCTTCATGTTCGTGGGGACGAGCGGCGTGGGGAAGACGGAAACGGCCCTCGCGATCTCCGAGCTCCTCTACGGCGGGGAGGAGAACGTGATCACCATCAACATGTCCGAGTACCAGGAGGCCCACACGGTCTCGAGCCTGAAGGGGTCGCCCCCCGGCTACGTGGGGTACGGCGAGGGCGGCGTCCTCACCGAGGCCGTCAGGAGGAGGCCTTACAGCGTGGTTCTCCTCGACGAGGTGGAGAAGGCCCACCCCGACGTCCTCGAGCTCTTCTACCAGGTCTTCGACAAGGGGAGGATGGAGGACGGCGAGGGACGCGAGATCGACTTCAGGAACACCCTCATCATCCTGACCTCGAACGTGGGCACCGACCTCATCATGAAGGCGTGCGCCGACGAGGAGACGAGGCCTTCCCCCGAGGCGCTCGTGGAGCTCGTCAGGCCCGAGCTCCTCAAGCACTTCAAGCCGGCGTTCCTGGGACGGATGAAGATCGTGCCGTTCTACCCCATCACCGACGACATCATGAGGCTCATCGTGTCCCTCAAGCTCGAACGCATCAAGACGCGCATGATGGAAAACCGCAAGGTGCTCTTCGAGTACGCTGAGGAGCTGGTGGACGCGATCGCGGGCCGCTGCACCGAGGTGGACAGCGGCGCACGCAACGTGGACCACATCCTCACCAACACGCTCCTGCCCGACATGTCCCGGGAGATCCTCGCGCGCATGGCGAGGGGTGAGAGCATCGAGCGCGTGAGGGTCGGCCTCGAGGGGTCGGGCTTCGTGTACGAGATCGTTTAGCCCGAGACATGCTTCTTACGAACTCGACCCCTTTCCCGGCGATGCTCTTCAGGGGGGTGGTGGATGACAGGCGCCTCTTCGCCTCCGTGGTCTGCCGGGTGACCTACTCGATCGTCGACGGCACGCTGAAGGCGGCCCCCGAGCAGGTGTGGCGGGTGTCGGCGGAGCCGTGGGAGGGCCCGTACGGGCCCATGGACTCGGACGAGGTGTTCTACACGGGCGGGGTCGACGTCTTCGCGTTCGGCAGCGCCAGGCCTCACCGCCCGGAGACGGGGGTCATGGAGGTGTCCGTCGAGGTGGGGTCCTCGTTCACGTATTCCATCGTGGTCTTCGGACGCCGCGTGTGGAGGAAGGTCAAGGGGTCCCTCGTCGCCTCCCCGCCCGCCCCGTTTTCCGAGATCCCGCTCACCCTCGAACACGCCTACGGGGGCAAGGACACCTGGGACGGCCTCGACGTCCCTTACCCCGCCAACCCCTTGGGCAAGGGGTTCTATGTCGACGAGAAGAACGCGGAAGGCGGCGAGCTTCCGAACATCGAGGAGAAGGGGCGTCTCATCTCCAGGTGGGACGACAGGCCGGAGCCCGTGGGCGTCGCATGCTGCGGCATGGCGTTCGGCCCCAGGCTCGAGCAGTCCCTTGTCTTCGACGAGAAGACCGGCGCCCTCACCGAGATCAAGCCGACCCTCTTCAACTCCGCCTTCCCGGCCATGGTGGCCCCGCGCGTGCTGCCGGGAGACCGCGTGCGCATCAGGGGCATGCTCCCCGGGAGGTCCCTGGAGTTCACGATCCCGCCTTCCGGCCTGGGCGTGAGGGTCGCCATCGGCGCGCACGAGGCGATGAGGGAGCCGGCCGTCGCACAGGTGGGGGTCGAGGTCGATCTCGAGAGGGTGTTCCTCACGTACCGGTATCCCTTCAGGTACGTCTTCACCCCCCACGAGAAGAGATCGTGCGAGCTCGTCTACGAGCCGGGCGTGGTCTCGTGAAGAGGGGCCTGCGGTGCTCGTGAGGGCGCACGGAAGGGGAGGACCTGTGGGAGAAAGAGGCCGAGGATACCGTTCGAAGGCTCACGCGGGCCGGGGGGGCGCGCCGTGTTCGCGGTCCTGAAGCACTGGCACCCGGTCATGGGGGTGGATTACCACATACCCTGGCCGCCGGGGTCGCCGTCCCCCGCTCCTACGCCCGCACCGTACAAGACCATGGCGGTCATGGTCGGGACCGGGCTCACGTCGCGCTACGCGACCACGCACACCCAGCAGGGGTTGGGGTTCACCATGCAGGCGCCCACGGACGTGGGGCCGGGCATCCCGCACGTCGGCCCCCCCTCGCAGACCCTGCCCCTCGACATCGCCTTCAGCTCGTCGAAGTCGTACTTCGGGCCCGCGAACATCCAGTCGAACGGGGAGCGCATCGCCGCGGCCCTCCTCGGGAACACGAACCCGAACCTCGACTGCGGGACCCCCGTGCCCACGCCCACCGGGCTCGCACTCGCGCTCACCACGGTGTACGTGGACATGAGCCTCGCGGACATCCTCAACGGCTTTCAAGCCATGGCGGCGGACTTCATCGTGCAGTCCATCCTCAACTGGCTTGGGAACAAGGCGGGAGAGTTGATAGAGCCTTACGCGAGCTACCTCCTCGGCAGGTTCGCACCCCAGGTCCTCTCCAAGCAGGCGGCGAAGGCCCTGCTCAGGAGCAGGGGGGGTGTGCCGGGGAACATGATAAACGAGGCGGCCCGGCAGCTGGTGCAGTCGCAGCGTGTATCCGCGGCGGCCTACTTCAGCGCGTTGCCAGCGAGATCGGGCAACCTGGCCAACGCCGTCACGGGTTTCTTCATGGGCGGGCCCATGGGCATGGACGCTTCCACGTTCGGTCTGCCGACGCTCTTGGGAAGGCAGGCCGAGGCCGTCACGAACTACCTGAGCAACCCCGGCGTCGACGAGCACGGCGGCTCGACTGGCGGTGCCGGGCAGACCGGGGCGTACTAGGGAGGGACCGTGCCCGTCCTCACATCCCCCGCGCCGTGCGCGATGCAGCTGTCGGGAAGGGACCCCCAGGGAGGGTTCATCTTGTCGGTGGTGCTCAAGGTCGCCTATGCCGTCGGGAAGGACGGGTCCCTCGAGCCGATGCCCGAGCAGGAGCCGCTCAACACGAGACCCGTTGCCGACGGGTCCGTCAAGGGCCTGCTCGTCCACGACATCGACATCTACCCCTACAAGCTCTCCACGGACGTGGTGATCAAGGGGCACGCCTACGGCCATGGGAGGAGGAGGTTCATCGCCGGGGTGAGCGTCGCCGGCAGGGAGAAGCGGGTCCTCGTGGTGGGTGACAGGAGCTGCACGCTGGACCCTGCCGGGAAGATCGTGTTTTCCGAGCCTGAGCCCGTGGACAAGGTCCCCCTCTCGTACACGCACGCCTACGGAGGCAGGGACCATGCGGCGGAGCGGACGCGCGGAAACCCGTTCCTGGCCCTGCACGGCGCCGTCGACCCGGGGGAGTGCGATCTCGACATGGCGAGCCCGTTTCTCTACCCGCGCAACCCCTGCGGCACGGGTTACCTCATCGAGAAGGACGGGAGGGCCGTCGAGGCGCTCAGGCTGCCGAACCTCGAGGACCCGCAGGACCCCCTGACGCCCGAGAGGCTCTGCGTGCAGGATCACCTCAGGTGGCCGCTCATGCCTCTGCCCCAGGCGATGGACTGGTACGACTACGGGTGGTTCCCCCGCATCGCGTGCGCCGGGATCGTGCCTGATCACGACGAGGCGGCGGCGGTGTTCGCGGAGGTGGACAGGGGCCTCGTCCCCGCATGGGTCGTCAAGGACAGGACCGTCGATGCGCACGGTGCATTCCTGCTCGCCTCGGGCGCCTCACCGGGGCTGAGCGTACCCTACCTCGTGGGCGGGGAGGAGATCCTGCTCGGCAACATGCACCCGGGGCGGGAAACGATGCGCATACGGCTCCCGAAGAAGGCCCCTCGCCTGTTTGCGGACGCGAGGAACGGCAGGTTGAACCGGACGGACGTGGTCATGCACACCGTGGTGATCGAGCCCGACCGGGACAGGGTCTGCATCGTGTGGCGGGGAAGCGCGCCTGCGCTCAGGCCGTACCTGCCCCAGGAGCTCGCAGGAATGCCTTTCATGGCCGAGTGGCCGTGAAGACAAAGCCGTACAAAGGAGTGAACCCATGAGTTTCAGCCAGGAGAACCGCATGCTCTCGATCGAGACCCCCCTGGGCCCCGATGTCTTCGCGCTCACCTCGTTCAGGGGAAGGGAGGGCATATCGGTGCCGTTTTCCTTCGAGCTCACCCTCGTCTCCGAGGACACGTCCATCGACCCGAGGGCGCTCATCGGAAAGGGCGCGACCGTGTTCGTGAGGCTCGCCCAGGACGAGACGAGGCCGATCAACGGCGTCATATCGAGGTTCAGGCAGGAACGCCTGGGCGTCCCCGAGGGCCCGGAGCGGCTCATGCACATGGCCACCTACACGGCGGTCTTGGTCCCCTGGACGTGGCTCCTCTCGAAATCCATGAACTCGAGGATCTTCCAGAAGAAGGACGTGGTCCAGATCGTGGAGCAGGTCTTCGGTGAGTGGAAGTTCTCCCACTACGAGTTCAGGCTGACCGGTTCGTATGCGAAGAGGGAGTACTGCGTGCAGTACCACGAGAGCGACCTCGACTTCGTGAGCAGGCTCCTCGAGGAAGAGGGTATCTTCTACTTCTTCGAGCACGAGCGCTCGCGGCACGTGCTCGTCATGGCCGACTCGCCGGACGCCCACAGGGACTGCCCGGTCCAGTCCACGGTGAGATGCCTGCTCGACAAGGGGGCAGAAGCGGTGCAGGCCGAGGACGTGATCACGCACCTGGGCTGGGGCGAGGAGATCAGGATCGCCTCCTACGTGACCACCGACTACAACTACCTCATGCCGAGCACCGATTTGCTGGTGGAGATGCCGACGAGCATCGAGGTGGGGACGGGCAAGCGGGAGGTGTACGATTTCCCCGGGCGGTACGGGACGAGGGCGGACGGCGAGCGCTACGCAGAGCTCCGCATGCAGGCCGAGGAGACCCAGGTCACGAAACTCCACGGTGTGGGCAACTGCAGGACGTTCTCGAGCGGATACAGGTTCACGCTCGAGGACTACCACCGCAAGGAGATGAACGGCAGGCCGTACGTCCTCGTGGATGTGGAGCACGAGGCGAGGGAACCCGTGGAGCTCACGGGGTCCGCACCCGAGGCGTCGTACACGAACACCTTCACGTGCATTCCCCACGGAGTCGCATTCAGGCCCCTTCGGCTCACCCCGAAACCCGTGGTTCAAGGCGTGCAGACGGCCACGGTCACCGGGCCTCCGGGCGAGGAGATCTACACCGACGAGCACGGGAGGGTGAAGGTCCAGTTCCCCTGGGACCGCGAGGGCCTCAGGAACGAGGAGACCACATGCTTCATCCGCGTGGGCCAGGTCTGGGCCGGCCAGGGCTGGGGCGCCGTGTGGATCCCGAGGATCGGCCACGAGGTGATCGTGGGGTTCGTCGAGGGTGACCCGGACCGGCCGATAATCATCGGCAGCGTCTACAACGCGGCGAACACCCCGCCGTACACCCTCCCGGACCAGAAGACGAAGAGCACGCTGAAGTCAAACTCCACGCCGGGAGGCGGCGGCTCCAACGAGATCCGCTTCGAGGACAAGAAGGGGGAGGAGGAGGTCTACATCCACGCGCAGAAGGACCACAACGTCGTGGTCGAGCACAACAGGGGCACAACGGTCGGAAACAACGATTCCGTGACCGTCGGCAACGACCGCAGCCTGACGGTGAGGGGATCGGAGACCATCACGGTGACCCGGACGTGCACGAGGACCATCCAGCAGGGGGAGAAGCTCACCGTGGCCCAGGGCCGCACCGTGCAGGTGACGGGCGGCGAGTCGCGCACCATCGAGGGCGGATTGAAGGTGGTGGTGGACGGGGGGGTCACGGAGTCCGTGTCCGGGTCCCGACAGGCGGACATCTCGGGTGCGTGCGAGGAGAACATCGGCGGGAAGTGGAGCGTGGCCTCAGGCGGCGATTGCGTGATGCGCGTGGGTGGGAACATGGGGGCGGACGCCTCGGGCGGGATCGAACTCCAGGCGGGCAGCAAGGTCACCATCACCAGCGGTGGGTGGGTCGTCACGGTGGACGCCTCCGGGCAGATAACCGCGAGCGGCACCTCCATCACCCTGAACGCGGGCGGCTCCTCGGTGGAGATCGGCGCTTCCGGCATCAGCCTCACCACGGGAGGGATGATCACGCTCACCGGGTCCATGATCAAGAACAACTGTTGAGGAGGGTACGATGGCCCCACGAAAGAAGGCGTCGGCCATGGCCAGGGTGATAGACCTCGAGGAAGGTCGTCGGCTCGTCCTGACCAGGGAGGGAAACTCGGACAGGATCACCGTGACCGGGCCTGACGGCGGGGTGAGACTCACGATCACCCTGACCGACAGGGGGCCTGTCCTCCACCTCGAGGGTGCCTGCATCACGATCGAGACCGACGGCGATCTCTCCATCAGCGCCGGCAGCCTCGCCCTGAACGCACGCGATGGGATCTCCCTGAGCACGGGAGGGGACGCGGCGGTGAAGGTGGAAGGCGACCTGTCCATCAGGGCGAGGACGCACACCATCGAGGCCGAGCTCGGCGATGTGAACGTCCGGGCGAACGACGACGTGAGGATCGAGGGCGAGAGGATCCTCATGAACTGTTGAGGGGCAAGGGCGTGTCAGCGCTTGAATATGTCGAAGATGGACTTCTGGGGTTTCTTGACGGGCTTGGGCGCGTCTTGCGGCTGCGTGTGCGCCTCTCTCGTCTCCGGTTTGTGGGCGGGCTCCTGCTCGATCTCCGCGAGCCTCCCCTCGCCGAGGTACTTGAAGGTGGGGAGGCCGGGGCCGAGGGACACGAGGTCCATGGAGTTCATCTGCGCCTCGGTGACGACCGGCCTGCCGTTGATGGTCACCATGCCCCTGCCCGTGAGGTCCTTGACCCAGTAGGCGCCCCCGCTCGAGAAGATCATGACATGGCGCGGGGCCATGCCCGCGTGGGCCATGACGAGGTCCGCATCCGGCGCGGAGCCGATCGTGACGGGCACCTCCCTGAACGTGCGGACCGACGGCCCGTACTGGACGATGAGGGGGACCTGGACCTTGCCGACCCGGGGCGCCTCACCTGCAGGCGCCTGGGGCACGGAGGGTGGCGGCCCCTGCCGGGGGGCGGGGGCCTGCGCGCCGCGCGCGGGCGTGCCTTGGGCTTGGGCCGCGGCCTCCTGGCGTCCAAAAGCCGCGTCCGTGCTCTCGGGCGGCGTCGGTGGGCGGGGGGGCGCGGCGTCCACGAGTTCCGCGAGGAAGCTCACCTTGGGCCCGCCGTCGGTGAACATGATCACGTCGCCGTCCTTGAGGAAGACCTCGCCTTGGACCCTCCTGCCGTTGACGAACGTCCCGTTGGTGCTCTTGTCGATGAGCTTGCAGCGGTTTCCCTCGCGCACGATGAGGGCGTGCGTCCGGGAGACGGTCTTGAGATCGGCCGGGAACGTCACCTGGCAGGAAGGGTGTCTCCCGATGCTGATGGATGGCTCGGTAAACTCCTGGATCTGGCCTGCAAGCGGGCCCTGGATGTGGACGAGCCGCACCTTCATGACCGGGATCTCCCTCATACCGAAGGTGAATACCGGCTCGCACAGGGCATGTCAAGGGGAAGGGCCCGCGGCGGGGACGGGTTGAAGAGGGCGGAGGGGGCCCTGTGAGGATCGAGGCTCGAGGCCTTACGCACGTGGGGATGAGGCGTTCGTCCAACGAGGACGCCTTCCTCGTCCGCGAGGACCTCGGCATGTGCACGGTGGCGGACGGCATGGGGGGGGCGGCCGCCGGGGAGGTCGCGAGCGCCTTCTTCATGGATGCCGCACTCGAGGTGTTCGGCCGGGCCGACCCCCTCGGCGTCGCGGAAGACCTGGTGAAGAACGCCTTCTTCCTCGCCAACGGCCGGATCCTCGACCATGCGGGGAGTCACCCCGAATGCTCGGGCATGGGCTGTACCGCCGAGATCCTCGCCGTTCGCGGGGACACGGTGGTCATCGGCCACGTGGGAGACAGCCGGACGTACAGGTTCAGGGATGGGGAGCTCCGTCAGCTCACCGTGGACCACTCGCTCGTCCAGTCACAGGTGGACAGCAAGGCGATAACGGCGGAGCAAGCCAGGGTGCATCCCATGCGCCACGTGATCCTCAGGGCGGTGGGGATCAAGCGCGATCTCGAGGTCGACATCCTGAAGGGGAAAGCGAGGCCTGGCGACATCTTCCTGTTGTGCTCCGACGGGCTGACCGATATGATCGAGGACGTGGAGATAGCGGCCTGCCTGAGTCCGCCTCGTCGTCTCGACGACATGGCGCGGGATCTCGTGGACCGTGCGAACAGGGCGGGCGGCAAAGACAACGTTACCGTGGTCCTGGCGGTGGTGTTGCCGTGAGGCCGGGCCCGAGGATACCCGTGGTGCTGTGCGTCGCCCTCCTCGCCCTCGCCCCGGTGACGTGCCCCCCTCCTGAGGCGCACGGCCTGGCCCTCACGAGGGTCGTGCAGGTCCCGCGGCTCGAGGCGGAAAAGGCGATAACCGATTGGCTCGCCCGGTCAGGCCACGAGGTCGTGCGCACCGAGCGGGGACAGTCCGTGGAACTGGTCGCAACGAGGAAGGGGACCGCCCGGCGGATCGTCCTGGTGCACCACTCCCCGCTCGCCACCGAGGTCGCGGCGCCGGAGGGGGGACCGTGGGCCCAGGATCTCTGGTCGTTCCTCGACGCCTACGAAGAGACGGTCGGAGGGACAAGAGAGTACCAGGCCAATACGATCCCGGAAGAGGTGAGGCGACGCTCGGCGTCCACGGTCTGCATCCTCGCGAAGGTCAGAGGCGGGCCGATCCAGCTGAGCGGGTTCGTGGTCGACGACGGCGGCCTCGTCCTGTGCACTGCGCACCTGCTCAGGAACCCCGAAGAGATCACGATCACCACCGCAAGCGGCGGGAGAGCCAGGGGGGTTCTCGTCAAGGTGGATTACGAGAGGGACCTCGCGCTCATAGACTGCCCCGGGAAGCCGGGGCCGGCCGTCGAACTCGGCGGAAGGCGCGGCGCGGTCCTCGAGGGAGAGCAGGTCTACTCGGTGGGCTGTCCCGGCTTGAACGGGTTGACCATCAATGCGGGGACGGTGAGCGGCCCCCCGAGGCTCGTCAACGGGAGGGTGTTCGTCCAGGTGCGCATGCCGGTTTCACCGGGCAGCAGCGGGAGCCCAGTCTTCGACGCCGCGGGAGCGCTCGTGGGGGTCGTGCAGGGGAGGGTGAAGCCCGAGAGGAGGATGGGGCTCGTCATCCCCATGGACACCGTGATCGAGTTCGTGAAGGAGCGGTGAGTTGAACTACGGGAGGTACGAGATCATAAGGGAGATCGGCAGGGGCTCCATGGGCATGGTGTACCTGGCCCGGGACCCGCAGATCGGGCGGGACATAGCGCTGAAGGTGCTCAGGCCGGACAGGGTCGAAAGCGAGGACTTCGTCAGGCGCTTCCTCAGGGAGGCGAGGGCCATCGGCCGCATGTCGCACCCGAACGTGGTGACCGTCCACGACGTGGGGGAGGATCACGGGACCGTCTACATCGCCATGGAACTGCTCGAGGGCGAACCCCTCAACGTGTACGCGGCGAAGAGGACGCTCCGCCTCGAAGACATCGCGGGAATCGGGGCCCAGATCGCCCGATGCCTGGACTACGCCCACGGCAGGGGCATCGTGCACAGGGACGTCAAGCCGCAGAACATCATCGTGAGCCCGGACGGCACGGTGAAGCTCACCGATTTCGGCATCGCCCACATCGAGGACCCTGAGGCCGGTTCCCAGACCCAGGCGGGAGAGATCCTCGGGACCCCCAACTACATGTCGCCGGAGCAGGTCATGGGCAAGAAGGTGGACGGCAGGTCGGACATCTTCTCGCTGGGGGTGATCCTCTACGAGCTCGCCTCGGGTACGAGGCCGTTCAAGGGGGCCGACCTGGCCTCGGTCTTCCACGCGATAACGTCCAGCGAACCCGAGGCCCTGGACGCCATGAACCCCGAGACCCGAGGCGCATTCTCGGGCATCGTGATGAAGTGCCTGGCCAAGGACCCTGCAGAACGCTTCCAGACGGGCTCGGCGCTGGCACG
>ERZ795045.4847-NODE-4847-length-10494-cov-2.907941_pt1 | contig 10494 bp, 7 predicted proteins | sample MGYA00375129_ERZ795045 | MGnify/ENA primary metagenome ERZ795045 (study PRJEB30174, sample SAMN05720166) | activated sludge metagenome | isolation source: anaerobic digester from wastewater treatment plant | place: Japan | collected 2015-05-15 ... | reverse complement strand
CCGATAATCCCGGATGATATTGATAGTCGCATCCGGTGCAACAAGAGCAATCCGGTCAACTTCTTTTGTCTTCAGTTCCCGGTTCTCAATCTTGACTACATCTTTCTTCCCTTGAACTCTGCTGCTGACATTGGTTGCAACACTCACACACTCCCGGGTACTTCCCGTTATCCCAAGTATCCGAAGTACGGTGAGTGCTTCTCCGGCACTGATGTGATCAATGACCGTTCCGTTCTTGATGGTACTGATGACCAGGGTTCGTTTTGGTTCTTCTTCGGTCATAGCATAACCTCAGTGAGCATCGCCATCCTGACCGGCACACCATTTCTGGCTTGTTCAAAGTACCGGGCGTAGGGAAGATTATCCACTGCCGGATCGATCTCATCCACCCGTGGAAGGGGGTGAAGGATTGCGAGATGGTCTTTCACATCCGAGAGGAGGGAGGGGGTGATCCGGTAACTGGATGAGACATCAAAAAATTTTGCAGGGTCAGGAAAACGCTCCCGCTGAAGTCTTGTCACGTACAGAACGTCCAGCTCGCTGATTATCTCTTCAATGGAATCATGCTCGATGACCACAGCCCCACGCTCTTTGAGATTATCCTGAATGGAGTCTGGAAGGCCGAGACCTTTGGGGGCGATGGTATGAATTCTGGCATTGTAATGGGTCAGGGCATAGGCAAGGGAATGAGTCGTTCTTCCATACATCAGGTCTCCAATGAGTCCGATATTGATATTATCAAGGGGCATTGCCTGCCTGATGGTATAGAGATCAATCAGCGTCTGAGACGGATGCTGACCAGCCCCGTCTCCTCCATTGAGTATGGGAATATCGGAAAACTCACTGGCCAGTCGTGCTGCCCCGACTTTTGGATGACGCAGGACGATCGCATCCGCATACCCGCTTACCACACGAATGGTATCGGCCAGGGTCTCTCCTTTTGCCATGGAACTTACCTCTACTCCCCCAAGGTTCATACAGGCACCACCAAGCCTGAGCATGGCTGATTCAAATGACATCCGTGTCCGGGTACTGGGCTCAAAAAAAAGCAGACCAAGAATTTTTCCTTTCAATGGTTCTTTTCCGGTATATTCTGACTGGACCTCACCAGCACGGGTAAGCAGCCGGTCTATCTGATCCCTGTCCAGATCATGGATGGAGATAATGTGATGTATGGACGTACGCGTACTCCTCCGGTACGTACTAGTGGATGGCATGCTGCTAGTATGTTTTGTCAGATCTGAATGGAATCTCTGATAACTGCAAGTGCCTCACGTGAACGTTCCCGGATCTCAGGATCATCATCGTGAAGTCCACGGGCAAGGGTATCAACGCTTGGAGGTCCGATCCGGACAAGTTCGTCAAACATCTCCTTGGCAAAGAGATAACTGAGCCGGTCAGTTGTATACTTTGGTTTCCATCCACTCTCATCAAGAAGTTTTGCGACGGCTTTTCGGACATGCCGATCCTTGTCATCCAGGGTCTGCACCAGCATAAACTGTCCTGCTTCTCCGATCTTTGATATGCCCTTGAGTGCAGCCGCACGGATTGAGCCGTCCGGATCTTTGAGTGCGGTAATCAACTGATCCAGGACTGGCAGCCCGATATCGCCTAACGACTCAACCGCTGCTGCACGTACCTTTGGATCTGGATCATGCATCGCATCAGTAAGTGGTCCTAATGCCTCCCGTCCAAATTTTCCAAGCTCCCGAATAGCGGTCATCCTGATCTCCTGATCCGGATCCTGCAAAGCATCATACATGACAGATGCAGATGACGGATCTTTCAGGACTCCTAAAACCTGAAGCAGAGCAATACGACGACGATCTCCCGGACCTACAGATTTGAGAAGACGGATGACTGCAGCCTGTGCCTGAGCACGCATTGAGGTAATAATATTGGCAGCCATGGCCGGAACCGACTGCTCCTCCATGACGGCATCCAGAAGAGGAGGCAATATCTGCTCACCTTTACTGATGAAGATCCGCTCAAACATGGTCGTCAGAACAGGATTCTGTATGGAGAACAGGTGCCTGAGATCATCACGGTTTGAGAGTGCTATCTCGGTAATCAGGGACATGACTGCAATGCCCCTGCTGCTCCCTTCCTGTCCTGCTGCCTGCAGGCTCTCCAGTTCCTGAATGAGCTCCGGAAGAGCAGATCCACCCATCCCGGCCAGTATTTTACTTATCAAAGGAACAAGACTCTCATCCGTCTGCATCAGGGACATCAGTGCCGACGCAGCAGGGGATCCAATCCGTGTCAGTGCATGAATGGCATACTGCTGAGCAACCGTATCAGGACTTTTCAAAAGAGGGAGGAGGGCAGGTACTGCCGGCTCACCGATAGCACTCAATGCTGCCATTGCATATGGAGCAATCTCTTCATCACGAAGACACGCTACCAGGTCGGGTATGGCATCAGGACCGATGCGAATGAGAAAACTGGTAATCTCAAGCTTCCGATCATCATCTGACTCATTCCGAAGTGCATTGAGAAACGGTACAATTGCGTCTTTTCCAAAACGGGAGAGCAGATCTCCTGCGATAAGTGCCCGTGATCCATCATCTTCCTGGAAGATTTCGATTAATTCCGGAATAACAATTTCCGGAGACGAATGAACAAGTTCAAACAACAGTTCGGTATCAGGTACCTGACCGGCAAAAAGTCGATGAATAAATTTTTTGGGATCCTGATGAAATAATCCGGTCAGATACATTTTGATCTCTTTTGTGAGCTCAGGTCCACTTCCGGGGAGGGCAGAAATGAGGGAGGCAGTTGCATCAGCTCCCAGTTCTGTAATCAGAGTCATCGCTTCCTCATGACCTTCCTTTCCGGGGATCATGAAGGGGATCAGATAGGGCAGTGCAGCAGTCTTATTCTCTCGTAGAATCTCCAGAACTATAGCATGGTTTGCACCCATCGAATCTGAAAGGGAGTCAACCAGATGGGGAACAGCCATCTCACCATCCCTGATGAGGGCCATACGGGCAAGGTCAACAGCCTCTTCGTTACCTGACCCGAGAACCTGGATCAGACGCGGGACGGCAATCTCACCAGATCGTATAAGGTTCTCCAAAGCAGTCTCCCTGACATCCCGATCGGGATGGTACAATGCGGTTATTAATGGTTCAATTGACCGGACTGGATCTATCTGAATGAGAAGATCAAGAGTAAATACCGCTGTTTTTCCCCGTTCACGCTCTGATGCCTCCTCCAGAAAAGGAAATGCAAGTCTTCCCATTGAGAGAAATGCCTCTTTGAGTGCGGTTGTATCTGTCTGATTCTGTACTGAACTGATAAGGAAGGGGATGGTTACCGCCCCCATGCGGGACAGAATCTGAACCATCAGTTTTGAACGCTCACCTTTCGACCGGTTCAGGTTTTCAATAAGGTACGGGATAGCAGGCTCACCAATGTGGTGCACTACGGAGATTATGGGTTCACGTTCAGTATCACGGCGGATTGCCAGTTCTTCCAACAGATGAGGTATAACTGGCTCTCCTATCCTGGTCAGCGCATTTTCCGAGACTTTCCGGACTTCCGGGTCCTGATCATACAATCCTGCAATAAGAGGAACGAACGCAGACTCGCCAAACTCAAGGAATGCCTTCTGGGCCATCGAGGAGGTGACAGGATTTGGATCTTTTAAGGCCTGATAAAGGGGATCCAGAGCAGGCTTTCCAATCTCACTGATTATGTAAAATTTCAGTTCACGAAGCCATTCCTCATCCTGTCCGCACGAACTGAGCAGATCTAAAACGACCTGATCACCAAGGATGATAAGATATGCAGCGATTCGGGCCCTGACATCTTCATGGTCATGAGCGAGACCTTTGATAAGCGGATGAACCGCTGATTTTCCGAATGTCTCAAAAAGCCCTTCAATAAACCGGATAGTTGTCTGATCCGATGTGCCGTACGCATCAATTAATATCGGAATAATCCGTGTACCCATAGAATTAAGGATATATCCGGCCCGTTCGTATCCAATCCCCTGCAGGGAATGTATCTGGTTTACAATCTCTCTTGCTGCCTCGTCTCCCATTGCGGTCAGTGTCGTATGAATCATCCGGGCGGTCTGTTCATCACATGTCGATAATGCAAAAATCAACGACTGAATGGCCTCTGATCCGATCTGAACCAGCGCATGTGACGCGGCAGTTCTGATCCCATAATCAGAATCCTGAAATAGCTTGATGAGTTCGCCCACTGCAACCGGCGTCTTCATCCGTCCGAGTGCTAATATTGCCTCTTTCCGTATGGAAGTATCATATTTGCTATCCAATAACCGGAGAAGACCTTTCAAATCCCCTTTAAGTCTCATTCGTTCCGGATTTGGTCTGAAAATTGTCTTCATATCCCCCCTTTCCCCACTGGTTTTGTATTTAGAGTGTTCTGAAATACATATCAGAATTCCGTATGGTGATTATCATACTGATATTAATCGTATTTTCCTTTGAGACCACCCCATCCGGTATACCCGCAATAGATACAGCCGACCCCGTTACAATGACGACACATCTTCTCAGGCCAGGTTACCAAAACCTGCCCTTTTAAATTGCAAAAACAGCATCCGGCACCTTCACAGTGCTGACATGTGACTTCAACGTATTCTGGTTCTGTTCCAGTCATCAGAGAATTTTTTGAGAGAGAACAATAAATAACCGATTGTTAAAAAATTCAAAAAGAAACAACGAGCGGGCCTGAAGGGACTCGAACCCCTGGCCTGCGGATTAAGAGTCCGCCGCTCTACCGACTAAGCTACAGACCCGTTGTGCCATAACATGTTAGTGATTCAAATATATATAGTTTTCTTGCGTCCCTTTATACCTCTATAATCCAACCTATACCTGGTTATGCCTGGATTCAGCCCGGCAGCGTCACCTGGGATCAGAACCTACCTTATATGCGGTTGTGGGAGTGTAGGATATCTAATCCTTGAAGAATTGAAAAAAGAAGGTGGCAGACTGCTCTGTATGGACAGCAATCCTGAACGTGTTCAGGAACTACGGGAGCAGAAGATTGAAGCATTTCTTCGGGATCTCACCGATCCTGACATGCTTCAGGGAATAGACCCGTTTGATATCGCCTTTGTAGTCAGTGACAATCATGAGGCAAATATTACCGGTCTGAAAACGGTCAGGCGACTTTATCCACGGGTTCACATTGTGGCCCGTGCGCAGGATCCCATCAATGAAAAACTTTTGATGAAGGAGGGCGCGGACCTTGTTCTCTACCCACAACATGTGGTTGCACGAGCTGCCATCGAACATTTACACCAGCTTGAAAAACATAACGTATCCCGCGATCTCTATGCTCTCCTTGCATCCTGGTCAGGAGTATTTGGTATTGTGACGCATACCAATCCTGACCCGGATGCCATTGCTAGTGCGATGGCCCTCGCAGCGATTGCAAAACGGGCAAATCCAAATCTGGAGACACGGATCATCTATGATGGTATCATCGGGCACCAGGAGAACCGGACCTTAGTAAATCTCCTTGATATCAGAATGGAGAAACTCAAACCGGAAACATTGAATGAGTGTACACACATCGCTCTTGTTGACAGCAAAGGACCAGGAGCCAATAATGGTCTCATTCATTCAATGCCGGTTGATATTATCATCGATCACCACCAGGAGGATATTTCGGACCTTGATCGGGCCCATTTCATCGACATAAGACAGAATGTTGGTGCCTGTGCAACAATACTGACCGAATACCTGAAAGAGCTGAATATTGAACCTGATCAAAAGGTTGCAACAGCGCTCCTGTATGGTATCAGGGCTGACACAAAACAGTTCAGAAGAAATGTCTCACCCAGTGATCTTGAATACTCGGCATTCCTCCTTCAATATAGTGATGCTGATCTTCTCGAAAAGATCATGTCACCCCAATACTCTCATGAGACCATGGATATAATCGGGGCTGCTATCCGGAACCGAAAGACCAGGAATGGATACCTTTTCACCAATGTCGGATATGTGCGAAACCGCGATGCCCTTCCCCAGGCTGCAGATCTTCTGATCAATCTTGAGGGAATCAGCACTGCGCTTGTGTATGGCATAACCGATGAAGCGATCATCATGTCAGGCAGAAACCGTGATCTCAGGTTAAATTTGGGGAATGTAATGAGCGAGGCCTTCTCTGAACTTGGAGATGCCGGTGGTCATGCCACGATGGCAGCGGCTAGTATCCCTCTTCATGTCTTCTCTCATGTCAAAGAGAAAGAAGATCTCCTCCACCTTGTTATTGACCCGGTCTTACAGAATTTTTACCGTCTTGTCGGTCTCCTGGAGGATGAGGAGAGTGAAGTATGAGGACTGGGAACCAGTCTACCGGGAGATATGCGATTATTTCTCTTTTGATCCGTCAGAAGATAACCGGGCAGCACACATCCTGGCAGAACTGACCAATGCGGATGCATCTGCTCAATTAAAAGAGCTTATTGCTGGAAAAACGGTTACTGTCTGTGGGAATGCCCCATCTCTGAAAACAGAACTTTCTAAAATCCGTGGACGTATCATTGCCGCTGATGCAGCATCAGGAGTTCTTGTGCGCTCAGGTATCACTCCGGATGTCATTGTAACAGATTTGGACGGAATAGAGGACGATGCACTTGAGTTGAATAATAATGGAACTGTGCTCGTCGTTCATGCGCATGGGGACAACATTGCCAGGATCAACTCCTGGGTTCCCAGGATAAAGGGGCCTCTCATTCTGACCACTCAAAGCAGACCATTTGGCCATGTATATAATTTTGGCGGTTTTACTGATGGAGACCGGGCTGTATTTCTTGCTCATGAGATGCAGGCATCAGAGGTCCGTCTTATCGGGTTTGATCTTGATGATCCGAATGTTCCACCGATGAAGAGAGGAAAACTAAAGTGGGCACGACGACTGCTCTCTGCATGCGGGCATGACATCTAAGGCATGGATTCTTGACGGGTATGTTGATGAACCCGCATGTCTTGGAGTACCACCGTACCTGTCACCCTATATCCGGACAATCGCCGGTGTCTTCCTGTCAAGGGATATTCCGGTGACCTACCATACCATCGATCAGATTCGGAAGAATCCGGGACTGTTGCAGGACGCTCAAAGGGCAGATTATGTAGTAATAATAGCCGGAATGACTGTTCCAGGAAAATATCTGGGAGGGAAACCGGCTACTATTCAGGAGATTGAACAGATAGGATCAGCGCTGAGAGATCCGCATACGTTTGTTGGTGGCCCTATTCTCTTTGGAGCAGGGAAAGCCGGAGGTCAGGCTGCAAGAAAAAAAGATGATTTCCATGTTGACACACTTCTTCATGGGTCACCGGCAGGTGCTTTGGACCGCTGGTTCTCTGGAAATAAACCCGAATCTTCATTCTCCTATGAAAGGGAAGATCCCTGGGCGGTGACAGGCGCCGGGATCATTACACAGCATCCCTGCTTTCCGTATGTGATGTGTGAGATAGAGACCGCACGGGGATGCAGCAGGGAGATATCCGGCGGGTGTTCCTTCTGCACCGAACCCCTATATGGAAAGCCACAATACCGTTCGCTCGACGGTATACAAGCAGAGGTATCTGCTCTTGCACGTGCCGGAGCCATGCACTTTCGAATCGGAAGACAACCGGACATCCTGACATGGCAGGCAGGAGGCGGGGAATTTCCCGTTCCTCAGCCTGATCGTATCGAACAATTATTTTCCAAGATCAGAACTTCAGCCCCCTTCCTGAAAACCCTTCATATAGACAATGTAAATCCTGGAACAATCGCCAGACATCCAGATGAGGCATTTGAGGCACTCTCTGCCATCATCAGACACCATACTGCCGGAGATATTGCTGCCTTTGGTATGGAAACAGCCGACCCGGTCGTCATTGAAGAAAATAACCTTAAGGCTACACCAGATATGGTGATGGAAGCGATCCGAATCGTTCATACAGCAGGCAGTGAAAGGAGAGATGGAATCCCCGAACTTCTGCCTGGACTGAATTTCATCGCTGGTCTTGCAGGAGAAACAAACAAGACCTATGATCTGAACCGGCAGTTTCTTCAGGCCATACTATTTGAAGGATATCTGATCAGAAGGGTAAATATCCGCCAGCTGATGCCCTTTGAGGGGACAAAAGCATATGAACATAATGCACTTCCTGTGCCTGAAAAGGCTTTTCATGTATTTAAAGAATGGACACGACGGCATTTTGATCTCCCGATGCTTCAGAAGGTCTTTCCCCGAAATACCATTCTTCGCTCGGTAATCATTGAAGAAGAAGGAGAGATCTCGTTTGGACGGCAGATGGGTTCATACCCGATTCTTGTCGGAATTCCTCTTCATCTGCAAAGCCGCACCGTACTTGACGGAATCGTTGTAGGTCATGGCATGCGATCATTGACTGCACTTCCCTATCCAGTGCCTGTCAATACTCTGCCCAACAAAGCCATCAACTGGATTCCGGGAGTTTCAAAAAAGGCAGCGGTATCCATTCTTGCAAAACGCCCGTTCAAAACAGAGGAAGATCTTTGGAAAAAAACAGGACTGTCCCTTCCCAAAGGAATCCTTGATTTTACACTTCCCGAAGTTCAATCACGGTAAAGATATCGGATTTGGTTATAATCCCGACGATTTTATCACCATCCATAACCGGAATTCTCCCGATATCAGATCTGGTCATGATCCGGAGGGCTTCCATGACTGGTGCATGGGGTGGAAGAACGATGACATCTTTCGTCATGACATCACGAACCTGCATGGCATCACGGTCAAGGACCGGGGTTCTGGCCAGATCCGTAAGCGTAATAATCCCCATCAGACTGCCCCGGTCAGTTACCGGAAACCCAAGATGTTTTGTCTGATACATCAAAGAGAGGACATCGGTAAGAGGCATCCGGGGTGATACCTCGATAACAGGACGCGACATAATCTGCCCGACGGTTACATCACGAAGCAGGAAATTATACCGTGACACCGTTGACTCCTGTCCGGCCCCAATGTAAATAAAAAAAGCAACCAGGATAAGAATCGGAGAAAAAAGGATCAGACCGACCAGTCCAAAGATTATGGCAAATCCCTTTCCAATTGAGGATGCGATTGCTGTCGCCTTATGAAGCGGCATCCGGGTGGCCAGATACGCCCGCAGGACACGACCTCCATCCATAGGAAATGCAGGAAGGAGATTAAAGGCAAAGAGAAGGATGTTCAGGATAGCAAGATACCCGAATATGTACATCAGAAAACCGGCAGGTGCTGACGAATGTACCAGCAGAGGAATCACATAGACAAGTACGGCAGAAATAAGTCCGATGGCAAGACTGGTTAAGGGTCCTGCAAGTGCCATGATTAATTCAGTTCTTGGTTCTGGTTCCTGCTCTTCTATGGCGGCAACACCTCCAAAAAACAGAAGCGTTATACTGTCAATCCGGATTCCTGAACGAAGAGCAATGAGTGAATGGGCAAGTTCGTGAATAAATACCCCGATAAAAAGACCGATTGCAATGACGCCACCAAGCAGATAGGGGATATAGCCGGATATGATATATTGGTCATCAATCTGCACGTGGAATGTAACTCTGACCATTTCAACCGTAAACTGAATGTCTGAACCGATAACCCATGCAAAGAGCGGGATAATCAGAAGAAAGGTAAAATGGATCAGAACCGGGATACCAAACAACCGTCCTAATTTAAATGCACCATCCATTGTATCATATCAATAGCTTTTATGCCCGGTATACCTATCGAAAGATACTCACAGAAATGAAATGGAGAATGGGGTCCTCAGAAATGTACTTTTTTCATGCAGTGATACTCTTCCTGTTATTATCTGTCATAATCACATGTTCATTCCTGATCTCATACCCAATCGTTCCTTTCAGAATATCCACCAACGATTTCTCCTGATTCAACCGGCTCTTTTGCATGCTTTCTTCGTACATCACCGGTTCGGAGGGAATAGGAGGAGCGGTCAGATTATTCGTACCGGAAAAATTATTGTAGTAAACAATATGGTCCAGATTTTTCAAAAACTGCGATTCTTCCAGTATTACCACCGGCTGGCAGGACATAAGAGTGGCTTTGGGTCCAGATATGGGTACCGCCCCGTCTTTATCAATTATTGTTGCGTGGTACTGATCACAGCCTGCGCTTCCTGACATATTCATCCCATCGAAGGGTGACGAAATGCTTAAGAGAGCAGAGTACCTTCAGAGTGCCGGATCAAGTCTCCTCTCTTATCCAGATTCTCGATGAAAAAACATGTACCTGACAGATGTTATTTTGCACAAACAGAAATGCCTAAAAAAAGAAATAGAGAACCAGAATAGTTCCTGTTATCAGAACCGGCCAAGACTCCGTGACGAAGTATACTTTTAATTACATACCAAAAGGTTGGGAATATATTCGTACTGATACCAGATATATGAAGCAGAAATACTGCAGATTGAAGGATTATAAGATAACATTTTTTATCTATCCGGTAGCAATGTCAATGCAGTATGAAG
>ERZ795045.4837-NODE-4837-length-10515-cov-21.852772_pt1 | contig 10515 bp, 13 predicted proteins | sample MGYA00375129_ERZ795045 | MGnify/ENA primary metagenome ERZ795045 (study PRJEB30174, sample SAMN05720166) | activated sludge metagenome | isolation source: anaerobic digester from wastewater treatment plant | place: Japan | collected 2015-05-15 ... | reverse complement strand
TAGGCCGGTCTGAAGTCGAGCGCGTTCAGCGAGAAGATCATTGGTTTTTGCCATCAGTTGATTTTCTATGATGATCAAATCCCACCGATGCCGAATCGCATCTTCCGCTCTTTTTTGCGCCCGCTCCCATTTCCTTGTGTAACGTTCCCAAGACCGAATCGCACTCTCTGTTGCCTCCTCTGCCTGTTGCATCGGGCGTCGTGTCATTTCCTCCCCAATGGCCCGGATCAATTTTACCCCGGCCCGCAAGAATACCATGCCGGTGAACATGGAGTGGGCTTGAGTTAGGATGTTTCCGATCTTGGCCGCCCACCCCTTCTGCTGTTCCATGACGTTGCCGATCTTACCGATTCCGCCACCAACGGTATTGGCAGTCCCCTTCAGTCCGCCAAGCGCCTGTTGCGCCTGACGAATAACCCGCGAGGCTTTATCCTCTCCAAGTAATTGTATTATGACTTGGGTTGAGACCGGCATTCGTTGCCCTCTTTGTGCCGCTCGATCAGCTTGATCCAGAAATCAGGGTTATCCGATACTTCGAGTTCCGCCGGATTGTAACGCACCCCGAATGCCGCCATGAACAATTGAAGGAGAAAGGAAAGCCCCGGATTATCCCGCTCCCAATCCAGAAACGCGTAGAGTTCTCCAAGCCCGACCGTTTTTTCTTTCGCCACCGGATCCAGGCCAAACCTCTCACAATACCGATAGAAGGCATCCATCATTGTTTTCTTTTTTTTTCAGCTTCTCCGTCGAGCATACCGTTGGCCTCGAAGAACATATTCATCAGTTCTTGGATAACAGAAAGGCTTTCTTCTGCCACTTGATTCTCGTTTTCGTAGATGGCCTTGCCTTCTGCATCATAGGCACCGCGATAGATGCCGTAGAGAACAGCCGGTACGAATCCTTTATCCAACCTTTTAAAGTATTCTCCGATTGCCTCTATGCCGGTCAAAGGGCGCATTTCAACCTTTTGGCTTTCCAAGATCCGAACCACCGATTTGCGTTGCGTCAGCATGTTGCCTCCTTTCTGTTCAGATTATCACGAACCGCCGGTGTTGGTTCCATTCGGTGTGAACACGATTCTTTGCACCAGCCGTCTTTCGCCGTCTACGGCAATTTCCTGCGGAACCGCTGACTTCACGAATCCAGAGATATTCCCGCTAGCGACAGAGTTCCCCTCTGAATCCGTCACGGAGATAGATAATGACGCGACGGAACCTACCGATGGAAGAGAACCGGACCAGGCTACAAGGAGTTCAAGGTCGGTCTCTTCAACCTGATGTCGCGGACACTTCTTGACGCGATCATCCGAAAGCGTTGTGCAATTGATTTCTTCGGTCTGGAGACCGAAATTCGGATGGGCGGAAATCACTTCATATTCGAGTCCGCTGATTGTGAGTTTCTTTGCGCATTTGACCGCCATGGCTCTATCTCCTTTCCTATAGGGTTTGCGTCTGTTTCCACGTGGACCTGATCGTGGTTACGATCATGGGCCACAGAAGACCATATTCGCGTTCGATTCTGATTGAATCGCAAATCGTATCCTCCGCGATTTTGACTTCCCTTAGAATCGCAACGATCTTTTCAATGAAATCCTCATTCTCCTCGAAGGCCGGAACCTTCGTCAGCCCGTTGGTAGTTTCAGAGGGCACGCTTTCTGCCTCATAGGCCGCACCGGTCGCCGGCCAGCCCACCAGCATCTCAATTGTCGCCGTCGTAAATTCTCCAACCTCTCCCTGTTCTGAGCTTTCGGTCGGCGCAATAATAATCAAGGGGGCCTGCTCGCTCGTGGGAATCTGGTCTGCAATGACACCCAAAAAGATCGAGCACCCGCGCCCAAGTTTTTGGAGGCAGAAATCCAGAATGTCAGACGATCCAACCAATTCGTCTGCAAGCGCCTCGCAAATGGCATAGGGTTGAATCATTTCTTACTCCGAATAATCTTCTCAACTGCCGAAAGAAACCAATCCAGAAGCACCGGGCGATGCGCCTCAACAAAAGGCTCAATCGCCGGACGCGCCGGACGCCTGTATCCCTGCTGAACCCAGTGCATGATCCCACGATCCCATTGCGCCCTTTTGTAGATCATTCTCCTTTGTTCTTTCGAGAAAACCCCAGAATCGGCGATCTGGAAAAGAACGGCAACCTTTTCCAGCCCGGAAACCCATCCTACCACTTGAATCCTCTCTCCGATCTGGTATCGCTGAACCGTATTCGTGTTGCTCAACATACCCCCAAGCCTTCTACCCGGATGCAACAGTTGTGTAATGACGTCATGCTGAGGCCAGGAAGGAACGCCATGCGCTCCACCTCCGGAGGCAACCGCTTGTCTGAGTCGACGCATGAGCGTCGTTGCGATTCGCCCCATTGCTCGACGGCTTTCGGTAGGAAAGGCCCGAACAAGTTTTTCGAGCATGGGAAAAGCAGGTCCCTGCACAATCACGCGCATTGCGCCGCCCTGCAAGGCTGTCTTTTCCGTCGTCATCTCATTTTCCCTTCGCCGTTGCGGTCTGAGAGCACACCAGAACCCACATGCCGCCTTCTTGATGCACTTCCTTCACCTGCATTCCGCCCCGTTCGTCGCTCTCAATCATTTCACCTCTTGCGGGTGGTGTTGGCAGGTCGGCCCGCATCACCCGGATGGAGAAATGCCGGCCTGAAAAAGGCTGGACAAACGCCCCTCCGATTCGGTCCTCTCCGTAGTCGGCCACGTGACAACCCACCCGGCGATTCTCGACCGTCAGCCGGTCATTGAACAATGCTCTAAGAGATTGAGGGTTGTCGCGCATTGGATTGAGAGGGGGAGAGCTTGAAAGCTCCCCCCCTCGAATTGAGTTTAGGCCACTCCGTCAATGACATACATGGCGCCGGCGTTCAACGTCTTGACCGCGGCCCAAATAGTGGCATCCACGTAGTTGTTCTGGTTGATTTCGTCTGCCACTACACGGACGCTCCATTCTGTTTCGGCCCCTTTCGGGAGGAAAAGAACGGTTTTGGCGAACACCGCTTCGTACTTGTGGTCGAGCTGGTCCTCACCGGTGGAAATGCGTCCAATGGCGATACGTCCCGCATTCGAGCCAGCAGACCAGACGGCCGAATCGCCAATGAGAACGTCATCCACACCCGCAAGGGTCTGAAGAGCCGCCTTCCACGCGGCCAAGGACAAACCTTGAGTCGCGACGTTCGGAGCGGTTCCGGAAACCACACGCGCAAGCATAGGCCCGACCGATTCTTCAGCCAGAAGCTTCTGCACCAACTTGCGCAACGTGGCAGCCCCGGCCACCAGAACGGTCTTTCCACCGTGACCCTTCGTCGCATCAAGCGCATCCTGAATCTGAACCAGGAAGCTCGCTGCATCAAACGTATCCGCCGGTGTTCCGCCGACCGTGGCCGTCGCCACAAGGGCCTCGATGGCCGCAAGAACCGACCGCTTGGCGTGTCGAGTCAGGGCGACTTCCGCCTTGGCCTCGTCGCCAATCTGGGTCAGCTCGTCCGGTGTCATCGCAGCTCGTTTGAAAAGCTCAGCACACGAGAACGACGTGTTGGTCGATGCGATTTGAACCGCCGTGGGAGCCACACCAGGGGATCGTCCCGTCTGAGCAGCAGAGTCGGCCGTAAGCGGGAAGTACCAGAGACTACCCGATTTGTCCGCCACCTCATACTTCGGGGCGATCGCAAATCCGATATACCCCTCAGGAGGGTTCACTTCCAACTTTGCCAGGTCGGGTCGATCGCCCGTGTTAGAGAAGAACATTGCATTCGGCATGACTTTTCTCCTTTTTTACTTTGTTCCGATATATACGTTCCAGGTCTTTGCGCTCGCAGCGTCATTCGACACAATCACGGACACCCGTCCGGAAAGTTCCAGTTCCGTAAGCACCGGAATGGAATTAGTCTGCGAGTCCGTCCACGATAGTGCGGCTCCGGCCGCATTATGAACGGGATACCGCGGTCGAATGTAATAGGTACTGGACGTCTGCTTATATAGCAGGGTTCCGTTCCGCTCGCTCACAATCGCCACGATTCCGGTTGTCCCGCTCGGAGGAACCACCTGAACCCAATCCAGAGTTCCCCGAATGGTCAGGTTGTTCGTAGCCGCGGATGAACCCGGAGCCGTAACGACATAGGTGTAGTCTTTCCCCGCCAGTAATGGCGTTGCCAGCACCAACAGGAAAATCATCGCGCTTGTCAGTTTCATTTTTTGCCTTTCCGTTTTTGTTCCGCCATCATTGCGCGAAACGCATCGGGGAACATTCGACGCGCCCGCAACAACACGTCTTCCTGAATGCTCCTCGAATCCGGATCACCGCCGCAAGCCCGGATGGCGTCCTCCCACGTCTCCACCTCAGAAGACAAGGAGAACATGCTCCCGGCCAGCGCCGCCAATCGGTCTTCGAGTTCGCTCTTCTCGGAACGTGTCTTTTCCAGTTCGGTTCTCAACGCCTGAATCTCTTGCTCGAATTCCTTTTTCTGTTTTTCGATTTCGTTTTGAAGCTTGTCGGCGCGCGCCTGATGCCCGCGCGCGATCCTGACGGTTTCTTCCAGTTTTCGCGTCAAATCCAGAATGGAAGGTTTCAGATCTTCCTTCGTTTCGGAGTCCTTCTTACTTTCTGGAGCCGGTTCCTCCTTTTTTTGTTCGGGTTCGCTTTGAGCCGGTTCGTCAGGAATGTAGAATTTTCTGGCAGGTTCAGGAATCGTCAGATTTTTGGGCATCTCGAATACCATGGCCGCAACCTCAACCGCATCCTCAAGAATTTCGCATTCCAACCCGGCATTTTGGGCCTCTTCAGCTGTGAGCCATGTTTCCTTTGTCAGGAGTTCGGAAAGTTCCTCCTTTTTTTTGTCCGGAAAGGCCCCCGCAAGAATATCAAGGATTTCGCCCTTCACCTTGTCGAGGAGTTCAGCGTTTTTGCGCAACTCTTCCGCATTGCCGCCGACATTGAAAAATGGATCGTGGAAGAACAGCATACACCCGCGATGAAGTTTCACCGGCGGAAAGGCACACGCGATAATCGCTGCCATGCTAGCCGCCAGCCCCATGACTTCAACCTCAACCTTTTTCCCGCTTGATCGCAAGAGATTGATGATGCCCATTCCGGCCATGACGTCACCGCCGGGGGAATGGATACGCAATTGAATCAGCTCGTCAATGCCTTCAATTTCCTGCTTTACTTTTGCCAGCAGGAGATTGTCAATCGGCTCAAACACATCAATGATTTTCATTTGATTCCTCGTCTCCTTTCTCTTCTGGTTTCGGTTCCTTCTCTTCTTCTTTCGGCTCCGTTGGCACAATGCCACCCGATTTCAGTTCCAGCCCCGCAAACTCGGGGAATTTCGCCCGGATTATTTCCAGTGCCCGCGCAAGCTCGTCAATCTCCTTCTCCCAGTTGTATCCAAATAGGTCCTCAACACGAAGAAGGCCGTTTCTGAATTTCGCCGTAATCGCCGCCTGTTCCCGCGCCTCGTCAACGCCCGGCATTTGCGGATGTCGCCAATAAAGTTGCGCCTGCCATCCGCTTTCCGGTTCCTTGCAAAGTTTGTTGGCAATCGCCCACTCAATTGCTTTTTGCGCCACCCAGTCCTGAACCGTATCCTCAAACCACCGCTGAAGGTATCGGAACAGAACCCACGTCATGGCCATTTCGCCCCGAAAAGCGGTATAGCTCGATTCGGCCTTCAACGTGGCATATGATCGCGCAATCCCAATTCCGGCCCCTGCCGATTCGACAACATGCGCAATGAATTCCGGCATATGGACGTTCGGGCGCTTTGGATCGAGCAGAACGAATTCATCCCCTATGTCGAGATACTCCATGATCCCGCCGAGAAACGCCCCCAGGCGATCGTATTCTTTTCCGCCGGGAGACCCCGTGGTCGTCTCTGTACCGCTAGTTCCGCCCTCATTCTCCGCCTGATAGTTCGGCGAGAGGCGAGGATCTAAAAGCGCATCCGCCGGAGTCGAACGCTTGATGTAGCCCGCCAATGTCGCCGCTGTCTTGGCGGTCTGTATCTCCTTTGATCGCATTTCCAGACAATCGAACAGATCATGGATGCAGCACAGAAGGGGAGAGATCCCACGCCCCTGATTGGCGCGGAACGGGAGAGAAACCAAGCGAAAATCACACTCTGTCGGATTATCGGGATCACGCCAAATAATCGAAACATCCTTTTCCGTCGCTGTTCCCCCACGCTTCCCTGACACCCCATATCCCACGACGCGTCCATATCCGTCGCGGATCACACCATCGAACGACTCATACCCCTTGCGTTTCAGAAGGGAAGAAGGCGGATCAAGGATCTGATCGCTTTCGTAAAGTATGATCTTGCCTGTTTTCTTCAGGTGACGATCAATGAAAATCCCAATGTCCCCGTCTCGATACACGGATTCCACGATCAGCCCAAAAATGTGCGCGAGGGTCAAATCCTCCCTGAAGTCGCAGTTCCTCACATAGTGGTTGTTGAACCAATTTTGCGCATCTTCAGCGCCTTTCGCCCGGATTGAAAGGTTCGCGTCCCACCCGGCAACGTTCAGGCGCAACTGCCACAAAAACCCCCTGAAAAGCGAAAAGTTCCGCGCCAATGTTCGGCCCAACGCAACGGCCATCAGACGACGCGACGGAGGGAGAATATTGGAACGCGCGCCAGTTTCCTCGGTGGTCTCCACGCGCACCATTTGTCGCCGTTTCCCCAGGAAACGCGGGTCAACCGCCGCGTGATAGTTCATGACTTTTGCGTTTGTCCGCATATCATTCCCCGTCGAAAATCGGAATCCGTCTGGCCGGCCCGGATCGGCTCAATGCCGCCCAACGTCTGAGAAGTTCCCCCTCCCGTTCGTACAGCGTTCCAAGATCGTGATTCGTGTAGGAATGCTGTCCGCCAGGAGAGGAGATTGTGGCCGACCGTGCGCCGGCCTCCAATTCGGCGATGCATTTTCTAAGGCGCCTGATTTCAGCCGCAAGCTCTTCAATTGCGTTCATAATCTCATAATATCCTTCGGCGGTGTGTCGTCAAACCGTTACCCTGAATCGCCTATAACACGTTTCGCATTTTGCGTATGCCCTTCCATCGGAGAATTTCTGTGCCATTTTCCCGTCATGCCCGCAATAGGGGCATTCGTACGTTTTTGCCTGTATGCTTTTTTTTCGCTTTTTCGGCGGTTGGGCCAATTGCCCCTCCCATGAAAAACCGTTCTTGTGGCAGCGTCGAAGAACCGAAACCGTTTCAATCCGTTTTTTCTTTAGAAGAGCCGATAAACGCCCTGTATCTTCCGCTTTCGCCATTTTCTGAATATCAACCCACGTTGCATTCGAGAGGAATGCCGGATGCATCGCAAGCCATCCTGTCAGCGCGTGATATTCGGCATCGGTCAGCGGTAGGACGCGAAGAAGCCTCCATCGGTTCAGCATATCCGCCAGCCCGCCCTTTTCGTGAATCTCGCTCTCTCCAAGTTCGGCGAAACACCCAACTATGCCACCTGTTCTTCCCAGCACATTCGAAACAACCGCCAACGTCTCACATTCTCCATTTTCCCGCTCCCAGAACGGGCCGAAAGAAACCATGCCTCGAAAGCATCTGTGCCTCATATAGGTTGCCCTCCTGATGACCACGCCCGAATTAAGAGCCGGGCAAATGATTCCATCCAGGCCCAGAATACGCCCGAAGATTCTTTCCGCGAACAAACAAATCACCCATCCTGATTCACATAGGTAGGCCGTTCTGTTGTCGGTTCTTTCGAGTACGCGCTCAAGGCGCTCGATTTCTTTCGGCGAACAGTCTGGGCGCACAACCGCAACCCATTCGGTTTCGCATAGTTCGATTACCCGATCCAGCGCATTGCCAAAAGAACACCCCTCCTCGCTCCACCCCCGGAAAAATCCACCTGGAACCTCATGCTCTTCCGGTTTCACCCCAGAACCCCATACGGCCAGCGGGAAACCATAGTGCCCCCACCTGTCGGCCCACAAAGACCAGTTCTCTTTTGAATCGGTTACCGTTGCAATGGTCAAAGAACATCCTCGTCTATTGGTGTCCGGCATTTTCGTGCCTCCTTCTTCGTTTGTGTCTGTGTTTCGGTTTTTCCGTCCGATAATGTTTCAACCGCCGGCTCCCCGGCCAGCCATGCTCTCAATGCCGCCGCCCCCACAATCGCATCAAACCAGTCGTTTCGCCCTGTTGTCCTCCACCTCCACAATGGTCCCTTTGCTCCGAATGCCTTATCCTCAAGAATTTCCGCGCAAATGTGCGCCGCAAATTCCGTATGTACGGTCGCGTTCCTTCCCCAAAGCGTTATGCTTCCGGGCGTGCCAGGTTCGGACATGAACCCCCTCTGAATCACCTCTTTGAAGAAATCTACACAAACCGCCAAATATTGACCGGTTCTCGGGGCCTCGGTCATATGGCACCAGTATCCGGGCCGGCCCACCACGTTCTTGCCGGTCGGATTGTATTGCGCCGCCGGGAAACCTCGACATGGGAGCATGGGGAAAGGCGCCCGAACAACCCGCGTTGTCGTATGCACCACATCCGGATGCCACCCACGATCAACCCCACAAGCCCGAATTGTCATAGGAAATGTACCCCTTACAAGCCTTAACCCGCTCAACCGTTCGGCCAGCGTCCGAATGCCATGCGCAATTGCCGTCCGCTGCTGAACATCGGTAGCGTTTTCCGGAAAAAGCTCTCCACGTTCCGGGATGCTCCCATAGTCGAGTATGTACCCGCTCCCATCTTTTCCCCATGCCACAAGAACCCAGCACATTCCCAGCCGGTTCACGTCGGAGAAGGCCGTGATGATTTCGCAGTTCGCCGGAATCTCCCACCGCTCCAATCCGTTTGTTCTGGTCCGGACCAGTTCAGGGGAAATCTGTACAACTGATGCCGATTTCGTGATCGGCGCATTCATATATTCGGCTTGCCAAGCCTCATCTCCCAGCTTGGCCCGCAATATCATGGCGTGCTCAATCGCCGACATTTCCCCTTCCGCAAATAGATGTTTCGAGAATGGAACAGCCCCATCCTCCATTTCGTTTCTGTTCTGCCGATAATACGACTTCGCGTTTGGCGCATCGAGCCGGCCCTCTCGAACATCCTGCCGCCACAACCTGCAATATTCTTCCCACATGTCCATTCGTTTGGGCAATTGTATGAATATTCCCATTTTTTGACGCATAAATTCCGGGTGACGATCGGGGTTCAAAAAAAGGTCAGAAAGGTCGTTGGGTCGGATAATCGTGGCGTTCATCACGCATGAAATTGAGACGTCGTGCCCTCCCAGCCCCAGCAATGTCCCCATGATGAGCCGTTCGCGCATTTCGGTCTGGGTAGGTGATGCCGCGCTTTCGTCAGTTTGCGGGTCGTCAATCAGAATCAGGTCCGGCCTCAATCCCCCAACCCGCAACCCACGAACCGCGCTCGTCAACCCAACCGCCCGAATCACACTTCCAGCCGCATCGTGTTCAGGACGCATTGCAAACTGAATCATCTCTTTCCGTATGACCAGCCCTGTGAGTTCGCCTTTGTATGTTTGATACCCTGCCCTTTGCCGCCGGCCCTCCAATGCCCGGAAAGGCAGAATGGCGTTCGGAAACCCCCGAAACAGCATCTCGTTTTCTGTCAGCTCCTTTTGAACGTCCGACATCAGCTGTTGTGCCAAGGCATCAGACGCCGCCACGATTACCACGAATCGCCGATGCCCATAGAGTACGGCCCACAACGCCGCAATCAGTGAGAGGGTCGTTTTCCCGCTCCCTCTTGGTAGTGCCTGCACAAACATCCCGCCATCCCGTATGCATCGCTCCATGGTGTCAGCCGATGCCCTCAACCCGCCATCAAGCGGGCGATAGCACAGATGTGGAAAAAGCTTTCTGGCGAAGACGGCAACGCTGGATTTTCCGGCGCGCCAAAGCTTGTCGTCCCGCTCGGGCGGCTCTCCAATGTCGGAGGCTTTAAGTACGTGGCGCCTTTTTGACCGGGCTACTATTTCACGTTTTTTGTCAACTTTTTGCATCTAGCCTCCTCGTTATTATCATAATATTCGCGTCAACCCCCCTATTTCAAGAAGCTTGAGGACGAAATTGCCAACTCCAAGGGCTCCTATGTCCACCGCAAGTCCCTAATCTACGACGACGCCGGTCACGGTGAGGATTAGGGCCAGAATTGACCGTGGAATGACCCGGTCAATTCCTTCGTATCATGTTCCCGCGCAGAGACATCACGGAATGATTGTGCCCGTGCATTGACCAGCCCTCCGACCTTGAACCCCCGTGGCATGAAGTCACGGGTGGAAAGATCGGAGGCTGACATGCAGACATCTGGCAGAATCACCAAATCGTCTCTCACACCCCCCCAAGCCCGCCTCGTCGAGCTGATGCAGCGGCTCAACTTCGGCCGCATCGAGGACCTTCATGTCCGCAACGGCGAGCCGCAGTTCACCCCGCCCCCGGTTTACCCGCCACAACAGCCTGACCTTGTTGGGGGGGCCTAACGGCTCACGAAAGCCGGAAAGTACCTACTTGGGGT
>ERZ795045.4820-NODE-4820-length-10537-cov-5.113051_pt1 | contig 10537 bp, 13 predicted proteins | sample MGYA00375129_ERZ795045 | MGnify/ENA primary metagenome ERZ795045 (study PRJEB30174, sample SAMN05720166) | activated sludge metagenome | isolation source: anaerobic digester from wastewater treatment plant | place: Japan | collected 2015-05-15 ... | reverse complement strand
GCGGAACACAGCCCGGCGGCGTAGCCGGGCAAGGTCAAATGGGAAATGTCGGCTAAGTCGTCGCTGTACAAGCTCTGCCAGGCCGGCAAGGTGCCCGGCGCGAAGATCGGCCGAACCTGGCGGTTTCACAAAGACGTGATCGACACCTGGATCAAAACCGGCGTCTCGCCCACGCAGGCGTATGGGACGGCGAAGACGAGAGCAAAAGGGAGGAAGAGATCATGATCTGGCCAGAGAGACATCGCAACAGCGCTCGCCCTTCTTCCCCGTTATTGAGCGATGATGCGAACATAATACGAACACATGGCTTGCTTGTCGACTCGAAATCGGCTATACAGGCCGGCAATCGGTCAGCGTGCATTGCAAGGTTGCCCATTACGGCCGCTGGTGTTACGATCTATGACGTTCACATCTTTGCGTCGGCCCCCAGGGGCGAATCCGCTGGCATGGTGGAGGCCGACTTGAAGGGGCTGAAGTAGTGGCTGAAGACATAGACAAAGCGGCAATTGCCGCGTGCAACGAAGCAGTTGCCTACACGGATACGGTGTTGTGCCTGACGGCAACCGATTCACAAGGCACCCCTTCGCACATAGGCTCCTGCGTCTTCGCAAACTTCGGTGGCGTCACGGTCGCGATCACCTGCGCCCATGTCTTGCGGGACACCAAGGCCCTCTGGTGCGGCCTGCCAAGAATCGACGAACCTGTCCTCCCATCTCAACCAGCCCCACAACTGGCACCCGCCCCCGTGATCGATTCGGATGAGGCCCTTGATCTTGCGATTCTTGACGCCACGGGCGTGGACCTTGGTCTCTGTCGGAAGAAGCCGTATTCCTTGGCGCTGAGCGACCCGATCACGCCGGATGCGATGAAACGGAACTTTGGCACTTTGTCGGTGATCTGCGGCACGTGGGGCGAGAAAGTCGAAATCTATGCCAACTCCGCGACTCAAGGCCTTGTGGAGATCCCGCTGTACGCTGCTGCCGGTCCGATCCACGATATCCGTGACGACCTGATAATCGGGGACTACGCGGAGGTCACAGTGCTTTCCAGCAACGTTGCGGCCTTCCCTCAGCTTGGGGCCCTCCAACTGACTGGCGGGTCGCGCTGGCTGGGTGGCACCAGCGGGTCTGGCCTTTGGGTAACGCACGCTGGCGAATGCCTGTTGGCTGGTATCCTCCTCGGGCCGCTTCCAAGCCAATCCAATCAGCAACTGATTCGCTTCAGGCCCGTCTGGCAACTTCGCGATTGGCTTGACTCGGTGATTACGGGCCCCCAGTGGAACAACGTGAAACCGTCGGCCCGTCAGCAGCCGTGCCATCAAAAGGAGGCACGCAATGATTGAGGCACAATGCACATCCTGCGGTACCCATTACCGGGTTCAGGATAAGATGGGCGGGAAGAGCGCCAAGTGCAAGAAATGCGGCGGGGTTGTGCAGATTCCATCTGCTGCAGCCAATTCATCGATACCGATGGGCAGCGATAGAGAGACGATCAAGTACAAATGCCCCAAGTGCAGCGGCAAACTTGAGAACCCCGGCACGATGGGGGGCCGCGAAGACGAGTGCCCGCTGTGCGGTTTCGTCCATCCGGTGCCGCTGAGTAAAGGGCTGCAGAAGGAACTCCAGCGTCGAAGGGAAGTGGAAGCCACAGCGGCCAAGACCGCTGCCGTTCGTCGACAGCGTGAAGAGGCCGAACGAGCGCGCCGTGAACAGGAGTCCGCTCGTTCTCTTACGCCTGCTACTGGTGCGCCGCCACCGCTTGCTCCGCCGCCAATTAGTGGCGGCAAGAGAAGGATCAGCAACGTGGGCTGGTACGTTGCCGGTGGAATCGTGGCTATCGCCGCAGTGAGCATTCTCGCTGCTGTCATACTTCCTGGCTGGGGCACGTCAGATGGCCCAGTACCAGTTGAGAAGGCCCAGTCTGCAGACGTGGACTCCCTGAAGGACTTTGCGATTGTGGCCCGTCAACTTCGGACCGGCCTCACGGAAGGCATTACATTCAGGGATTTTGACGAGAAACAGAGTAAGCTTCGGGACGCGTATGCGCTGATTGATCGCCAGAGGGTGCCGGCCAGTCTTGTTCGCAAGGCCGAAATGGCGTTCGAGCAAACGAAGGAACTGCGGGAGATTTGGCGCAAGGACATTTTTGAGAGTGAGTATGTCAGCTGGAAGGATCTTCTGCAGTGTCGGTTGGATATTGCCGCCACAGCACTGGATTCCTTCTTGGGCGAATATGACCGAGTCAGGAGCAGGTAGGCCCCCAATCATAGGACGAAAGAGAGAACTCCATGGCAATGATTACTGTGCAGGTATGGGATGCGACAGGGAACAAACGACAGGAAGTGGAGTTGCCGGATGATGCTCCCGTGAACAGGATCATCGCGGTGCTTCTGGACAAGATGAGCCTGCCGCAGAATGGGCCCGACGGGCAACCCTTGAGCTATAAGTTCCATCACAAGGCCTCTGGTAAACAGCTTCTTGACGACCAGTGCCTGGCGGATGTCGGTGTCAATGAGGGTGACGTGTTGCGTCTCCAACCGGAGATCACTGCTGGCTGATCGGGGGCATTTCATGGCTGATGAGAACATCCGCATTACGCGACAAGACACCATGGCATCGGACGAGGATCGGTTCCACCGATTCCGCCTGATCGGCTGGTGGGATCAGGACAAGCTTGCCAACGCCAAGGCGCTCGTCGTGGGCGCGGGGGCGCTTGGTAATGAAATTATCAAGAACCTGGCTCTTCTGGGTTTTGGGCACGTCCTCGTTCTGGACATGGATCGGATTGAGAACTCGAATCTGTCGAGGTCGGTTCTCTATCGGGCAAGTGACAACGGCAAGCCCAAGTCTGAGGTCGCTGCCCGCAGCGCGAAGGAGATTTACCCGGAAATGCAGGCCCGTCACCTTGTCGGAAACGTGATCCATGATGTTGGCATGGGGGTGTTTCGCTGGGCCGACGTGATTTTCGGCGGTCTCGACAATCGTGAAGCCAGGCTCGCCATCAATCGGCATTGCTTCCGCGTGAATCGGCCGTGGGTGGATGGAGCCATCGAGCAGATACAGGGGATGGCAAGGATGTTCGTCCCAGATGGCCCTTGCTACGAATGCACGATGTCGGAAACCGACTGGCAACTACTTCAGCGGCGGCGGTCCTGCAACCTGCTCTCACGTGAGGAAATGGAAGGCGGCAAAACGCCGACAACGCCGACGATCAGTTCGATCATCGCTGGCGTTCAGTGCCAGGAGGCCGTGAAGTTCCTTCATGGACTGGACGGCCTTGCGGGAAAAGGATGGGTGTTTCAAGGTCTGACAGGTGATTCATGGGCCGTGGAGTATCAACGCAAGGACGAGTGCTACAGCCATGACCTGCTCGACGAGATCGTACCGTTGGACCTGAGCGTGAAGCACGCATCGCCTCGACAGATGCTTCAGATCGCTGAAGATGTGCTCGGTCCAGGTGCGAAGATTGAGTTTGCGCGAGACATGATTGAGAAATTCGTGTGCCCGAAATGCGCCCGCGAGGAGGCCGTCTTTGCTTCGATCTCAAACATCCCCTTAAGCAAGGCGTTCTGCCCCGATTGCGAGGGGACGCGCAGGGACGTCGTGACCTTCTATAAGGTGCAGGGCACGGAGCCCTTTGTCGACCAGCCGTTGTCCGCCATCGGTGTTCCACTCTTCGACATCGTCATCGCGAGGAACAAGGACAGAGCCATAGGACTTGAGCTCTCAGCCGACTCGGCCGAGGTACTCGGTTCGCTGGCGGCAAGCGACGCCGATCTGGAGTTGATATGACTATGAACGACCATGCCCCAGAGGACCATGCGCCAGACGTGAGCGAAGTGATGTCTGACGACTTGACGGAGAGCGAATGGCCTCTCGGAACATCCGAACGCGAGCCGGGTTTCCAAGTGGTCATACGCCAGTCGGTGCTGAACGACATTCATGATCACGCTGCTTCAAGTCTCGATGCTGAGATCTGCGGCGTGCTCGTGGGAGATGTGGCGAAAGATGATGACGGCCCCTTCGTTCATGTCGAGGCGAGCATCCGCGGCGAATTCGCTACCGGTACGCTGGCCGGTGTAACTTTTACTGCCGAGACCTGGACCTATGTTCAGGAGATATTGGAAGCTCGATTTCCGGACAAGAAGATCGTCGGTTGGTATCACAGCCATCCAGATTTCGGAATATTCCTCTCCGACATGGACCTGTTCATCCACAGGCATTTCTTCAACTTGCCTTGGCAGATCGCACATGTGGTCGATCCCGTCCGTGCAGACGAGGGGGTCTTTGTCTGGCGATCCGGAAATCCCGAACGCGAAGGCTTTGTCGTTGAAAAGGACTCTGATGCCATCGAATTCATGGCTGCCGATGTGCCCAAGGACAAGGCTGGCGGTGTCGGTAAGCATAGGCCGGTATCACACCTCGAAGTCGAAGCACTCCGAACCAAGGTGAGATGGCTTTCCGTAGGTGTGTTGCTGTCCCTGCTGATTGCACTTGTCTGGCCCATCGTGTTGGTGGCTGTGTCGCAGCGTTCCGTTTGGATACGGGACGTTTTACACTTGCCCAAGGCCCCTGGCGATTCCTCGCAACTTCCTTCTCAACAACAGGCGGTTCCCTTGGAAGGCGACGGTGATAATGAGCAGAGCGCTCCGCAGGAGACAGTGATCGGTGGTACGAGGGCGGGGTCCGTTTCTAACGAAGCTTCTCCTCGGCCGTCTCCCGATGGTCCGGGGTCGGAGGGGGACAGGCTTCATGACTAGCAGCCAGGCACCAAAGATCACGATCACTGCAGCCGAGATCGAGGCGCGACCGCGTGGAACGGCCACCCGAACCAGTTCTCCTACGATAACCATTCTACCGGGGCCGGCCAAGCGGTCGAGAATCAAGAGAATCGCTGTTCTGACAGCCTTGACGCTGGTTCCGTTCGTCAACGCCTGGGCGTGGTTGCGGTTGTCGAGAGCGCGCCGGGGCGCACGGCGAAGGCTGTTTGTCGCCGTGGCGGTTCTGTTGGGAGTGGTTTCGTGCGCGGCCGTCTTTGGTGCCGGTATCTATGTGGTGCTGCCGCGACAGAGCTGGATCGAGGCCATCAACGCAGCGGCAGATCGTGGTGTAGTGCTCGTGGCTACGGAAGTCCAGGATGGAAGGCATACTGGCCTCAGTGTCGGTAGCGGTTTCGTTGTCGCGGCTGACGACAGACACGCTCTGATTGTCACCAACAAGCATGTGGTAGGGCTGAGCGGGCCCGGCCTTAACCTGGCGAGGTCACAGCCGATTCGTTGCATGCTGGTCCTGCGATCGGGACAGAAGATCGAAGGAATCGTAGCTGGATGGCACCGAAGCGACGACGCGGACTTAGCACTAGTCCTGGCAGACAGCGGCGAGCTACGCCCACTCGGCCCGATAGCGCAATTCGAGAGCGTCAAGATTGGCGACGACGTCTTGGCAATCGGCCATCCCGAAGGCGTCCTTCTGTTCAGCTTCAGCAGGGGCAACGTCGAACGCAAATGGGAAGGCGCGCTGCTGCAGACGAGTGTGCCCATCAGCCAAGGCAACAGCGGCGGCCCCCTGCTGGACCGAGACGGGCGGGTAATCGGCGTCAACACCTCGGTATCGCACCCCGATGTGGGTTCACCGAAAGCGTTTTCGATTCGTGCCGACCTGCTGCTTCAACCGGATCAGTGGGAGTGCTGTCCCGACGGCCGCAGGCTCCTCGGCCACGTGACCGCAAACTAGACAGGGACAACGACCGAGAAAGGATAACATCATGGGCTCGGACAAGATAAAGGTGTCGCTGGACGACGTATACAGCGCTGGCGTCGATGACAAGCTGAAGTCTCAAGACGCTGTAGCCCGCGCTCAGCAGCACTACCAGCAGCAGATGACGGCCGCCCAGCAAGTTTCCGCAATAAAAGCGACCGTGCCGGGCAAGACAAGCATCTGGTATAACAGCCTCTTCTATATGGCCGTTTTCGGCCTTCTGGGCGGTCTGGTGGCTTGGGGGGTGGGAGAGGCTGTCTATCAGGGCATGTCATCCCCCTTAGATGAATACATGGAATTCCTCGGCAAGGCCAACACGATATTCGTACAGGCGCGCGACGGCGATATCTCTGAAGTAAGGGCTGAAGCACAACTTGAGGCCCTCGCTGCCGAATACGACGATAATCCCTACATTCGTATAGCCCGAGATGACAGTATGTCCGACTTCCAGAAGGAAGCGGCGAGGGACAGACAGCTCGAAAAGGACAAGCGGCACAGCCAACTCAAATCCATTATGTTCATTGGTCTCGTCGGCCTCATATTGGCGATGTCCTTATCTATCGCCGAGCCAGTAGTCAGCAGAAACTGGCGTTCCGCTGGCATAAGCAGTTGCGTTGGCATCTTCCTTGGGCTCATTGGCGGCGTGATCGTTGGCCTATTCGTCGACCATCTCTATCGAGCGCTTGGCGCAGGCTCCGATAGTACAGGGAAGCAGATGTTCGCCCGTTCAGTCGCTTGGGGTGTAGTAGGGTTATTCCTTGCTATTGCGCCTGGCATTGTGATGAGGAGTTGGAAGCGACTTCTAATTGGCATAGCCGGTGGCCTTGTGGGAGGGCTACTCGGCGGGTTGCTCTTTGACCCCATCGCCAAGTTGACGGAGAATGCGGTGGTTAGCCGGCTAGTGGGGCTAATCGCGATCGGTGTCCTTGCGGCGGTCGGTACAGGCATCATCGAGAAGGCCGCGAAGACGGGCTGGCTCAAGGTCGTGGCGGGGCTCATAGCGGGCAAGCAGTTCATCCTGTACCGCAATCCCACGAACATAGGCAGCTCGCCCCAATGCGAGATATACCTGTTCAAGGACACACAGGTCGCTCCGCGTCATGCCGCCATCCACGTCGCGTCGGGCGGATGCGAGCTTGAAAACGCTTCGCCTGGTAATGCGACGTTTGTGAACGGGCAGGCTGTCTCCCGGAAGCGTTTACGGAACGGCGACAGAATACAGATCGGTGGCACCGTGTTTGAGTACCAGGAGAAGGATAAGCGGTAAGTGGTTTCTGAACATACCCAACATGGCAAGCGTGGTTGAGACATGAGCGACGAGCAGACAACCAGGGCCGAAAAGATCGAGTTCCGCTGCGCCTGCGGAACCCGGTTCCGTGTCGATGCGCGACTATCGGGTCGTAGGGGACGCTGCAATACCTGCGGTTCATCCCTCGTCATCCCGCAGGTGTCCACGCAGGACCCTGTCGCCAGTCAGCCCAAGCACATTCCAGGCGAAACGAAGAGTGAGCAGGCTGAGGAAGCGCGCGACGAGGTCGCGGTCGAGGCGCTCTGCAGCATTTGCCAAAGCCCCATTGAAGAAGACGATGAGGTCATCCAGTGCTCGGAATGCCACTTGCCATTCCATGCCGAGTGCTGGCAGGAGAACCTCGGTTGTTCGACCTATGGCTGCTCTCAGGTCAGCATACTGCGACAGGGCCCGGACGTGAAGATCGAGGGCACGTCCATGGCCAGTCCAGTCGATGCGTCAGACAATCAGCCGATCTGGCACTGTGCCATCGGGACGCAGTTCTACGGGCCCGTGACTGCCACAGAATTGGCCAAGTGGGCACAGGAGAACCGCATAACCACGGGCACGATGGTATGGAAAGGCGGGATGGACAATTGGCAGCCCATCGCTTCCATGCCGGATCTGGCAGCGATTGTCGACCCGGTCTACGCTGCCCGAAGCCTCAACGCCGGTTTCCCCTGGAAACTTGTCTTGCTGGCGGCCTCCGCTATCGGGTTCCTGCTCAGCTTGGTGTCCTATGGTATCCCAAGCTTGTTACTGCTATTGAGTGTCGGCCTTCTGGGAGTGTTGCGACTACGCAAGTCGAACCTCTTGTCAGGGCAGTCCGGGGCCAGTGGAACTGTATACAGTAAGCCCTTGCACTGGAAGTCAATTGCCCTTCTCGTCCTGGTTGCGGCTGTTTCCCTGACAGGATTCGTGGCCGGACTGTCCGTAGGGCTCGATTAACCGGCTGGATTGTATGTGGAGCACATAATGATTAGGTTCAACTGTCAACATTGCGGTACAGCCTTTGCTGTCAAGGACTCGCTGGGGGGCAGAAAAGCCCGCTGCAAGAGGTGCGGGCACTCCGTGGTGATCCCCAAGGCCGCAGGATCAGATTCCGCCTTAACGCCAGAGCCACGAGTAGACACACCCGCGGAGAAGATCGTCGTATCTTTCGGTGGCGGGTCATCTCGTCAGGCAGATTCCGCGCCGACTGGTTCGGCAGGTCGGCCAGTGGCCAAAAAGCTTCCCATGCGCATTCGCCGCCTCAAGGCCGATGCCGAGCACCTGAACAAGGCATTCCGACGCTTTCCGCTTATACGCGTTGTCAACGCTGAAGGCGACCCACCCGAGAGATACCTCATCGAGTACAGAATTCGCGGCGTGGCGCGAGGGAGTGATGGGCAGCCTGTGTACCGGGATCAGCATCTTGTCGAAATACAGCTAACAAGCGAGTACCCGCGACAGAGCCCCAAGTGCCGCATGCTCACCCCGATTTTCCATCCGAATTTCGACCCGACTGTTATCTGTGTGGGAGACCATTGGACGGCCGGAGAGAAGCTCGCAGACTTGGTGATTCGCATCGGGGAGATGATTGCGTACCAAGCATACAACATCAAGAGTCCTCTGGATGGTGAAGCCGCAATGTGGGCGGATCTCAACCAGAGCTCCTTCCCGGTGGACAAGCGAAGCTTGGTGCCGCCTGACGCCTGATGGCAACCAAACCGTTCCGGAGGCATATGATGAGCGAAGATAGAATAAGAGTGAGTTGGGACGAGATTCAGAAGCAGGATGTTGCTGGCTCAGTAGCTGGGCTTGGAGAGATGCCAGCCAGCATATCAGCCAACGCGCGGCCCAAGAAACACAGTGGGCTGCCCATTGTGGTTTTCACCCTCGCAGGCCTGCTCCTTCTGGGAGGAGTGGGGGCTGGTATCTGGTTTGGGTTCCTCAGCGACTCAGACGGCCAGCCCGATAGCAAGGTCAAGGCTGCAATCGAGCAAGTATTGAGACAAGATGCTGTTTCTAATGATGGAACTACATCGGTTGCAGACGTGGTCGAAAGAATGAGGGCCATTGACACATCAGCGTGTCCGAACGACTTTCGCGCAGCGTATCTGGCTCATGTTCATGCGTGGGAGAAACTGGCGGGTGTCGAGCGCGACGCCATTGCTCTCAAGGCTGACAGCGAATCTGCGGGAGCGATGGTAGAGGCCTTTATTCGAGGTTTTCTAGGTGATCCATTAGGTCCGATCAACGAAGACATAGACGCACGGAATCAACTTCAGGCACGTTATCAAGAGGCGAGCCGCGAGGTCCAGGCGACATTTCATCGGGTGGAAGAGATCGCTGTTTCCTACGGAGCGTCTCTGCCGTCCGCGAGGACGGGCGAATCGCAGTAGGGCCAAGTGGCTTGGCTACTCACGTTGGGAAGAAGAACGATGGCGAAGACACAACCCATCTGCGAGGTCCGCGTGACGCTCAAGGGCTCGAAGCCCCCGATCTGGCGGAAGCTTGCCGTTCCGGCGGATATCGTGCTGGCTGATCTGCACGAGGTGATCCAGATTGCCATGGGCTGGACGAACAGCCACATGCACCAGTTCATTCTTCGGGGCAAAAAACCCAAGCCAGCACGGCGGAAGCTGCCTAAGGCGACTGGGACGGTCGAGAAAACGGTGATTGATCTACCGGGTGGCCGGAAGGGATACCTGCTTACCACGAAGTCCGTCGAAGGTGGCGATGCCTGCGAGCCTGTAAAGCCCGATATGTCATGGTTCGACACTGGTGACCGGTACTACGTCACCAAGGTGACGCCCTGGGGCGACCCGGCGGACATGAAGGGTGAGGACGAGGAGGCCTTCACGCTCGGCGAGGTATGCCCGAAGGTCAAGAGCAAGCTGATCTACGAGTACGACTTCGGCGACGGCTGGGAGCATGCCATCGAGGTGCAGAAGATCATCGAGCCCGAACCGGGCGTGCAGTATCCGGTCTGCCTGGGCGGCAAGAAGGCCTGCCCGCCGGAGGATTGCGGCGGCATCTGGGGCTACTACGAGCTGCTGGAGACTATCGCCGACCCGGATGCGGAGGATCATGAGGACATGGTCGACTGGCTCGGCGGCGACTTCGACCCGGACGCCTTCGACCTGGAAGAGGTCAACGCGATCTTGGCCGAGTGGCGGAAGGGCTGATCCAGTGGGCGTCGGCGTAAATGGCCAGAGCGAGAACCCGTCGGATTTCATCCCTCAGTTGGATGCTGTGCTCGAATCCCTGGCTGCGGAGATCGAGGGGTGGGCGGCCCATCTGGGCGTAACCGTGGAGTATGCGGACCCGGTGCTGGGCGAAGGCGGCCGGCATGAATGGGCGGCGGGATTGCGGAAGCAGGTCGAATGGGCCGTTCGAACAGCGGGAACGCTGCTGGCGGCGCGGGGCAAGGCGAATCTGGCTGAGGACCTGAAGCGGCGCGCCGAGGAATTGTGCGCGGCGGCTGAGGGGTATGAGCAACGGCTGGAGG
>ERZ795045.4819-NODE-4819-length-10537-cov-6.171437_pt1 | contig 10537 bp, 7 predicted proteins | sample MGYA00375129_ERZ795045 | MGnify/ENA primary metagenome ERZ795045 (study PRJEB30174, sample SAMN05720166) | activated sludge metagenome | isolation source: anaerobic digester from wastewater treatment plant | place: Japan | collected 2015-05-15 ... | reverse complement strand
CATGAGGGAGGCCATGTTCCGGTTTCGACCAGCGGCGGCAGGGAATCGAATGGGAAGCTCATCGTGCCTTCGGGAAGACTGAAACACATGCGGGGTGATCCGGAATCCGTGCGCGAAGGATGGCCAAGAGGTGAAGAATAAGGTGGGGAAACCTCTTGTCAAGGAAATTCATTCGATTATTATCCTTAATTTTATAGGCGGTTTTGATTATTCCCGCACCAGAACAAAGGGGGAGGAGAGTCATGAAAAGAAAGGCGTTTACTTTGATTGAGTTGTTGATTGTCGTCGCGATTATCGGGATTTTGGCGGCCATTGCGGTACCTAATTTTTTGAACGCGCAGGTACGGGCCCAGATCGCGAAATGCAATTCGGAGATGAACACCTGGGTCAAGGTTTATGCCATGTACAAGATGGACAACAATATGTTTCCAGTACATTACAACGGGCATCCCATCTGGCAGAACCGGCCCATGACCACACCCGTGGCCTATTGTTCTTCGCCCCCTAAGGATCCGTTTCAGCAGGTGATGAGTTCCTTGCAGGGAGATTTGCAATGGAGCCACCGGGAATATCACGCCGACTTTTTCGGCGCCGTGCCGGCGGAACGCATGATCAACGATCCCGCGCTCTATGCCCAAGCCAAGCAAGGGAGAATCCGGGACACGGGCGGGGGGACGCATGTCGGCAATGTTTATTACATCTGGAGCATGGGGCCGGATTTGGTGCACACACCGTAATATATTTATCAGCCTTCGAACGGTTTGCGGAGCATAGGGGATATCGTGGTGGTGGGCAGCTGATTGTGTCCGGCGCGTTCCGGCCACGGGGGAGAAAACGCGGTGGATTTCTGCCGCGTTTTTTTGTGCGCCCGGCCCGTCTTTTCTCTAAGTCTTTCGAGGAGGATTTGGAAAAAACCTCTGTGTTCCGCTAATCTCCCCGGTGAAATGATTCCGTTGCGTTGACATTCCCTTGTGTTTTTCAAATAATGCGATGTTTGGTTCCAATCGCTGCCGGAGGGATGGGATTCCATGAAACTGAATGCGTTGGATATGTTGATTATCATATCGTATTTTCTCACGGCATTGCTGCTGGGCTTGAAATACGCGCGGCGGGCCGGAAAAGGCTTGGATGAATATTTCGTGTCGGGGCGCAACCTGCCCTGGTGGATTGTGGGGACGTCGATGGTGGCCACGACGTTTGCCACCGACACGCCCAACCTGGTAGCCGATCTGGTCCGTCAACACGGGGTGATGGGCAACTGGGCCTGGTGGGCCTTTTTGTTGACGGGCATGGTCACGGTGTTCTTTTACGCCAAGTTGTGGCGCCGGTCGGGCATTCTGACGGATATCGGGTTCTATGAATTACGGTATTCGGGCAAGGAGGCGGCGTTTTTGCGCGGATTCCGGGCTTTATACCTGGGCGTGATTTTCAACGTCATCGTGATGGGTTCAGTGACCCTGGCGGCGATCAAGATTTCCAGCATTTTGTTAGGCATTGATAAATACACCACCATCCTGACCTGCGCCGTTATCACGGCCATTTATTCGTGCACCTCGGGACTCTGGGGCGTGGTGGTGACCGATGTGTTTTTGTTCATCATGGCCATGGCGGGTTCCATCGGCGCGGCGTATTACTGTGTCAATCTGCCGGAAGTGGGCGGTTTGTCTGGTTTGCTGAGTCATCCCAATGTGGTCAATCATCTCAAGATCCTGCCGGATTTTTCCAATCCGCAAGGATGGAAGGAAGCGATTCCCATTTTCATTATTCCTTTCGCCGTGCAATGGTGGAGCGTATGGTATCCGGGAGCGGAACCGGGCGGCGGCGGGTATGTGGCGCAGCGGATGCTGGCGGCCAAGGATGAGAAAAATTCCTTGTTGGCCACCTTGTGGTTCAACGTGGCCCATTACGCCATCCGCCCTTGGCCGTGGATCCTGGTGGCGCTTTGTTCGTTGATCGTCTTTCCAGACCTGGCGGATCTGCAACGCCGCTTTCCCGATATCCCCGCGAATCTGATCAAACATGACCTGGGCTACCCCGCGATGTTGTCCTTTTTGCCCAACGGCCTGTTGGGATTGCTGATCGCGTCGCTGGCGGCGGCCTACATGTCCACGATCAGCACGCATCTCAACTGGGGGGCGTCCTACGTGGTGGACGATTTCTACAAGCGGTTTATCAATCCCTCCGCGGATGCCCGCCATTACGTCACCATGGCCCGGATCGTCACGGTCGGGCTGATGGCGCTGGCCTGCCTGCTTTCGTTCTACCTCGAAAACGCGCTGCAGGCGTTTCAAATCCTCTTGCAGATCGGTGCGGGGACCGGCCTGATATTCATGCTGCGCTGGTTCTGGTGGCGGATCAACGCCTGGACCGAGATCGCGGCTATGATCGTGTCGTTTAGCGTGGCGGTGTATTTTGAATTCTTCCACGCGCGGGTTTTTGGTTTTACGCCGTGGGAAGACTGGCAGCGGCTGGTGGCCGGGGTACTGATCACCACGCCCGCCTGGCTGATCGTCACCTATCTCACCCCGCCCACCCGGCGGGATGTGCTGCAGCGGTTTTATGATCAGATCCAGCCGCTGGGACCGGGTTGGGCCGTAGCGGTGGATACGGGCCTGGCCGCCACACGGGATAGTTTCACGGCAGGGCTGCTGGCGGTGTTTTTGGGGATCGTGGCGGTGTACACGGCGTTGTTCGCCACGGGATATTGCATTTATGGGAAATGGCCGTTGGGATTGTTCCTGGCCGCCGTGTGTGTCGCTTCGGCCGTGAGTTTGCTTAAAATCCTGCCCCGGATTAATTGGCGGGGATGATTCGTCCAGGGGCGCGTCTCAGAGACACATCTCGCGGGATGGAATCCCCTATTCTTATCGCATCCCCTTACCTCGATCGAAGCGGCGGATATCAAGGTCTGCGCCTGCAAATCAACTCTCATCTTGCGCTTTTCCGGCGAACGCGATTCCCTCTCCCTCGGGAAGAGGGCCGGGGTGAGGGAAGATCAGAAAGGGCAAGGGGCGATTCTCGGAGTATTCCAATCCCGCTCACACGTACGCCAGCAGCCCTTCGAGTTCCTCGAAGATTTGTTCGTCGGTGAAAAGATTCTGCTTGGCCGCGCCGGAGGGGCAGGCGGCGACGCACGTCCCGCAGCCCTTGCACAGCGCCTCGTCAATCACCGAGCGCTGGGTTTCTTCGTCCGTGTGGATCGCCGTGAACGGACAAAGCGCCACGCAGGTCCGGCATCCCGAGCATTCCTCGGCGGTGATATAAGCCGTGTTGGGTTCGAGACTGATGTTGCCGCAGTCGATCAAGGCCAGCGCCTTGGCCGCCGCCGCGTCGGCCTGGGCCACGGTGTCGGGGATGTCTTTGGGGCCCTGGCAGGCCCCCGCGACCAGGACGCCGTCGTTGGCGGTGTTGACCGGCGCGAGTTTCGGATGCTTTTCGAGGAAGAAGCCTTCGGCGGAGCAGGACATTCCGAAACGGCGGCGGAATTCATCGGCGTCGTAAACCGGCTCGAGCGCCGTGGCCAGGACCACCATGTCCACCGGGATTTTGCGCACGTTGCCGAGCAACGTGTCATCGACTTGCACGCGCAGTTGCCCGGGTTCCCCGATCGGGTCGCCCTCCCGCACGGGAGTGACATCGCCGACGCGTCCGCGGATGAAATAAACCCCCTCTTCCTGGACACGGTTGTAGAATTCCTCGAATCCCTTGCCGGGCGTGCGGATGTCGATGTAGAAGTTGTACACGTCCGCGCCGGTTTTCTCCTTGATGAGATGGGCCAATTTCAGGGCGTACATGCAGCACACCCGCGAGCAGTAGAAGTGATAGTTCTTGTCCCGGCTGCCCACGCAATGCACGATGCCCACCGAGCGGGGAGTGGCCCCATTGCGCAGCACCACCTTGCCCCCGGTCGGCCCGGCGGCGTTCAGCAGGCGCTCGACTTCCAGGCCGGTATAGACGTTGGGATATTTCCCATACCCGAGGTACAAAACCGGCGCGGGATTGAAAGGTTGATACCCGGTGGCGACGATGATGGCCCCCACTTCGTATTCTTCAGTCCAATCCTGTTGGGTGAAGTCGATGGCGTTGCGGTCCCCGCAGGCTTCGACGCAAGTCTTTTTGCATTTGCCGGTCTTGAATTCGATGCAGGATTCGCGGTCGATCACGGGAATCGGCGGGACTGCCTGGGGGAAGGGGATATAGACCGGTTTGCGCATGCCCAGCCCCTGGTCGAATGCGTTGGGGATTTTGGCAGTCTTGAAAATGCATTGCTGAATGCATTCCATGCAACCCATGCATAAATCTTCCCGGATGTACCGGGCGCGGCGGCGGATCTTGACATGATAGTGGCCCACGGAGCCATCCACCGATTCGACTTCGGACCAGGTCAGCAGTTTGATGTTCGGATGGCTCTTCACGGCGGTCATCTTGGGGGTCAGGATGCAAGCCGCGCAATCCAGAGTGGGGAACGTTTTGTCGAACATGGCCATGTGGCCACCGATGGTCGGTTCCCGTTCCACCAGGATGACTTCTTTTCCGGCCTCGGCCAGGGTCAGCGAGGCCTGGATACCCGCAATGCCCCCGCCCACCACCAGCACGCGCGGGGTGATGGCGACATAGCGCGTTTCCAAGCTTTCGTGATGCGCCACGCGCCGCACCGCCGCCGCCAGCAGCGAACGGGATTTGTTCAACGCGAGCGCATGATCCTGGGTCACCCAGGAGACGTGCTCGCGGATGTTCACCATTTGCACCAAGTACGGATTGAGCCCCGCGGACTGGGCGGCGTTCCGGAAGGTCTTCTCATGCAGCAAAGGCGAACAGGCGCAGACCACGACGCGGTTCAGCTTGTGCTCTTGGATATCGCGGCGGATCAGTTCCTGCCCGGGATCCGAACACATGTACTTGTAGTCGCGGGCCACCACGACGTGGGGCAGTTTTTGGGCGAATTCCGCCAGTTGCACGACATCGATCACCCCGGCGATGTTGCTGCCGCAGTGGCAGACATATACGCCGATTCGCCGTTCTTGTCCGTTGGTCTTCATGATGGCTTCGTCTCCTCTGCCTGAATGGCCATCGCTTCGTGGAGCAGTTCGCTCACATCCGCCACGCGCAGCCGTTCTTCCGCGCCCACCGTCTTGAGGGCGTCGCCGAACATGGCGTAATCCTTGGGGCACGCGGTGACGAACACCGAAACGTCCGGCAGATGGAGCGCTTCCCGGATCCGCCGGACCGCGGGGCGTTCGGTCACGCCCGGCAGGTCTTTCATCCAGATGCGGCCGCCGCCCGCCCCGCAACAGAAACTATCCGCCCGGTTGAGGGGCATCTCCTCCACCCGGGCGCCCAGTCCGTTCAGCACGCGGCGGGGGCTTTCGTAAATCCCGTTGTACCGTCCCAAATAGCAGGGATCGTGATAGGTCACGGCGAGATTCAAAGCCTGGCGGACGGGAATCCGGCCTTCCACCATCAGCCGTTCGAACAATTCGGTGTAATGGAGAACCGCCGGCGAAAACGATTCGCCATTGGTTTTCCGCGGGAAGCCGTATTCGTTCTTGAGGACATGGTAGGTGTGCGGGTCGGTGGTCAGGAGGGTGTGAAACTGGGCGCTTTCCAATTCCTTGAGGTTGCCGTCGCGCAGCATCTCAAAAAGGCCTTCTTCTCCGATGCGGCGCGCGTCGTTGCCCGCGTTTTTTTCCTTATCGTAGAGGATGCCGAAATCGATTCCCAACGCGTGGAGCACCTGGGCGGTTTTCTTGGTGATTTCCTGTACGCGCGGATCGAACGAGGCGTAGTCGCCCACGAACCAGAGATACTCCACCGGCTCCTTGCGGGCGTCCTTCACGGGGAATCCCAGGTCTTTGGTCCACTTGGCCCGCGCCTTTGCCGATTGGCCGAACGAATTGCCGTACCGCTGCAGATTCATCAGCACGTCTTGCACTTCCGTGTCCATCCCGCCGGTGTTGAGCAGATGGCGGCGCAATTCCACCAGCAGCCGGGGCTGCTCCAGCAGTACGGGGCAAGTCTCTTCACAGGCCATGCACGTGGTGCATGACCACAGCTCGTCCCTCGAAAAAATAGTCCCATGGAGGGAATCCCCATTATTCCCTTTGGCTCCGTTCGTGCTCTTGGTCATCCCCACGAGCTGTTGATTCAATTTCATGAGAACATCCCGGGGCGAAAGGGGAAATCCGCAGGCGTGCGCGGGGCAGACATCCTGGCACCGGCCGCACCAGGTGCACGAATCGATCTGCAGCAATTGCCTCCAGGAGAAATCCGTGACCGCCGAAGCCCCCAGTTCATTCACGGGCGTGACCGAACCTTTGGGGCCGGCATCGCGAAGCAAGATGTTGATCGGACTCGAGAAAAGGTGAAAAGCCTTGGAAAACGGAATGCTGGCGATGAATCCGAAGGCTAACAGCCCATGCAGGGACCAGAATCCGAAATGCAGCGCGAGCTGGGTGTCATGGGGGAAGACCTGAAAAATCTTGGATAGTCCATACCCCACCGGCGACCAGGCGGCGCCCGGGGGATTCTGCGCGGCGATCCGGAAACCTTCCGCCGCCAGGCCGGTCAGGGCGATCAGCCCGAGAATCCCGAGCAGGTAAAGCGAATCCAGCGGGAATGTGGGAGTCACGGTGGCGGCCAGCCGGTCCGGTTTTGTCACGTACCGGCGGTAGATCGCCATGCCCACCCCGATCAGCAAGACCACGGTGAACAGGTCCAGCACCAATTCATAGATGAGATAGACAGGGCCTTTCAGGAACTGGTAATCGAAAAAGAGATGCGTGACGTCCCAATCCACCGTGGCCAGGATCGTGCCCAACAGCAAAAACGCCATGCCCCAGAAGATGGCGAGGTGCATGACGCCGGGATAAGGATCGCGAAGGACTTTTTTCTGGCCGATGGCGAAGAGCAGGAAATTCTTGACACGGTCCGTCCATGATCCGGATAGGGTTTCCGGTTTCCCGCGCCGCCAGATCCGGACATGCCGCCACGTTCCATACGCGAAAATCAGGACAGCCAGGAATCCCAGTCCGTATTGCCCCAATTCCGCCCAATGAGGGACGTTCCAAAATGTGACGCGGATTGGTTCCATGATCGGTTACACGTTTTTGCGGGCTTTGAGTTTCTCCGTCAAAACCGGCGCCAGGTCCATGAGATCCACCACCGCGCCGTAATGCGCGATATCGTAAATCGGGGCCTTGGGATCGCTGTTGATGGCGACGATCAGGTGGGAATTTTTCATTCCTTCCTGGTGTTCGGGCGCGCCGCTGATCCCCAGGGCGAGATAGCATTTCGGTTTGACGGTCATCCCCGATTTGCCCACCTGGCGCGTGGTGGGCAGCCATCCCTGGTCCACGACCGGCCGCGAGGCGCAGACCGCGCCGCCCAGGGCTTCGGCCAGTTCTTCCGCCAGTTCGATGTTCTCCTGCTGCTTGATCCCCCGGCCGACCGCCACCAAAATATCCTGCTGGGTGATATCGATATCCCCGGCTTCCGGGAAAATCATCTTTTCGAAGGTGACCGCCCCGGCCGGGAGAGGCGCCTCGCAGGGGCGGACTTCCACTTGTCCCCGGCCTCCCTCTTTCCGTTCCCGGTAACTGCCGGGCAGCATTACGCAGATTGCCGGCAGCCGGGTGACCTCGACTTCCGCGCACATTTTCCCAGCGTAGAGGTGGCTCAGGACGGTCAGTTGTTCTCCCGCCAGTTGCAAGCGGGTGCATCCGGTCACCACGGGCGCCTGGATCCGCGCCCCTACCAGGGAGGCCAGATCCAATCCGATTGTGGTGCTGCCTAGAAGCACGACGCGGGGCGTTTCGGTCTGGAGCAGGTTTTCAAGCACGTTCAAATACGGTTCGGGAGAGAATCCGGCCAGTGCCGGATCTTCCACCGTGATGATCCGGTCGGCGGCGGCGAGTTGGCCGGCCAAGGCTTCCACATGGCCGCCCAGCAGAAAGGCGACCACGTCTCCACCGGCCGCTTCGGCCAGCGCGCGGGCGCAGCCCAGCAATTCGTAGGTGATCGGAGCGATCTTTTCTTGGTGCAGTTCCGCCAGTACGGCGATATCCCGGGCGCTCATGAGATCACTCCTTTCTCTTCGAAGATTTGGATGATTTTCGCGGCGATGTCCTCCTCCGAGCCTTCCAGGATCTCGGCCCGGCCGCTCACTTCGGGATAGAACAGCCGCTTCACGTGGATTCCGGGGGCCGGTTCGCCCAATGGACCCTCCTGCTCTTCAAAATGGGCCTCCTTCATGGCAGCCCGCACCCGGCTGATGGGGACATACCGGGGTGGTTTGCTGGCGGAGAGTATGCCCAGCACCGCCGGCAACTGCACACGCAACAACGCCTTGGCTGCGCCCGGGAATTCCTTGTACGCCCGCACGAATCCTTCGCCTGCCGCCTCCACTCCTTGGATCAATCCCGCGTAGGGCAATTTCAACGCGTGTGCCAGATAAGGAGCGAAAGTTCCCTGCAGTTCCTCATACGATTGCACTCCCACGAGCACCAGATCGGGGCTCGTGGAGGCAATAACGGGCGCGAACAACGGGGCGGCTTCAAGTGGGGAAGGGGATTTCTCCCCGGTATAGGGAATTTTGATGATCCGGTCCACGCCCTTGGCGGCGGCGGCGTAGAGGGTCTCTTCCACGTCCCCGAAGTCCAAGGCCACCGCCGTGACGGCGCCGCCATGGGCTTCCTTGAGCAGCAAGGCCTGCTCGAGGGCATGGTCATCGTACTCGTTCACCAGGAACATGGCTTCTTCGTAGTCGATCCACGTCCCGGTGGAGTTGATCGTCAAGGGTTCAATCAGGTCAGGAACTTGCCGGATAACCACGCTGATCTTCATACCACGCCTCCTTCTTGCAACCCCATCGAATAAGCCAACAACTCGATGATATCGCGGACCCGGATCCGGTCCTCCAAACCGTCCACCTTGATCGAATCCTCAAAGCGGGACAGTTCATAGGGACAGGACACGGCCATGATTTCCGCGCCTGTGGCCGCCGCTTGCCGGACCCGTTCATCCGACAGCCGGTATCCGCCGTGTTCGGTGATGTGCGCGTCCAGCCACATCCCCCCGCCCCCGCCTCCGCAGCACAAGGCGTTTTCCCGGTTGCGGTCCATCTCCACCAGTTTGATGCCGGGAATCGCCTCCAGGAGCTGGCGGGGAGCCTCGTAACAGCCACAGCGGCGGCCGATGCAGCAGTTGTCGTGATAGGTTACGGTGGCTTCCACTGGATTTTTTAGCAGCGGTTTCAGTTGATCGAGCCGCTCCGCCAAATACATGGTGTAATGTTTCGCAGGGAAATTGGCCCCATACAGCGGGTAGAACCGCACCAGCGCCCGGTAGGCATGGGGATCGATCACCAGGAGCGTGTTGAACTCGAAGGTCCTCAACAACTCGATGTTGCTTTCCAGGAGAATTTCAAATAGTCCCTCTTCGCCATAGAGGCGGTCGCAATCCCCTAAGCATTTTTCCTTATGTCCCAAGACCCCCCAGTCGATCCCCAGCTGGTTCAAGATCTTCGCGAACGAGCGGGTGACGATCTGGTTGCGCGGATAGTAGGAAGGGAAACACTCCACCGCCCACAGCACATCGACAGGGCGCGGATCCGTGGCCAGATTGAGCACCGGGAAGTCCAGCGGTTTCGTCCATTCCAGCCGCTTCTTCGGCGATTGTCCCAGCACGTTTCCATACTTGTAAATCTTTTCGAAAGCATCTTGCAGCTCGGCTGGCGGTTGAAATCCTTCCTGCAGCGCCCGGTCGCGGAGGGCGGGCCATAACATATCCGTCAACTCGATGTTCTTGGGACACCGGGACGAACAGGTGTAGCACGAGATACACAGCCACACCGAGGGATCGCGCAGCACCTTGTCCAGATTTCCCGCCCGGATGTTGAGGATCATCTTCCGTGGCGGGTAATTCATGGTGTAGCCCAAGGGACAGGTCCCCGCGCAGAGTCCGCATTGCAGACATCCGAGGAAATCCCGGGACCAAATTAGTTTTTCGATGTCGAGGGTTGACGGCGTGAACTTATAGTCGTTGGAGAGGCGGGTGGCTTGAATCAAGAAACATTCCCCCTTATTTCCAGATTCCCCGAAACCATGCTCAGGTTGGCCTTATTCGCGTTGCTTGATCATCGAACTCGTTCACCGGATTTTCCGCGTTAAGCGGAAGAGTTATTTATGTATACAATAAAAAAAAGCGCTTGTCTATCGAATAGTTAAAAAAATATCTCTTGGGGAATCGGGGGAGGTTTTGAAAATATCTATCCCGGCAGAAGGGAACGGAGAGGGTCAATTCATCCGGAAATTCCGGCCGGTCTCCATGAACGCCCGGATATTTTCCAGCGGCGTTTCCCGGGGCAGGTCGCAGCCGGTACTTAATATTAAATGGGGGTAGGGGGTCATCCTCTCCAAGAAATCCCGCACTTCCATGCGTACTTCGTCAGGTGTGCCCAACAACATCTTCCCGGTCGGGCTGATGTTGCCAATGACCGCCACGCGGTCTGGAACTGTTTGGAGTACTTTCAGCAAATTCA
>ERZ795045.4817-NODE-4817-length-10540-cov-4.797902_pt1 | contig 10540 bp, 11 predicted proteins | sample MGYA00375129_ERZ795045 | MGnify/ENA primary metagenome ERZ795045 (study PRJEB30174, sample SAMN05720166) | activated sludge metagenome | isolation source: anaerobic digester from wastewater treatment plant | place: Japan | collected 2015-05-15 ... | reverse complement strand
CGGATCTCGCCCTCGGACACGCCCATCGAGAAGTCGGCGAGCCGCTCCTTCCACGCCAGCAGCGCCGCGGCGATCACCATCACCGCCGCCGGCGGCAGCGTGTGGCCCTGCCCGCACAGGATGCCGGCCATCGCGGTGACCATCATCGCGGCCGAGGTCGTCAGCTCGGTGCCCTGCTCGGCGCGCAGCGACGACACGTTGAGGATCAGCACCAGCACCGCGGTGGCGCCCAGCGCGGCCAGCCCGTAGGCCGGGCCCAAGGCGCCGCCCATCGCGCCCATCAGGCCGATGAAGCCAAAGGTGCGCAACCCGGCTTCCTTGCCGCGGCGCTCGCGTTCCAGCCCGATCAGCAGCCCCAGCGACAGGCCCAGTGCCAGGCGCATCAGGCTTTGCGAATACGGCCAGTCGGCCTGCGGCAGCGAAACGATCGGGGTGGGCATCGGCCTATCCCGCAGCTGCGCACAGCCGCGCCGGGCCGAGCATGGCCGCGGTCAGCCCGAAGTCGGCGATGGCCGCCGGCAGCGGCTGGCCGCGCAGCAGTGCGGCGCAGGCCTGGCCCATTGCCGCCGAGGTCTGGATGCCGTAGCCGCCCTGTGCCGCGACCCAGAACAAGCCGCTGACGCGCGCATCGAAGCCGCCGACCAGGTCGCCGTCGGCGACGAAGCTGCGCAACCCCGCCCAGGTGCGCGTGGGCCGGCGGATGCGCAGCGTGGTGTGGGTCTGGATGCGGTCGATGCCCAGCGCGATGTCCAGCTCCTCGGGCTGCACGTCCTGCGGGTCCACCGGGTCGGCGTTGGCCGGGGAGCCCAGCAGCGAGCCGGCGTCGGGCTTCAGGTACCAGGACTCGTCGGCGCCGATCACGCAGGGCCAGTGCGCGAAGGCAAGGCCCGCGGGCGCGGCGAAGACGAAGGCCGAGCGGCGTTTGGGCTGCAGGCCGATCGGCTGCGCGCCGGCCCGCTGCGCGAGCGCATCGGCCCAGGCGCCGGCGGCGTTGGCCAGCAGCGGCGCGCGGAACTCGCGGCCGCCGGCCAGCACGAGCCAATCGGCGCCGTGGCGCTCGATGTGCGTGGCCTCGGCGTCGCACACCAGCGTGCCGCCGTGGCGGCGCAGCCCGCGCAGGAAGCCCTGGTGCAGCGCGTGCACGTCGATGTCGGCGGCATCGGGCTCGAGCGCCGCGCCCAGCAGCGCTTCGGGCCGCAGCACCGGCACCCGCGCCAGCGCCTCGTCGCGACTCAGGCGCCTGGCCGCCGGCGACATGCGCTGCAACAGCGCGCAGTGGGCATCGAGCAGATCGGCTTGATCGCTGGCCGCGACGAACAACGCGCCACGCGGCGACAGGATCGGTGCATCGGCAAAGCCGGCGGGCGGCGCGTCGAAGAAGGCGCGGCTGGCCAGCGTGAGTGCGCGCACCTGCGGCGTGCCGTAGCTGGCCATGTACAGCGCCGCCGAGCGCCCGGTGCTGTGGCAGCCGGGCTGCGACTCGCGCTCGAGCAAGGTGACGCGGCCGTGCGGCGCCAGGAAGTACGCCAGCGAGGCCCCGGCGATGCCGGCGCCGACGATCAGGAAGTCGCTGTGCAGCGGCGGCATCGCCGTGTGCGCCAGCGCTTCAGGCCGGCGCGTGCGCCAGCGCCTGTTCCAGGTCGGCGATCAGGTCGCCGGCATCTTCCAGGCCCACGCTCAGCCGCAGCAGGTCGGGCGGCACCGGGGTGTCGGCGCCTTCGACGCTGGCGCGGTGTTCGAGCAGGCTTTCGGTGCCGCCCAGCGAGGTCGCGCGCTTCCACAGCTGCACGTGGGCGGCGGTGGCGATCGCCGCGGCCGCGCCGCCCCGGTCGCCGCCTTTCACGCGCAGCGACAGCATGCCGCCGAAGCCGCCTTGCATCTGGCGCTTGGCCACCTCATGGCCGGCGAAGGCCGGCAAGCCGGGGTAGAGCACCGCTGCGATGCGCGGGTGGTGTTCGAAGTGCTTGGCGATCGCCATCGCCGATTCGCAGGCGCGCTGCACACGCACGTGCAAGGTGCGCAGCCCGCGCGTCAGCAGCCAGGCCTCGAAGCTGCCCAGGGTGCCGCCGATGTCGACGCGGATCGAGCGCAGGCGGCGCCAGAAGTCGTCGTCGTCGCGTGTGATCAGCACACCGGCGGTGAGGTCGCTGTGGCCGTTCAGGTACTTGGTGGCCGAGTGCATCACCAGGTCGGCGCCGTGGGCGATGGGCCGCGTCAGCAGCGGCGTGGCCACCGTCGAATCCACCACCAGCCGCGCACCCGCGGCGTGCGCCAGGGTGGCGGCCATGGCGATGTCGGTGATGTCCCACAGCGGGTTGGCCGGCGTTTCCACCCACACCAGCTTGGTCTGGCCGGGCCGCAGCGCGGCGCGCAGCGCGGCCGGGTCGGCCAGGTCGACCAACTCGACCTGCAGGCCCCAGTGCGTGGCGAAGTTCAGCAGCCACTTGCGCAGCGACCAGTACATCACCTTGGGCGCGATCACGTGGTCGCCGGGCGACAGCGCCTGGAACACCGCGGTGGCCGCGGCCATGCCGCTGGCGAACAGCGCCGCCTGCGCGCCGCCTTCGAGCGCGCGGATCAACGCTTCGGCCTGCTCGAAGGCCGGGTTGTGGTCGCGCATGTAGATGCGGCCCGAGCGGAACTGGTTGTCGGCGTCGCGCAGGTAGGTGGACGACACGTGGATCGGCGGCGTCACCGCGCGGGTTTGCTCGTCGATCCAGCCCAGCGCTTGCGCGGCGAGGGTGGCGGGTTGGAGTGATTTGTGATCCATCGTCTTGCTCAGTACAACTCAGTACAACAGTCCCATCGCCTCGCGCACGTCGCGCATCGTCTGCTTGGCCACGGTGCGCGCGCGCTCGGTGCCGGTTTCGACGATCCAGTGCACCTGCTTGGGGTTGGACAGGTATTTCTCGGCGCGTTCGCGCCAGGGCTTTTGCTCGGCGAGGATCGCGTCGATCACCGGCTGCTTGCATTCCAGGCAGCCGATGCCGGCCGTGGTGCAGCCCTGCCACACCCAGTCCTGCGTCGCCTTGTCGCTGTAGACCTTGTGGAACTGCCACACGGGGCACTTCTCGGGGTTGCCGGGGTCGTTGCGGTGCACGCGCGCCGGGTCGGTGGGCATGCGGCGGACCTTGCGCTCGACTTCGGCCGGCTCCTCGCGCATGGCGATGGAGTTGCCGTAGCTCTTGCTCATCTTCGCGCCGTCCAGCCCCGGCAGCTTGGTGACTTCGGTGTGCAGCGCCTGCGGCTCGTGCAGGATGCTGCGCCCGGCGCCGCGCAGGTGGCCCAGCAGCAGCTCGGTCTGCTGTGCCGTCCAGCCGTCGATGCCGGCCGCCGCGCGCTGCACCAGCGCCTCGCCCTTGGCCAGCGGCTCGGCCAGGCCGGTTTCGCCGAAGGCGCGCTTTTGCTTGGCGAAGTAACGCTGGTCGTCCTTGGAAAGCTTGGCCAGCGCGGCGGCCACCTGGTGCTCGAAGTCGGCGCTGCGGCCGTACAGGTGGTTGAAGCGCCGCGCCACTTCGCGCGTCAGCTCCACATGCGAGGCCTGGTCCTCGCCCACCGGCACGAACGCGGCCTTGTAGATCAGGATGTCGGCCGCCTGCAGCAGCGGGTAGCCGAGGAAACCGTAGGTGGCCAGGTCGCGGTCGGAGAGCTTTTCGATCTGGTCCTTGTAGGTCGGCACGCGCTCGAGCCAGCCCAGCGGCGTGCCCATCGCCAGCAGCGTGAACAGCTCGGCGTGCTCGGGCAGGCGGCTCTGGACGAAGATCGTCGCCTGCTCCGGATCCAGGCCCGCGGCCAGCCAGTCGACGACCATCTCGTAGACGCTGCGGCCGATGACCTCGCGCTCCTCGTAGTGCGTGGTCAGCGCGTGCCAGTCGGCGACGAAATAGAAGCAGTCGTACTCGTCCTGCAGCCGCACCCAGTTCTTCAGCGCGCCGTGGTAGTGGCCCAGGTGCATCGCGCCGGTAGGGCGCATGCCGGAAAGTACGCGGGGTTGCATGGCGATTTCGGGGCTGCGGGGCTGCGGGGAGGAGGCCGATTCTATTGGCCGGTTCGTGCCGCGGCGGCGCTGGTGCAGGCGGGCCGCGCCGGCCATGCCGCTGGCTACACTGCCGGCCGATGAAGTCCGTCGTGATCCTGATCTCCGGGCGCGGCTCCAACATGGAGCAGATCGTGCGCTGCTGCGCCGCCGAGCACTGGCCGGCGCGCGTGGCCGCGGTGATCAGCAACCGCGCCGATGCGGGCGGGCTGCAGTTCGCGGCCGCACACGGCATCGCCACCGCGGTGGTCGAGCACCGCGCCTTCGCCGCGCGCGAGGCCTTCGACGAGGCGCTGGCCGCGGCGATCGACGCGCACCGGCCCGACCTGTTGGTGCTGGCCGGCTTCATGCGCATCCTGGGCGAGCATTTCGTGCGCCGCTACGAAGGGCGCATGCTGAACATCCACCCGTCGCTGCTGCCGCTGTTCCCGGGCTTGCACACGCACCAGCGCGCGCTCGATGCCGGTTGCAAGGTGGCCGGTGCCACGGTGCACTTCGTCACGCCGCAACTGGACCACGGGCCGATCGTGCTGCAGTCGGTGGTGGCGGTGCAGCCCGGCGACGATGCCGCTGCGCTGGCCGCACGCGTGCTGGCCACCGAACACCGCATCTACCCGCGCGCGGTGCGCTGGTTCGTCGAAGGTGCGCTGCGCATCGAGCACGGCGTGGTGCGCCAGTGCCGCGGCGAGGCGCAGCTGCTGCTGCCCGAGGGCGGGCCCTAGAACAGCCCCGAGGCCAGGTTGATCGCCAGCGCCAGCACCAGCGCGTTGAAGGCGAAGGACAGCACCGCGTGCACCAGCACCAGCGTGCGCATGCCGCGGGTGGTCACGGCCGCGTCGCTGGTCTGCGAGGTGGCGGCGATGGTGACCGAGAAGTACATGAAGTCGACGTAGTTCGGCTCCGCGCTGCGCTGCTTCGCCTGGCCGGGGAAGGCTATGCCATGGCCGCCGGCAGCGTAGTAGCGGCTGGCATAGGCCAGCGCGAACTCGGTGGGCACCAGCAGCCACGAACCGACCAGCGTGACCAGCGCCAGCGCGACGTGGCGCAGGCCATGGGTTTGGCTGGCGGCGCGGGCCGTGGCCAGCTCGGTGATCACCGCCGCCAGGCAGGCGACGGAGGTCACGACGGCGATCGCCAGCACCACGCGCGCGCCATCGGCATGGTCTACCGCACGCTGGCGCACGCGGCCATGGTCGAGCTGCGCCATGTCGACCCAGATCAGCAGCAGGTACAGCCAGATCGCCGCATTCCAGGCCAGCACCGCACGCTGCGCCGGCGAAATCGTCTGCGGCAGCAGCCAGGCGGCGGCCAAGCCGCTGAGCGCCGAGGCGATCAGCCGCGGGCGGGTGCGCAACTGGTTCAGCCAGGTCATCGTGGGTCGGCTGGGGCGGCAGGCAGAGCGGCGTCTGGCTCGTCGGGCTCGTCGGGCTCGCGGTCGGGCCGATCGGCCCGGCGCTGGCCGGCGAGGATAATGCCGCGATGCGTGCGCAGGCCGTCATCGATCTCGCGGCCGAGTTGTTGCGCCGGCTGCTGCGCTTCGACGCGCCGGCCGACAGCGTGGTGTCGATCTTCTTTCGCGCGCAGCGCGCCCTGGGTGCGCGCGAGCGCCACACGTTGGCCGAGACCGCTTATGCCGTGCTGCGGCGGCGGCTGCTGTTCAGCCATCTGGCGCAGTCGGGCCGCGGCCCGCTCGAGCGGCGCCTGGTCTTGCTGGGCTGGCAGGGCGACGCGGCCTGGTTGCGCAGCGCACTCGACGCCGACGAGCAGAGCTGGCTCGAGCGCTGCCGCGCCATCGACCCGGCGAGCCTGGGCGACAGGCTGCGCCACAACCTGCCCGACTGGCTGGCCGACATGCTGCGCGAGCAGCTCGACGCCGACAGCTTCACGGCCTTGGCCGATGCGCTGCTGCAGCCGGCGCCGCTGGACTTGCGTGTCAACGTGCTGAAGGCCAAGCGTGAGGCCGTGCAGCGCGAGTTGGCCGACGCCGGCATCGACGCGCAGCCCACCGCGCATTCGCCGTGGGGGCTGCGGGTGCAGGGCAGGCCGGCGCTGCAAAGGCTGGGCGTGTTCACGCGCGGCGAGGTCGAGGTGCAGGACGAAGGCAGCCAGCTGCTGGCCTTGCTCACCGGCGCGCGGCGCGGCCAGATGGTGGTCGACTTCTGCGCCGGTGCCGGCGGCAAGACGCTGGCACTGGGCGCGGCGATGCGCAACACCGGGCGGCTGTATGCCTGGGACACCTCGGGCCACCGGCTCGACGCGATGAAGCCGCGGCTGGCGCGCAGCGGCCTGAGCAACGTGCACCCGGCGCAGCTGGCGCACGAGCGCGACGAACGCATCAAGCGGCTGGCCGGCAAGATCGACCGCGTGTTGATCGACGCACCGTGTTCCGGCTTGGGCACGCTGCGCCGCAACCCCGACTTGAAGTGGCGTCAGTCGCCGCGCTCGGTGCAGGAGTTGCAGGCGAAGCAGCGTGCGATCCTGGACAGCGCGGCACGGCTGCTCAAGCCCGGGGGCCGGCTGGTCTATGCCACCTGCAGCCCGCTGCGCGCCGAGAACGAGGAGGTGGCCGACGCCTTCGAGCGCGAGCGCGCCGCCGACTTCGCGGCGGTGCCGGCGAGCCAGGCGCTGAGCGAAGCCGGTGTCGGCACCGCCGAGGCGCTGTGCGAGCAGCACCGGCTGCGGCTGTGGCCGCATCGGCATGGCAGCGACGGCTTCTTTGCCGCCGTATGGCAGCGGCGCTGACGCTCACGAGCGCCGTGCCCGCGCCGATGCGGCCTGACCGGCTGCCTACATACAATGCCCGGCCCCTGCGTCGCCGCACGATCTGCCCGAGCGCTCCATGACCCTCTTCCCGAGACTGCACGACGCCATCGTCCAGTGGCTGGCCCACGGCCTGCTCGGCGCGTCGGCGTGGCAGGTGGTGCTGTACACGCTGGTGGCCACACACATCACCATCGCCAGCGTCACCATCTTCCTGCACCGCGCGCAGGCGCATCGCGCGCTGGAGCTGCCCGCGCTGCCGGCGCACTTCTTCCGCTTGTGGCTGTGGCTGACCACCGGCATGGTGACCCGGCAGTGGGTGGCCATCCACCGCAAGCACCATGCGCGCTGCGAAACCGCCGATGACCCGCACAGCCCGGCCACCCGGGGCCTGAAGACCGTGCTGCTCAGGGGCAGCGAGCTGTACCGCGCCGAGGCCAAGGTGCAGTCGACGCTGGCCAGGTATGGCCATCACACGCCCGACGACTGGATCGAGCGCCACTTGTACAGCCGCTGCACCTGGGCCGGCGTGGCGCTGCTGCTGATCATCGACTTGGCTCTGTTCGGCGCCATCGGCGCCACCGTGTGGGCGGTGCAGATGCTGTGGATCCCGGTCAGCGCGGCCGGCGTCATCAACGGTCTGGGCCACAGCCGCGGTTATCGCAACTTCGAATCGAGCGACGCGTCGACCAACCTTTCACCGTGGGGCATCGTCATCGGCGGCGAGGAATTGCACAACAACCACCACACCTACCCGACCTCGGCCAAGCTGTCGGTCAAGGCCTTCGAGTTCGACATCGGCTGGCTGTACATCCGCGTGCTGCAACTGCTCGGCCTGGCCAAGGTGCGCACGACGCCGCCGCAGCTGAAGCTGGGCGAGGTGCGCTCGCCGGCCGACGGCAAGACGCTGGAGGCGATCATCGCCAACCGCTACGAGTTGATGGCCAACTACGCGCGCGAGTTGAAGCGCACCTGTGCTGCCGAGTTGGCGCGCATGAAGGCGCAGGGCCTGCAGCGCAGCGCCGGCTGGAAGCGCATGAGCGCGGCCAAGCGCTGGTTGCACCGTGACGACGACAGGATTCCCCAGGGCCAGAAGCCGCTGTTGGCCGCGGCCGTGGGCGACAGCCCGGCGCTGGGCAAGCTGGTGGCGATGCGCGAAGAGCTGCGCTCGCTGTGGACGCGCAGCAATGTCTCGGCCGATCAACTCGTGGCCGAGCTGCAAAGCTGGTGCAAGCGCGCCGAGGACAGCGGCATTGCTGCACTGCAGCAGTTCTCGCTGAAGCTGCGCGCCGCCCACACATGAGCGTAGACGGCGGCGCTGCGAGCCAACCATGAATGACGAAGGGCCGCGCGAGCGGCCCCTTTCATCGTTCGATCGAAGCCGCGAAGCGGCGCGTTCATCCGTTCACCGGCCTACTTCAGCTTCGTTTCCTTGTAGATCACGTGCTTGCGCGCCACCGGATCGAACTTGTTGAACTCCAGTTTGCCCGGCGTGGTCTTCTTGTTCTTGCTGGTGGTGTAGAAATGGCCGGTGCCCGCCGAGGATTCGAGCTTGATCTTTTCGCGTCCGCCTTTGGTGGCCATGATGCTGATCCTTTGAGTTTCAGAGTTCGCCGCGGGCGCGCAGGTCGGCCACGACCTGGTCGATGCCCACCTTGTCGATCAGGCGCACGGCGGCCGCGCTGACGCGAAGGCGCACCCAGCGGTTCTCGCTTTCCATCCAGAAGCGCCGGTACTGCAGGTTCGGCAGCCAGCGGCGCTTGGTCTTGTTGTTGGCGTGGGAAACATGGTTTCCCACCATCGGGCCCTTGCCCGTGACCTGACAGACCCGTGCCATATCACATTCTCCGCGGATTTCGCTTTGCCGAAGCCGGCAAAGCTCGGAAGTATAGCTTAGTCGCCCTGTTCCAGAAAGCGCTGCGCGTCCAGCGCCGCCATGCAGCCGGTGCCGGCGCTGGTGATTGCCTGGCGATACACGTGATCCTGCACATCGCCGGCGGCGAACACGCCCGGCACGCTGGTCATCGTCGCCATGCCGTTTGCGCCGCCGCGGGTCAGCAAGTAGCCGTCCTTCATCTCGAGCTGGCCCTTGAACAGGTCGGTGTTGGGCTGGTGGCCGATGGCGATGAAGCAGCCCTGCAGCGCCAGTTCGACATCGGCACCGCCCTGCGCCGATTTCAGCCGCACGCCGGTGACGCCGCTGGCGTCGCCCAGTACTTCATCGAGCGTATGCCAAAGATGCAGCATCACGTTGCCGTTGGCCGCCTTGGCCAGCAGCTTGTCGACCAGGATCGGCTCGGCGCGAAACTTGTCGCGCCGGTGCACCACGTGTACGGTGCGCGCGATGTTCGACAGGTACAGCGCCTCTTCCACCGCGGTGTTGCCGCCGCCGACCACGCACACGTCCTGGCCGCGGTAGAAGAAGCCGTCGCAGGTGGCGCAGCCGCTCACGCCCTTGCCCATGAAGGCCTGCTCGCTGGGCAAGCCGAGGTACTTGGCGCTGGCGCCGGTGGCGATGACCAGCGCATCGCAGCTGTAGTGACCGGCGTCGCCTTCGAGGCGGAACGGCCGCTGCGCCAGGTCGACCTTGTTGACATGGTCGAACACGATCTTCGTGGCGAAGCGCTCGGCATGCTTCAGGAAGCGTTCCATCAGCTGCGGCCCCTGCACGCCGTCGACGTCGGCCGGCCAGTTGTCGACGTCGGTGGTGGTCATCAGCTGCCCGCCCTGCGCGATGCCGGTGATCAGCACCGGCTCGAGGTTGGCGCGTGCGGCGTAGATGGCGGCGGTATAGCCGGCCGGGCCGGAGCCCAGGATCAATACCTTGGCGTGAACGGGTGCACTGCTCATGGGGATCGAAGGTCGGGGCGTCGCGTGGAACCGACGCGCAGGCTGCGTGGGCGGGCGCACCGGCAGGAAACGGTGCGCTCAATGGGCACAATAGTGGGAATTGTAGTGACCGCCGCCACGGCGCGCGGCGCTGCACCAAATACCAACCACGACAGGGGACTGCCGATGTCATTGATGTCCAACCTGGACCTGATCCGCCGGGTGCCGTTGTTCTCGATGTTGACCAACGAGCAGGCGCAGTCGATCGCCGATGCCGTGGTCAAGCGCCGCCTGCGTCGTGGTGAGCTGATCGTCGAGCAAGGCCGCAAGAGCAACGCGCTGTTCATCCTGCTCAACGGGCGCGCCCGCGTGCTCACTTCCGACTCGCGCGGCCGCGAGGTCATCCTCGCGGTGCTGGAAGCCGGTGCCTATGTCGGCGAGATGAGCCTGATCGACAACGAGCCGCATTCGGCCACGGTGCGTGCCGAAGTGCAGACCGATGTGCTGGTTCTGGCGCGCGCCGACTTTGCGCGTTGCCTGCCCGAGAACTCCACGCTGGCCTACGGCGTGCTGCACGGGCTGGTGCGCCGGCTGCGCAATGCCGACCGGCAGATCGAATCGCTGGCGCTGCTCGACGTCTACGGCCGCGTGGCGCGCACGCTGCTCGACATGGCCGAGGACGACAAGGGCGTGAAGATCATCCGCCACAAGGTGTCGCGCCAGGACATGGCCAAGGTGGTGGGCGCGTCGCGCGAGATGGTCAGCCGGGTGATGAAGGACCTGGAAGAGCGCGGCGTCATCGAGACCCAGGAAAACGGCTCGGTGATCATCAAAGAGCGCCCGAAGAACGATTGACTTCGTGGCCCCGCGCTGCGGATAGCTGGGGGCGATCGGTCGCGCTGCAGCTGTTGCGTG
>ERZ795045.4816-NODE-4816-length-10541-cov-14.209994_pt1 | contig 10541 bp, 5 predicted proteins | sample MGYA00375129_ERZ795045 | MGnify/ENA primary metagenome ERZ795045 (study PRJEB30174, sample SAMN05720166) | activated sludge metagenome | isolation source: anaerobic digester from wastewater treatment plant | place: Japan | collected 2015-05-15 ... | reverse complement strand
AGAATAAATTCAAAATTATAAATTTATGTCATCACTAAGATTTAAAGCAGTTGAGGAAGCTTTCAAGAAAAAAGCCGCTGCAGTGGAAGTACCTTCCGAATTAACCTCCGAGTATTTTGGAAAGTATGTTTTTACAAGATCCATCATGGCCAGATTTCTTTCGGAACAAACCATAAAAGAAATTGATGAAGCCATTGAAAAAGGAACCAAACTCGATCGCAGCATTGCCGATAAAGTTGCTGAAGGGATGAAAAAATGGGCAATGGAACTTGGCGCAACTCATTATACACATTGGTTTCAGCCGCTTACTGATAAAACGGCAGAAAAGCACGATTCATTTATTGATTATTTGGATGACAAACCCGGAGAGAACATCATTGAAAAATTTTCCGGAAAGTTGCTGGCGCAGCAAGAACCAGATGCTTCGTCTTTTCCGAGCGGAGGAATCAGAAGCACTTTTGAAGCGCGCGGTTATACGGCGTGGGATCCTTCATCGCCTGCTTTTATAGTTGACGATACGTTGTGTATCCCTACCATTTTCATTTCTTACACCGGCGAATCGCTCGATTACAAAGCTCCTTTGTTAAAATCGCTCAACTCGGTGGATAAGGCAGCTACAGCGGTTTGTAAATTGTTTGATCCAAAAGTGAAAAAAGTTTTTTCGTATCTGGGTTGGGAACAGGAATATTTTCTGGTAGATGAAAGTCTGTATGTTACCCGTCCCGATTTATTGTTAACCGGACGAACCTTGTTGGGACACGAGTCGGCAAAAAATCAGCAGTTGGAAGACCATTATTTTGGTTCAATTCCTACTCGGGTGGTAGCTTATATGAAAGATTTGGAATTTGAAGCCTACAATTATGGCATACCTTTGAAGACCCGACACAATGAGGTAGCACCCAATCAGTTTGAATTGGCACCCATTTACGGAGAATGCAATTTGTCAGTGGATCAGAATTTGTTAATTATGTCCATTATGAAGAAAGTTGCTCGTCGACACGGCTTCCGTTTGTTGCTTCACGAAAAGCCTTTTGCCGGAATAAACGGTTCGGGAAAACACAACAACTGGTCGCTGGGAACCGACACGGGAGTTGGCTTGCTTACTCCTGGTAAAACTCCTGAAGAAAATCTTCAGTTTATCACTTTTGTAGTAAATATTTTGATGGCTGTTTACAAACACAATGCGTTGTTGAAAGCTTCCATCATGTCGGCTCAAAATGCCCATCGCTTGGGAGCGAATGAAGCACCACCGGCCATTATTTCTGTTTTTCTTGGTACACAGGTGAGCAGTGTGCTGGATAAACTTGAAAATAGCAGCAGCGATGAAGCCATTGTGGTGGACAGCAAGAAAAAACTGAGTTTGGGTATTGCCCATATTCCCGAAGTATTACTCGACAATACTGACAGAAACAGAACTTCGCCTTTTGCATTTACGGGCAACAGGTTTGAGTTCCGAGCCGTAGGTTCTTCAGCCAATTGCTCTTCGGCAATGACTGCATTAAATACAGCTGTAGCTGCACAATTAATTGAATTTAAAGCTGAAGTGGACGAAAAGATTGCTTCCGGAACCAGTAAGCAAACTGCAATTTTTGAAGTGTTGAAAGAATACATAAAAATATCAAAACCCATCCGTTTTGATGGCAACAACTATAGCGACGAATGGAAGGAAGAAGCAAAACTTCGCGGATTGGATTGTGAAACGAGTGTGCCAAAAATTTTGAAAGCTTATACCAACGAGGAGAGTATCAAAATTTTCACTTCTACCAATGTCATGTCGGAAAAGGAACTTCATGCACGAAATGAAGTTAAATGGGATATGTACACAAAGAAAATTCAGATTGAATCTCGTGTGTTGGGCGACTTGACCATCAATCACATAATTCCGATTGCTACACGTTATCAATCTATTTTGCTGGATAATGTCAACAAAATGAAAACGGTATTTTCAAAAGAAGAAGCCGAGAAAATGTGCCAGCTCGATTTGCAGTTGATAAAGGAAATTGCCGAAAGAGTGAACACTATCAAGTCGGATGTAGATAATATGATTGAGGCCAGAAAAAAAGCCAATGTTATTGAATGTGAGGAAGAAAAGGCCAATGCCTATCACGATACCGTTTTACCATTTTTCGACAAAATTCGTTATCAGGTGGACAAACTTGAAATGATTATTGATGACGAGATGTGGCCTTTACCAAAATATAGAGAATTGCTTTTCATTCGCTAAGTATTACCCGAAAAATCCTTTATTAATAAGCTTCTCAGTTTTTTTATTGCACACAGGTTTTTCTAACTTCAAAATTTGTCAACTGTTATTTTGCAGTTGACAAATTTTGACCGCATCTCTATAAAATTAAAAAATTGATTATGAATTCTTTAAATTTAGATGAATACGAGCAGCAATCATTGTATTCTTTTCAGAATGAGCATGATGCATGCGGAGTCGGTTTAGTGGTAAATATTTCCGGTGAAAAATCCCACGAAATCATTGAAAATGGATTACAAGTGCTCGAGAATATGGTTCATCGCGGAGCAGAAAGTGCCGATAACAAGACCGGCGACGGTGCCGGTATGCTGCTGCAAATTCCACACGAATTTATTTTGCTACAAGGCATTCCAGTCCCTGCAATCGGAAAATATGGCACCGGTCTTATATTTCTGCCACGAGAAAAAGAGGAATCAGAACTTTGTTTACGTATTATTAAGGAAAATGTTGAAGAAGAAAATCTTCATTTGTTGGCAGTCCGTGATATGCCGGTCAACAGCAAAATTTTGGGTGAAATTTCTGCATCCAACGAACCGCTGATAAAGCAAATATTTGTTACCGGAAATTTTCGTCAGGAAGAGTTGGAAAGGAAACTCTATCTGGTAAGGAAAAAAATTGAAAATTCGATAGCAAAATCCAATCTTTCCAACAGAAGGAGTTTTTATATAGTAAGCCTTTCTTCCAAAGTACTGATTTATAAAGGAATGCTCACATCACTTCAATTGCGTGACTATTATCCCGATTTGACCAATCCCAATTTTACCAGTGCCATTGCTTTGGTTCATTCACGTTTCAGTACCAACACTTTCCCGACCTGGGATTTGGCTCAACCTTTCAGGATGTTGGCTCATAACGGTGAAATTAATACAGTGAGAGGCAACCGATTATGGATGGAAGCGCGTGAAAGTGTATTGAAATCGGAGTTGCTGGGTGATTTGAAACCTTTGTTTCCAATCGTTCAGCTTGCAATGAGCGACAGTGCTTCTCTGGACAATGTTTTAGAATTTCTCGTTATGGCAGGAAAAAGTCTGCCTCACGCATTGGCCATGTTGGTACCAGAAAGTTGGAATCAAAAGAATCCTATTTCCGAAGAACTGAGAGGTTTTTATGAATACCATAGCATGTTTATGGAACCTTGGGATGGCCCGGCAACGCTTCTTTTCAGTGATGGACGCTTCGCCGGTGGCATGCTCGACCGAAACGGTCTGCGACCAGCACGCTATCTTATTACCAATGATGGTATGATGATTATTGCCTCCGAAACCGGCACCATAGAATTTGAACCGGAAAATATTAAAGAAAAGGGACGATTGAAACCCGGTAAAATTCTGATGGTGGATACTGAAGAAGGCAAAATTTATTATGACGAAGAGTTAAAGGAACAAATTGCCAAAGCATTTCCTTACAACGAATGGTTGGAAAGGAACAGAATCAATCTGGAGGAAATTTCGTCGGGCAGAAGTGTAAAGCCGGAAATAAAAAATTATCAGAGTCTGCTAACCGCTTTCGGCTATTCAAAAGAAGATGTTGAATTGCTTATGCTTCCTATGGCTTCAGAAGGAAAAGAGCCAACTTCATCAATGGGAAATGATACCCCTTTGGCTGTTTTTTCCGAGAAACCCCAACGGTTATTCAATTATTTCCGTCAGCAATTCGCTCAAGTAACCAATCCACCCATTGATCCGATTCGTGAAGAATTGGTCATGTCTTTAACCGGTTACGTTGGCTCGATTCATAAAAATTTGCTCGAACCTGTTCCGGATCTTTGTAAAATGGTAAAGCTGAAAAGTCCGGTTCTGACCAATACTCAGTTCGATATTTTGCTTAATTTACGTTACAAAGGTTTTTCTACTGCAGTGTTACCGATGCTTTTTAATCCGAAAAAAGGAGCTGATGGTTTGGTGAAGGCAGTAGATGAACTTTGCCTTTTGGTAGAAAAAGCGGTGGATGAAGGGAAAAATTATATTGTGTTGAGCGACAGAGGTGTAGATGAGGAACATGCTCCCATTCCTTCGCTGCTTGCGGTTTCTGCGGTACATCATTATCTCATTGACAAGCGGAAACGAATGCAAACCGATATTATTGTCGAAAGTGGAGAACCGCGTGAAGTGATGCATTTTGCCTTGCTGTTTGGTTTTGGAGCCAATGCAATCAATCCTTATATGGCTTTTGCCGTTATCAGTGAGCGCATCAAATCAGACGATATCAAGCTCGATTTCCATACGGCCGAATCGAATTATGTAAAAGCTGTGAACAAGGGGCTTTTGAAAATCCTTTCGAAAATGGGAATTTCTACCTTAAGAAGTTATCGCGGCGCTCAGATATTTGAAGCTGTAGGTATTTCATCATCTGTGCTGAACAAATATTTCAAGGGAGTCATCTCCAAAATTGAAGGAATAGATATGACCGATTTGGCCAATGAGACTTTATTTCCTTATTGGAAAGCTTTTTATCCTGAAATTGATGAAGAAAATCGTTTGAAGAATCTTGGTTTTTATTCATTTCGCGTAGAAGGAGAAAAACATGCGTGGAATCCGGAAACCATTGCCCGTTTGCGCATTGCTACGCGAACCGGAGATTATGCAAAATTCAAAGAGTATTCGAGCATTATAGACAACAAACCGGAAGCCATTTTTATTCGCGATTTACTCGATTATAAGCGAAATCCCATTGATGTAAATGAAGTTGAGCCGTTAGAAAACATTATGAAGCGATTTGTAACAGGAGCCATGTCCTATGGTTCTATTAGCAAGGAAGCGCATGAAGCATTGGCAATGGCAATGAATAAAATCGGAGGTAGAAGCAATACCGGTGAAGGAGGCGAAGATCCTGAACGTTATAAACAGCGACCTGACGGTTTAAGTACGCGCAGCGCCATCAAGCAGGTTGCTTCCGGCAGATTCGGAGTTACGGCCGAATATTTGGTAAATGCCGACGAAATTCAAATTAAAATAGCTCAAGGTGCAAAACCCGGTGAAGGCGGACAACTTCCCGGATACAAAGTCGATAATGTTATTGCAAAAACCCGACATTCCATACCCGGAATTTCTTTAATTTCTCCGCCGCCCCATCACGACATTTATTCTATTGAGGATCTTGCCCAATTGATTTTTGACTTAAAAAATATCAATCCTGCTGCCATGATTAGCGTAAAACTTGTTTCGGAAAGTGGTGTGGGTACTATTGCTGCCGGAGTGGCAAAAGCAAAAGCCGATTTGATTCTTATCAGCGGAGCAGAAGGTGGTACCGGAGCAAGTCCCGCCAGTTCCATTAAACATGCCGGACTTCCACAGGAAATTGGTCTCGCAGAAGTTCAACAAACGTTGGTGATCAATAATTTGCGTGGACAAATCCGACTGCAAACGGATGGTCAGTTAAAAACGGGACGGGATATTGTGATTTCTGCTTTGTTGGGAGCTGAAGAATATGGTTTTGCTACCAGCGCCCTCATTGTTTTGGGATGTGTCATGATGAGAAAATGTCATATAAATACCTGTCCTACAGGTGTGGCCACACAAAACGACGAACTTCGCAAACATTTCAACGGAAGATACGAATATCTGATAAATTTCTTTACCTTTTTGGCACAGGAAGTGAGAGAACATTTGGCTCAAATGGGCTATAGAAGTCTGGATGAAATTATCGGACATACCGAATTGTTGGTACGCAAAGAAATTAAAACGAGTTCAAAAATTGAAAAGGTCGATTTGTCTAAAATTCTTTTTAAACCGAAGCAGGCAGAAGAAAATGCCATCAGAAAAATAAAGAATCAAGAGCACAAAATTGATCAGGTGCTCGACAGAATATTAATATCCGAAGCCATGCCGGCCATTGAACAATGTATTCCTGTTAAAATTCGACATAAAGTCAGAAATACCGATCGAACCATAGGAGCCATGCTTTCCGGAGAAATAGCCAAACGTTATGGACAGGTTGGACTGCCGGAAGATACCGTTCAAATTCAGATGGAAGGTTCTGCAGGACAAAGTTTTGGCGCTTTTCTTTCTAAAGGCATTACGCTGCGTCTCGAAGGCGATGCAAACGATTATCTCGGGAAAGGTCTTTCGGGCGGGAAAATCATTGTTGTTCCTCCGAAGGAAAGTACTTTTGCTCCCGAAAAAAATATTATTGCCGGCAACACACTCCTTTATGGAGCAACTTCGGGCGAAGTGTATATCAATGGTATTGTAGGCGAACGTTTCTGCGTAAGAAATTCAGGTGCAATTGCAGTGGTAGAAGGTGCCGGTGATCATTGCTGCGAATACATGACGGGAGGAAGAACCGTTGTGTTGGGAAAAACAGGCAGAAACTTTGCCGCAGGGATGAGCGGAGGAATTGCATATGTGCTGGATGAAGACGGCAAATTTGATATGTTTTGCAACATGGAAATGGTGGAACTTTCTCTTATCGAAGAAATAGCTGATAACAAGGAACTTCACGAGTTGATTTCCAAACATTTCAAATACACTGGAAGCCCCTTGGCAAAGCGTATTTTGGATAATTGGTCGGAATATTCCGAAAAATTCCTGAAAGTTACTCCCATTGAGTACAAGAAAGTGTTGCAGGAAGAAAAAATTCAGGCAATCAATAAAAAAATCGAGCAGGTTGAAAGAGATTATTGATGTAACCTGTTGTTCAATAAAAGTTTAAATTTCAAAATTATGGGAAACCCGAAAGCATTTTTATATATTCCGCGTAAGGAGGCCGGTTATCGGCCCGTTCAGGAAAGAATTTACGATTTTGGAGAAGTGGAGCAAACCCTGAATCGTGAAGACAGGAAACTTCAAGCTTCGAGATGCATGGATTGTGGAGTTCCGTTTTGTCATTGGGCTTGTCCGCTCGGGAACAAAATGCCCGAATGGCAGGATTTGATTTACAAGGAGAAATGGCAGGAAGCCATTGATATTTTGCAGGAAACCAATAATTTCCCTGAATTTACAGGCAGAGTTTGTCCGGCTCCTTGTGAAAAATCGTGTGTGCTGTCTTTGCATGAGGCACCTTTAACGATTCGTGAAAATGAAGCTGCTATTACCGAATTAGCTTTTAATGAAGGCATGATTAAAGCCCGTCCTCCAAGAAAACGGATAGCAAAAAAAATTGCCGTTATTGGTTCTGGTCCGTCTGGTTTGGCTGCTGCCCAGCAATTGAACCGAAAGGGATACACGGTTACGGTTTTTGAAAAAGATGCTCATATTGGAGGCTTGTTGCGTTATGGCATTCCTAATTTTAAGTTGGCAAAAAATGTAATTGATAGGCGATTGAAGTTGATGGAAGAGGAAGGAATCATATTTAGTCCCAATATGGAAGTTGGGAAAAATATTTTAGCTAAGGAACTGTTGGACAGTTTTGATGCAATCTGCATAGCTGTTGGTGCAGGACAACCACGTGATATTCAGGCCGAAGGAAGAGAAATGAGAGGAATTTATTTTGCAATGGATTTTCTGAGTCAGCAAAACAAACAGTTGCTTGGAGAAACAATGCAACAGGAAGAAATTATTTCGGCCAAAAACAAACATGTACTGGTAATTGGTGGAGGCGATACCGGCTCAGACTGTGTGGGAACATCCATCAGACAAGGTGCCGTAAAAGTTACGCAGATAGAAATTTTACCACAACCACCGATTGGAAAAAATCCGGAAACGCCCTGGCCTTATTATCCGTTGATTTTAAAAACTTCCAGTTCACACGAAGAAGGTTGTACAAGGCGTTGGTGCCTGAACACAAAAGCTTTTATCGGGAAAAATGGACACGTTACGGAAGTCTTAATTGAAGAAGTAGAATGGCACAGAGAAGAAAACGGACGAATGACAATGGTTTCTACGGGGAAAACGGAAACCGTTAAGGCTGATTTGGTTTTACTGGCATTGGGATTTCTGCATCCGGTACACGAAGGCTTTCTTAACGAATTGGGTGTAAAATATGATGGCAGAGGAAATATTGAAGTTGACAAAAACGGGAAAACTTCGGTGGATAAAATTTTTGCTACCGGTGATTCGGTAATGGGAGCAAGTTTGGTAGTTAGAGCCATAGCTTCAGGACGAAAAGCAGCCGAAAATATACACCATTTTTTCCGCCAGGAGCAGAAAAACTGAATCAAAGAAAATGTTTTTTCATAAAAAATTAGAGAAATATGTGCGGAATAGTTTGCGCTTTTGATATAAAAAAGAATTCCCAAGAACTGCGTCCTCAAGTTTTGCAGATGTCGAAAAGAGTAAGACATCGCGGACCTGACTGGTCGGGCATTTTTAGCAATGACAGGGCAATTTTGGCGCATGAGCGACTGTCGATTGTAGATCCCGAATCCGGCAAGCAGCCCTTGTACAGTAAAGATGGAAAATTGGTACTTGCCGTAAATGGCGAAATTTACAATCATCAGGAAATACGGAAACAGTTCGATGGAAAATATGAATTCCTTACCAAATCGGATTGTGAAATAATTTTGGCGCTTTATCGGGAGAAAGGCCCCGATTTTTTGGATGATTTGAATGGAATATTTGCTTTTGCACTCTACGATATTGAAAAAGATGCTTTCTTTATCGGACGTGATCACATTGGTATTGTTCCACTTTATCAGGGTTGGGACAAAGATGGAACTTATTTTGTTGCTTCGGAGTTGAAAGCTTTGGAAGGTTATTGCAACCGTATCGAAGAATTTCTTCCTGGACAGTACTTTTACAGTTTGGACGGGCAACCCAAACAATGGTACCATCGTGATTGGGAAGATTATGAAAATGTGAAAGACAACGAAAGCAATATTGAAGAATTGCGCAAAGCACTTGAAGCAGCCGTCGAACGTCAGCTTATGTCCGATGTTCCCTACGGCGTATTGCTTTCGGGAGGTTTAGATTCTTCCGTAATTTCGGCAATAGCAAAAAAATTTTCGCCCAAGCGTATCGAAAGTGGAAATACTCAGGATGCGTGGTGGCCGCAGCTGCATTCGTTTGCCATTGGACTTGAAGGTTCGCCCGATTTGGCTGCAGCACGTGAAGTGGCCGAACATATTGGCACCATTCATCACGAAATTCATTTTACCGTTCAGGAAGGATTGGATGCTTTACGAGATGTTATTTATCATATCGAAACTTATGACGTAACTACCGTGAGAGCCAGTACACCCATGTATTTGCTGGCACGTTTCATTAAATCGATGGGCGTTAAAATGGTTCTTTCCGGTGAAGGTTCAGATGAAATTTTTGGAGGTTATCTTTATTTTCACAAAGCTCCAAATCCCGAAGAATTTCACAAGGAAACCGTCAGAAAAATCAAGAATCTGCATTTGTACGATTGTTTGAGAGCCAATAAATCGTTGGCGTCGTGGGGTGTAGAAGGTCGTGTTCCTTTTTTGGACAAAGAATTTTTGGATGTAGCCATGCGGTTAAATCCAAAAGATAAAATGGCCGGAAACGGAAAAATAGAAAAATGGATTTTGCGTAAAGCATTTGAGAATTATTTGCCCGAGAAAATCGTATGGCGGCAAAAGGAACAGTTTTCGGATGGTGTGGGTTACAACTGGATTGATTCATTAAAAGAAATGACCAACAAGTTGGTAAGCGACGAAGAAATGGAAAAGGCAGCCGAAAAATTTCCCATTCAGCCTCCCATGACTAAGGAAGAATATTATTACCGTTCCATTTACTCGGATTTGTTCCCGTCCGATTCAGCAGCGCTTTGTGTGCCTTCGGTTCCCTCTATTGCATGCAGCACACCCATTGCTCTCGAGTGGGACGCTTCATTCAAAAATATGGCCGATCCTTCTGGACGCTCGGTAAAGAGTATTCACAAGGAAGGTTATTGATTTTTTCGTTGTTGATCTGCTGCTTGCAAACAATCTTATTTAATGCAGAGTTAAAAAATCAAGGTTAACAAATTATGTTATCCCTGATTTATTTATTTTTTTTTTATGATTATCCGCAAACTTTCCTAATATAAAAGGAATAAATTACGGTATATTTTTCAGAAAATAGTTATGAAAAATTTGTAGAATTCACTGGTATTCATTATCTTTACGTGATAAAATCAATATTTATAGTTCTTATGAATATCATTAAATTTAGCACACAATTCCCCGACGAAAAGTCCTGCATTGAGCATTTTAAGGCTCAAAGAGACGCTTGCGGAGTAATTTGTCCAAAATGTGGCTGCATGCACCATTACTGGCTGCAGAATAAGCTCTGTTACGAATGTAAACAATGTCATCATCGGCAATCCTTACGTTCAGGAACGGTGATGGAAAACAGCAAATTACCTTTTATGTACTGGTATGTTGCCATGCATTTGC